>Ga0126314_10000024_pt1 | contig 100572 bp, 89 predicted proteins | sample Plot105B_FD_92535 | JGI IMG/M metagenome (GOLD analysis project Ga0126314, IMG submission 92535) | Serpentine soil microbial communities from UC McLaughlin Reserve, CA, USA - Plot105B | ecosystem: Environmental > Terrestrial > Soil > Grasslands | place: USA: UC McLaughlin Reserve, Lake County... | reverse complement strand
CGGGCTGCTCCGGCTGCTCCGCCGTGGCCCCGTGCTTGCGACGCCACCGCTCCACCAGCAGCAGCAGCGACGGGAAGCCCAGCAGCACGATGACCATGTTCAACCCGAACCCCAGGTTCGCCAGGTCACCAATCGAGTTCAACCCCGGGTGCTTCGCCAGCACCAGCGCCACGAAGCCGATGGCGCTCGTCAACAAGCCGCCCGTAATCGCTCGCCCTGTCTCCCCATACACGGAGATGAAGTCCGCGCCCGGCTCACCCAGCCGCTGCACCAGATGCACCCCCGCGTCCACCGTGGTGCCCACCAACACCGGCAACACCATGATGTTCAGGTAGTTGAACTGCAAATCCAACAGCGCCATCAACCCCACCAACCCCGCCACCGACAGGAGCGTGGGCACCATGCAGATGAGCGCCGTGCGCAGCCGCCCCAGCGTCAGCCACATCGCCGCCAGCACGCTGAGCACCGCCGCCGCCAGAATCCGCGGACCCTCGCGCGACACCATGTCCAGGATGTCCGCCAGGATGAGCGCCTCGCCCGCCGCCGACACCTGACTGCCGTCCGGCATGTGCAGCCCGCGCACCTCCTTGGAGAAGCGCCGCGTGCCCTCACCATCCGAAAGACTCACTCCGCCGCCCGCGTACACCAGCACCACGCCACCCGTGCTCCCATCCAGGCTCTCGAACTGGTGACGCACGCTCGCCGGCAGCTCCGCCTGCGTGAAGGGCTTCGCCTGCGACATGTTCAACGCGCGCGCCAGCGACACCCGCGTGTCCTCCGGCAGTCGCTCCGCGTCCAGCTTGTTCAGCCGCGCGTAGATGGCCTCCAGCACCGCCTGCTTCTCGGGCTGCTGCCGGGGCACCAGGTCCTCCAGCGCGCCCACGAAGTCGATGGTGGAGTCCTTGCCCCGCGCAGCCTTGCGCGCCTCCAACTGCCGGACGACTTCCCGCTCCATGTCCTGCGAGTCCGTCAGGACGACAACGGGCGTCTGCGAGTAGCCCAGGATGTTGTTCACCTTCTGGTCCAGCACCGCCGACGCCTGCTTGTAGTCCTCCAGCGTGCGCGAGTCGTAGTTGAAGGAGATTCGGTACGACTGCGAGATGAGCGCCACCACGCCCAGTCCAATCACCACCGCCACGCCCCGGTAGGAGCGCGGCAGCCACCGCCCCAACAGCGCCATGGGCCCCGTGCCACCCTGGTGCACGCGCGGCGACCAGCCGAACCGCGAGGCCACCCCGAGCAGCGCCGGCAGGATGAGCACGTACGCGAAGATGCTCACCAGCATGCCCACCGCCGCGATGATGCCGAACTCGCGGAACGCCCTGAACTCAGACAGCGCCAGGCTCAAGAACGTCAGCGCCGCCACCAGCGCCGCGATGAGCGCGGAGAAGCCCGTGTGCCGGAAGGACTCGTTCACCGCCGCCTCGGACGTCATCCCCTCCGAGCGCAGCGTCCCGTAGCGCCCCAGCAGATGGATGCCGTGCTCCACGCCCAGGCCGCCGAGCACCGCCGCCAGGAAGCCCGTCAGCAGATTCACCTGCCCGTACGCCAGCCCCACGAAGCCATACGTCCACCCCAGGCCCGCGAGCACCGGCACCATGGTGAGGCCCACCGACAGCGCGCTGCGGAAGTGGAACGCCAGGTACGCCAGCAGGAGCACCATCGCCAGCGAGGACGCGGTCGCCAAATCACTGACGATGACGCGCTGCTGGTCGATCTTCTTCTTGAACGTCCCCGTCACCGCCGTCTTGAAGCCCGGCCCGTACTTGGACAGGTCCTGCTTCGCCAGGAAGTCCTCTACCTGGGTGACGACCTTCTTGGAGTAGTTCAGGTCCGCGGCGCTGCCCCGGGGCTTCGCCATCAGCACCACCATGCGCTCCGTCGTGTCCAGGTAGTACAAATCCCCCTGGCCGGAGAGCCGCTGGTTGGCGCGGCCGGTGTACTTCTGCTCGATGTCGGAGAAGTCCACCGACGGCGGCGGCGCATCATCCAACCGGACGAACAGCGGGTTGGCCTGCTCCTTCTCCCAGGCGATGCGCGCGTCGATGCGACCCTGGATGGTCTTCAGGTCATCCAGGTCCACGTAGTACAGCGCATGCTTGTCGAAGAACTCGCTCGGCCGCTGGAAGTTGACGTAGCGCAGCTCCGACAGCTGCGCGAGCTTCGGCGCCATGTCGTCCGCGAAGCGCTTGAGCACCTCCGGCTCCGCGCCCATGCCCACCACCACCACGTTGCCCTGACCACCGAAGCGCTTGCGCAGCTTCTCGATGTCCTGGACGCTGGGGAACGCCTTGGGCAGCAGGCCCACGAAGTCCGCGTTGAGCGTCAGGGTCCTCGCGAACCAGGCCCCCAGCAGCGTGAGCACCACCGCCACCACCAGTGCCTGGTACGGACGCCGGTGGCTCCGCGCGGCGAGTTGGCCCATCGCCCCCTCGAACCGCTCCGACCAACGCTTCTCACCCATGTTGCGACACCTGCTGTGTTGTTTGCGGGCCGAACGACGGCCGGCCCACCTTGGGCATGCGCCAACGAGGGAGTCAACGCGTTTATGCCGTAAGGCGGAATGTAAGGCACCGAATCACTTGACCTTCACTAACAATTCCCAGCGGCCTTCGCCCGTCTGTCTGCCCGGCTGATTCCAGGGGTGAAGCGACTTCCGCGAGCGCATCTCCAGAGCGGTGGGTCCGCCGTCCTCCTGGAGGGCAGACGACCGGGCGGCGAGCACTGCATCACCCACGCCGAATCCCCACGTTCCCGACCACATGGGGCCGCTGACGCGGACACCCGAGGGAGGGGAAGCCGTGCCGCCTTCCACGCCACCGGAGAGGCCGGGGCCTGGAGAAGCGGACCGCCTGCCGCGACGGATGGATTCGGAGCCGACCACATCGACACCTGCCGAGCGCCGTTGGATGCGGCGCGTGGAACGGAGCCTCGGGGCCCTGGCAACACGCAGTCACCGGCGGCCCATTCTCGCCCTCGGCATCGCCCTGCTCCTGGCGGCGGTCGGTGGCTTCTTCGCCCGCGACCTCAAGCTCAACGCCAACCTGGTGGACCTGCTGCCTCACTCGTTCGCGAGCGTGCAGGACCTGCATGAACTGGAGACGCGCTTCGGTGCGCTCGGCTGGGTGGCGGTGGTGGGCGAGGGAGGCAACACGGAGTCGCTGCGTCGCTTCGCCAATGACCTGGCGCCCAAGCTCCAGGCGCTGCCGGGCATCCGCTTCGTGGAGAAGGAGCGCACGGGCGCCTTCTTCAGGGACAGGGCGCTGTACTTCCTGTCGGAGGAGGACCTGCGAGAGGTGCACCGCCGGCTCGCCGCGCGGCTCGCGTGGGAGCAGCAGCAGGCCAACCCGCTCTATGTGCAGTTGGTGGACGAGCCCGCGCCGTCGCTCGACTTCTCCGACCTGGAGGCGAAGTACGGCGGCGCCGCGGGGCAGAAGCTGTCCTCCGCGACGGATGACTACTACCTGGACGCGAAGGCCCGGCGCGTCGTCGTGCTCGTCAAGCCGGAGATGACGTCGGCGGACCTGGCCTACTCGCGTCAGGTCGTGGACGAGGTGCGCGGGCTGCTCGACGCGCAGGACCTGTCGAAGTACGGCGCCGACTTCCGGGTGGAAATCACCGGCACCTTCCAGAAGAAGCTGGACCAGCAGCAGCAAATCATCCGCGACATCGCGGTGTCGTCGGCCGTGGCCATGGCGCTGATGCTGCTGTACCTGCTCTTCCACTTCCGCAGCGCGCTGGCGGTGGGGCTGGTGCTGGCGCCGGTGGGCGCGGGCCTGGCGTGGACATACGGCCTGGTCGCCCTGGTGTACGGCCAGGTGAATCTGCTGACGGGCTTCCTGGGAGCCATCCTCGGCGGCCTCGGCGTGGAGCACGGCATCCACCTGCTGGGCCGCTACCTGCACCTGCGCACGGAGGGCGAGTCCTCCGAGCAGGCCACGCGCGAGGCCTTCACCCACACCGGCGGCGCGGCCCTCGTCTCCGCGCTGGTGGCGGCGCTCACCTTCTTCGTGCTGGGCACCTCCCAGCTGCGCGCCTTCCGCGAGTTCGGCGTCATCGCCGGCATCGGCATGCTGGTGCTCATCGCCGCGTACGTGCTGGTGCTGCCGGCGCTCCTGGGCCTGACGGCGCGCTGGGGCTGGCGTCCCAAGCGGGCGTCCGTCGCGCCGCGCGCGTCTCCCTTCGGGGCGGTGCTGGTGCGCCACCGCTTCATCATCACCGCCGTCTCCGCGGTGCTGCTGGTGGGGCTGCTGACGCAGGTGCCTCGGGTGCGCTTCGACTACAACTTCGGGACGCTCGAGGACCAGGACCTGCCTTCGTTCGTGCTCGACCAGCAGGTGAACAAAATCATCGGCTATTCGCAGACGCCGATTGTCGTCCTCACCCAGGGCCCCGAGGAAGAGCACGCGATGGCGACCGCCCTCGCCCGGCGTCAGCGCGAGCGGGGCCCGGACTCCACCATCGACTTCGTGGCCTCGCTGTCGTCGCTCGTTCCCCGGGACCAGCCCAAGAAGCAGGCCGTGCTCAAGGACATCCACCGCTTGCTGGAGCGCGTCCCGGAGGAGCGCCTGTCGCCGGAGCAGCGCACGCAGCTGGTGGAACTGCGTCGGCAGAGCGAGGCTCCCCCCTTCACGCTCCAGGACCTTCCGCCCAGCGTGCGCCAGCAGTTCATGGGCCGCGAGGGCACGCCCGGGAGCTTCGTGCTGGTGTACCCGGCGGTGAATCAGTCGGACGGGCAGGCGGTGCGGGCCCTGGCGCGCGAGGTGCGCGGCGTGGCCACTCCCGACGGCGAGCGCGTGTCCGCGGCGGGCGAGGCCATGGTGATGGCGGACCTGCTGGACATGGTGACGCACGAGGCGCCGCTCATCCTCGGCGGCACGACGCTGGCGGTGCTCCTGGCCATGTGGATGACGCTGGGCGGGCTGCGCATGGCGGTGCTGTGCCTCTTGCCCACGGTGGTGTCGCTGCTCGCGCTGATTGGTCTGATGCCGCTGATAGGGATGGAGTTCAACTACCTGAACATCCTCATCATCCCGGTGCTCATCGGGACGACGGTGGACGCGGGCGTGCATCTGCTGACACGCCTGGCGTCTCCGGGCAGCGACTTCGTGGAAGTCTATTCGGAGACAGGTCGGGCCATCTCAGGGGGGCTGCTGACGAGCGCCATGGGCTTCGGCGCGCTCTTCCTGGCCAGGCATCCAGGCCTGAACTCCGTGGGGGCACTGGCCAGTCTGGGCTTCGCCACCAATCTACTCGTCATGCTGGTGGCCTTTCCCGCGCTGCTGCTGGTGCTGACCGAGCGACGACAGCGTCGGCACCGGGCGCGGATGGATTCGCGAATAAAGGAACGGGCGGCGGAGGGGACTCCAGGTCCCGAGCACGCCACCCCTTGAAGCTGACGTAACGCACAACCCACGGAAGGAGGCAGGCAATGGCGATGCACATGAGGCGGTGGATGTGGGCGGGGGCCATGGCGGGTACCCTGGCATTGGGCACGGCGTGCAGCTCCACGGAGGCCCCCATCGTGGTGGCCCAGGCGGACACGAGCACCGCGGGACAGCAGCCCGCGACGGGCGGCTCCGGGAGCACGACGACTCCGGACACGATGACGCAGGACCCGATGACGGACCCGACGCAGACGTCGCCGTCCACGCCGGGCACGGTGCCGGCCACGCCGGAGCAGAACCCCGGCAGCACCACGACGATGCCGGGCGACACCACCACCACGGCGCCGGGCACCACGACGGCGGCTCCGGGGGCCACGCCCACGTTCGACGGTGACGCGGGCATGGGTGGCTCTGGCGCGGTGCCGGGCACCACGGACGACAACACCGGTGTGGTACCGGGCACCACGGACGACAACACGTCCGGCACCTTCACTCCGCCCGCGGGTGGCGCGGTGATGGACGGCGGAACCTTCTGACGCCACGCGTGTCACCAGGTTGACGGGGCGGGAGCGGCCTTCCACGGCGGCTCCCGCCCCTCTTCATATGAGCGCGGCGCCTCCACTGGACAGCGCCCGCCGCGCCTGCTTTGTGGCGCGAGTGATGGACACCGAGCGCCCCCGCATCCTCTCGCTTCACGTGGGCCTGCCCCGCGAGCTCGGCACGCCTGGTGCCGTGGACCCGCTGGAGCGGCCGTGGACGAGCGCCATCCACAAGGAGCCCGTGGAGGGCCGGGTGTGGCTGTCTCGCACGGGGCTGGCCGGTGATGGTCAGGCGGACCTTCGCGTGCACGGCGGCGTGGAGAAGGCCGTGCTCGCCTACCCCGCCTCGCACCACGCCTTCTGGCGCGAGCAACTGGCACGGGAGGACGTGGGCCCGGGCGCCTTCGGTGAGAACTGGGTCGTCTCCGGCGGCGCGGAGGACAGCGTCTGCATTGGCGACGTGCTGCGGGTGGGTGGCGCGCGCGTGCAGGTGTCCCAGCCGCGTCAGCCGTGCTGGAAGCCCGCGCGGCGCTGGCGGCACAAAGAGCTGGCGCTGCTGCTCCAGCGCACGGGGCGCACGGGCTGGTACTACCGCGTGCTGGAAGAGGGCGAAGTCCAGGCGGGCGACACGCTGGAGCGGGAGGAGCGCCCCTTCCCCACGTTCACCGTCGCGTTCGCCAACCGGGCCATGCACGAGCACCGTCGGGAGGACGCCGCGGCGCTGGCGGAGTGCCCGCTGCTGGCGCCGGGGTGGCGCGAGTCCCTGCGCCGCCGCGCCCAGGGGTCTCGAGGAGATGACCAGCCCCGGCTGGTGGGCCCGAACGGCCCGAACCAGGACGGCTGACTCAGCCGTATCGGCGCTCGAAGAGCCGGCGCAGCCCCGCGTCGGAGCGCAGCAGCCCGAGCGTGAGCTCGGCGTGCCCCGGCACATAGCCGTTGCCCATCAGCAAGGTGACGTCCCGGCTCACGCCGTCGGCGCCGAGGGCCGCCGAAGTGAAGCTCGTGGCCATGGAGAAGAAGATGGCCATGCCGCCGTCACGAGCGCACAGGATGGTCGCCATCTCCGTGTCCTGGACGGACACGCAGTTGACCACCAGGTCGCAGAGACTCCCTCCCGTGACTTGCAGGACGCGCTCCTGCACCTCCACCGCCCGGGTGGCATCCAGCTTCAAGGCCACATCGCAGAGCTGGTGCTCGCGGAGCTCCGCGAGCGCGCCTTCATGGAGGTCGATGGCGAGGAGCCTTCCGGCGTCTCCCAGGCTGCGCCGCGCCTGGGCCAGACACAGCGCACCGCCCTTGCCCGCCCCCAGGACGGCGACTGTCATTCCGGGCCGGACATGGCGCTCGACCAGCGCCGGAGCGCCGCAGACGTCGAGCGCGGCCAGGGCGACGGCGTCCGACACGTCCTCGGGGAGCGTCGCGTAGCTGCCCGAGGCGAAGAGGATGGCGTGGCCCCTCACGTCCACGCGGTGGGTGGCTCGGTGGACGGCGCGAATCTCCTCGATGACCAGCGGGGTGAGCGTGAGGCTGACGAGCGAGGCAATCCTGTCACCCACCCGCAGCTGTCCTTGCGCGGGATGCCGCGGCCCCAGCTCCTTCACCCTGCCGATGAAGATGCCGCCCGAGCCCGTCTTGGGGTTGTGCATCTTCCCGTGCTCCCGGACGATGCTCTCCACCCGCTCCGCGATGCGGGCGTCATCGCCCCCGACTTCCCGGGCAATCTGCTCGAACGAGGCGGCGTCGATGTTGAGGCTCTCGACTTCGACGACGAGCTCCGACTCGCGACACGGCAGTGAAGGGTCGAGGCGACCGGCGCGCTGGGGAAAGAAGCCCGTCGCACCCACGACACGTGACAATCCATAGGCATCCGCCATCGTCTCCATCCGAGTTCTCCTCGCTGGTCGTGGTCTCGACAAGACAGACATCGCGCCGAGGCGAGAACCATATGCATCTGCCTCCCTCGCAACACCACACACATTCGCAATGAATTGCATCACACCACCCGCACTGTTTCACGCATGCGGGCCTTGAGGTCATGCGGGCTCGCGCCGGTGATGAGCAGCGGGCCCGGCTTCGATGGCGGAGCCTGGAGCCTGGCCCCTGGACCCGAGGCCCGGCTGAAGCACGGTCGCGCACTGACAAGGGGCCGCACGTCCAGCCTCCCGCCTCTGGCCGGGGAGCAGGCAGCCAGAGGAGCGTCCCCTGCAAGCCGCGATTTGGCTGCTCAGGTTCTCGACCAGCAGCAGCCAGCCACACCAACCCAAAACTTTTCAGTGGGAGAACCACCATGAAGAAGTTCCTGAAGACGAAGCTCGTCCTGGGTTCGCTCGCCGCCGGCGCTCTCGTGTTTGGCACCGCGTGCAAGTCCGACTCGAGCGCGAAGCGCGACGACACCACGGCGCCGACGACGACGGACACCGGCACCACGACGGGCAGCGACACGACGACGCCTCCCGCGGGCACGTCGCCGGACCCGGGCACGGGTGGCACGGGCATGGATGACCCGACGATGAGCCCGCCACCAGCCACGGACCCCTCCGTGGACCCGGGAACGGGCGGCACGGGCGTGGATGACCCGTCCATGAGTCCTCCCTCCGGCCAGGACCCGACGATGACCCCGCCGACGGGCCAGGACCCGACGCTGGACCCGGGCACGGGCGGCTCGGGCACGCTGGACCCCGCGGATGACACCGCCATCGACCCCGGCACGAGTGGGGATGGCGACCTGACGCCTGACTCCAGCAACCGCGAGGACCCGTACGCGCCCGACACCAGCACGACCCGCGAGCCGGAGTCCGGCCGCAAGCAGTAGCTCCGCGCTGAATTCGTGAGCACGAGATGCCCGCGCCCCGACCGGCGCGGGCATCGTCGTTTCCAGCGCGTGACACGTGCGCGAGGCCCGTCACCAGGCACCCGCCTCACGAACGGGCCCAAGCCCCGCCATTCCCAGCGCGTGACGCGCGGCCCCCTGAAGCCCCTCCGGACAGCAAGAGGCCCGCGCCCTGGTCGGACGCGGGCCTCGCGCGTTCCACGGCGTGACGCTCAGGACACGCTCGTCCCGGGGTAGCGGCCGGGGTCTGACTGCGGCTCGATGATGAGCGGGTCCGTATCCGCCCCCGGGGTGCCACCCGGCCCCGTGCCCGGGTCCAGCGTCGGGGGAGCGCGGCGCGGTGAGGACTCGTCCTCGACTCCCGCCTCACGCTTGGGGATGGTGGGAAGGGCATCGGGCGGAATGTGCAACACGTCCTTCTTGCTCATGACGGCCTCCTTTCCCCGCAACGTGGGGGTCCTCCAGGCTCCGGGCATCAAGGGCCTGCTTGAATGGCCGCTCAGGTGTTGGCAGCGTCCCCATCGGAAACCTTCTCAACCCCGGAGCACTCCCGCCATGCGCCGTCTCCTCACGGTCCTCGCCGTCCTCCACCTCACCGCCTGCGCCACCACCCACACCAACGACCCGGGCAACCCCTCCGGGCCCGTCCCCCGCCCCGTGCCGCCCGACGCCAGCGAGTCGCGCCGGCTGGGCGCCGAGGCCGACAAGCTGCTGGAGGATGGCCGCTACGAGGACGCCCTCTTCCTCTACCGCAAGGCGTGGAACGACGGCTTCCGCCACCCGGACGGCCTCTACTACGCGGGCGTCATCGCCGCGCGCGCGGGCAGCCAGGACGAGTCCATCATCTGGCTGGGGCGCGCCGCCGACGCGGGCTTCGCCGCCACCGAGTCGCTGACCACCGAGCCCTCCCTGGAGCCCGTGCGCCAGCACACCGACTGGGCCCGCATCGCGGAGAAGGTCGCCGCCAACGCGCGCAAGGACGCGCCCGCCGCCACCTCCACGCAGAACTGAACCTCTCTTCAACTTCCGTGGCCCTCACGCCTCCGGGCCACGGAAGACCCCTTCACTGAAAGTCATTGCGGCAACGGCAGACAGGCGAGCGGGCGACAGACTGCTCGCTCGTGCCTCCGCGCGACGTGGAGCACGGGCCGGCAGGGACCCGGGGTCGGTGGCACCTTCAAGGTGAAACGCGCTTTCCTGACAAGGCCCGGAGACATGTCGAGTCTCCCCGCACCCTGAATCCAACCCGAGAGAGGCGTGATGAGTGTGAAGTTGCTGCTGGCCGGCCGGCGTGGAGGCGATGTGCCCTTCACGTCGTCACCCGACAATTCGCGCGCCTGGCTGGGACAGGTGGAGCAGTGGTTCCAGGACAACGCCAGGGAATGGCTGGAGAGCAGTCACCTGGGCACGGGCCCGCACGGGGCGCCGCTCTTGCGCCTGCGATTGCATCCGGCGGCGGGGGAGGTCTCCATCCTCGCGGCCAGCGGCGCGCGCGTCGTCATCTCCGCGGAGACGACGGCGGTGGGCCCCGGCTACCACGTCTTCCTCTGTGACTTGCTCAAGGGGATGGGGCAGGCGCTGCAACTGCACTGGGCGGAGGCCGACGAGGCGATGGGCGTGGGAGACCCCACGGGCTACTTCCACACGGGCGACGCGGGCCCGGTGGAGGTGCACATGCTGGCGTGGCTCCAGGAGTCCGTGGGGCAGGTGTTGCGCCTGCGCAGCCGGGGTCAGTCGGGCTTCGCCATGTCGATGCGCTTCGGCCACACCTTCGAGTATCCCGGCGCGCTCCTGACGCCGCTGGGCCCCCGGGACGAGCGCTGGATGCGGTGCGTGTACGAGGACCCTCGCGTGGGCATGGATGTGTTCCCCTGGTGGAAGCAGGGCGTGGGCGCGAAGGCGCGGCTGGGCCGGGCCCTGTGTCGGCTGTGGACGGAGGTGGTGTGGCGCCCGCCACTGCTGAAGGAGGAGCGCCGGCTCATGCGCGAGGTGGCGCGCGCGCTGGAGCTGGCATGGCGGGAGGACCCGGAGCTGGCGTACCCGTGGCGCGAGTGGCGCGAGGTGCTCGGCTACCTGGGCGTGGGCGGAACGCTCGCGGAGCTGGTCCACCGGCACGCGGCGTTCCACGCGGCGAAGGGGCCTCCCATCGGCTACCGGCGAGGCTCCGTGCAGGTGGCGCTGCCGGCCGGGTGGGAGATTCGAATCCCAGGCTCGCTGGCGGAGGCGCACCTGGAGGACGGCACCTGGGTGGCAAGGGACCATCGGCGCAGCGTGCGCTTCGTCCCGCTGGAGGACGCGGCGGAGGACGGCCTTGTGCCCACCACGGCGGAGCGCCGGGCCATGGAGCTGGAGTACCGGGGCGAGCGGGTGAGCGGCCGCGCCTCGCTGCACATGGAGCCGGGCGAGTGCCGGCTGACGGCGGTGTGCAGTTCGGGCAGGCACCGGGCGCTGTGCGTGGTGAGCTTCGACGACCCGGAGGAGGAGGACTGGGCGCTGGGGACCTGGCGCTCACTGGACCACGCTGTCGCTGCCTGACGGTTGCCGGTACGCGGGGGCCATCCCACATTCAGCGGGCAATTTCCTTGAAGAGGAATCGAGAGCCCGTATGAGCAGGGAAGTCTGGCCGGGGAAGCCCTGGCCGCGTGGCGCGACGTTCGATGGCACAGGAGTCAACTTCGCCGTCTTCTCCCAGGTGGCCACGCGCATCGAGGTCTGTCTCTTCGACCCCGCGAATCCAACGAAGGAAATCGAACGTTTCCCGCTGCCGGAGGCCACGGACTTCGTGCACCACGGCTACGTGCCGGGCCTGGAGCCCGGGACGCTGTACGGCCTGCGGGTCCACGGTCCGTACGAGCCGGCGAAGGGGCATCGCTGCAATCCGCACAAGCTGCTGGTGGACCCGTACGCCAAGGCCCTGCACGGCGACGTGGACTGGAAGCAGCCGGTGTTCGGCTATCCGCTCGGCAACCCCCAGCAGGACCTGGCGCGCGACGAGCGCGACAGCGCGGCGGGGGTGCCCAAGAGCGTGGTGGTGAGCGACTACTTCGACTGGGGCAATGACCGCAGGCCGGAGATTCCCTGGCGCAAGACGGTCATCTACGAGGCCCACGTGCGCGGCCTCACCATGAAGCACCCCGACGTGCCCGAGCACCTGCGCGGCACCTACGCGGGGCTCGCCTCGCCACCCATCATCGAGCACCTCCAGAAGCTGGGCGTCACGTCGGTGGAGCTGTTGCCCGTGCATGCGTTCGCGGACGACTCGTTCCTCAACGACAAGAAGCTGTCCAACTACTGGGGCTACAACACGCTCGGCTTCTTCGCGCCCGAGCAGTACTACGCCAGTCGCAAGACACCGGGCGCGGCGGTGGCCGAGTTCAAGGCCATGGTGCGCGCGCTGCACGCCGCGGGGCTCGAGGTCATCCTCGACGTCGTCTACAACCACACGTGCGAGGGCAACCACCTGGGGCCCACGCTGTCGCTAAAGGGAATCGACAACGCGAGCTACTACTGGCTGATGCCGGACGGGCGCTACTACCTGGACTTCACCGGGTGCGGCAGCAGCGTCAACGCGTCGAACCCGAACGCGGCGCGGCTCATCATCGACAGCCTGCGCTACTGGGTGAACGAGATGCATGTGGACGGGTTCCGCTTCGACCTGGCCACGGTGCTCGGGCGCACGGGAGAAGGCGGGTTCGACCCGAGGGCGGCGCTGTTCCAGATTCTTCAACAGGACCCGGTGCTCAGCCGGGTGAAGCTCATCGCGGAGCCGTGGGACGTGGGGCTCGGCGGCTACCAGGTGGGCGGCTTTCCCGCGCCGTGGCGGGAGTGGAACGGCAAGTACCGGGACGCGCTGCGCCGCTACTGGAAGGGCGACGAGAACCAGGCCAGCGAGGTGGGCTACCGGCTGACGGGCAACTCGGACCTGTACGCGGAGGCGCGGCGCAAGCCGCAGGCGAGCATCAACTTCGTGACGGCGCACGACGGCTTCACGCTTCATGACCTGGTGACGTACAGCCACAAGCACAACGAGGCGAACGGCGAGCACAACCGCGACGGCGCGGACGACAACCAGTCCTGGAACTGCGGCGTGGAGGGCGAGACGGAGGACGCGGGCGTCGTCGCTTTGCGCGAGCGCCAGAAGCGCAACCTCCTGGCCTCGCTGTTCCTGTCCACGGGCGTCCCGATGATTGTCGCGGGCGACGAGATGGGGCGCACGCAGCAGGGCAACAACAACGCCTACTGCCAGGACAACGAGCTGTCGTGGGTGGACTGGAAGCTGGACGCCCGGCGCGAGAAGCTCCTGGAGTTCACCCGGAAGCTCATCCACTTCCGGCACCGGCAGCCGGTGTTGCAGCGGCGGCGCTACTTCAAGGGCACGCACCTCTGGGACTCCGAGCACAAGGACCTGGCGTGGTTCCGTCCGGACGGGACGGAGATGAGCGAGGAGGACTGGAAGAAGCCCTTCGTGCGTTCGCTGGCGTTCCTGCTGGGCGGCGACGCCATCCCCACGCCGGACGAGCGGGGCCAGCGCGTCATCGGCGACGCGGTGCTGGTGTTGCTCAACGCGCACCATGAGGCGGTGTCCTTCACCGTGCCCGCCGTCGCGACAGGCCACCGGTGGGAGCTGGTGCTGTACACGGAGGATGACGCCCGGGGCGGGGAGAAGGTCACCCCCCAGGGGAAGTTCGAGCTGGTGGGCCGCTCGATGGCGGTGTTCCGTCAGGTCGAGGACTGAGCCGCGCGGGAAGGCACGGGGCCTCGTTGTCCGGGCGAGGCCCTGTCGCATCCCGGACGAACCGTGGAGACAGGCCGAGACGCCTCGATGGTGCGAAGTTCTGCCCAGGCTGTGGCGCGCGGAGACCTGGATGACGCGGTGGTGGAGGCGTCCGCGTTCATCGCGTGACGCTCGCCACACGGAGTGTCCGCGTGTGTTCCACGCCATCCGGGCCCTGCTCGTGCATAGGCTGCGGCGCCATGTCGCGGGATGCTCAGGAAGAGGACGTGAAGCAGGTGTACGGAGAGATTGCCTCGGCGTACGAGGCGCTCTTCCCCGTGCTTCATCGGTATGAGGGCCGCGTGGAGCGCTTCCTCGCGGAGGCGGTGACGCCGGGGTGTCGGGTGCTCGACGTGGGATGCGGGCCGGGGCTCCACACGCGGGGCCTGGATGCGTCCATCGACGTGGTGGGAGTGGACCTGTCTCCGGAGATGCTGGAGCTGGCGCGACAGGCCCGGCCCGAGGGCGCGTGGCACGTGCACAGCTACCACCGCCCCTTTCCCGAGGAGTGGGGCCGCTTCCAGGTGGTCCTGGCCATCGGCTGCCTCGACTTCTGTGAGGACCTGCCGCGCGTGTTGAGCCATCTCGCCGCGACGTTGGCGCCCGGCGGGCGGATGTTGTTCACGGTGCTGGAGCAGCGGCCCGGGTTCGAGGGACACGAAGCCCCCACGCGCGAGGTGCAGACGGCGGGCCCCGCGGTGACGCTGCATCTGTATTCCTTCGAGGACACGGCTCGCGCCGTCGTGGAGGCGGGGATGCAACCGCGCGACTACGTGCATGCCCCGGGTTGGGTGCAACTCGCCGAGGAGCGGACGATGTGGTTCGGTTGGTGGGACGTGGAGCGGGGATAGCGCCGCCGCGGTGGAATTGACACGCCCCGCGAGGGTGGCCGAGGCAAACTCGCGGCGCGACAGACCCCGTCGGGTCTGAAATCAAGACAAGGGAGCACCACGGATGATGACGGAAGAAGACCTCCTTGCCGCCGAGGAGTCGCTGCGACAGGCGATGCTCCAGGGTGATGTGACCGCGCTCGATGCGCTCATCTCCGACGACCTCGTCTTCGTCAATCACACCGGACAGGTGTTCGACAAGGAAGCGGACCTGGCGGCGCACCGCACGAGGGCGCTGCGCTTGACGCGGATGGACGTGTCGGCCCCCATCATCCGCTACCTCTCGGCGGGCGCGGTGGTCATCGTCAGCGCCTCTGTGAAGGGAACCCACGAAGGCACCGTGTTCGAAGCGCGGCTTCGCTACAGCCGCGTCTGGCAGTGGGTGGATGAGCGCCCCCAGGTCATCACGGGCCAGTGCACGGTCATCCTCGGTGGCGAGCCCTCATGAATCGCCCTCTCTTCCGCACGAGCTCAGAGCCCACGTCATGACCTCGCAACGCCTTCGTGCCCTCGTCCTGGCGCCCATGCTGATGCTCGCTCCGGCATGTACCTCGACACCCGAGCGCCCTGCCTCCACGGTGACGGGCCCGAGCGAGTACACGCTCACGGAGGACATCACGGTGCGCCGCATTGCCCCGGGTGTCTGGGTCCACACGACGCTGTCGGGTCCTGACTTCGGTCGCTATCCCGCGAACGGGCTGGTCATCGAGGACGGCGCGGAGTCGCTGCTGGTCGACACGGGCTGGAATCCCTCCCAGGCGGAACATCTGTTGACCTGGGCGAAAGACACACTGGGCAAGCCCGTGCGCGCGGCCGTGGCGACGCACTTCCACGGTGACCGGACGGCGGGAATCCCTGTCCTCGTGGCTCGGAACATCCCGGTGTATGGATTGGAAGACACCGTGAAGCTCTCGACGGAGCGTGGACGGCCCGCGCCCACAAAGACCTTCTCGGGGGCGCGGACGCTGGGGCCCGTGGAGCTGTTCTTCCCGGGTGCTGGACACGCACCGGACAACATCCTCGTGTGGCATCGGGACAGCGGCGTGCTGTTCGGTGGCTGCTTCGTGAAGGATGGTGAGGCGAAGGACCTGGGCAACGTGGAGGACGCGGACCTCGCCGCCTGGCCCACGAGCCTGGAGCGCACGCGGGAGCGCTTCCCCAAGACCCGAATCGTCATTCCGGGCCATGGGGCTCCCGGTGGTCCGGAGCTACTGGTGCACACGCGGAGCCTGATTCGCTGATGGCTGGATGGCGGTGGAGCGCATGCTCGACCGCCCGCTCCCTTTGAAGGTCGTGAGCGTTGAGCGGCGCACATGGGGTGGGTCGTTACACGCTCGCCTGTCTGCCCGAGTCCGTTGAGCCGAGAACAGGTGCCCGTGCAGGGAGGGAGAGCCAAATAGGCGAGGCCTTCCATCGTTCCTACCGTGCCTGCGAGTCGCGGTGAGGTGAACACGGGCCGACGGGCGGGATGGAAGGTGGGGGCGACATGAAGCATGTGGCTGCGGTGGTGCTCGCGGTGGCAATCAGCGGGTGCGCGTCAGTGAAGGTGGAGCAGCGGGACGGTTGCTGGGTGAAGCAGGTCCGCACCTTTCCCTCCAGCTTCAAGGAAGAAGTGGGTCCCTGCTCGCGGCCGAAGCCGGAGTGGTCGGAGGATCGGCTCACGCGGCTGGTGCAGGAGTGCGTGATGCACGCGGACTATCGCTGGCAGAGCAGTGCGATGGTGGCCTGGAATCGCGGTGAGCCCCTGCCCGCGCGCGAGTCGGACGAGAAGGTGCTCGAGTCATGCATGGTCACCGCGGAGAAGATGCTCTCGACGGAGAAGGGGGAACTGCAGCAGCGCCTGACCGAGGTCTCCAAGGAGCGCGACAGCCTGCGCGCCAACCAGGAGCAGGAGCGCGAGTCGTATCGGACGAAGCTGGATGCGCAGCGTGACGAGGCGCAGGCGGCGCTGGTGAAGGAGCGCGAGCGGCTCCAGAGCAGCATGGATGCGCAGCGAGAGCACGCGCAGGCCAGCCTGGACAAGGCGCGGGACCAGATGCACGAGAGCAACGGGCGGCTGGCGAACGCGCTCGGAGAGGCGGCGAAGCGGCCGACTCCGTCCGCGGTAGCGACGGCCACGTCCACCTCCACGAGCGAGGGAAAGGCGGACACGCGCAGCGACTCCAACTCGCGAGGCGACTCGCGGGCCCGGGGAGATGCCGCGAAGCAGAGCAATCCCCGCGTGGCGAAGCCCATCGTGGCGACGCCGACGAGCACCATGTGCTCGCTGCCCTCCAAGAGTTCAACGAAGCAGGTGACGGCGAGCGAGACGGACCCGAAGAGCGAGCCTCCGAGCTGCCAGCCGATGCAGGCCGCCGAGCCCACGGAGCCAGCGCCGGCCGTCGAGCCTCAGGCGCAAGCACAGACGGCCTCCGTGCCCCTGCCACTGCTGTCCGTGCCGCCGGGCGCGGCGGAGTAGCGCCATCGACGTTCGAGGTGAGGGCGCACCGCGAGGTCCCTCGCCTCAAACGAAGTGAGCCACTTCCAGGGCGTGGCCCTTCGCGTTCATCGCGGACAGCACGCCACGCTTCGGCGACTCTCACTTTGTCAGCCTCCGCGTCACAGTGCCGTCCCTCGCCCCCGACGCATCTCTAGAGGTGTCACGGGTCTGTCCCTGGGCTCCCGAGTCTGGACGTGGGCGCTCTGCGCTCCCGGGCCGGACAGGGTGTTACCGGGTCCATCGTCCTCAGTGTCTCCCTCACATCGGGTGCGTCAGGCCGGCCGCCTTGAAAGCCATTTGAGCAGCCCCTCACCAGGGGCTTCTCAGAACTAGCTCAATGGGAGAGCACAAGACTGATAATCTTGAGGTTGAAGGTTCGACTCCTTCGTTCTGAACCGATCTCGTAAATCGGCTCCGCCAGGAAGCTCCACCCCTAGCCGGTGAGCACGCTGGCCCACCCCGTCCACCCTCCCCCACCGCGAAGCCTCGCCGTCCGCCAGGGCGACAGTCCCCTTCCGAGCCGTCAACGGAAGTCCTGTCGTCGTCCGCGCCCGGCCCGGCCCGCGAGCGCGGGATGTGGTGACGAGGCCGGGCACGCAGTCAGCGCGCTCCACCCGCGAAGGGTGGGGCCTCCACTTTTCAGCAGTCCCCCGGGACGCGCGCTTCCTCGCGCCACCTCGCCTCCCGGGTTTCATCAAGTCCCCCCCGGGGGAAAGGAGGTGCGCGATGAGCTTCTTCAAGCGTGTCGATGTCGTGCAGCACGAGCGGGCGTTCGTCCTCGTCGACGAGGTGCCCACGCGCTACCTCGTTCCGGGCCGCTACCGGCTCACCTACCCCTTCCACAACGTGCGCATCGTCCGCGTCGCCACCGGCATGCCGCTGACCAACCTGGACACGGAGATGCTCGCGCTCGTGCCCCCCTCGGACCTCCAGGTCATCGAACTGGGTCCCACCGAGCGCGCCATGCTCTACCACCGGGGTCGCCCCTCGATGTGGCTCGGCCGTGGTCAGCACCAGGTGTGGACGGTGGAGCGCCTCCCCAGCCGCGACTCCGTGCCCGCCTCCTCCGCCGTGAGCATCGAGCGCCTGGACACGTCCGGCGTGGCCACCACGCCACTGCAGGACGACGTGCGCGCCAAGGTCCCCGCCAGCGACTACGTGGAGGCCACGGCCACCGAAGGCAGCGTCGTGCTGCGCTATGTGGACGGCACCCTGGACGCGGTGCTGCCCGCCGGCCGCCACGCCGCGTGGACCGTCGCCCGCAAGGTCCAGCTCGCCGTCATCGACCTGCGCGAGCGCCTGCTCCACGTCACCGGCCAGGAGGTGATGACGAAGGACCGCGTCACGCTGCGCCTCAACCTCTCCACCGCCTTCCGCGTCGCGGATGCCCGCCGGCTCGCCGTCGTCGCCCGCGCGCCGGATGACATCCTCTACCTCGCCATGCAGCTGGCGGCCCGCGAGTCCGTGGCCACGCGCACGCTCGACGAGCTGCTCGCCTCCCGTGAGGCCGTGGCCGAGGACCTCTTCGCGCAGGTGAAGGAGCGCGCGGAGTCCGTGGGCCTGGAGCTGCTGCGCTTCGGCATCAAGGACGTCGTGCTGCCCGGTGAGATGAAGGAGCTGCTCAACCGCGTCATCCAGGCCCAGAAGGAAGCCGAGGCGAACGTCATCACCCGCCGCGAGGAGACGGCCGCCACGCGCTCCATGGCCCAGACGGCCAAGGTGCTCGCGGAGAACCCGCTGCTCGTGCGCCTCAAGGAGCTGGAGGCCTACAAGGACCTCGCGGCCAAGGTCGGCCAGGTCCACCTGGTGCTCGGCGAGGGCGCGGTGCCCTCGCTCCAGCTCAAGGGCTGAAGCTCCGCCACACCGCTGGGCGAAGGGCCTCTGGGGCCGGTTCCCCGGGGGCCCTTCGTGCGTTCACGGCCCCCCGCGTCATTCACCGTCCGTGGGGCGGGCGCCGTGGCTGACTCGAAAATCAATCTCGGCTACCCTCCGGGCTTTCGTTCCCGTGAGGAGTCCGAGATGTCGTCGTCCGCGAACCACTACGTCCCCAACCTGCGCGATATCGAGTTCAATCTCTTCGAGTTCCTCGACATCGGCCGTACTTCACTGGGGCGCGCGCCCTTTGGCGACCTGGACGAGACGGCCGCCCGGCAGATGCTGCAGACGTTCGCCGTGCTGTGCGCGAACGAGCTGGCGCCCTCCTTCGAGGAGCCCGAGCACACGCCGCCCAAGCTGGAGAACGGCGAGGTGACGCTGCCTCCCGGACTGAAGAAGTCCATGAACGCGTTCTTCGACGCGGGGATGCACCTGTTGGAGCAGCCCACGCACCTGGGCGGCATGGGCGCGCCGCCGTCGCTGGGCTGGGCCGCGTTCGAGCTGATGGTGGGCGCCAACGCCTCGCTGGCCTTCTACACGCTGGGCAACCTGCTCGCGCGCATCATCGACCGGCTGGGGACGGACTCGCAGAAGAGCCGCTTCCTGCCGCACATGCTGGAGAAGCGCTGGGGCGGCACCATGGTGCTCACCGAGCCCGACGCCGGCAGCGACGTGGGCGCCGCGCGCACCAAGGCGCGTCCCGTGGGCGGCGACGTGTGGGAAATCGAGGGCGTGAAGCGCTTCATCACCAACGGTGACTCGGACATGTCCGAGAACATCATCCACATGGTGCTGGCGCGTCCGGAAGGCGCGCCTCCGGGCACCAAGGGCCTGTCGCTGTTCGTCGTCCCCAAGTTCTGGGTGAACGAGGACGGCAGCATGGGTGAGCGCAACGGCGTCGTCTGCACCAAGCTGGAGAAGAAGATGGGGCTGAAGGGCTCCGTCACATGCGAGCTGACGTTCGGTGACGGCAAACCCTCGCGCGGCCTGCTCCTGGGCGAGGTCCACGACGGCATCCGGCAGATGTTCTACATCATCGAGCAGGCGCGCATGGCAGTGGGCGTGAAGTCCATGGCCACGCTGTCCGCGGGCTACCAGCGCGCGCTGGCGTTCTCGAAGGACCGGCTCCAGGGCGCGGACCTGCTCCAGGCGCGCAACAAGCTGGCGCCGCGCGTGCCCATCTTCCAGCACCCGGACGTGCGCCGCATGCAGATGGCGCAGAAGGCGCACGCCGAGGGCATGCGCGCGCTGTGTCTCTACACCGCGGCCGTGCAGGACGGCGTGGAGCTGAAGGGCGGCCACCGCGCCACCGAGGCGGGCGAGCTGGACACGCTCAATGACATGCTGCTGCCGCTGGTGAAGGGCTACTGCTCGGAGAAGGCGTTCGAGCTGCTCGCGCTGGCGCTCCAGGTGCACGGCGGCTCCGGCTACCTGCAGGACTACCCGGTGGAGCAGTACCTGCGAGACCAGAAGATCGACACGCTCTACGAGGGCACCACGCACATCCAGGCGCTCGATTTGCTCATGCGCAAGGTGGCGAAGGACGGCGGCGCGACGCTGCAGGGCCTGTTGTCGCAGGTGCGCGAGACGGCCGAGGGCGAGCTGGGCGGAGGCGAGCTGCAGACGGAGCGCGCCGCGCTGGGCAAGGCGCTGGGTGATTTGGAGACGATGCTCGGCACGCTGATGGGCAAGCTGGGCGAGTCCGTCTACCACGTGGGCCTGCAGGGCAACCGCGTGCTGGCCAGCGTGGCGGAGCTGGTCATCGGCTGGCTGCTGGTGCGTCACGCGGGCGTGGCGGTGGAGCGGATGAAGAGCAACCCCGGCGACAAGGCCTTCTACGTGGGCAAGCTCGCCAGCGCGCGCTGGTACTGCGCGGAGGTGCTCCCGGGCCTCGCGCACGCCGCCCGCATGGTGGAGGCCGGCACGCTGGACCTGATGGACGTCCCCGAAGAGTCGTACTGAGGCGCGCTGTCCCCCGGCCGCACCCGTGGCCGGGGGAGGACACCTCGCGGGCCATCCCCCCGTCCTGACGGGGGAGACAGCGGTGGCCCGGCGTTCGCAATGAGGGTGGGAGTGATGCTCTCCGCCCTCACCGTCGCCGCCGCCGTCGCCCTGGGTTCTCCCGCGCTCGAGACGGGAGGACCGCTGGAGCTGGCGCGCTTCGCCGGCCACGTCGTGGCTTGCACGCAGGATGGCCTGGAGGTGCTCACCTCCTCCGGCAGGCCCGTGCGCGTCCTCTCCACCGAGGAAGGGCTGCCGAGCCCCTTCTGCCTCGCGCTGGAAGTCGCGGGGGAGCGGCTCTTCGCGGCGACTGACCTGGGCATCGTCTCGCTGGATGCCTCCTTCCGGGTGGAGCCGGTGCTCGACGTGCGCTGGCACGCGCTGCCCGACGCGGAGGACGCGAGCGAGGCCGAGTATGTCGAGCGGTTGGACGCACTCGCACGGACCCTGCCCTCGGATGCGACCTACACGGTGCTGACCTCACGCCATGCGGGCACGGCGGACGGGCGCGTGCTGGAGCTGGGCACCCACCGGGTGTGGAACGTCGACAGTCCAGTGCTGGCCGTCGAGGAGGAGCGCCGGGGAGTGCGTGTCGCCACGGAGGACGGGGTGTTCCTCATCGACACCGAGGGACGACTGGCGACACGGTAGCCCTCGCGCCTCGCCTCGAAAGCGAGACATCATCAGCCCATGGCTCAGGCCAGGTCCGTATGCCCATGGAGGGCAGGTCGGGCCAGCGCCCCTGGGAGCCACGGATGGGCAGACGCGCGATGCATGGACGGCAGGCGGCACTGGTGGTGATGCTGGCGGGGCTTTGGGCGTGTGGTGGCGAGGACGCGGTGAAGCGGGAGGACTTCGGCGGCGAGGTCGTCCAGGCGCTCTGCGCGCGGGCCCAGCGCTGTGGTGAGTACGCCCGCGCGAGCGCGTGTGAAGAGGACATGCGCCGCTGGAGACGCGACGTCTATTGGGGGCTGGGGACGCGCTACGACGAGTCGCTGCGCACCGGCCAGCTCCGCTACGACGAGGGAGCCGCCCGGCGCTGTCTGGACTCCATCCGCGGAGGAAGCTGTGACTCACCCGTCCTGTCCGATGACGCGTGGCAGCTCGGCATCGAGTACGACGCGGCCTGCCGGGTGCTCGTGGCCCCCGAGTCCCCCCAGGACTGTCAGAGCCACCTCGACTGTGGCGAGCAGGGGTACTGCGGCCACACGGCGCAGACCGCCTGTGAAGGCGCGTGCGAGGCGCGAGGCTCCGAAGGCACGCGGGTCGACCGGCCCTGGCAATGCGCGCCCGGGCTCGTGCTCGTGGGCGTGACGAGCACGTGCGAGAAGCCCCGAGAGGAAGAGGCCTCGTGTGTCACCCAGCGCGGAGGGACGACCTACTCCCTGCCGTGCGCACAGGGGCTCTGGTGCGACGCGAACGGCTACAAGACCTGCAAGCGCGTGGGCTCGGAGGGAGACGTCTGCGAGAACCAGGGCTACTACCCCTGTGGCCCCTCCCTGGTGTGCAGCGACAACAAGTGCGTCCGCTACGTGAAGGAGGGCTCGGGCTGCACCGCGCCGGCCTATGACGCGAGCGCCGGCTTCCATGTCGACGTGTGTCAGCGGGAGCTCTTCTGCGACGCGATTCCCGACGAGGTGGGGCTGTGCCGCCCGCGCCGCTCGGAGCGTCAAGAGTGCCGCCTGGACACCGAGTGCTCGGACGGCATGGTGTGCAAGGACGCGCGCCCCGAGGTGGGCCTCTGGGGCATCTGCGTGAAGATGGCGGCCCCAGGAGAGGCCTGCGACGACGAGGGCCGGTTCTGCTCGCGGGGCTACGACTGCGCCGAGACAAGCTCCGGCATGCGCTGTCTGCCCTACGTGCCCCAGGGGGAGCCGTGCGGCCCGCTGGCCGGAGTGTGTGACTCCAACAGCATCTGCGAGGCCCGCTGCATCTCCGCCGACGCCGCGTTCTGCCGGTGAGCGGATGACGGGCTCGCGACGGCTCAGGCGCCCTTCGGTGCCTGGGCCCGGGCGGACAGCTCGCGCTCCACGTACAGCCGCAGGATGTGCATGAAGTCCTGCGCGTTGGTCACCACGCCGAAGGCCTGGTGCGTGCCCCGGTCCTTCAGCTTGCTGACCACGAACTCGGACGAGTCCACGCAGATGGTGGCCAGCTCCCGCAGCGAGCCGTCCTTCTGCGTGACGAACGCGGGCAGCATGTTGCCGGTGGCGATGGCGTGCAGCGCGGTGGCGACCATCACCGCCATGGTGGCCTTCACCGCGTGACGGCGCATGGCATCCTGGCCCGCCACGTTGTCCGTCACCACGTCCGGCAGCGGCCCGTCATCGCGGATGGAGCCCGTCAGGACGAAGGGCACGCCGTGCGTGACACACGCGTGCATGATGCCGTTGGCAATCACGCCCGCCTCCACCGCCTTCGCGATGGAGCCCGCGGCGCGCACCTTGTTGATGGCGCGCATGTGCAGGCCGTGGCCTCCGGACGTGGCCTCGCCGGTGCCGCTCATGCCCAGGGTGGTGCCGAAGATGGACGCCTCGATGTCGTGCACCGCCACCGCGTTGCCCGCCAGCAGCGCGCCCACGAAGCCGTTGGCGATGAACCACGTCATGTCCGCGCGCGCCCGCGAGTGCACCAGCGCCGGCCCCGTCACCCACACCGGATAGCCGCCGCGCTCGCGCTCCTCCACCAGCAGCCGCGCCATCTGCGAGTAGTCGATGGGCTTCTCGCGAGACACCTCGCTCGTCATGAACTTGAACTCGCCCTCGCCCCCGCCACCCAGGTACGCCATGTTCACATAGACGCCCTCGGAGCCGTCCTCCGCGTGCCCCACCACCACGCGCTCTCCGGCGCGGACGCGGCGGCCCTCGCGAATCCACAGCGCACCCTGCTCGTCCAGCACCAGCGCGCCGTCCATGCGCGGCTCGCGCGGCATCCGCCACTCACCGCCGATGCGCACGTAGGTGGGCAGGTTCGTCGTGGTGAAGAAGCCCTCCGGCAGCACACCGTCCGCCGGCGCCGGCTGGAAGCGCGCGTCCGGACACCGGGAGAACCGCTCGACCGCGAAGTCAGGATGGGGAATGGAGGGGCTCACGCCGGCACCATGCGCGGTCCCACCCGCCCGGTTCAAGAACCTTGGCGCCGCCACGAGCGGTCCGTCCGGTAGGTGGCAGCCTGGAGCTTCTCACTCTCGGAGAGAGCAACTCCGACTCCTGGTGCGGTGGCGCTCCGCGCAAGTGCGCGAGACCTGGAGACTTCACCGAAAGCTCCGGCGAAACACGCGCCTCCAAGCAACTTGGGGTCTCAACCTCCGAGAATAGGTCCAAGTCGTACATGAACCCCTCGGAGCCATTCTTCCATGAGCTACCGCATCCAGTCCGGCGACACCCTGTCCGCGCTCGCCAAGCGCTACGGCACCAGCGTCGACGCCCTGCAGAAGGCGAATCCGCAGATCAAGAACGTGGACCTCATCTACGCGGGGGACACGCTCAAGCTGCCTGGCGCCACGGACGGCTTCGATGCGCCCTCGGGTCGCACGGGTCCGAACCTCACGGGCGGCGTGACGGGTCCCTCCGGGCCCTCCGGCACGAACTCGGGTGAGGGCGTGAAGGGCCCTAACGGCAGCCCGTTCGACATCGCGCGCTCGCACCTGAACAAGAACGCGGGCTCCCTGAAGCTCGAGGGCAGCGGCGTGGGCGCGGACATGGAGGATTGGGTCCCCAACAACGTCAACTGCGCCAACTTCGTCTCCGCGTGCCTGGAGCAGGCCGGCCAGATCACCAACGGCCAGCACGACAACAGCGTGATGGGCCTTCAGAGCAAGCTGGACGCGGACCCGGACTTCAAGCGCGTGTCGCTCCAGGACGCGAAGCCCGGCGACGTGGTGTCCATGAAGGTGGGCAGCGGCCAGCACGTGGTGATGTTCGCGGGCTGGCAGGACGGCAAGCCCCAGTTCATCGGCTCCAACAACGTGAACTCGGATGGCTCGCAGCGCATCACCATCAGCAGCATGAACTACCCCATCATGTCGGTGCACCAGTACCAGGGCTGAGCCGGCGCTCCGTCGAAGTGCTCCCGGGGCTTGGTTTCCGCCACTCACGCGGAAGCGAGGCCCCGTTTCACGTCCGGCTCACGGCTTCGGCGCGAGCGCCAGCGCGGCCTGGATGAGCGGACTCTTCGCCGCGGACCTGCGCCACGCGGCGTGAACGCTCCCCGAAGGCACGCCGGGCAAGGGGCGGGAGACCACCCCGGCCTCGCGAGGCCCGCCCGGCAGCAGTGAAGCGAGCAGCGAGTAGCCCAGCCCCGCCGCGACGAAGCCGAGGATGGTCTCCGACGAGTCCGCCGCGTGAAGACGCTTCGGCTTCACGCCCGCGCGCGCCAGCTCTCCGAGCTGAAGCTCTCGCAGGTGTCGGTCCGTGCTGTACGCGATGAAGGCGTCCTCGCGGAGCGCGTCCAGCCGCACGCGGCGACTCTTCGCCTGGGGGTGGTGCGAGGGCAGCACCAGGAAGGGATGCGTCCTGCCCACCTCACGCGCATCCACTTCGTCGGGGACTTCGGGCAGGTGGTCCACCACCAGGTCGGTGTCGCCGGAGCGCAGGATGTCCACGGCGGGGACCTTGGACTCGAAGAGGACGACCTCGATGTCGGGGCGCTTCGCCTGGAGCCGCCGCAGCCAGGCGGGCAGCAGGTGGCGCAGCACGTGCCCGGAGGCGTGGATGCGCAGCGTGCCGCCCACCTCGCCCTTGCGCAGCGACTGCACCACCGAGTCGAGTCCCTCCAGGAACGGTGCGACGTGCGAGTACAACGCGCGGCCCTCGGGGGTGAGGACGACGCGGTCCTTGCCCACGCGCTCGAAGAGGGCGACGCCGACCTCGGCCTCCAGGCGTTTGACCTGCTGATGGATGCCTGGCTGGGTGATGGGGTACGGGAATGAGCTGACGGCTCGTGCGTAGCCTTCCGCGCGGGCCACGCGGTAGAAGCCCTCCAGGCGCTGGAGTTGAATCATGCACTCCAGGTTATCAATGGCGCTTTGATTAGTTCCATGCGGTTTTCGATGAGAAGCGGCATGTTTTCTCCACGTCAGCGAGCAACGGCTCGTTCCCGAGGAGAAAAAATGTCCCGCTCCACCCCGAAGGTCGTCGTCGCGCACAGCTCCGCCTGGGTCATCCAGACCTGGCTGTCCTTCGCCCTGTCCGTGGGCGTCACGGCGGTGGGCATCTGGAACCTGCCGGTGGACACCTGGGTGAAGTCCTTCCTGGGCATGGGCCTGCTGTTCAGCGTGGGCTCCACCTTCAGCCTGTCGAAGACGGTGAGAGACCAGCACGAGATGGACCAACTCGGCACGCGGCTGGACGAGGCGCGCGTGGCGAAGATGCTCTCCGAGCACGACCCGATTGCTCCGCCGAGGATGTAGATCTCCTCGCGAAAGCGAAGGCTTCAGGGCGCGCCGCGTCCCGTGCGCACGCTGGTGAGCGCTTCCTCCAGCAACGGCAGCGCCTTCTCCGTCCATCCCTTCAGCCGCGCGCGAGGGGACAGCGCGCGTTGGTCAGGATGAATCAGGCCCGCGAGCGTGGCCTCTTCGATGAACTGCGCCTGTTGCTCCGGATTGAGCTCCTCCCAGCGCAAGCCCCGCTCCACACCCTTGCGCCAGTCATAGCCATCTCGCGAGAGCTGCGCGACGATGGCAGAGCTCATGTACGCGGTGCCACCGTGCTGGTGCTGCCACACATGCACCAGCTCGTGCACCAGCAGCCCCAGGTCCGTGGGGCCGCTCCTCGGCGGGACGAAGACCGTGTCGCCGTGCACGAACGCACGCCCCGACCCACCCAGAATCCCGATGGGCCCTTCCTTCAGTCGCACCGCCGCGTAGTCCACGCTCGCGCCGAAGATGGGGCGCAGCAACTCCACCTCGAACCCCGACAGCCGGCGCCCCACGGGCTCCATCCACAAGAGCACCTGCACCGCGCTCACCACGCGGCCCACCAGCATCAGGAGTACGTCCACGGGAAGCTGCGCCACGCGCCACAGCCCACGTCGCAGCAGGAAGCGCCCTTCACGCGGACGTCCCCGGGCATACAGGGCCACTCCACCGACGACGCCCGTGAGCACCACGCGCAGGCCCCGCGCGACCCCCACCGTGGCGCTCACCACGCCCGTGAGCAGGCCACGGCCCGCGTCCACCAGCCGCGAGGCCAGCGAGGAGACCCCCACACTCATGGGTTGAACCTCAGCGTCCCGCGGCGGCTCGAAGCGGGGCGCTCAGCCCCAACGCGGACTCCACCAGCGAACGCATGGACCCCGGACGCCACGGGCGCGCCAGCGCGAAGTGCGTCAGGCAGGAGCCGCTGAACGCCTCCGCCAGCTCCGGGCAGAAGCGCGAGGACACCAGGATGCGCGGACCCGCGAAGTCCATCTCCACCAGCTTCGCCAGGAACGCGTGCGCCGCGTCGCGCTCCGCCGAGTCCAGCACCACCACCACCGCCGCCGGCACCACGCCCATCTCCAGCCGCCGCGTCGCCGACGCCATGCCCGTCGCGTGGATCAACCCCACCACCGGCGCCAGCTCCCGCCCCATGGCCAGCCGCAGCAACGGGGACTCGGACACCACCATCACCGCGGGGGCATCCTCGGAGGCCATGGCGCGGCGCGTCTCGTACACCTCGACGGCACCGACATCCCTCAAGCGAGGCGCGGGAACGGACTGGAGCAGACGCGGCTGGATGGTGGTGGCGGGGGGCACGCATCGAACAATAACCAGGAATAGCGGAAATATCAAATTACACTTCAACTATCGGAGTAGTCCGCTCTCCTGGGTTCAATGACATGGCCACGGCCCCGGGGCACGGGCCCCGAGGGCCATGGCTTTTCGTTCAGTGAGTCATGAACAACCCAGACATTACCTCCTGCGCCGCGGCATGGGCGCGCGCGGAGGCGGGTTCTCCCAGGGCTCCAGCTCCTCGAAGAGCGGCCTCAGCGCGGGCAGGTCCGTGGAGCCTCCGTGCTCCAGCGCGTGGACAAGCAGCTCGGTGAGCGAAGGGCCCACGACGGGGATGTCCGTCGCGCACTGGCGGGAGCGAAGCGGCGGCGTCACCCGCTCGAGCTCCAGCATCACCTCGTCCTCGGGCCGCTTTCCGGGAGGCAGCGTCAGGGGCTCCAGCGCGTCCGAGCGCAGACGCACGTAGCAGTGCGGACGACGGCCGCTGCAGTAGCGCAGCGCGAGCACCGTCCCGTCCGGCAGGTCGACGAGGCACCGGACCGGCACGACGTTGTCTCCGACTCCGTCAACCGGGATGTGGACCTCGGTGTGCTCGGACGTGGAGCGCACGCGCCAGGGCTTCGTGTCCGGGAAGAGCGTGGCGCACTTGAGGTGGTCATAGAGCGCGTTCAGCTCGGCGACGCCCTGGTACGTGGAGGCCTCGGTGGCGCGAATCGCAGAGTGCTCGGCGACGATGCGCTCGACGACCTGGGCCATGGAGGCGTGCGACCTCCGCACCAGCACTCCCGCGCGAGGCACCAGCGCGCCCTCCGAGTCCACCGCCACCGCGAGCACACCCGCCTCCAGGGACCACGTCTCGCGCCAGTCCGACGTGAGCGCCGAGAGATGAAGCGGAACGCAGGCCAGCCCGGAGGGCACCTCGTGCAGCGCGAGGCCGGGGCCCCAATTCCAATCATTGGCATCCTGGCCTTCGGCCGCCTTCATCATGTCCGCGTGGGACTGCTCCAGCATGGGGTTGCGGCGGTTGAAGCGCCCGGCGTTCCGCACATACGGGAACAGCCGCATCACCCAGCCCGAAGCGCGGTCCCAGCCATACGCCCGACGAGGCTTGTACAGCTCCGACCAGAGCTCGCGGTCCGGATGGCCTTCCGAGGTGCGTACGAGTTCATCGACCATTGGAATGAGCGACGAGGTCCACCAGCCCAGGTCGAACTCGGCGAGGACGTCGATGCGGCGGCGGATGGCCCGCCAGTCCTCCGGCGTGCCGAGCAGGGTGATGCGAGGGATTCCACACATCACGGAGAGGGCGAAGTCGAAGTACGGGGACATCGCGTCCATCAACACCACGTCCCCCGCCATGCGTTCGACATCGGTGCTGGTGGAGAAGTCACACGACAGGAGTCGAGGGAGTCCCGGCCCCAGTTCCTCGCGGAGCAGCTCACGGAAGGCCTTGAGGGTGTCGCGGAACTCCTCCTCGGTGCGGGGCGCGGCGGAGACGTCCACCGTCAGCGTCCGTCGGCCCGAGTGTCGGACGAGCCGGCCTCGCAGCGCCTCGGAGTGGAGGCGGATGTGGTGGGCGAACCCCTGGGCCAGGGTGAGCCACACCACGTCCGGAGATAGAACCAGGGGGCGATGCTCGGCGAAGGCGATGTGGACGGCGGCGAGCAGCGGGTGCACCCCCTCGGGGTCCACCACCCGGGTGTCCGCGGCCGGGGCCAGCCACAGCGCCTCACCGACCAGGGTCCCCAGGGGTACGGTCTCCAGGGGAGTCACAGCCTCTTCGACGGAATCCACTGCGAAGGTCGTCATCGGTACGTCCCCTCGTCACGGTGTGTGGAATGAAGCCGCCACCCGACGCGGGTTTTCACGCCCACCTGACAGGACGCTCGGCACGCCACGGCTTGAGATACAGCAGCGGCCCCTCGCCGCAAGGCGCCGGGGCCAGCCGTCGCGAACTCAGCCCTGGAGGGTCCGGACGAGTTCGGGGAGCAGCTCCTCCGCGCGCCCCGCCACCGCCTGGATTCCCTGGGGCGGAGCGACGCCCGAGGGGTCGATGCTGAACATCGGGGTGCGGCGCTTCAGCGCGAGGGCGCGGATGCTCTCCGTCACGCCCACCGAGAACGACGTCCCGATGAAGACGACCAGCCGGCTCTGTCGCGCCAGGTCGTACACCCGCTCGATTTCGTACCCGAGGTGCTCCGAGTAGTACTCGTCGAACCACAGGATGTGAGGTCGCACGAGACTGCGGCAGCTCGGGCAGCGTGGCACCGTCTCGCGGCTCGGGCTCGCGTGGAGCGCGCTGAAGTCGAGCGTCTCCAACGGAATGGTGCCGGTGGGTGGCCCCAGCTCGCAGCCACGGGAGGAACACCGCGCCAGGTGCAGGCTCCCATGCACCTTTACCAGTGCCTGGCTCCCGGCTTGCTCATGCAGTGAGTCGACATTCTGGGTGACGACGGTGAAGCCGCCGCCCTGCCCGGTCTGCCAGCGCTCCCAGTCCACCAGGGCCGCGTGCGCCGCGTTGGGCTTCGCGTTCCGGGCCAGCTCGCGGCGCTGGAGGTACATCTTCCAGGACTCGTGAGGGAACAGCTTGAAGTAGGCGCGGGTCCCCTTCTGCGTCACCTCGTTCGCCCACACCGCGCCCGGGTCCGTGCCCCTGAACGTCGGGATTCCACTGGCCAGACTGATGCCCGCCCCCGTGACAACGAGCACGGACCCGGCGGCCACGCCACGAGCGCTGGTGAGAAGTTCATCGAATCCCGGAACCGTCACGCAAACACCTCCGCACGAGCGGACGGACGCATCCCGGTGAGCATGACACGGCGCCGCGGACTCCAGATTACACAAGTCACTGTGCTGCCGGAACCAGCGTCAGCTCCGCGATTTCGGGAGAGGGCCCCAGCCGCAGCGGTGGCCCCCAGTAGCCGGTGCCCCGGTGCGTGTACACGCGCACGCCTGCGACGGTGGCCAGCCCTCGCACCACCGGCTGCTGCAGCTTGATGAAGAACATGAACGGGAACACCTGCCCGCCATGCGTGTGTCCGGAGAGCTGCAGGTCCACGCGCACGCCGGACTGGGCCACCTGCAGCGCCGACCTGGGCTGATGCGCCAGCAGCACCACCGGCACTCCCTCGGGCGCCCCCGCGAGCGCCGCGCCGGGACGGCTCGCGTGCGAAGGGACGATGTGTTCCGCGTCGTGGTCCGTCACGCCCGCGACGACGAGCCGCGCGCCGTCCCTCTCCACCACCCGGTGCGTGTTGCGCAGCACCGTGAGCCCCAGCCGCGCGACCTCCGCCTCCCACGCGGGACCGCCGTGGTAGTACTCGTGATTGCCTGTCACGTAGAACACGCCGAGCGACGCGCGCAGCTCCGCCAGCGGGCGAACCTCCTCGCGCAGCTCCTCCACCCCACCGTCGACCAGGTCTCCCGTCACGGCAATGAGGTCTGGCTTCAGCGCGTTCACCTGCTCCACCACGCGCCGCAGCCACCGCCCATCCAGCGTGGGCCCCACGTGGACGTCGGAAATCTGCACCACCCGCAGGCCGTCCAGTCCCGGCTGAAGCCCCTTCACCGGCACCGTCACCCGCTCCACCGTCGCCTTGCCGCGCGCCGTGATGAACGCGAACACCACCGCCGGCACCGTCGCCGCGCCCACGATGCCGGCCTTCCACCGCGCCAGCGCCAGCCCATCCGTCACCACGCCCGTCCACCCCAGCACCGCGCCGACGACGTCCGCCATCACCACGGCGCTGAGCAGGATGCCAAAGCTCCCCAGCCACACGTACGACGTCCACAGCAACACGCGCCGGGCCGGCGTCGGCTCGCCCCGGCTGCCCAGCAGTCCGGCCGGTATCGACACGAACAGCAGCACCATCAACACCACACCCAGGACGCCCCAGGGCGAAGGCCACGCGGGGCTCACGAACAGCCGCACCGCGAGGTACGCGTGCAGCGAGCCCATCAACGTGAGGATGCCGCCCAGGGACATCAGCCAGCGCAACACCCGCCTGGGAGCCGCGCGCGGCGCCCGCCGTGACTCTTGCTCCACGCCTTCCGACGACAGCTCCGCCACGGCCAGGACCTCCGAACAGGGTGACTCTCACCCGGTGGGGAGGCGGAGCATAATGGCCGCCTCCGTCGCCTGCCCGGCAACCCGCGCGGCTGCTCGTTAGTGTGGGGACCCGGAGACCCACATGCGCCCGCACCGCCTCGACAGTCCCTGGCAGAGCTGGATGGTGGCGGCCGCGCTCGTGCTCGGTGGGCTCGGGTGCTTCGCCAGCGGCGTGGCCTGGGTCTCCCGCTCGCTCTTCCAGGACATGGAGCAGGAGCTGCGCCGCAGCGACGTCCACCGGCTTGTCCTGCGCACCGCGGAGGCCAGCCCGCTCGCCACCGAGCGACTGGGCACCCCGCTGACGAGCAGCTTCCTCACCCTGCGCGCCCACGGCGCCAACCTCCATGAGGGCCTGGTGGACTTCGACCTGACCGTCCAGGGCCCCCTTGGCCGAGGCGTCCTCGAAACCCAGGTGACCTATACGAAGGACCTCTGGATGGTGCGCAGGCTGGTGTTGAATCTCGAGGGCGGTGATTCCATGGAGCTTCCCACCGGAGGCAGCACGCCCGCCCTGCCTGCGGACTGAGCACACGGGGTGTCTTCGCTGCCTACCTTGAGGGGCATGAAGACCACGCGCCTCCTTGCCCTTGGACTGCTCGCCTGTGGCCCTGCCCTGGCCGCGCCAGCAACGGACTCCCTCAACCTCCGGACGAAGGACCGCTCCGTCACCGTCCGCGTCGCCGACGACCAGCTCTCCAGCGCGGACATCCAGCTCTCCTTCCAGGAAGACGACACCGTGCGCGGTCAGGCCTTCGGTCGCCCCGTCAACCTCACCGTGAAGGACGACACCATCCGTGGCACCTACGGTCAGCGCCCCGTGAATCTCGAGGTCACGGACAAGGAGGACACCATCGACGCCACCGGAACCTTCGGTGGCCAGGTCACCACCTTCCAGGTGAGCCCCCAGCAAATCACCGGCACCGTGGGCGCGTGCAGCTACGAGCTGCTCATCACCCGCCATGACCGCTACGAGGGCTATCGCACCTGCGCCGGCAAGCTGGACAAGAGCGTCTCGCTGACCATCCCCTCGTCGCTCGCGGACGATGAAGAGGAGCTCGTCACGGCGCTGTCCATCCTGCTGGCGCAATAGCCGCGCCGAGACTCCGTCTGGCTCAGGCATCGCTCGAAGGCCGGGACGCATTCCGGTGCGCTCGCGGGTTGAGCGATGCAGCGGGGCGGCTATGGTGCGCCGTCCCTTTCCGACTGACGACGACGGAGCGATTCCATGGCGCAGATGCACGAGGTCGACTTCCACATCTACGGCGATGACCTGCAGTTCGTGGAGGTGGAGCTGGACCCGCAGGAAGCGGCGGTGGCCGAGGCCGGAACCCTCATGTACATGGAGGACGGCATCGAGATGGAGACCATCTTCGGTGACGGCTCGGAGAAGAAGAGCGGCTTTCTGGGCTCGCTGCTCGGCGCGGGAAAGCGCCTGCTGACGGGCGAGTCCCTCTTCACCACCGTCTTCCTCAACCGCGGCGGCGGCAAGCGCAAGGTGGCCTTCGCGGCGCCCTACCCCGGCAAAATCATCCCGGTGAACCTGCGCGAACTGGGCGGTGAGTTGATTGCGCAGAAGGACAGCTTCCTCGCGGCGGCCAAGGGCGTGTCGCTGGGCATCGCCTTCCAGAAGAAGCTGGGCACCGGCCTGTTCGGCGGAGAGGGCTTCATCATGCAGCGGCTCCAGGGTGACGGCCTCGCCTTCATCCACGCGGGCGGCACGCTGCGCGAGCGCACGCTGGGCCCGGGTGAGCTGCTGCGCGTGGACACCGGCTGCATCGTCGCGTTCCAGCCCACCGTGGACTACGACATCCAGATGGTGAGCGGCATCAAGACGGCCTTCTTCGGCGGCGAGGGGCTCTTCTTCGCCACGCTGCGCGGGCCGGGAAGGGTGTGGCTCCAGTCACTGCCCTTCAGCCGCCTCGCGGGCCGCATCCTCTCCGCCGCGCGTCCGGGTGGAGCGCGCGACGAGGGCAGCGTGCTGGGCGGTGTCGGCCTGGGCTCGCTGCTCGGCGGCGACGACTAGGCTTTCCCACGCCGTGTCACGGAGGGCCTCGCTTCCCACAGTGGGAAGCGGGCCCCTCGCCTCGACTAACGCTGGCGCCGACGAAGCAGTGCGGCCAGACCCACGAGCAGGGTCCACGCGCCCGCCGCGCCCACCGGGGACGCGCCGCAGCCGCCGCAGCCCACGTCCAACGCGGTGGGGCCGCGCACCTCGAAGGCGGTGTCCGGTGACCGGGGCCCCGGCGTGCCCGCCTCGCCGTTGAGCGAGTATGCCGCCACCGCGTGCGCCCCCGAGGAGAGCGCGCTGTCGCTGGCCACGAGGTGACGGAACGCGCCCGTCGAGTCCGCGACCACGGTGGCCACGCGGGTGCCATCGACCTCGAGTGACACGGAGGCACCGGCCTGAGCGACGCCCGCGAACAGCGGCGTCGGGTCCACCAGCTCACCCTCCGCGGGCACCACCAGCACGGGCATCTCGCGAGTGATGACCGTGCCGCCATCTCCCGAGCCGGCGTCCGAGCCCGCGTCCGGGCCGGGCGTGCCCGAGTCTCCCGCGTCCGGCACCGGCGTCGTGCCGGCGTCGTCATCCGCCAGCACGACTTCGAAGATGGTGTTGGGAGAGTCGGGTCCGAAGTCGCCTTCACCGTGCCCGTGCGCGTTGACGCGGTGGGGGCCCGGGTCGAGCGGTGCGTTCGCGGGAATCTGGTAGCGGAAGCGGCCGAAGGCATCCGCGGGGACGATGACCTCGTCGCGATTGTCCACGTAGATGCCCACCGTCAGCGCATTGGGCGCCACGCCCGCGATGTACGGCGTGGGTCCCATCACCTCGCCCGCTTCGGGCACGACGATGACGGGCTGGGGAATCACGGGAGCGGCGGCGACCGTGAAGCTCACGGACCCGGGCCTGCTGTAGGCACCCAGTCCCTCGGAGACAACGGTGACGGTGTGCGCACCCGAGGACAGCGCGGGGAGCGGCTCATCGACCTCGACGGAGAAGCTGCCGTCGGTGCTCGACGACACCTGTGCGATTTCGACACCGTCCACGGTGATGATGATGCGCAGGCCCGGGTCCGCCACGCCCTCGATGACAGGGCGCGGGGACACATCCACCGCATTCGCGAGCGGCAGGGTGATGGACGGCGTGGCGGGCGTGGCGTACCCATAGTTGAACACCCGCGCGGTGCCGCCCCCTCCGACGCCCGCGCCATGCGTGGGCCCGTGGGTGCCGGCGCTGGCGGACGTCGTCCCCGCGGCGCCTCCGGAGGACATCATGGTGCACGACACCGGCGTGCCATTCAGCAACACATGGCCTCCCGCGCCGCCGCCTCCGGGCCCGAACTGGATGGACTCGGCGAGCACGTTGCCACCATTTCCACCTCGCACCTCGACCTGGCCACACGCCAGCCCGGCGGCGGTCCTCACGATGACGGAGCCACCCGCGCCTCCACCTCCGGCACCGTCCTCGCCACTGGCCGCCACCGAGGGCATGCCATTGGCGGAGATGCGGCCCGTCCCCGAGACGTTGGCCGCCCGGAAGAACACGATGCCACCGCCCGCGCCTCCGCTGCTTCCCGCGCCGTTGTCGCCTTCACCGGCGCCGCCACCTCCGCCGAAGAGCATGGCTTCGACAATCGAGTACTCCATCAACGTGCCGCCCAGGCCGCCCACATCGCGCGAGCCATCCAGGAAGGAGGAGCGTCCACCCGTTCCACCGAAGCCCCGGTGCCCGCCGCCTCCACCGCCCGCGTTGCTGCAGTTGCCGCCGCCCCCCGCGTTGACCAGGTTGCCGCGCCCGGAGGCCGGGCCAAAGCGCTCCACCACCACGCCCTCGCCCTTGTGGGAGCCACCCAGGGTGGTGGAGAGGTCACCACCCTCGCAGGCCGTGCGAGAGGTGTTGTTGGTGAAGGCCCCGCCCCGGAAGCCCGCGCCGTCGGCCTGGATGGCGCCGCTGTTGATCAACGCGCCCGAGGCGAGGAAGGCCAGGATGCCTCCGCTGTTCCCATCCCAGGCAGGCGGCACGAGCGAGCCGGCGGCCGTCACGTTGACGCTGCCGTACTCGGGCACCGTCACGACCTGCGCGCCCGGGGCGGTATAGGAGTACATGAGCGGCGCGGTGAGCCGGAGCAGCGTGGGGCTGCCGACCACCACCGAGGACACGCGCGCCAGCTCCCAGCGCCCCACATTCCCGGGGCTCGTCTGGCCCGTGCTGCCCGAGGGAGTGCTGGACGGGAAGCCCATCGTCTGGTGCACCATCACCAGACCTCCCGTCGCGGGCGCCGCGGATGTATCCACCGAGAGCGAGGTCTCACCGCGCCGAGCGCCGACCGACATCCGCATCGCGGTGTTGATGATGGTGCGCGCGGTGTTGACGGTGAGGGCGCCGTTGCGACCGTTACCCAGGCCGAACGAATCCGGCTCGGCCAGGACGGAGGAGGACCACAGCAGCAGGAGCGGCAGGCAAGGCGCTAAACGCATGTGCCCCTATGCTGCCCCAGAACCTGGGACTCCCGCGAGAGCGTGCGGGGTCCTTCTCTGTCGTCAGTCGACCGGACGCGTCAGGGCCCGGGCGTTGCGGGGGGCGAAGAAGGGCTGGCGCACGAGGCGTGGAAGGGTGCGTTTGTCGACGCACCAGAGCTGGAGCGCGTCCTCCCATTCGCCCAGCTCGGCGATGGCGCACACATCGGCGGCATCGCGGTAGAGGTCATTGAGGTTGTGGACGAGGGTGGAGAGGTCCTCCACCTCCCAGCGCTCGGTGACGTCGCCGGCCTGGACGTGCAGCTCGAGGACGGGGCGCTCGCGCACGTCCACGACCTTGAGGTTCCGAGCCGCGCCGCCCATGGCCAGGGTGAGCGGCCCCATGAGCTCATCGGGGCGGACGCCGTAGGCGACTGAGAGGCCGCCGACGAGCAGGCCCGCGTCACACAGGCGCAGCAAGGAGACGTGGGGCGGCTCGCCACGGGGGAGCAGCTCCGTGGCGGCGTCGCGGTCCTTGAGGAGCCGCTCTCGGGTGAGCACGTCGAGCAGGGAGGACATGAGGGCGACCAGCCTATCGCTCCTCGCCGCTCCAGTAGTCCACCTCGGCGGAGAGGGGCAGGACGGTGTACAGGGTCCGCGCGGCCTTGTCGCCACCTGGGGCGGAGCCGGCGGTGATGCAGAGCTTCTTCGAGTCCGGGTACACCATGACGTCCGGCTCCACCATGGTGGAGAAGGCGAGGTAGCGGAGTGTCTCGGCGCCGTCGTTGACGAGCTGGTGCGCGCCCGTGGGGCCCACGGGGAGGGCCACGTAGTCGCCGGCCTTCACGGACAGCGTGGTGTCGCCCAGGCGCAGGCGGCCTGTGCCGGAGAGGATGAAGTACGCCTCTTCGTTGGCCAGATGGAAGTGGAGCGGGAAGGCGTGCTTGCCGGGAGCCAGCTCCATCAGGCTGCAGCCGAGCTTCTGTCCCTTCGCGGCGGCGCCGAGCTGCTTGCGCCGGTACGAGACACGAGGACCCTGCGTGACTTCAGTCCACGGGAGCGAGGGCTCGTGGACGAGGTGGGGATGTGAGGACATGGGGTGTGCTCCGGGTTCAGGGGCGCGAGGGCTCGTGGACGAGGTGGGGATGTGAGGACATGGGGTGTGCTCCAGGCTCAGGGGCGCGTGGCGATGAGGGCGAAGACGCGGTGGGGAATGTCGAGCGCATCGTGAGGGAAGCGCTCGGCGAGGAGTCGGGCGTGGGCGGCGTCGAAGCGCTCCACGTCAGCGGGAGGCAGGGTGGCGCCGACCATTGCACTGGCGCGGGAGCGGCCTCGCCAGGACTCGTGGGTGTAGGGCAGGAGCACGTCGAAGGAGAAGGTCTCCAGGGGCGTGAAGCCCGCGTCGCTGACGTCTCGGAGCCACTGTGGGTAGAGGCCGACGCCGCAGCCGAAGCGGGCGTGGTCTGGTGGATTGGGATTGAAGTCCTCCATGAGGGCTTCGGTGGCGGCGACGACGTTGCCGGGCAGGGATGTCCAGTCCAGGTGCGCGATGACGAGCTTGCCGCCAGGGACGAGCAGTCGAGCGGCCTCGCGAGCCGCGGCGGGACGGTCGAACCAGTGCCAGCACTGACCCGCTGTCACGAGGTCGAAGGCGCTGGAGGGCAGGCCCGTGGCCTCGGCGGGAGCTTCGCGTGAGTCGATGGACAGCCCTGCCTCGGAGGCGAGCTGGCGTCCGGCCGCGAGCATGGACGCGGACACATCGAGCGCTGTGACTGAGCAGCCGTGTCGCGCGAGTCCTCGTGCGACGGTGCCCGTGCCGGAGCCGAGGTCCACGGCACGGAGTCCGGGGCGGAGGACGTTCTCTCGGACCAGACGGGCGAAGAAGGCGTCCGGGAAGCCCTGGCGGTGTTTCGAGTAGTCCTCGGACGTGCGACCAAAGTCGACGACAGGCATGACAGTTCTCCTCTCGCGTCGTCCTGAGTGCCGAGTGGGCCCAAGGGCTCACATCGACAAGGGAATCGAGTCGAGTCGACAATGCGTGTTCTGGAGGTTGCGGAGATATGAGTAGACGCAAGGGTGGACGCTCTCAATCTCGATTCGACCATCGACCCGAGGAGCAGCTCGTCACCGCGGTGGAGGCGGCGGCGCTCCTGGGAGTGAAGCGGGCGACGCTGTACACGTACGTGAGCCGAGGGCTCGTGCGCTGCGTGCCCGAGCCGGGGACGAAGGAGAACCGCTATGTGCGCTCGGATTTGGAGCGACTGAAGACGCGGCACGACGCACGAGCGGGGCACGCGGCGGTGGCCTCGGGAGCGCTGCGCTGGGGTGAGCCGGTCATCGACTCGTCCGTGTCACAGGTGGGCGCGGAGGGGCTGGCGTACCGGGGGCACTCGGCGGTGGCGCTGGCGATGGAGGGCCGGAGTCTCGAAGCAGTGGCGGAGCTGCTGTGGACGGGGAGGCTCCCAGAGCAGGACCCACGATGGGAGAGCGAGGAGCCACCGTTTCCGCCGTCGGAGCTGGCGAGGATGTTGCCGCGAGACACTCCACCGATGGCGGCATTGTCCGCGCTGGTGCCCCTTCTCGCGGCCAGGGACGTGGTGCGCTTCGCCGCGCCGCCCGAGCAGGAGAAGGCGCGAGCGAGACGGCTGCTGCGTCAGTTGGCGGCGTGGGTGTGCGTGGCGCACGCGCCGGGACGGGTGGCGCGAGCGCTGCGAGCGGAGACCGTGGCGGAGTCACTGGCGCTGGCGTGGGACTGCAAGGTGAAGCGAGCACCGGAGCTGCTCAATCGCGCGCTGGTGTTGTGCGCGGACCATGAGCTGAACGTGTCGACCTTCACGGCGCGGGTGACAGCGTCATCGGGAGCAGACCTGTACGCATGCCTGTGCGCGGCGCTGGGAGCACTGTCGGGGCCGAAGCACGGCGGGGCGTGTGACCGGGTGGAGGCGTTGCTGACGGAGGTGGGAAAGCCGGAGCGAGCAGCGGCAGTGGTGCGCGAGCGGCTGCGCCGTGGGGAATCGGTGCCCGGCTTCGGCCACCAGCTCTATCCCGACGGAGACCCGAGGTCCCCGCCCATCCTGGAGACAGCACGGGAGGTCCGGCCGGAGGCGCCGAGGGTCAAAGTGGCAAGGGCGGTCCAGGAGGCGATGACAGAAGCGGGACACCCAGCGCCGTCGGTGGACCTGGGACTGGTGATGCTGGCGGAAGCGCTGGGCCTGCCCCCGGGAGCGGCGGCGACAATCTTCGCGGTGGGGCGAGCGGCGGGTTGGGTCGCACACATCCTGGAGCAAAGGGAACAAGGCCACCTCCTGCGCCCCAGGGCCCGCTATGTGGCATCCCGTGATTCGTCACGAGAGTGACGCCCCGTCACAGGCCGGCCAAGCCTAGAGGCGCGGATCGTCCGCCTGGCGACTCGGCACGTCCATGGATTCGGACGCCCATCCAGAACTTGGGACGCACCGATCTCGCTGAACTGCGCGCAACCATTGGCATGGTTCATGCCTAGCTGTGCACTTGCCTCAAAGCCACATCCGGTCAACTCCTCAATAAACCCATTAGTCCGGAGTCAACGACAAACAACCATCTCTAATCACCTGCTCTCTGAATCATTTGTCAGTCCAAGCGAGTACCATCGTCCGGCCAGCCTTGGCGCTCGCGTCAGCGGCTGCCCATTTCTCCCAAGGACCCCACCAGCCACATGACAAGAAGGCACTCCACGCTTGTAGCCATGCTGGTCCCGCTTTCCCTCCTGCTAACCCACTGCAACAAGGAGCCGACGGAAAGCAATCCAATCGCCCCTAAACCTTCCGCCTCCACGGCAATCACACTCAGCGAGCACCGATTCAAGCCCGCCGGTAAAGGGCCCCTGAAGACGCTGGGCCAATCTTGCTCATCAGCAGGCCCCGACGAATGCGCCTCAGGCATCTGTGTGCACACAGGCACAGCGCGTGACACCGGCTACGTCTGCAGTCAGAACTGTGGGCAGGGGAGCCCTTGCCCCCAAGGCTGGCGATGCGGGCGCATTCACCCCTCGGACCCGACAGCCACACTGTGTCTCCCGAGCGAGACCAAACCTGACGCCTCTTCTCCTTGAGACTTCAAATCACCCAAGGCTATCATCATGAAAACGCCTCTACCTAGACTCATTCGAGGTGCCTTATCGGCACCCAACGCTCGTCCATGGATGGGCATCATCCTCCTTCTCCCGCTGTTGCTGCCTTCATTGGCGATGGGCGGACAATTCCAAGTCTGTCGTCCAGCCGCCGGCGGTGAGCCAGACCCCAGAAGCTTTCTCTGGGTCTGCGCATGTGGCGATGATGAGAACGGCGACCCCGCCCAGATGTACTGCGACGGCTTGCATCAACCCTCCTGCAGCGGAGGCAACTGTCTCTATCCCCCCTCAGGGAATCTCGAGGATATCGGGTACTACGACTGCTGCGCGACAGGCCTGCTCTGCGACGGTGACGAGCCCTATTCCATCATCAATGGGACGGAATCCTGCGATGAGCCTTGGGCACAGTGCACGATTGGGGAGCGCTGCTACAACCCAAACAACTACTGCGAGAATGGGACCTGCCAAGGCAGCGTTGGCAGCATCAGCAGGAGCAACGGCGAGTACACTTCCCCAGAAACACATTGCGAGTACAACGCCGAACTCGACTGCTCTGCTGACAATGAGGGCGAGGACGAGATGTGCAAACCAGGCTCTCCGCTGGGCGGCGCTACCCATGGAGGAGAGCCTGTTCTTCTTGGAACTCGAACGACTCGACATGACACCACGGACGTTGTCGTGCCTGGCGTGCTGGGGAAACTCGAATTCAAGCGCAGCTATGTGACGAGCGAGAAGAAGTGGGCTTTGGAAAAAAGCCTCATCAACGCATCCGGCGCCTCCATCCCTACTCCCTTTGGAAACTCTCCTGCCTACCCCAAATCCCTGCATTGGTGGCACAACTTCTACAGCTTCGTCCATCCTCGAGCAGCACCGCTGAACAGCGAAAACTGGTTCGTTCGCGAAGGCGATGGGAAGTTGTTGGATTTCATCGGATGCCAGCGCTCTCCATCCTCCTGTCTCGCGCGCCCCGCCTCTCATTCCGGAGAAACCCATGGGCGCCTTCTTTGGGAGAGCACGGGCCCCACCACTGGCTATTTCGTCCTGCACAAGCCCGGTATCGGCCGCTTCATCTATGCTGACGTCTGGCTCTCCGCCAGCGGCGCTGGAAATGATGCACGATACTTTCTGACGCGTATCGAAGACGCGGAACAACTGACTCCGGCGGGACAGCCTCGAGTCCTGGCCACACTGACCTATACTCCACCTACGGGCCTTTCCTGCCCTGGCCTGAGCGCCGGAGCCAATGCTGGCGTGCCCTATCTGTCCTCCGTGACAAGCCTTGAGGGAACGCGACTGAGCTTCGAGTACAAGCAGGTCGTCAGTAGCGACACGAGTCAACCTGACCAGTGCGTTCTCGCGCAAGTCCTCATCGATTCCGCCACCAACTCCGCACCTCCCACTTCAGTTGTCACCTACAACTATGTGAAGAATGGCGCGGGAGTAGAGACTGCGGGACTCATCGAGAGTGCGCCCTTGCTACATCAGGGGCGTGCCACCGAGAGTTACACCTACCCGAACTTCCAGAGCGGCAATGGCAATTGGACGCTACGTGAGGGGGGAACCCTCATCACGACACACTCGACTCAGCTCGGGATGGTCACGAGCGATTCGTCGATTCGTCGAGGAAAGCGAGGAAGCGGCAACCTTTACCTTGGCCCGGCACTCTCGCTACCACCACCGCAGCCCTGCGACAACACCTCTTCCCCCGCCTGCACTGCCCGGAAGACCGAGACATTTTATTATTTTGGCTACTCCGGCGGAGGCAACGTATTCAGCCCCTTGCTGGATTACACATATACTCACGACATGGAGCGGACTTCGTTCTCACAGTCGTGGCGGATTCGAAAGGTCAGCAGACCCTGCATTGAAACAGCCTCGCCTTGCACACAGAGCCAGGAATTCGTGTGGCACCAGTTCGAGAATGGGCCTGCGGTAAGTCTCGCGGAGAAGGGTTTTGAGGAGGGCTGGACCGTTCGCGAGTGGGAAGGCCCTCCGGACGGAGGCTCTGGCGGATACGCAGACCTGAAGCGTGTCCATATTGGAGCTGAGGATCGTGACGGTGGCAGCGCCTTGGAAACAGTGAGCTTCGACTACACCAACGCCATGGCGGGCACGGGCCTGGTGGTGGGAGAGCGCTTGCTGACGGAGGAGCGCAAGGAGTCCGTGCTGGCCCCGTCAAGCGAAGCCATCACTCGCTATACGCACGACCCCGTCACGAACCGATTGAAGTCCGTGATTCGCAGTGGCTACACGCAACAACTGGGCGCGATGGGCTGGGATATGGCACCCGTGCTCAAACATGTGGGCACGTTCTACCTCACGAGGCACGCATGCTCAGGCTCGACCTCCGACGATGCCTTGGGACGAGTCCTTGAGATTCACGGCCCCTGCTGGGCCGACGGACCCACCGCGACAGACTGTTCCACCTCCCTCAATACGCAGGTACCCATCACGCAGTATCACTACTGGCCTGCGGGGTCGGCTGGCTACAACTCTCATCGACTGAAAAAGGTCGTTCGCTTTCCGTCAACCGGGGCAAGCACAACCTGCACCGCTCAACCCGGACTGGAGACGAGCTTCACCAACTATGACCTCTGGGGCCAGCCACAGCTCATCGTGGACCCCAATGGCGTTGAGACGACTTATACCTACGAGCAGAGTCGAATCACATCTGTCACCACCCAAGGCGCCACCTGGAACTATACCTACGACAATGGTGCCTTGACCCGCATTCAGTCGCCCAGGGGGGATCTCGAACTCCTCTGCCATCGCGACAACTCTGGGGCTACTTCGAGCTGCACGGGAAACTGGCACGACGGGCTGCGTAGCCGAAGCAAGCTCTCCGCTCTAGGTGCCATTCCATACGAATCCATTCGCTACGACAGGGGGGCGGATGGCCTCCCCATGGCAGCAACCTACGTCACCCAGTATGGAGGATGGAACTACGAGCGACGCGCACATTACTCTCAAGCCAATCTCGATGGCATGCCTGCATACGAGCGCATCGGCGGCTCTATTGATAGCAAGCAGAGTTACTATGTGAAACCTCGGCTATTTGATGGCGCTCAACGCCTCGTCGGAGCGGGCGCACCCTATGGAGTCCCGCCGCCCCTGTGCGGTGGTCTGGGTTCCGATGGACGCCCTGTCTCCCCCTTGTGCATGGCCTTCAGCTATGACCTGGCCAACCGGCTAACAGGGGCAGAACAGTATCCCAATATCGGCTCTCGAACGGATGGCGTGCGCGCCTGCTTCTCGTACGACGTCCAGGGCAATGTACGTGCTGTACGCATGGGTTGTCCCGCAGGTAGCGGCGCCGTGGGTGACTGCTCAGCGTGCACCCAGCCCGAGTCTACATACCAGCACGACGACTTTGGGAACCTCATCGAGGTTGCACTGCCCTGGCAGGGAGGAAGTGGAAAGACGCGCTTCAGCCACGATGCCATGGGACAAGTTCGTGCCAAGCAGACGCCGCAGATGGCTCTCGACTCCGAGCATCTTGCCTATGCGTACGATGCGCTGGGAAGACCCGTGTCCTCGGCACGTATCGTGGGCGGGGCAACGCCCACTACGGACGTCCTGTACACGTTGGGCTACGACAACAGCGAAGCTCCAGATGTGAGCTGTCCGCAGCCCGTGAACACCCGCGGGCGCATGCTGTTCCGGAACGACTCATTCGGGCAGACATGGTATTCCTATGATGCGCATGGACGAGTGACTCGTGAAATCCGGGCTCGACGTGGCGTGGGAGGAGCTTTCACCTGTCCTCTGGACACCCCTGGCAGCACGCTCCACACAACCTATGGCTACTCGGCTGCAGGCGACCTGACGTCCATTCAGTATCCCTACGGGCACAAGGTCACTTACCAGTACAGGCTCCACGAAGGAACCTCGGTTCCCTCGGACAGGGTGAGTGGCGTTCAAATCGAGCGCTGGTCGGGCTCCGCGTGGACATCCCTTGCATCCATCTCGAACATTGAATGGGAACCCTACGGAGACGTGCGCGGCTATCAGATCAACCCCCCAGCCTCGGCTCAACCTGTATCCGTTGACTACCAACTCAGCACCAGCACCACGACACCACCTGCGTCGTGCGCCGTGGGTTCAGAAGGGTGGCCAGGGTCAACGGATTTCAGTGGCCGAGTCCGCAGCATCTTCGTATCTCCCGGGTCTTTGGCTCTAAATCAGGGCTCAGGAAGTATCTACAAGAGGTTCTATACGTGGAAGGCGGACCAAGTGGTCCGTACGGACACGTGTCTCTTGGGAGCTACGACCCCTGTGACGGAGCAGTTCACATACGATGGGCTTCTGCGACTCACCAGCGCCACCCGCCCCTCGGGGAACTTCGCAGCAACAGGCGGCGCATTCAACTCTCGCCTCTACACCTACGACGGACGAGGGAACCGTTTGACCGAAGAAGTGGACGGTCAGGCGCTGACGCTGACACATGGCTCAGGCTCACTCACTGACCGGCTGGTCGCTCGAACCGGACCCGGAGCCACTTCGGCCCTGAATCTCCAGTACGATTATGATGCCGATGGTCGAACGACAGCAAAGCGTGGGGCTCTTCTGGGAGGGACGCCCACGCACCAAGTGGAGTTCAGCCATGGTCCGTCGGCGAATGGAGGAAACGAGACAGTCTTCCGTTCTGTTCAGGTCAACGGAAGCACCTACGAGTACTTCTACGATGCCCTGAACAGGCGTCGGCTCAAGCGATATCCAAGCACAGCGGAGGACGAGTTCTTTTATGACACGTCGCATCTCTTGCTCGTGGACCGCGGCAACCCCAGCACGACTCCGCCTTCTGGAGGATTCGGACACTATATCGACGACACCTACGTGTGGCTCGGAGACCGTCCAGTCATGGTGGTGAGAGGTCGACTAACGGCGCAGATGGAGAGAGACAGCAATCCGATGGGAGATTGTGGTCGAAACGGAGAACCTGCGGCCTGCGGGATCTACTTCCCTATCACGGACATGTTGGGCAAGCCGGTCCTGATGCTGGACCAAGCTGGCAAGGTCTCTGGGGCCGCAGATCATGAGCCTTTTGGCCATGTCAACCGTGTCACTCACCCTGCAGAGACGCCTCATCCCTACCCGGGCAGCATGAACACCACGCTTGCGACGTTCTCACAGACCACAACCAGCTCTCTGGTTACCACCCGCTTCCGCGCTCTGTTCGGCCAAGTTGACATCAAGGATGCCGCAGACTCCGTGACGATCGAGGACGGAGTAACGGGCTTGCCCCATGGCCCAGCAATCTCTCAGCCTGCAAGCGGGCGATTCTGGAGCCACTGGGTACAGCCTTCTGCATCACACGTTCGTGTGGATTTCAATTCGGATGCATTGCCCACAACGTGTGGGACCTGCGCCCCTGGCGACATAGTCTGTGAAAACAAGTGTGGTCCTGCCAATGGTGTCAACTTGGAGGGGTACGAATACCAGCGTTTTCAGACAGGGGCCGCCCCATTCTGGGTGCCTTTACGCTTCGTGGGGCAATACCACGACGGTGAGACAGACCTCTTCGAGAACTGGAACCGCTACTATGACTCAAGCATTGGACGATACATTCAGGCGGAACCAATGATGGTGGATCCACAGTGGGTAAAGGGTCAGTCGCTGCAGGGACTAGGTGCGCCTTCGTACGGGTACGCACTGAATAACCCAGTCAGCTTTTCGGACCCAGACGGGACAACACCTATCACGCTCCCATGGCCAGTGTCGGTGCCATGGCTTCCAATCCCTGCACCCCCAGCATGGCTTCCATGGATACTCCCTTTCATCCCAGCGCCACTTGGAGCGCCAGCTTGCGAGTTCCAAGGATCCGGAGCCTGCGCAGGTCCGTCGCCTGTCTCAGTGCCAGAATCCATTCCTGTAGATGGTCCCATGTGCATGGCACGCAGTATTCGCTGCACAGCAAAATGTGGAACGATCATATTTGACCCTCAGCCAGGAATCAGTTACCCGGAATGGACTATCGGGACTGCGAGTGGCAAGAATAGGGATCAAGTGTGCGCGGCAGCCGAACAAAACGCCCGCAATTCAACACAGCGGGGAAGTCGGACTAGACACTGCTCATGCCGATGTGAAGGCGAGTGAGGAATATTCATGGATTTCCAAGTAGGTCAGAATGTTCGTTTGGTCTCCCTGCCAAACTGGCTTGCACAACTGCCCGAGGAATCCAGGGAAGTCTTCAGGGCGTGCCTTGGCGGGACCTTCCCAGTGGAGGAGATCGAAGCCGACGGCGTACTCGTTTTGAATGTCTCTCGAGTTGCTGTCCCCCTGTTTGGTGGGCACCGTCATGTAATCATGGTTGATCCAGCCAATGTGGCGCCCATTGAGCAATGAACTGCACACTACCTATATGCCATCCATTTACATGTCGAACAGTTGCGAAGGCACGATAGGATGACAGACTAGGTTTTGTCTGACGGATGCAGGTGGCGCAAGCAAGTGAAGATAAGCGCCACCTGCATTATACTACCTTCACCTCTCTGGAATGGAAGACCGAGAATTCCCAGGTTGGCTGCACGCGCCTCACGGTGGACACTGCGCCCGTGGACCCACGACGCGCCTATCCTCGATTCGCCATCGCCTCCCTGTTGGGCAACGTCGCCTTCCTCGCCTCCTGGGGTGTCGTGCTCGCACGCCCCTCCGGCTGGCTCGTGGTCGGCCCCATCCTCCTGGCCCTCTTCCTCGTCTTCCGAGTGGGCGGCATGTGGCTCTACGCCCGCCAGCAGCCTGAAAGCAGCGACCGCATCCGCCGCGCCGCCATGTTCACCACCCTGCTCGCCCTCGTCGGCGTCGGCCTCTGGGTCGTCACCGCCATTCGCGGCCCCCGCATCAGCTTCTAGCCGCCCCCCCCCAGAAACGCCTCGCGGGCGCTCCCAGAAGGCCCCAAGGCCCTCCAGAACGCGCCCGCGCGGTACATCCCAGCTCGCGGCCTCGGAGGGCCGCGTCAGCCCGTCAGCCCGTCACACGTTGAAGCGGAAGTGCATGCAGTCACCGTCCTGCACGACGTACTCCTTGCCTTCCATCCGCAAGAGCCCCTTCTCCTTCACCGCGGACTCACTGCCCAGCTTCACCAGGTCCTCCCAGCGCATCACCTCGGCCTTGATGAAGCCGCGCTCGAAGTCCGTGTGGATGACGCCCGCCGCCTGCGGCGCCTTGTAGCCCTTGTGAATCGTCCAGGCGCGGCACTCCTGCTCGCCCACCGTGAAGTACGTCCACAGGCCCAGCAGCGTGTAGCCCGCCCGCACCACCTTGTGCAGACCCGGCTCCGTCAGCCCCGCGCTCTCCAGGAAGCCCGGACGCTCCGTCTCGGGGAGCTGCTGGATTTCCGACTCCAGCGCCGCCGCCAACACCACCACCTCGAAGCCCTCCTTCGCGGCCATCTCCTTCACCGCCGCGACGTGCTTGTTGGCGTCTTCCTTCCCAATCTCGCCCTCGCCGATGTTCGCCACATACAACACCGGCTTGTCCGTCAGGAGGAACAGGTCGTGGATGACGGCCTTCTCCTCCTCGGTCAGCTTCTGCGCCCGCACGGTGATGGCGGAATCCAACCCGGCCTTCACGCGGTCCAGCAGCGCCACCTCGGCCTTGGCCTCGTCACCGGCCTTGCCACCCATCTTCGTGTTCTTCAAGGAGCGCTCGCGGCGCTTCTCCACCGTCTCCAGGTCCTTGAGGCACAGCTCCGTGTCGACCACGTCCCGGTCCCTCACCGGATTCACCCCGCCCTCGACGTGGGTGACGTTGTCGTCCTCGAAGCAGCGCAGCACGTGCAGCACCGCGTCCACCTGGCGGATGTTGCCCAGGAACTGGTTGCCCAGGCCTTCGCCCTTGGAGGCGCCGCGCACCAGGCCGGCGATGTCCACGAACTCCAGCGACGTGGGGATCTTCTTCAGCGGCTTGATGAGCTCGGAGAGCTTGTCCAGCCGCTCATCCGGCACGGGCACCACGCCCACGTTGGGCTCGATGGTGCAGAAGGGGTAGTTGGCCGCCTGCGCGCCCGCGGCCGACAGCGCGTTGAACAGGGTGGACTTGCCCACGTTGGGCAGCCCGACGATTCCGATGGATAGCGCCATGGTGATTCCCTGGAACACGCGCGCCGGGGGGCGCGCTTCCCTGAACTAGGCCGACCGGCGGACGCCGGCATTGCCGGAGCCGCTCAACGGAAGGCCCTTCACGAACTGCTCGGCCAGCGCGCGGTGCTTGCTGTCGTCCATGCGCTCGCTCATGAGCTTGCCGGCCACTTCCATGGCCAGGTCCACCGCCATGGCGCGGACCTCGGCGATGGCCTTCGTCTTCTGCTCGTCGATTTCACGACGCGCGCTCAGCTTCAGCTCCTCCGCCTCCTTGCGGCTCTTCGCCATCAGCTCCTCGCGGAACTTCTCCATCTCCTGCTGGTTGCGGCGCGTCTCCTCGGCGGCCTGACGGCGGGCCTCGGAGATGGCCGTCTTCTGGTCGGCCAGCAGCTTCTCCGCCTCGGCGCGCTCACGCTTGGCGCTCTCGATGGCGGCCGAAATCTGCTTCTCACGCTCCTCGACCAGCTGGAGGATGGGTCCCCACGCCTTCGCCTTCAGGACGAAGAACACGATGACGAAGGTGACGAGGGTCCAGAAGATGAGGCCCGGCTGGACGCTCACGAGGCTGCTGGCGGCGAGGACGTTGGGCAGGAACATGGTGGCGTGTCCGGCGTGAGGGATGAGACGGCGAGGGCTTCAAGTTGAAACAGCCCGGGAAGGGGCACCGGCGCCCGCGATTTGACCCGCGAGCACCGGCGCTTCCCAGGCACCTGCGTTGAAACTAGGCGGTCTTGGTCGCCAGCAGGATGCAGACAACCAGCGCGAACAGCGTGGCGCCTTCGATGAGGGCCGCGGCGATGATCATCGTGGTGCGGATGTCGCCACCGGCGGCGGGCTGACGGCCCGTGGCGTCCATGGCGGCGGCGGCGAGCTTACCGATGCCGAGGGCGGCGCCGATGATGGAGAGGCCGGCGCCGAGGCCGGCGGCGAGGAAGGCAAGAGCGAGGTTGGTCATGGCGGTGCTTCTCTTTTCTAGCGAAGGACCCACTTGTGGGGGGGTCGTGATTCCCTTCAGGACTACCTCTGACGGCCTTTCGAACCGCCAGGTCTTCTACGCGGGGCGTCTACTGCCGCCGCCCCGCTAACTTGTCTCAGGCGTGCGCCTTGCCGTGGTCGTGGCTGGGGCCCAGCTCCGAGTGGCCGTGGCCGTGGTCATCCGCGTGGCCGTGGTCGTCGTGGTGATGGCCCGTGGCCACCGCCATGCCGATGAACAGCGCCGACAGCAGCGTGAAGACGTACGCCTGCACGAAGGCCACGAACAGCTCCAGCAGGTAGATGGCGAACGCGAAGGGCACGCTCACCGCCGCCACCGCCGGATGGCCGAGGATGAAGATGAGGCCGATGAGGAAGAAGAGGACGATGTGGCCCGCCAGCATGTTGGCGAACAGACGCATCGTGAGGGCGAAGGGCTTGGAGATGAGGCCCAGGATTTCCACCGGGACCATGATGATCCACAGCGACCAGTGCACGCCACCCGTCAGGTGCTTCAGGTAGCCGCCCAGGCCCGCCGCGCGGATGCCCGCCGCCTGCGTCACGACGAAGGTGCACAGCGCCAGGCCGCACGTGACGGCCAGGTTGCCGGTGGCCGTGGCCATCCAGGGGACCAGGCCCAGCAGGTTCATGAAGAGGATGAAGAAGAACGCGGTCAGCAGATACGGCACGTAGCGCGGGCCGTCCTCCTTGCCGATGTTCTTGATGGCCATCTCGTCGCGAACGAAGAGCACCAGCATCTCGATGAGGTTGGCGCCCGTGCCGCGCGGCACCAGCTTCGTCTTGTCGCGGCTGCTCCAGATGAAGATGGTCGCGAGCAGCAGCAGCGCCGCCAGCCACATCATCACCGTGTGCTTGGTGATGGAGAGGTCCAGGCAGCCGGCCATCAGCCCGGGCCAGCCGGAGGGCGCCACCAGCCCGTGGTCCGTCATCACCGGCGCGCAGCTGCCGATGCGGATGGGCGGAATCGCGCCCAGGTGGATGGGCTGGCTGAGCGGAACCTCCAGCTCGAAGTCGTTGGTGTCCGCGACGTGGTGGAGGATGTAGTCCGGCACACTCGGCTCGCTACCCTCGCCGTGGCCCCCGGACGCCGAAGCCCACGCCGTGGCTACGAACAGACAGGTGAACAGCACCATTGCCTTGCGCATCACTCGTCTCCGCCCGCCGCGCCTTTGGACGCGGCCATCACGTAGCTGACTTCAATCCATTGCAGCGCGAAGTAGACGCCAAAGAAGCCGGCGATGAACGGCACCGGCTGCAGACCTCGCGAAATCATCCCCAACAGCCCCACCAACACCGCCACCGCCCGCAGGCCGAAGACCACCGCCACCACCTTCATGGCCGCCTTCAGGTCTTGCTTCACCGCCCGCCGTTTCAACAACAGCGCCACCACGCCCGTCACCACCGCCAGACCCACGCCCCACAGCGCCGCCACCCGGTCTTCCACCACCGTCGGCAACAGCCCGGCCACCGCCACGCCCACCACCGCCACCCCGGCCGCCAGCCCCGCGTGGGAGCCGAAGGGGTCCTTCTCCTCACCCTGCCCCGTCACTTCCGCTTCCCCAGTCGGGCCATCTCCCGGAGGAATCCGTAGAAGCCCACGCAGATACCCAGCAGGCTCAACCCCAGGAGCAGCCACGGCGCCGTTCCCAGCTTCTTGTCCAGCCAGTAGCCGCCCAGCACGCCCACCACCGCCCCGCCCACCAGCTTCCACACCGCCGCGACGTAGGGCTCGGCCGCCCTCATGTGGCGAGCCATCGACCCCAGCTCGCTGCCGTCCGAACCGACCTTCTTTGGGGGTTCCTGCTCCACCATTCGGACGCCTCCCCAAACCCTGGGAAACCCTCGGATTTCCCACGCCACCCAGATCCAACCCCTTCACACGCGGGCGCCGCTTAACACCGAACGAGCGACACGTGCAACCGCTACAGTGTCCCGGCACGGGCCTCCGCCAGCGGGGATTGGGTCACCCGGTAGCGCAGCTATCACCTCCAGAGCGGCAGCCGCCCTTTTCCAGAGGGACACCGAGGGCCCGCCCGCTCCGTCTCCGGGGTGCCCGGCGCTCCAGCGGCCGGGATGTCGCTCATCCGCGTCCGGGCGTGCGCGTCGCCAGCTTGCTCCTATCCCGATTCTCGGAGGACCCCATGCCCAAGCCCCTCGTGCTGACGTCCCCCCGCTTCAAGGACGGGGACCTCATCCCCATCGCCTTCACCGGCGAGGGCGAGGACACCGCCCCACCCCTGCACTGGGAGAACCCGCCCGCCGGGACGAAGAGCCTGGCTCTCATCGTCGAGGACCCGGACGCCCCGGACCCCAAGCGCCCGCAGCGCATCTTCTGCCACCAGGTCCTCTACAACATCCCCCCGGGCGCCCAGGGGCTGCCGGAGGGGGCCCGGATGGACGGGCTGCCCCCCGGGACGCGGGTGGGGCTCAACGACTTCGGCCACCAGGCGTACGGGGGCCCCATGCCGCCTGTCGGCCGGCACCGGTACTTCTTCCGGCTGTACGCGCTGGACGTGGTGCTGCCGAACCTGAACCGACCCACGCGGATGGATTTGTTGAAGGCCATGGAGGGCCACATCCTGGGCCAGGCGGACCTCATCGGCCTGTACGAGAAGGTCCACCACCGGGGCTCCGAGCAGGTCCCGGGCCCGTCGGCCTGAGAAGGCTCGAGTCTCGGCATGCTCGCCAGGTCCGCTGACGAGCGCAGGGCGTGACAGGTGGGCGGAGCCCGGGGTTCAGGGCCCGCCCGCATCATTTCCTGTCATCGCCCGCATCGCGGGTGACGCACGTCAACCCTGACATGGGCGTGCCCTGATGTAAGGGAAACCCGCGAGTCGTTGGCCGCGTCTGTGGTCTGGTCATCGAAGCGTCGGGGCACCCACTTCACCACCCTTGCATGCGGTGAAAGAGTCACGGATGCCGTGACGCCACCCATCCGAGGCGGAGCCCCTTATGGCTCCTTCGACGAAATGTCCGTAGGCGTTTGCGTCATCCGCGAGCGCCGCTTCGTGTATGTGAATGATGCGCTGGGCCTCCTGGTGGGGCACCCGCGCGAGTCCATCGTGGGTCGCCCCGCGACGCTCCTCCTGACGGAGTCGAGCGTGACGGAAGTGATGGACCAGCAGTCGCGCCGACTGCGCGGCGAGTCGGTGTCCAGCACCTACGAGGCGGCGCTCCTCACCGCGACGGGAGAACGACAGGTGGAGATGACCATCATTCCCAGCGGGCCCGACTGGGTCGCGCTGGTGCGCGACGTCACGTCCCGAGGCCTGCGGCGCAGCGTGCTCCAGCGACTGGCGGAGCTGGGCGCGGGGCTGCCCGCCCTTCGCACCGAGGGCGAGGTGCTGCGGCGGGTGTTCTCCGGGCTCGAGGAGCTGGGGCTGGCCTTCGCCTGGCTGTCTCCGGAGGGCGAAGGCGTGCGGCTGGGACAGACCTTCGTCCCGGTGGCGCTGGTGCCCGCGGATGCTCGGATGATGAGCGGACGGTGGGTGCGGGACGTGGTGGGCCGCTGGCCGGCGCTGCTGTCCCGGGCGTGGAAGGAGGGCTCGGCCTACTCGAAGGACTTGTCGATGGAGGTGGCCTGGTTCCTCGACGGTGCCCAGGCGGATGAGGCCCGGAGCACGCTGACCCGGGCCGGGGCGGCGCACACCATCGCCGTGCGCATCGACGTGGAGGGCCGTCCCCGCGCGATGCTGGCGCTGGCGGGGGAGTGGCTGCGCGAGGAGGAGATGGCGCCGGTGCGGTTGTTCGGCGCGCAGGTGTCCGCGGCGCTCGACGCGGCGCTCACCATCTCCCGACTGTCCGCGCAGAACACGGCGCTGGCGGCGCTCAACCGGCTGGCCTCGGAGGCGGCGTCCGCGCCCCACCCGCGCGCCTTCTTCGGGCCGGGCACGGAGGAGATCGTCGGACTCGTGGCCTGCGATGCCGTGAGCATCTTGCTCCCTCAAGAGAACCAGATGGAGCTGGCCTACGCACGCGGGATGGACCTGGAGGACGCGGACACGGACCGCTTCGCGCGGCTGTGGCTGTCGGGCGGGCTGTGCATCCAGGCCCAGCAAGAGGGCGCGCCGCTGGTGGTGGAGGTGGACGACTGCCCATGCGGACTGCGCGAGGACCTGCGACAGCGCGGCTTCCAGACGCTGGTCATCATCCCCCTGCGCGTGCGCTCGCGCGGCGTGGGCACGCTCAGCATCTTCTTCCGCGAGTCCCGGAACCTGACGCCCCTGGAGCTGGAGACCTTGCAGGCGATGGGCACCCACTTCGCGGCGGCCATCGAGACACATCGGCTGTTGCAGGAGCTGCGCGGACGCGCCGAGGACATGGCGCTCCTGCACGAGGTGGCCCGGGCCCTGGCCACCACGCTGGAGCTGGACAAGCTGCTGGCCACGGGTGTCACCAGCCTGGCTCGCATCATCGACACGCCGGATGCGTATGTCCTCATGCCGAACTCCACCGGCGAGTGGCTGGAGGTGCGCGCGGTGAGCGGCAACCACCCGGAGCTGCTCGGGCGCTGCCTGCCCGCGGGCGCGCCGGATGCGTCCGCCACCGGGCTGGCCTTCCTGACGCGCGACCTGGTGATGGTGGAGGACGCCATCACCGACGTCCGGGTGGACCAGGAGCTGCGAGAGAGCGCCGCCGCGCAGGCGTTCCTCGTGCTGCCATTGGTGGTGAGGGACAGGCCCGTCGGCGTCATGGTGGCCTCCGAGACTCGACGCCCCCGACGCTTCTCTCCGGCGGAAGTCGAGCGGGCGAGCGCCATCGCCAACCAGCTCGCGCTGGCGCTGGAGGGCGCGCGGCTGGTGGAGGACTTGAAGGACAGCTACGTGGAGCTGGCGCGGACGCAGGAGCAGCTCGTGCGGCGCGAGCGGCTGGCGGCCCTGGGTGAGCTGTCCGCCGTGGTGGCCCACGAGGTGCGAAACCCCCTGGGCGCCATCTTCAACTCGGTGGCCTCCATCCGCAGAATCATCGGCCCGGGCAGTCCCGCGGAGCCGCTGGTGGACATTGTCGCGGAGGAGGCGGACCGCCTCAACCGCATCGTCGCGGACCTGCTCACCTTCGCGCGACCTCCCGCGCCCCATCCCCATCCGGTGCCGCTGGCGCCCCTGGTGGAGGACGCGGTGCGCGGGGCGCTCGCGGAGTCACCGGGCGCGGTCCGCGTGGAGCTGGATTTGGAGGAGGACGTCCCGCCCGTGACGGTGGACGAGCGGATGATGCGTCAGGCGTTCCTCAACCTGGCCATCAACGCGATGCAGGCCATGCCACAGGGAGGACGGCTGCGGGCCGCGGTGCGCCGCGCCGCGGGTGCGCCCGAGGTCATGGTGGAGTTCAGCGACACCGGCCCCGGCATCACCGCCGAGGTTCGCGCCCGCATCTTCGAGCCCTTCTTCACCACCAAGGCCAAGGGCACCGGCCTGGGGCTCGCCGTGGTGAAGCGCATCATCGAATCCCATCAAGGACACCTCACCCTCGACTCCCAGCCGGGCACCGGCACGTGCTTCCGCCTCTACCTGCCCCTGAACTCACCTGGCTCCGCGCGACCTCCGCTGCTGGCCGTCCCATGAGCCGCCGTCCACATCCTCGACAGGAGAACCCTTGATGTCGCGCTGCACCCGCATCCTCGTCCTGCTGCTCTGTCTTGGGAGTCTCCCCGCTCACGCGTGGTGGGAGCGGGAGCCGCGCACGTACCTGCGACTGACGGGTGAGCTGGGGTTCCTCGACGTGTTGTCCCACAGCCTGCGGCAGGGACGGGACGGCACGCTCTTCCGGTACACGGAGGACGGGGGACAGGACAACCTCTACACCTTCTACCGGGTGTCGGCGGAGCTGACGCTGGGAGGACGCCACACGGTGGGCTTCCTCTTCCAGCCGCTGCAGGTCGACACCCAGGTGGTCCTGCGGCGTGACGTGCGCATCGACGCGCTCACCTTCCCGTCCGGCACGCCGCTGGACGTGCGCTACGGTTTCCCGTTCTACCGGGCCAGCTATTTGTATGACCTGCTCGGCGCCGAGAAGCATGAGCTGTCCGTGGGTGTGTCATTGCAGCTTCGCGACGCGAACTTCGTCTTCACCTCGGCGGATGGGACCTTGCGTCGGGCCACTCGCGACGTGGGGCCCGTGCCGCTGCTCAAGGTGCGCGGGAAGTGGGGGCTGGGTGAGCGCTGGTGGTTGGGATTGGAGGCGGATGGGAGCTATGCGCCCACGGCCATCATCAACGGGGATGACAACTCCGACACCACGGGGGCGCTGCTGGATGCGTCCGTGCGCGGTGGACTGCGAATCACCAAGCAGGTGGAGGCGTTCCTCAACCTGCGCTACCTGGGCGGCGGGGCGCGCGGAGTGTCGGACGACAATGATGACGAGTTCGGAGACGGCTTCACCAGCAATTGGATCAGCACCGCCACGGTGAGCCTGGGCTTCAGCTATCTGCTTGTCGTCGACGACTGAGTCATCAGCGCCACACCGTGAACCAGGCCACGAGGAGCCCCACCAGGGACGCTCCCGTGAACAGCGCGACGGCGAGCCAGACGCGAGGGCCCTGGAGCCATCCGCCCGAGGAGAGCTCAGGCTCCACGATGGAGGCCTCGCCTTCACCGGTGATGGCTCGCACGAACTCTCGCCGACGGGCCTCGATGGCCTCTGTCGCCACTGTCTGCGAGATGTCGATGCCGAAGCCCACCTGCGTCTCACGTGGGGCGCGCCGGGGCGTGCGACTCGACATGGCGGGCGTCACCGTGTCCTCGGCGCCTGGCAGGGGCTCGCGGGTGCCGCTGGCTCGCGTGGAGGCCGCCTGCTCGATGGCCACGAGGACCTTCGCCGCGTCCAGCGCCTCGGTCGCTTCGACGGGGGGCGTGGCTTTCGACGCACGAGTCGACTCGGCGAGGAAGGCTCCGTATTGCGCCGTCTTCGAGGCGATGTCGTCCGCGCCAAGAGGCATCGTCGCAGACGGGTCGTCGACACCGGCGTGAGGGAGGTCGACGCGTGGAGGCACGCCCACGGCGGTGGGTTCGTCCTCGTCGGCGCTTCCCCAACCGCCCGCGCGCGTCGGCCCAGCGTCACCAGTGCCTCGCCCAACACCCGCGCGCGTCGGCTCATCCTCACCAGGGCCCTGACGGCCCGCTACATGCGTCGGCTCATCCTCGCCAGGGCCGCGCCCACCAGCCACATGCGTTGGCTCATCGTCACCCGGGCCTCGCGCGCCAGCCACATGCGTCGGCTCATCTTCACCCGGGCCGCTTCCACCACCCGCGCGCGTCGCCTCATCGTCCCCCGAGCTACGTCCGCCACCCGCGCGCGTCGGCTCATCATCCGGCGTGGGTCTCGGGCCGACGTGGGCGCGCTCTGACGGGTCGAAGTCATCCGGCGTGTAGATGGCATTGTGCTCGAACGCGAGCGCCGTGGGCGGCGTGAGCGTGGCGACGAGCTCCGGCTCGGTGTGCGTGCGCTTCGCCTCCTCGCGCAGCAGCTCCTCGAGCAGCGTCTCCTCCGCCTTCTTCTCGCGCGGGAAGACGATGGCGAGCAACCGCGCCAGCTCCGCATCCCCCACGCCTGGCGCGAGCTTCGCCTTCAGTCGCGCCAGCTCCGCGCCCATCGCCGCCGCGTCCGGGAAGCGATTCGCCGGCTCCGCTGTCAGCGCCCGCATCAGGAACGCATCCACGCTCGACGGCAGCCCCGGCCGATGCTTCCCCGCGTTCTCCCACGTCGGATACGCCGCGCGCCGCCACCGCTCCACCGGGTCGCCCCGCTGCGACAGCGGCTTCCACGCACACAGCTCCCACAGCAACACGCCCACCGCGTACACGTCCGCGCGCCGGTCCACGAAGCGCTTGCGCGCCTGCTCCGGCGACATGTACGTCAGATTCCCAATCACCACCCGGGGCGCCGTCTGCTGCTCCTTCAGCGTGGACTGCGCCGCGCCGAAGTCGATGATCTTCACCTCACCGTCGTAGCTGATACACACATTCGCCGGGGACAGGTCCCGGTGCACCAGATGCAACGCGTGCCCTTCTTCATCCGTGGCATCGTGCGCATAGGCCAATCCCTCACACAGCCGCTCGCCCAGATGAAGAATGATGCCCAGGGGCATCATCCGCCCTAGCTGTCGCAGCCGATACGAGAGCCGGCTCAGCGTCTTGCCGCGCACGTACTCCATGGAGAGGTAGAGCTGCCCCTCCACCTCGCCCATCGCATATACGCGGGCGATGTTCGGATGCGTCAGCCGCACCACCACCCGGGCCTCGTCCCGGAAGCGCCCGACGAACTGCGGGCTCTGCATCAATTGAGGGAGGACCTTCTTCACCACACACGCGCGACGCGGAGCCTCCTCTCGCGCGAGGAAGACCTCCCCCATCCCCCCGGCGCCAATGCGGCGCACCAGGGTATAGGGACCGAAGCGGACGGGCCCCTCGAGGGGCGCCGGCTCAACCGGTCTGGCCAAGCGAGGCGAAGGCCTTTCTCGCCGCCCCGAGCACGTGCGCCACCTCCGCCTCGCCCATGGCCAGCGAGACGAAGGCCGCTTCGTACTGGCTCGGCGGCAGGTACACGCCCGCGTCCAACATGGCGTGGAAGAAGCGTCCGAAGCGCCCCGTGTCCGACGTCTTCGCGCTCGTGTAGTCGAACACCGGCTCGGCCGTGAAGAACACCGTCAGCATGCTGCCCACGCGGTTGACGGTGACAGGCACGTTGGCGGCCTTCGCCTCCGCGATGAAGCCCTCCTCCAGCATGCGGCTCACCTGCTCCAGCCGCTCATACGTGCCCGGCGCCGCCAGCGCCTTGAGACACGCCAGCCCCGCCGCCACCGCCACCGGGTTCCCCGACAGCGTGCCGGACTGGTACACCGGCCCGGCGGGCGCCACCTTCCGCATGATGTCCGCGCGACCGCCATAGGCACCCAGCGGCATGCCGCCGCCAATCACCTTGGCCATCGTCGTCAGGTCCGGCTTCAGCCCGTACAGCTCCTGCGCTCCACCGCGCGCCAGCCGGAAGCCCGTCATCACCTCGTCCAGCACCAGCAGCACGCCGTGCTTCTGGCAGAGCGCCTGGAGGCCTTTCAAGTAGCCGGGCTTGGGTATCAGCACGCCCATGTTGCCCACCACCGGCTCGATGATGGCGCAGGCGATGTCCTGCCCCTTCTCCTCGAAGATGCGCTCCACCGCCGCCAGGTCGTTGAAGGGCGCGGTGAGCGTGAGCTTCGCCAGCGCCGCGGGCACGCCCGGCGAGTCCGGCAGGCCCAGCGTCTCCACGCCGCTGCCCGCCTTCACCAGGAACGGGTCTCCCGCGCCGTGGAAGCAGCCCTCGAACTTGAGGATGTGCTCGCGGCCGGTGAAGCCTCGCGCCACGCGGATGGCGGCCACCGTGGCCTCCGTGCCGCTGGACACCAGCCGCACCATCTCCACCGCCGGCATCGTCCCGCAGATGAGCTCCGCGAACTCCACCTCGCCCGCGTGCGGCGCACCGAAGGACGAGCCGCGCCGGGCCGCTTCGATGGTGGCCTCCACGATGGGCGGGTAGGCGTGGCCAAGGATGAGCGGTCCCCAGCTCCCCACCAGGTCGACGTAGCGGTTGCCATCCACGTCGGTGAGCCAGGCGCCGGAGCCCTCACGGAAGAAGACAGGGTCCCCGCCGACGCCACGGAAGGCGCGCACCGGAGAGTTCACTCCACCCGGGATGCGCGCCTGCGCGCGGGCGAACAGGGCCTGACTGTGAGCGTGATTCATGCCGCTTTCCATAGCACGCGGCGCCACGTCTCCCGCCTCTCCTCTCGCCTGCCCCCATGCTCGCCGCTTCTCCGTCCTGTCGAGTGCCGGTTATGGACACGTCGCGTTGAGACGTCGGCAACGTATCCCTGGAAAATCACAGCAGGACCCACATCCAGACGGGGCCGGGGCATCATGGACCTGGACGGCGCGGTGATACAGCGATGTGACGGTGGACCCGAGGACCGAAGGAGACACCCATGGACTTCAAGACGGCGGACCTGTGTGACACGCACTCGGGCACGGCCCACTTCCAGGTCGCCGAGCCCGGCTTCATCGACTACGGCGGGCGGACCAGCTTCTCCGGCCTCATCAGCACCGTGCGCGCGCCGGAGGACAACTCGCTCGTCCGCAAGGCCCTGGAGGAGCCGGGCTCGGGGCGCGTCCTCGTGGTGGATGGCGGTGGCAGCCGTCGCTGCGCGCTGGTGGGCGACCAGCTCGCGTTGCTCGCGCAGCAGAACGGCTGGGCGGGCATCATCGTGAATGGCTGCATCCGCGACTCGGAGGAGGTGGGCCGCACGGCCATTGGCGTGAAGGCCCTGGGCACGCACCCGCTCAAGAGCGCCAAGCGCAACGAAGGCCAGCGCGACGCGGAGGTGCGCTTCGCGGGCGTCGTCTTCAAGCCGGGCCACCGCCTCTACGCGGATGCGGACGGCATCGTCACCTCGGAGTCCGCGCTGGACTGAAGTCCGCCGGCTGCGTCGAGACAGAAAAATTCCGTTCGGGAGAGGCCCGCGGGTGCCTGGCCCTACGGGGTCTCCACATCCCTGACTGTGCTTCGCGGGCGCCTCGCGGCCCTGGCGCGATGTGTCATCACCCGAAACATTTTCGCCGTGCGAAACACAATCAAGACATCCTTCCAGGATGTTCCGCCCTGCGAAATACAGCCATCGAATTACGGGTGACTGTCTTTCCTCTTCGAGAGGAGTGTGGCTACTGTTCCGCCACGATTCTGACGGGGAGAGTGCGATGCAACGACTCGTGGTCGGACTCCTGGCGACAGCTTTCTGTTTGATGGCTTGCAAGAAGGAAGAGGCTTCGACACCACCGTCGGAGGGCGCGCAGGCGCGTCCCGTGGCGGCACCAGACATCAAGACAGACAAGGGCGTCGACCTGGAGAAGAAGGTCGTCTACATCGGCGCGCTGAACGACGAGAGCGGCCCTGGCGCCGCCATCGGCAAGCCCTTCGCCGCGGGGAAGCGGCTGCTCGCGCAGCAGGTGAACGCGGGGGACTCGGGGCTGTTGCCGCCCGGCTGGCGCGTGGAGCTCGTCGAAAGAGACCACGCCTACAACCCGCAGAACGCGGTGCAGGCGTACAGCGACATCCACGACCGCGTGTTGTTCCTGGGCACCAGCTTCGGCACGCCCAACACGCTGCCCTTGCGCGACAAGATGACGGCGGACAACCTGGTGGCCTTCCCCGCGTCGCAGTCCTCGGAGATGGCGAGGCACCAGTACACGCCGCCCATTGGCGCCTCCTACAAGATGGAGGCGATGCGGGCCATGGACTGGGCCGTGGAGCACGCGGGCGGCGCGGACAAGGTGAAGGCCGCCATCGTCGCGCAGGGTGACGACTACGGGAAGGACGGACTGGACGGCTGGAGCGAGGCCGCGAAGCACCACGGCGTCACCATCGTCTCGCAGCAGAGCGTCGCGCCGGGACAGAAGGACTTCGCCGCCATCATCACCGCGCTCAAGCAGTCCGGCGCCAACTACGTGTTGCTCACGGTGCTGCCCAGCGCCTCGGGACCCATCCTGGGCACGGCCGCGCAGCTCAAGTACCAGCCGACGTGGGTAGGCCAGACGCCCGCGTGGGTGGACCGCTTCTTCGACGCGAAGGTCATCCCCGCCGCCGTCTTCGCCAACTTCTACTGGGCCACGGGGCTCACCTTCTGGGGCGACGACGTGCCCGGCATGAAGGACTTCCTCGCGCTGGTGGAGAAGTACCCCAACACGCCGAAGGACTTCTACACGCTGTCCTCCTACGTCCAGGGCCGCGTGCAAATCGAGGCGCTCAAGGCCGCCATCGAGGCCAAGGACGTCACGCGGGCCGGCTACCTCAAGGCGCTCAAGGGCATCACCCGCACCACGGCGGGCGGCATGACGGCGGAGCCGGTGGACCTGTCCCGATTCCCCTACGAGACGGCCGTCTCGGCGCGAGTGCTCAAGCCCGTGCTGGACCAGGGGAGCTGGAGTGTCGTCGCTGGCCTGGCGCCGCCGAAGGCGCTGGGTGCCTCCGCCGCGAAGGCCGCCGATGACAGCAAGTAGTCCCGCCCTGCTGCGCGTGCAGAACCTGCAGGTCGTCTACCACTCAGCGGTGCGGGCCCTCAGGGGCATCACCCTGGAGGTCCCCCACCAGGGTGTGGTGGCCCTCCTCGGGCCCAACGGCGCGGGGAAGTCCACCGCGCTGCGCGCCATCAGCGGCCTGCTCCACATGCACGACGGCGCCATCACCCAGGGCAAGGTGGAGCTGTCCGGACAGAGCCTGCTCGCCCTGCCCGCCGACGGGCGCGTGCACGCGGGCGTGGTGCAGGTGCTCGAAGGGCGGCGCATCCTCGGAGAGCTGTCGGTGGAGGAGAACCTGCTCGCGGGCGGCTTCGGCATGGGCGCCCAGGCACGCAAGGAGCTGGTCGAGTCCGCCTTCACGCGCTTCCCCGTGCTGCGCGAAAGGCGGCGACAGAAAGCCGGCTACCTCTCCGGTGGAGAACAGCAGTTGCTGGCCATCTGCCGGGGACTGATGCGGCGGCCCAAGGTGCTGCTCCTGGATGAGCCCTTCCTCGGGTTGTCACCCAAGGCCGTGGGCGAGGTGTCGGAGCTGATTCAGCGCATCAGCGCCGAGGGCGTCGCCGTGTTGCTCGTGGAGCAGAACGCGCGCGTCGCGCTGACGCTGGCCAGCCACGGCTACGTGTTGGAGACGGGCAAGGTGGTGCTGGATGGCCCCGCGGACAAGCTGCGCGAGGACCCCGACGTGCAGGAGTTCTACCTGGGCTTCGGACGCGAGGGGCAGCGCGGCTACCACGAGCTGAAGCGGTATCGGCGCAAGCGGCGCTGGCTTTCGTGAAGGGTGAGGAATGGCACTGCTGGAGCTCGACAACGTGGGCCTCTCCTTCTCCGGGCTGCGGGCCCTGGATGGCGTCACGTTCGCCATCGAGGCGGGTGCGTTGCACGCCGTGATTGGCCCCAATGGCGCGGGCAAGAGCAGCCTCTTCAACTGCATCAGCGGCATCCATCGCCACATGGAGGGCCGCGTGACGCTGGAAGGCCAGGCGCTCGCGGGCCTGGAGCCGCCGGAGATTGCCCGGCGCGGCGTGGCGCGGATGTTCCAGAATCTGGCCCTCTTCGAGCACCTCACGGTGCTGGAGAACCTGCTGCTCGGTCGTCACCCGAAGTACCGGACGGGGCTGCTGCGCAACCTGTTCTGGACGCGAGGCGCGCGCGCGGAGGAGGTCCGTCACCGCGAGAAGGCCGAGGAGGTCATCGACTTCCTCAACCTGGAGCACTACCGGTGGATGCCCGTGTCCGTGCTGCCCTACGGCATCCGCAAGCGCGTGGAGCTGGGCCGCGCGCTGTGCATGGAGCCGAAGCTCTTGCTGCTGGATGAGCCCACGGCGGGACTCAACCAGGAGGAGACGGAGGACATGGCGAACCACCTGCTCGACATCCGTCACGAGCTGGGGGTGACGCAGGTGCTCATCGGTCACGAGCTGCGCTTCGTGATGGACCTGGCCACGCAGGTGACGGTGCTGGACCGGGGTCGGGTCATCGCGAACGGACCTCCTTCCTCGCTGCGCGAGGACACGCGCGTTCTGAGCGCCTACGTGGGTGGGACGGTGGCGGCATGAACGCGGCGCTTCCCCTGAGCCTGCCGGGTCAGCTCTTCCTGCGCGCGGAGCAGCACCCCCACGCGGTGGCCATCCGCGAGAAGCGCCTGGGCATCTGGAACGAGCTGTCGTTCCAGGGCTACCTGGAGCGCGTCGGCCAGGCGGCGCGGATGTTGTGGGAGCTGGGCGTGCGCGCCGGGGACTCGGTGGCCATCCTCAGTGACAACCGGCCGGAGTGGCTGTTCGCGGACCTGGGCACCCAGGCGCTCGGCGCGCGCACCGTCGGCATCTACCAGACGAATCCTCCCGCGGACGTCGCGTACATCCTCAACGACGCCCGGTGCCGCGTCGTGCTCTGCGAGGACCAGGAGCAATACGACAAGGTCGCCACCGTCGCCGCCGAGACACCCTCCGTCGAGCACGTGCTCGTCATCGAGCCACGCGGCCTGCGCGGCGTGGAGGACACCCGGTTGCGCACGTGGGAGCGCTTCCTGGAGGAAGGACGCGCGCTGCTGGAGCGTGAGCCGGGCTGGCTCCGCGAGCAGCTCGCGCGGCGCACGCCCGATGAAGCGGCCATGGTCATCTACACGTCGGGGACCACGGGGGCACCGAAGGGCGCGCTCGTCTCCAGCCGAAACATGCTGGAGGGCTCGGCGACCTTCACCGCGCAGCTCGGGCTGGGCCAGGACGACAGCGTCGTCTCGTACCTGCCGCTGTGTCACGTCGCGGAGAAGCTGTTCAGCCTGCTGTTGCCGCTCGTCGTCGGCGGGAAGGTCCACTTCGGCGAGGCGCTGGAGACGGTGCAGAGCGACGTGGCCGAGGTCTCCCCCACCGTGTTCCTGGGCGTGCCGCGCATCTGGGAGAAGATGCACGCGGCGGTAACGGTGAAGATGCGTGACGCCTCGTGGCTCAAGCGCACCCTCTTCGACACCTTCACGCGGCTGGGCTCGAAGATTCGCGAGCGGGAGCGCACGGGGCAACGCCGCTGGTGGGACTCGCTCGCGTGGCGTGTCGGGGACCTGCTCGTCTACCGGCCGCTCCAGGAGCGCCTGGGCTTGCGGCGCTGTCGCTTCCCCATCTCCGGCGCGGCGCCCATCTCCGCGGAGCTGCTCGCCTGGTACGACAGCATCGGCGTCCGCATCTACGAGGGCTACGGCCAGACGGAGAGCGCGGGCACCAGCCACCTCAACATCCCGGGCGCCACGAAGCTGGGCACCGTCGGGCGCACCGTGCCCGGCGTGGAGTGTCGGCTCGCGGAGGACGGTGAGGTGCTCGTGCGTGGGGCCAACGTGTTCCTCGGCTACCTCAACAAGCCGGAGGCCACCGCCGAGGTCCGTGACGCGGAGGGCTGGCTGCACACGGGGGACCTGGGCGAGGTCGACGCGGACGGCTACCTGCGCATCACCGGCCGCAAGCGCGAAATCCTCATCACCTCCGGCGGAAAGAACCTGTCGCCCGAGCGCATCCAGAACGCGCTGAAGAACAGTCCGTACATCAAGGAGGCGGTGGCCATTGGCGACCGTCGAGCCTTCGTCACCGCGCTGGTGCAGGTGGACCCGGAGACGGTGGCGGACTGGGCGCTGCGCCGCAAGCTTGCCTTCACCTCGTACACGGACCTCACGCTGCGGCCCGAGGTGCGCAAGCTCATCGAGGAGGAAGTCGCTCGCGCCAATGAAGGGCTCGCGCGAGTCGAGCAGGTGCGCGCCTTCCGGCTGCTCGCCCGCGAGATGACGCAGGACGCGGGTGAGGTGACGGCCTCCCTCAAGGTGCGCCGCAAGGCGGTGCTCGAGCTGCATTCAGCGCTGGTGGAAGAGATGTACGCGAGGACACGCGAATGACGCAGTTGCTCCAGCTCAGCATCTCGGGACTGGCGCTCGGGGCGAGCTACGCGCTCATCGCCCTGGGCTTCTCAGTCGTCTACCGAGCCTCCCGCCTCTTCAACTTCGCGCACGGCGAGCTGCTCAGCCTGGGCGCGTTCCTGATGACGGCGCTCGTCGAGGTGATGCCGTGGTGGCTGGCGCTCGCCGCCTCCGCGTGCCTCACCGGCGGACTGGCGGCGCTCCTGGAGCGCACCGTCCTGCGACGCATGGTGGGGCGGCCCGTCTTCACCACCATCATCCTGACGCTGTTCCTGGGCCTGCTCCTGCGCGCGGGCATCGTCATCGCCTTCGGCACCGACACGCGCGGCATGCCGACGCCGTGGGACACCATGGCCGAGGTGCAGGTGGGCGACTCCACCGTGCTCCTGTCCTCGCTCATCTCGCTGGGCGCGACGAGCCTGGTGCTCGTTGGAATGCATGCGCTGGTGCAGCGCACTCCGATGGGCGTGGCGATGCGCGCGGCGAGCGAGAACCAGGAAGTGGCGCTGGTGCTGGGCATCCCCGTGGGCCGGGTGCTCGCCTTCACGTGGTTCCTGGCGGGAGCGACAGCCGCGGTGGCCGGCATCTTCCTGGGGATGTTCCCGCGCTCAGTGGACTCCAACCTGGGCTACGTGGCGCTGCGCGCCTTCCCGGCCATCATCGTCGGAGGACTGGAGTCCGTGGTGGGCGCGGTGGTCGCCGCGTTCATGCTGGGGCTCTTGGAGGTGCTGTCCCAGGCGTATGTGAATCCGCACCTGGGCGCCTTCGGGCACAACTTCCACGCCGTCTTTCCCTACGCCGCGATGATTCTCTTCCTGGTCCTGCGTCCGCGCGGACTCTGGGGCGAGCACGAGGTGCGCCGCGTCTAGGCGCGCCGCGAGACCACATCATGCCAACCCGCCCCCTGGTGATTCGGTACGAGGACGACCTGAAGCTCTTTCCCGGCCTGTGGCAGAGGGCCGGCGTGTTGCTGGCGTTGAGCATCACCCTGGCGTACCCGTGGCTGGTGAGCACGCGGTGGCTCACGGTGGGCAACCTGGGCCTGGTGGCCATCGTCGGCGCCGCGTCGCTGATGGTGCTCACCGGCTTCGCGGGACAGGTGAGCCTGGGGCACGCGGCCTTCCTCGCGCTGGGCGCGTACACGGTGGCGGTGCTCGGCGCGAAGCTGGGCTGGCCCTTCTGGCTGGCGCTGCCGCTGGCGGGCGGCGTGTCAGCGCTGGTGGGCGTGGTCATCGGCGCCTTCGCGCTGCGGCTCAAGGGCTTGTACCTGGCCATCGTCACGCTGGGCCTGGTGTTCCTCACGCAGCACGTGCTGCTCGCGTACCCGGAGGTGACGAACGGGCTGAGCGGGACGTCGGTGCCCATGTACTGGTGGTTTCGCGACGACGCGGGCGTGGCGGCCTCGCTGAGCGAGACGTGGCAGGTGGGCGGGGTGGGCTTCACCTTCGAGCGGAAGCTGTACTTCGTCTTCGCGCTGCTGGCGGCGGGCACGGTGTGGCTGACGAAGAACCTCCAGCGCTCCGACAGTGGCAGGGCGATGATGGCGGTAAGGGACCAGGACCTCGCGGCGGAGGTGCTCGGGGTTGGCACGACGCAGGCGAAGCTCCAGGCGTTCGGCGTGTCGTCCTTCCTGGCGGGCATCGCCGGGGCGATGTTCGCGTTCCAGCAGCAATACATCACCGTCGAGCCGCCGTTCGATTTGAACCTCTCCATCCAATACATCGCGATGATTGTGTTGGGCGGGGTGGGCACGGTGTTCGGCGCCGTGAGTGGCGCGCTCGCGTTCACCTTCCTGAGTCCCCTGGCGGAGACGGTGGGCGGCGCGCTTCCCCTGGTGAACCAGCTCACGTCCGCGCAGCAGTCGACGGTGTTGCTGTCGCTGGTGGTGGTGCTGGTGCTGGTGCTGGAGCCGTTGGGGCTGTTCGGCGTGTGGCTGCGGGTCCGCCGGTACTTCCAGGCGTGGCCGTTCCGTTACTGAGTCAATCCAAGTCGTCGACGTTCAATGAGGGAGGGAATCACCATGAAGCGCGTGCTGCTCACTGTCCTGTTCGTATCGTTGCTGTCGGCCACCGGTGCCCAGGCCCAGCAGGCGGACCTGCGTGACTACGAGGCCGGTTTCTTCGTGCCGCACCGGGGCATCATCTCCAACATGTACCTGCGTCACGTATCTGCCTCCGGCGAGCGTGACTTCTCACAACTTCAAGCCGCCTTCCGCGCCACCTATGTGCTCAAGTTCGGCGACCTTGTCGTCGTCCCGTTCGACGTGAGCCTGCCGGTGGTGGACGTGACGGTGTTCACGGCCAACCCCGCGTCTCCGTCCGCTCCGAAGACGGCGCTGCGAGCCTCCGGCGTGGGTGACGTCACGTACATCCCGACAATTGGGTATGGGCTCGTGCAGAACGCCGAGGACAACACCCATACGTGGTTCGCCTTCACGCCCTACGTCACCGTTCCGGTGGGCCAGTACGACAGCAACAAGCTGGTGAACATCGGGGCGAACCGCTGGGTGGTGCGTCCGCAGCTCGTCGCGGGTCAGCGCTTCAAGAAGATCTTCACGGTGGAGGCGATGGCGAGCATGGCCTTCCAGGGCGACAACGACGAGTTCCTGGTGCCGAGCGCGGAGGGTGGCTCGAAGCTGGTGATGAGCCAGGCGCCGTCCTTCGGCGGCATCTTCCACTTCGGCATGGACCTGTCCTCCACGTTCTTCACCGGCGCGGGCTACATCGTCGAGGCGTCCGGCAAGCGCACGCTGGACACGCCCGCGGGTGAGCTCGAAATCGCGAAGCGCAGCACGGTGCAGTCCCTGCGGTTGACCATGGGCATCCGGCTGGAGAAGGCGTCCACGCTGATGCTCCAGTTCCAGCCCGACGTGGCTGTCTCGGAGGGCTTGACGAAGAGCCAGTTCATCGGCGCGCGCTTCACGCACGTGTTCTTCTAGTCACTGCGTCATCGGGAGACGGCCTGGGCTGGGGCCGTCTCCTCGTGATTCGACGTGCATCGCTCACGTCCGGGTGATGGACACGCCGCCGTCCACCAGCGTCGCGGTGCCGGTCACGAAGGACGCGTCATCGGAGGCGAGGAACAGCGCCGCCTTCGCCAGCTCCTCGGGCGTGGCCACCCGCTTCAGGGCGTGCAGCCCGGTGATGAAGGTCTTCGACTCCGGCGACGCGTTCACCGTCTGATACATCGGCGTGTCGACACCGCCCGGCAGCAGCGCGTTCACCCGGACGCCCTTCGGGCCGTACTCGGCGGCGAGCGCCTGGGTCAGCCCCACCAGTCCGGACTTGCTCGCGGAGTACGCCGCGGTGCCCGGGAAGGCGAAGCTGTAGCCGACGAACGTCGACGTGAAGATGATGGAGCCTGAGCCCTGCTTCACCATGGGCCCGAGCTGGTGCTTCGCGCCGAGGAAGGCCGCCGTCAGGTTCACCGCCAGCGCGTCGCTGAAGCCCTTCTCGGAGACCTCGGTGCTCGGGCCGCCCTCGCCCATGATGCCGGCGTTGTTGAAGGCGATGTCCAACCTGTCGTAGCGCTGCACCGCGAGCGCCACCAGCGCGCGGGCGTACTCCTCGGAGCGGACATCCCCCGCCAGCGCGACGGCCTTTCCACCGGCCGCGACGATTTCGGCGACCAGCGTGTCCAGCTCCTCCTTGCGGCGCGCGCCCACCACCACCTTCGCGCCCTCCGCCGCGAACAGCTTCGCCGCTGCCCGCCCGATGCCCGCGCTCGCTCCGGTGATGATGGCGACCTTCCCGTTCAACCGTTCCATGACTGGCTCTCCCGCGATTCGGCCGGCGAGGTGCCGGCGTCGATGAAAGAGAGATACGCCTCAGCTTTCCTGGGCGTAAGGGTTGGAAGCTGGTCTACTCATTCAGCTTTCATGAATGATGGGAGGCCGCACCCGTGGATCGTCTCCGTGCCTTCGAGGTCTTCGCCTCCGTCGTCCAGCGGGGCAGCTTCACCCAGGCGGCGGACGCGCTCGACACGTCGGCGGCCAACGTCACGCGCTATGTGCACGAGTTGGAGCGACATCTCGGCACGCGCCTGCTCAACCGCACGTCACGTCGGCTGTCGCTGACGGAGAGCGGCAAGGCGCTGTACGAGCGCGCGCGCACCATCCTGGAGGAAGTGGCGGAGGCCGAGGCCCTGGCTTCAGCGAGCACCGTCCAGGCACGGGGCCGCCTGCGCCTCAACGCGCCGCTGAGCTTCGGCATCCTGCATCTGGCGCCACTGTGGCCGCGATTCCTCGCGCGCCATCCGGAGGTGGAGCTGGACGTGTCGCTCTCCGACAGAGTCGTGGACCTGGTCGAGGAGGGCTATGACCTGGCCATCCGCATCTCGCGAGGTGGCGCTGGGAGCAACATCGGCCGACGGCTCGCCACTTCGCACAACCTGGTCTGCGCTTCGCCGGAGTACCTGGCCCAGCACGGTGTGCCCAAGGAGTTGGACGACCTGTCCAAGCATGCCTGCGTCGCGTACAGCAACTCGACGATGGCCGAGGAGTGGCCGCTCACGGACTCCGCGGGGCGGACCCAGGTCGTGCGCATGCGCAGCGTGATGCAGAGCAACAATGGCGACACCGTCCGGGCCGCCGCGCTCGCGGGCCGTGGCCTCATCTGGCAACCGAGCTTCCTGATTGGAGAGGACCTTCGCGCGGGGCGGCTGGTACGAGTCCTGCCGGAGTACTCGCTGCCGGACATCGACATCCTCGCCATCTATCCCAGCCGGCGGCACCTCTCCGCCAAGGTCCGGCTGATGATTGACTTCCTCGTCGAGCAGTTCCGAGACACACCACCCTGGGAGCGGACGTAGGAAGTGCTCCCAGGGCCGGACTCGCGAATCCTCACTGACGACGCGAAGTAGAGGCCCGCGCCTCAGAACAGGACGACGCCTCGGGCATTCACTCCGCTGTTCATGTCGGTGAAGGCCCGGTCGAGCTGGTCCAGCGTGTACGTCGTCGTCACCAGCTCATCCAGCTTGAGCTTCTTCTGCGTGTAGAGTTCCAGCAACCGGGGCATGTCGCGGTGGATGTCCGCCGTCCCGAACCACGAGCCGAGCAGCCGCTTCTCGAACAGCGGCAGCACGAAGACGTTCAGGCTGATCTGCTCCTTCACGCTGCCCACGCCGACGACGACACACGTCCCTGCCTTGCGAGTGCACTGGTACGCCTGCTCGATGGTCTCCTTGCGGCCCACCGCTTCGTACGCGTAGTCCGCGCCGCGTCCCTTCGTCAGCTCGCGGATGGCCGCCACCGGGTCCGTCTCGCGCGCGTCGATGACGTCCGTCGCGCCGAAGACCTTGGCGAACTCCAGCTTCCTCGGGTGGACGTCCACCGCGATGATGCGCTCTGCTCCGGCAATCACCGCGCCCTGGATGATGTTCAACCCCACGCCGCCCGTGCCGAACACCGCCACCGAGCCACCGGGCGGCATCTGCGCCGTGTTGAACACCGCGCCCACGCCCGTCGTCACCGCGCAGCCAATCAGCGCGGCCTTGTCCAACGGCGCGTCCTCCGGGAGCCGCACCGCCGCCCGCGCGGGCACCACCGCGTACTCCGCCAGCGCCCCGAGCGCGGAGAAGACGTTCAGTTCCCGCGAGTCCTTGTGCAGCCGCGAGCTGCCGTCCGGCATCCGGTTGCTCGCGTTGATGCGCTCGCCCAGCTCACACAGGTTCGGACGTTGGATGCGACAGAAGTAACACTCGCCACATTGGGCAACCCACGAAAGGACGACCTTGTCGCCCTTCTTCACGTGGGTGACATCCGCGCCGACTTCCTCGACGATGCCCGCGCCTTCGTGTCCCAGCACGCAGGGGAGCTTCATCTTCACGGTGCCGTTCACCACGGACAGGTCCGTGTGACAGACACCACAGGCAACCATGCGGACGAGCAGCTCGCGCGCCTTGGGCGGCTCGAAGCTCACGTCGGTGATGGTCAGCACGTCCTTCTCGAAACACACGGCGGCCTTCATGGGGGCTCCTGATTCGGAGGGAAACAGCGAGAGGGGGGACGACGGACGAACGTCAGAGCTGCATCGCCTTGAGCTCCTGGAACTCCTCCAGCCCGTACCGGCCCAGCTCACGGCCATGTCCGGACTGTCGGTAGCCACCGAACGGCGCCAGCGGATTGAAGCGGCCTCCGTTGATGTCCACCTGACCGGTGCGCATCCGTCGAGCCACCCGCTTCGCCCGCTCCACATCCTCCGACCAGACGCCACCGGCGAGGCCGTAGATGGTGCTGTTCGCGATGCGGACCGCGTCGTCCTCGTCGTCGTACGGCATGATGGCGAGCACGGGGCCGAAAATCTCTTCCTGCGCGATGGTCATCTCCGGCGTGACGTTCGCGAAGACGGTGGGCTTCACGTAGTAGCCCTTCGAGAGGCCCTCGGGCTGCTCGGGACCGCCAGCGACGAGCTTCGCGCCCTCACGGATGCCCTGTTGGATGTACTCGCGGACACGCGTGCGCTGCGCGTCGGAGATGACCGGACCGAGCTTCGCCTCGCCCTTGAACGGGTCGCCCACGGTGAAGCTCGCGGCGACTTCGGCTGCAATCTTCACGGCCTCTTCATGCTGCGCACGCGGCACGAGCAGGCGAGTGTGGGCCGTGCAGGTCTGCCCGCTGTTGAGGAAGCAGTTACCGACGCTCCGCTTCACCGCGGTCTTGAGGTTCGCGTCGTCGAGGATGATGGACGCCGACTTGCCGCCCAGCTCCAGGGACACGCGCTTGACGGTGGCCGATGCGAGTTCCGACACCCGGCGCCCAGCGCGCGTCGAGCCCGTGAAGGACACCATGTCCACCTCGGGGTGACGCACGAGCGCCTCGCCTACGACGGGGCCCGTCCCCGAGACGAGGTTGAAGACGCCGGGCGGCACACCGGCCTCGTGGAGAATCTCCGCCAGCATGAAGGCGTTGAGCGGAGCCACTTCGCTCGGCTTGAGGACGACGGTGCAGCCCGCCGCCAGCGCGGGAGCCACCTTCGCGATGGTCTGATGGAGCGGGTAGTTCCACGGGGTGATGCAGGCGACGACGCCCACCGGCTCACGCACCACCAGCGAGTTGCCCACCTGCTCCTCGAAGGCCAGGTCCTGGAGGAGCTGCACATAGGTGCCCGTCACTGCGATGGGCGTGCCCACCTGGATGGGCTTCGACAGCGCGATGGGCATGCCCAGCTCGCCCGTAATCGTCCGAGCCAGCTCATCCTGTCGCGCCGTCAGCCCCGCCTGGAGCCGACGCAGCAGGGCCGCGCGCTCCTCGACGGGACGGGTGGACCAGGTGTCGAAGGCGGCACGCGCGGCGCGCACCGCGCGGTCCACGTCCTCCACGGTGCCTTCGGGAATCCGGCCCATGACCTCCTCGGTGGAGGCACTGAGCACGTCGATGTGTCCCGTCCCTCGAGACACCACCCACTCACCGTAGATGTAGAGCTTGTCGTAGACCTGCATGCGGTTCTCCCAACGTCAGAGGAATGAGCGAAGCCGTCAGACGCGCTCCAGGACGGCGGCGATGCCCTGCCCCACCCCGATGCACATGCTGACGAGCGCATAGCGACCACCAGAGACCTGGAGCTGGCGCGCGGCCGTCAGCGCCAGGCGAGCACCGGACGCCCCCAGCGGATGACCGACAGCGATGGCGCCGCCATTCGGATTCACCCTGCTGTCGTCCTCGCTCAGCTCCAGCAACTTGAGGCAGCCGAGCACCTGCACGGCGAAGGCCTCGTTGATTTCGATGACGTCCACATCGGCCAGCGTCAGCCGGGCACGCTCCAGCGCCTTGCGCGCGGCAGGGACGGGGCCCAGGCCCATGGTGCGCGGAGGAACCCCGGCGATGGCGGCCGAGACGATGCGCGCGAGCGGCTTGCACCCCGCATCCTCGCCCGCGTTGAGAGAGCCGATGAGCAGGGCCGCCGCGCCATCGTTGATGCCAGAGGCGTTGCCCGCGGTGACGACCCCGTCCGCCGCGAGTGGCCTCAATGTGGATAACTTGTCGAGCGTGGTGTCCGCGCGCGGGTGTTCATCCGTCGCCACGGTGGTGACGGTGCCCCGTCGTCCAGGGAGTTCCACGGGGACCAGCTCGCCTGAGAAGAAACCGCGCGCCTGGGCGGTGGCGTACTTCTGCTGCGACGCGAGGGCGAAGCGGTCCGTCGGCTCGCGACCGATGCCCAAATCCCTCGCGATGTTGTCCGCCGTCTCCGGCATCGTGTCCCCGCCGAAGCGCGCCACGAGGCGGGCGTTGGGGAACCGCGCCCCCAGCGTCGTGTCGAAGACCTGGGCCTCGCGGCTGTAGGGCGACTCCGCCTTGCCCATCGCGAAGGGCGCGCGGCTCATGCTCTCCACGCCGCCCGCGACGAACAACTCCCCCTGCCCCGTCATCACGGAACGCGCCGCATCCAGCACCGCCGCGAGACCGCTGCCGCAGAGCCGGTTCACCGTGACGCCGCCAGTTTCGATGGGCAGTCCCGAGAGCAGCGCCGCATGTCGCGCCACATTGCGACTGTCCTCGCCCGCTTGATTGGCGCAGCCGATGACGACGTCCTCGACAGCGCCGGGCTCGAAGGGACCTCGCGTGAGCAGCGTGCGGATGACTCCGGAGAGGAGGTCATCGGGGCGGATGGGAGCCAGGGCTCCGGCGTGACGACCGAACGGCGTGCGCAGCCCGTCGTAGATATAGGCACTCATGAGGGTCAGTTCTCCGGAGTGAGGAGGGAGACGCCGAGTCGGGCTCGGCGGGACAACCACGGACTGGCGCGGTAGCGAGGGTCACCCGAGGCGGAGTGGATGGCCTCCAACACCTTCAGCAGCCTGCGAGGCCCGAGCGCGTCACCCCAGGCCAGCGGCCCACGGGGATAGCCGAGCCCCAGCGTCACGGCGGCATCGATGTCATCGGGACTGGCGATGCGCTGCTGCGCGATGTCGCAGGCGATGTTGACCACCGTGGCGAGCACCCGCTGCGAGATGAAGCCCGTGCTGTCGTGGATGCGCGACACCGAAGTGCCATCCGCAGCGAGCAGCGACAGCGCCGAGTCCAGGAACGGCCGCCGCGTCACCGGCGTCGTCATCACCGTGCGGCGGCGCTCCGGGCTGAACAGCAGGTCCACGGCCACGGTGCGCTCGGGGTCCACCTCCAGCGCCAGCGCAGTGGTCGTCGCATCCCTGCCCAGCGGTGCCACCAGACACAGGGACTCCGGCGCGGGCTGCTCACCGTCATCCGGGAACCAGCCCGCCGCGCGCACCAGGGACAACAAGGCATCGCGCCAAGCGGGCTCATCGGCGGCGACCCACACCGGCCGACGCTCGCCCGAGGGAAGCGCCGGCTCCGGCTCGACGCGGGGCTTGCCGCCCTCGTGGGAGTAGAAGCCCTGCCCGCTCTTGCGTCCGAGCAGTCCCGCAGTGAGTCGCTGCCTCAGCACATACGACGGACGGAAGCGCGGCTCCTGGTAGAACTGCTCGTAGACGGACTCCATCACCGGGTGGGAGACGTCGAGCCCCGTCAAATCCAGCAGCTCGAAGGGCCCCATCCGGAACCCCGCGGCCTCGCGCAGCACCCGGTCGATGTCCGCGAAGGAGGCAACCCCCTCCTGGAGGATGCGCAGCGCCTCCGTGCCGAAGCCACGCCCCGCGTGATTGACGATGAAGCCCGGCGTGTCCGTCGCGCGCACCGGCCGGTGACCCAGACGCTGGGCCAGCGCCACGAGCGCCTCGCCCACCCACGGCTCCGTGCGAGCGCCCTCGATGACCTCCACCACCTTCATCAACGGCACGGGGTTGAAGAAGTGGAATCCACCGACACGACCCGGGCGCTCGCAGACGGAGGCGATGGCCGTCACCGACAACGACGAAGTGTTCGTGGCCAGCAAGCAGCCAGGGCCGACGATTCCCTCCAGGCGGGTGAACAACTCCTGCTTCGCCCGGAGGTCCTCGACGATGGCCTCCACCACCACGTCACAGCCTGCGAGCGATGCCTCGTAGGGAACGGGCTCCAACCGGGCCGTCGCCGCGCGAGCCGTCTCCGGAGACAAGCGCCCTTTCGCCACCAGCGAGTCGAACATCGACGCGACGCTCGCGCGGGCCTCGTCGGCGGCTTGGGGACGGGCGTCAAACAGGCGCACCGTGATTCCAGCCTGCGCGGCGAGCTGGGCGATGCCGCGGCCCATCACACCCGTGCCGACCAACCCCAGCGTGAGTGAGGGCGCTTGGACGTCGACCATGTCAGCGTCCCTCGAAGGCGGGCTTGCGCTTCTCCAGGAAGGCCCGCATGCCTTCCTTCTGGTCCCGGGTCGCGAAGAGGAGCTGGAACGCCTTGCGCTCCAGCAAGAGTGCCTCCGACAGCGACGCATCCTGCCCCGCGAGGACGACCTCCTTGATTTGCCGCACGGCCAGAGGCGGCATGCGCGCCACCTTGCGCGCGAGTGCCAGCGCCCGCTCCAGCACCTCGCCGTCCGGAACCACCTCCGTGACGAGCCCCATCGCCTCCGCTTCCCGGGCCGTCATCGGCTCACCCGTGAGCAGCAGCTTCATCGCCTTGAACTTCCCCACCGCCCGCGTCAGGCGTTGCGTGCCACCCGCGCCCGGCATGATGCCGACGCGAATCTCCGGCTGGCCAAAGCTGGCACCCTCACCCGCGACAATCATGTCCGCGTGCATCGCCAGCTCACAGCCACCGCCGAGCGCAAAGCCATTCACCGCGGCGATGACCGGGCTGGGGCACTCCACCAAGGACTGCCAGAGCCGATGGGTGTCTCGGAGCAACAGCTCCACCGGCGTCGCCTCCGCCAGCGCGCGCAGGTCCGCGCCCGCCGCGAAGAACTCCGGCCCGCCCGTCAGGACGATGCAGCGGACCGCCGTGTCCGCTCCCAGCCCCAGGAAGCAGGCAGCCAGCTCTTGACGCAGCTCCAACCCCAATGCATTGCGAACCTCGGGGCGATGGAGTCGCACCAATGCGACGCCTTCCTCGGGCTTCTCAACGAGCACCTGAGCCATGGGCGGTCTCCATCAATTTCGCTGTGCGGAATTGAGTTTCGCAAACCTTGACCCATTTGTACTGTCTGTTTATCGTGAAGGCAATCCCGCACTTTCAGGACCGCCATGCGACGCTTCTCAGCCCTCTCATCTCCGCCCAATGACGTTGGTGTTGCCCCCTACGTGGAGTCGCTGGAGCAGGTGGGCGAAGAAGAAGTGAAGGACCGTCAGTTCGTGACGGCGCTCGCGCGGGGGTTGGAAATCCTGCGCGCCTTCACGCCTCAGCGCCCCATGCTCGGCAACCAGGAGCTGGCGGCGAGCACGGGGCTTCCCAAGCCCACCATCTCCCGGCTCACGCACACGCTGACGCGGCTGGGCTACCTCACGTATTCCCAGCGACTGGGCAAGTACCAGCTCGGCACCCGTGTGCTGGCATTGGGCTTCGCGGCGCTGTCCAACATGGGCGTGCGCGACGTGGCCCGTCCCCTGATGCAGGACCTGGCGGACTACGCCAACGTCCCCGTGTCCCTGGGCAGTCGAGACCGCCTGAATGTCGTGTACGTGGAGCACTGTCGCTCCACTGCGGCGGTGACGCTGCGGCTCGACATCGGCTCACGGCTTCCGCTGGCCACCACCGCCATGGGGCGCGCGCTGCTCGTCGCGCTGCCAGAGGGCGAGCGCCGTTACTTCATGGACCACATGGCGAAGCGCGAGCCGGAGAAGTGGCCGCGAATCGAAGCCAGCATCGAGAAGGCGATGGAGGAGTACCGCACCCATGGCTTCACGCTCTCCGTCGGCGACTGGGACAAGGACGTCAACGCCGTGGGCGTGCCCTTCATCGCGCCGGACGGCAGCGGGCTGCTGGCCTTCAACTGTGGCGGCCCATCATTCCTTCTCCCGCGCCAGCGCCTGCTCCTGGATATCGGGCCCCGGCTGGTGAACCTCGTCCGCAACGTCGAAGCAGCCCTCCAGAATCGCTGACAAGGAATCCCTGCCCATGCTGCGCGAGGACGACACCCTGGCCCCGCTGCTCACCATGCTCGAGCGCTTCGTGAAGGAGCGCTTGATTCCCAATGAGCATCGCGTCGCGGACGAGGACGCCATTCCCGCCGACATCATCATGGAGATGCGTGGGCTGGGCCTGTTCGGCCTGTCCACCCCCGTGGAGTACGGCGGCATCGGGCTGAACATGAGCCAGGAGGTGCAGGTGGCCTTCGTGCTCGGGCAGACGTCGCCCGCGTTCCGCTCGCTCATCGGCACCAACAACGGCATCGGCTCGCAGGGAATCATCCTGGACGGCACGGAGGAGCAGAAGAACAAGTACCTGCCCCTGCTGGCCTCGGGCGAGATTGTCGGCGCCTTCGCGCTGACGGAGCCGAACGCCGGCTCGGATGCCTCGTCGCTGAGGACCACGGCCCGACGCGACGGTGACGTCTACGTGCTCAATGGCACCAAGCGCTTCATCACCAACGCGCCGGAGGCCGGGCTGTTCACGGTGATGGCGCGCACCAACCCCGACGAGAAGGGCGCGGCTGGCATCTCCGCGTTCCTCGTCGAGGCAGGCACGCCGGGGCTGCACATCGGCCCCGCCGACCGGAAGATGGGCCAGAAGGGCACCCACACCGCCGACGTGCTGTTCGAGGACTGTCGCGTCCCGGCGACGCAGCTGCTCGGGGGCGTGGAGGGACAGGGCTTCAAGACGGCGATGAAGGTGTTGGACAGGGGCCGGCTCCACATCGCGGCCGTGTGCGTCGGCGTCTCCGAGCGCCTCATCCGCGAGAGCCTCCGCTACGCGATGGAGCGCGAGCAGTTCGGCAAGCCCATCGCGGAGTTTCAGCTCATCCAGGCGATGCTGGCCGACAGCCGCATGGAGTCCTACGCGGCCCGGTGCATGGTGCTGGACGCGGCCCTGCGCAGGGACCAGGGGCAGAACATCAGCACCGAGGCGTCCTGCTGCAAGCTGTTCGCGAGCGAGATGGTGGGGCGCGTCGCGGACCGCGCGGTGCAGATTTTCGGTGGGGCGGGCTACATCGCGGACTACGGCATCGAACGCTTCTATCGCGATGTGCGACTTTTCAGGCTCTACGAGGGCACCAGTCAGATTCAGCAACTGGTCATCGCGCGGAATATGATGCGCGAGGCGAGCTGAGCCCTCCCTCGAGGCTCCGGCGCCACCCCTCCTTGGGAGCATGCATGTACGCGGTATTCGGAGTCCTTGCTGGCATCACCGTCTCCGTGCTCGCCCTGCGGCAGTGGTTGCTGCGCAGGGAAGGCACTCCCAGCCCGAGCGAGCCCTTCGACGGGCACGTCTACCGGGTCGGCAAGGCGGTCATCGCCGAGCGACGCTGCGAGCAGCCCCGCGCCACGGTCATCGGCATGCACGGCTTCGTGGCGGACATGCGCTACTTCACGCGCCACTACGCTGAAGCCGACATCCAGCTCATCCTGGTGACGAGCTGCGACTACCACCTGCCCATCACCGCGCCTCGCGAGCAATCCGCCCCCTGGGCGAAAATCCCGAAGGAGCCGGAGGGTACCATCGCCCACGACGCCGCGGTGCTGGTGCAGGCGCTGGAACACCTGCCGAAGACGGACCAGGTGCGGGTCCATGGGCACTCGCGCGGTGGCGCGGTCGTCCTGGAGGCCGCGAAGCAGCGGCCGGACTTGTTCGAGCGCGTGGAGGTGGTGCTGGAGGCCCCCGTGCTCCCGCAGGCGCGGCCGTACACGAGCCTGTCGCGCGCGCAGCTCTGGCTGCTTCCCTTCCTCATCCCCCTGTGGCGGCGTGCGCCCATCGCCCGCCACAACCGGGGCGCCTGGGGGCCGCTGGAGGACTCGCGCAAGCGGGAGCTCATCATGGCCTTCCCGTTCAACCCGAAGCGGGTGTCGACCATGGTGGCCAACCTGCTGGACATCGGCGCCTGGAGCCGGGAGCGCGACGCGTCGGTGTTCCGGAACGTGCGGCGCGGCACCGTGCTCGTCCCGGGCAAGGACCGGGTGCTGGAGTCCTCCTCCATGTTGGAGAGCGCTCAGCGTGGCATGCCCGAGCTCCACGTGGTGAAGCTGGACGGGTGCAGCCACTTCGTCGTGTGGGACCGGCCGGACGCGATGCCCGCGCTGGCTCGCGTCACGGAGCGCTCCACCGCGAGCGGGTGAGCTTCCTCCTACTTGCGATGCCACCAGCGTTTGCGCGCCGCGCGGACGTCGGACCAGTCCACCAGGCTGTCGTGCACATTCTCCTGGCCGCGCTGCGCGTCGGGCATGTCGCCGGACTCCACGCGGGCGATGAGCTCCGGCAGCCGCGCGTAGAACGTGGGTGAGCGGTACTGAGGATGGAGCGTCCACAGTCCGGGCCCCGCCCCCAGGAAGTCCAGCCGCCACAGTCCCTTGCTCGCCATGGTCCGGGTGACCAGGTTCTCCGGCTCCCGGTAGGGCGGATTGCCGGCTCGCAGCGCGCGCAGGACGTGGATGGGTGGCGCCAGCCTCGCGCGCAACGGACCCAGGCGCCGTGTCATGGCGTCGCGGTCCACGAGGAAGACACGACTGCTGAAGCGGCGGAAGCGGAACGCCTGGGGTGCGCCATCGGGCTCGTACCAGCGAGCATCCACGCCGATGGTGCCATCCGCTCTGGGAGGACCCGAGAGCGGACTGCAGCTCACCAGCTCCTCACGCGCGGCGAGTTGCTCCGCGGCCTCCATCACCCACGTCCGCGAGCCGCCGCCAATGAGCATGTCCGCGTCCAAGTGCAGGACATGCCGGTGCGCCGCCTGCGCCACGCCGAAGAAATAGGAGTGATAGGGGCCACCGCGCGAGTCCTTCATCGGCAGGCGCGAGCCACCGAAGAACCGTTCGGAGAGCGCCTGGGTCATGGCGGGCGAGTAGTCCACCTCCACCACGCGCACCCGAGGGTCGGCGGCGCGCAATTCCGCGAGCAGCGCCTCCATCTTCGGCTTCCGCTCCAGCCACGCCTCCGCGAAGCGACTGCCCTGACTGCGGTGCAGGTCCAGCACCAGCAGGATTTCCTGCACGGAGGGACCGAGCTGACGAAGCTGGTGCGGCAGGATGAGTCGCGCGTGCGGATGGTCCGTGGGCGCCAGGTTGATTTGCAGCGTGACGGGGCTCATGGCGCACCCGCTCCGGCGCGCGCCCCAGGAACAACACGGACGTGCCCTGACCACCACGGCCCCTGTTGGGCCGCGAGGCAAAGGCAGACATCTACGAGGTTCGAAGGGGACTCATCCATGGCGGGCAGGTCACTCCTTGCCACAACCGGATGAATGACTCAACGAGAGTGCACGCCCCGGGAGTCGAACCCGGCGAAGTCGGTACGTCAGACCGATGCCGTCACCCGCTGGCTCGGCGTGCATGCTGCGCAATGGTCCTGGCAGGAATCGAACCTGCGACCTCTCGGTTCGCAACCGAGTGCTCTCATCCTCTGAGCTACAAGACCTGAAGAAGCGTGGGGAAGTACCTCGTACGGGAGTCGAACCCGTCTTTCCGCAGTGAAAGTGCGGCGTCCTCCGCCAATAGACGAACGAGGCAACTGGCTGCTGCGAGACAGCGTGGGGAAGTACCTCGTACGGGAGTCGAACCCGTCTTTCCGCAGTGAGAGTGCGGTGTCCTTCGCCGATAGACGAACGAGGCAACTGGGTACTGCGGGTGAGGGGACCCGGAAAAAGGAAGAGGCCGGGTCCCCTCTGGGAGCCCGGCCTCGGAGAGCCATGCCACGTCGTGAGACGCGGCGTGGAAGCTCAGAGTCCGGGTGGAGCACCACGGAAGGAAGCAATACCCTCCAGGAACTCATCCTCTTCAGAAGCGGTGTCCTGCTCGGTGTTCGCGAACAGCACGGCGATGCCGCGGACAGTGTCGTTCTTGCGCTTGAGATTCATCGGGCTCATCGGATTCACCGTCGGCATGGTCACCGCTCCTTTCGCCGTGGACAGACGCAGCTTCATTTGACTCCTGACAAGCCGTGTTTCAGCCGTGTTTCACGCACCCTAACGTCACCGGGCAGGACGGCATATCGGCCGCTCCTCCAGGTACGCGGTGTCACATGAAATATCGTCGACGGCGTCGGCCCTCCTCTCGCGCGGAGAAGGGAGCCGAGCTGTACGCGCGACCCTCCCCGCGGGGTTATCTTCCCGGCATGAGGAGGGCATGGGATGCACGAGGGTGAGGCGGTGGGTGGTTATACGGAGGTGTCTCCCTCGGGCGTCCTGTCGGACCGGGTGGACGCCTTCTGGCGCTTCGTCGCCCCCACTGCCCGGCAAGGGAGCACCCCTCCTCGCGTCCACCGGGTGCTCCCGGACGGCTGCACGGACCTCATCGTCCACTTCCGTGACGCCAGCGCCGTCGGCCGTGGCGCCGAGCCCCGCCTGACGGTGGTCGGCCCCATGGAGCGCTTCGCCCTCGTCGACCTGGAGCCGGGCTCGGTGAACCTGGGCATCCGACTCCGGCCGGGCTGGGCGCTCGCGCTGCTGGGCGTGAGCCCTCGCGAGCTGCGCAACCTGAGTGTCCCCGTGGAGGACTGCGCACCCTCGTTCCGCGCCCTCCACCAACGACTGGCGTCCTGCCACTCCGTGGAGCACGCCATGGTGTTGCTCAGGGAGGAGCTGGCGAAGCGCAACGCCACGCCTCGCTACCTGCCGAGGGAGCGCACCACCCATGCGCTCCAGTACCTCCAGTCCTCCGCCGGGCAGGTGCGCATGTCCTCGCTCGCCCGTACCCTGGGCATCAGCGAGCGCACCCTGCACCGGGACATCCTGGACGAAGCGGGCGTGGCTCCCAAGCTGCTCGCACGGGTGCTCCGGTTCCAGCGAGCCCTGGCGCACCTGCGCACGGGACAGCAGGACCTGAGCACCCTGGCGCTCGACTGCGGCTACTCGGACCAGGCCCACTTCACCCGCGAGGTTCGAGAGCTGGCGGGAGTGCCCCCGACCGGGCTGCTGGCCTGAGTCCTGTCCGAATTCTTCAAGACGCTCCGGCGACGCCGTGAGAGACCCGCGTCACTCAGCGGCACCTCACCTTCTCCTCGGAGCGTTCCCATGCAGCTCGGCTATGTCATCCTCTACGTCCCGGATGTGCCCGCCACCATCGCCTTCTATGAGACGGCGTTCGGCTTGAAGCGGCGCTTCATCCACGAGAGCAACTCGTACGGAGAGCTGGAGACGGGCACCACCGCCCTGGCCTTCGCGTCAGAGGACATGGCGGCCCAGAATGGCCTCACCGTGCGCTTCCATCGTCCGAAGGAGACCGCCGCCGCGGTGGAGGTGGCGCTCGTCACTCCGGACGTCGCGGCCGCCTTCCAGCGCTCAGTGCAGTCAGGTGCGAGCCCCGTCCATCCACCCAAGCAGAAGCCCTGGGGACAGACGGTGGCCTACGTGAAGGACCCCAACGGCGTGCTGGTGGAGATCTGCTCCCCCATCTCCGCCTGAGGTGAATGGAATCGCCGGGAATCGAACCCGGACCGCTCGGACGCCAGCCGAGTGCTCTCCCGTTAAGCCACGATCCCTGAAGGGGTGCTGCCAGCGCTCCGACAGGGAATCGAACCCTGTTCACACGGTAGACGGCCGTGCTGCGATCCAATCGCATCCCGGAGCAATACAAACGACACATCTGGATGACAGGATTTGAACCTGCGACCTCACGGATCCGAACCGTGCGCTCTGGCCAGACTGAGCTACATCCAGGAAACCCACTTCCACTGCGTGCGACGAGTCGGGACGACTGGATTCGAACCAGCGACCTCACGCACCCCAAGCGTGCGCTCTATTCCAAGCTGAGCTACGTCCCGAAACCACCATGCCGCGAGCGGGAGTCGAACCCGCAACCTCTGCATTCTGAGTGCAGCGCCTCTACCAAGGTTGGGCTACCGCGGCGTTTGAAACAGATACGACGACAACGACTGCAATTGAGTGGAGCCGCCGGGATTTGAACCCGGGACCGCTCGGATGCGAACCGAGTGCTCTCCCGCTGAGCTACGACCCCATGAATGTCTTGAAAGCAGCCTGCGGGATTTGAACCCGCGTCGTCCTGAGTGGCGCTCAGGTGCCTCGCCTCTCGGCCAAGGCTGCGTGTGCTGGTGCGTGTCCGGAAAATGAGAAGGGCCGGGTTCCCTCTGAGGAGCCCGGCCCTGCCTGCCATGCCACGTTCGAGAACGGGCGCGGAAGCGTCAGGTTCCGGGCGGACGACCGCCGGCGGTATCACCCAGCAGGGCTGGGGCAAGAGCGGTGGCAAGGGCGACGGGCGCGAGCGCATCGATGCCGGTGACAGTGTCGTTGAGAATCTCGGGGTTCATCGGGCTCGTCAGGTTCGTCGTCATGTTCACCGCTCCTTTCATCGAAAAATGACGCTCGGATATTTCATCCCTGACATGCGAGTGTTTTCAGCGACACCCTCAGCCGCGCCGGGGCTGACCGGGCCCCCGGTTCGGGATATGAGGAAGGACGAAGCCCGCGCCGCTTCCCCCTGGCCGGAGGGGACGTCGACGTCGGGGTGAGACCCCCTCGGATGAAGACCTCCCTCCCCCTCGCCCTGGCCGCCCTTTTCGCCCTCACCGGCTGCGCGGCAAACGACGAGCCATCCATCTGCAACCTCTCGCTCCCGGAGGGTGCACCCGGCATCGACCCGCTGCTCGTCCCGGTGGGAACTCCCGCGGCGATGCGGGTGGACATCGCCACCCGGACGCTCCAGTGCGAGAGCGGCCGGACGGCCCAGGCCCCCGACACGGCCACCGCGGAGGTCTTCGACCCGGAGAACCACCTCACGCCCTCCGAGGTCTCCCTGCAGTCGTCCGGCACCGTGGCCACACTGAGCTTCACGCCCACCGTCGTGGGTCGGCACCACGTCATCCTCGCCTTCACCCCGGTGGGTGGCATCCGGCAGCTCGGCGTCTACGCGGCGAGCCACTGGGCGGGCGCCTCCTCCCCCGTCACCCTGCCCCTGCCCCGGTGTGGCCAGTTGGAGCGCACCGCGCATGGCCTGTGGCTGTGTGATGGGGTCGCCCTGCGCGGCTCCTCGGACCGGCCCCTGCGGCTGGGCACCAGCTCCACGCCGCCCGACGTGTCCGTGTCGGGCAACGTCGTCTGGGTGGTGGGAGATGGGCGGGTGCGCCGGTACGTGGATACGGGGTCCGAGCTGGAGCTGACGGGCTCGCTGCTGCTGGGCACGACGACGAGTGTGAAGGCCATCCAGTCCCGGCTGGCCTCCGAGAACGAGCTGGTGGTGCTGGACAGTGAAGTCCTGCACCGCTTCGTCTTCACTCCCACCGGAGTGCTCGAGTCCCCCACTCCCGCGTTCTGGGCGATGGGGCTGACCCGGATGTCCTTTGGCCTGGACAACACGGTGGGGCTGCTGGTGCGCGCGGCGGAGGACCGGGTGCTGGTGGTGAGCCTGACCGGGACGATGGACAGCACGGCCTGCGCCTTCAGGCTGGGGGCGGACGGGGCCTTCCTGCGCGAGGACGTGGTCTGTGCCCCCGTGCGAGGCAGACCCGTGGGGGTGGAGGACGGCATCCTGTGGACGCAGGTCGGCAACAACCTCCCCACGGGCAACTCCGGACGCATGCTGCATCGCTGGGGCATCTCCGCGGGTCGGCTCGACGAGCAGAATGCGCTCATCCTGGACGCCTCCATCGCCGTGGCCGACGCGCCCCTCCGCGCGGGCTTCACCGTGCCCTCCCTGTACGCCGTCCCCCGGAAGGACACCGCGCTGACACGGCCGAGGGCCCTGCCCGGCAGGTCCGCGCTGGGGCTGGAGCTGATGCCCACCGACATGCCGCTCGCGGAGGGTGCCCGCGCCACGTCGCCCCGCTTCCATTGGGGCGGGGACTCGCGCCCCACTGTCGGCTTCACCACTGTCTATGAGCAGGCCGCGCCCTGAGCTGTCTGGCCGCGCCCTGAAAGTGACTCCCTGGGGCTCCCACGAACGGGCCTCGGCCCCGAACCGGTGACAGGTTCGGAAAAAGCGCGAGGAGATGGTTGCCTGCCTCTCGCAGTGCCCTCCGTGCGGGTGTAGAGAGGCCGGCGCGTCGCGACTGGCCGCGCGCTCCCACCGTCGGAGGCGAGCCCCATGATGGACAGCCCTCTCAGCGCCTCGCTCTCCATGGAGGAGCTCCATGAAGCGTGGCCGGTGCTCTCCATCGACGAGCGCCTGGAGGGCTTCCGCCTCTTGCCGTCCGCGGTGGCGGACGATTTCTTCCTCGCCCTGTCCGCACGCGAGCAGGCGGAAATCATCCTCCACCTCCCGACATCGGAGCGGCGCACCTGGGTGCGGCTGCTGCCCCCCGACGACCTGGCGGACCTGGTGCAGGCGGTGGAGCCGGAAGCCGCCGACGCCATCCTCGCGCAGCTCGACGACGCCAGCCGGCGCGAGGTCAACGTGCTGCTGGCCTACGCGGAGGACGACGCCGGCGGTCTGATGAACCCGCGCTTCGCGCGCGTGCGGCCGGACATGACCATCGACGAGGCCATCGGCTACCTGCGCAAGCAAGCGCGGGAGAAGGTGGAGACCGTCTACTACGCCTACGCGCTGGACACGGAGCAGCGCCTGCAGGGCGTGCTCTCGCTGCGCCAGCTCTTCCAGGCCGCCAGCGACAAGAAGGTCGCGGACGTCATGCACCATGACGTCATCACCGTGTCGGAGAACACGGACCAGGAAGTGGTGAGCCAGCTCTTCACCGAGCACGGCTTCATGGCCCTGCCCGTGCTCGACGAGCAGAACCGGATGAAGGGCATCGTCACGGTGGACGACATCGTCGACGTCGTCCAGGAAGAGGCCACCGAGGACATCCAGAAGGTCGGCGGCATGGAGGCCCTGGAGGCCCCCTACTTCGACGTGGGCTTCTTCGGCATGTTGAAGAAGCGCATCGGCTGGCTGCTCGTCCTCTTCCTCGGGCAGATGCTCACCGCCACGGCCATGAGCAGCTTCGAGGGCGCGATTCAGCGCGCCGTGGTGCTCAGCCTCTTCGTGCCGCTCATCATCTCCTCCGGCGGCAACTCCGGCAGCCAGGCCTCCACGCTCATCATCCGCGCGCTGGCCCTGGGTGAGATGCGGTTGAAGGACTGGTGGCGCGTGGCGCGGCGCGAAGTCCTCTCCGGCCTGGTGCTGGGCTTCGTGCTGGGCGCGGTGGGCCTGGGTCGCATCGTGTTGTGGCAGGAGGTGTCCGGCGCCTATGGCGAGCACGCCTTCCTGCTGGGCTGCGCGGTGGCGCTCTCCGTGCTGGGCGTGGTGACGTTCGGCACGCTCGCGGGCTCCATGCTGCCCCTGGTGCTGCGCCGCTTCGGGTTCGACCCCGCGAGCGCCTCCGCGCCCTTCGTGGCCACGCTGGTGGACGTCAGCGGCGTGGTCATCTACTTCACCGTCGCCAGCCTCCTGCTGCGCGGCACGCTGCTCTAGAGAGAGGCGCGAGCCCCAGCCCGCGCGGGAGGCCCGGTCATGATTCGCACCACCCTTCGGCGCACCCTCACCCTGGAGGCCCCCGAGTCACCGGGCCGCGCCGCGCACGTCTCCGCCGCCAGTGGACTGGTGCGCGTGGGCGAATGGCTGCACGTCGTCGCGGACGACTCGCTGCACCTGGCGACGTTCTCCGTGCGCGGCGACGCACCAGGGCGCCTGTCGCGACTCTTCCCCGGGGAGCTGCCGGAGGAACTCCAGGCTCGCAAGGCGGCCAAGCCGGACCTGGAGGTGCTCTGTGTGCTGGGTCCGCTCGCGGGCGCGCCTCATGGGGCCTTGCTGGCGCTGCCGTCGGGGTCTTCGCCTGTCCGAATGATTGGCGCGGTGCTGCCCCTGAACGCGGAGGGCGCGCTCGCGGGCGAGCCGCGCACGGTGGACTGCTCGGCGCTGTATCAGCAGATTGGGCGGGAGCTGGGCTCGCTCAACATCGAGGGCGCGGCGGTGGTGGGCGGACGGCTGCGGCTGTTGCAGCGAGGCAATGGCGACACGGGCGTGGACGCGCTGGTGGACCTGGACCGTGAGCGCGCGCTGCGGGGAATCGAAGTGGGCGCGCTGGGCCCGGAGGTGCTGCGCACGATTGCTCGCTGGGAGCTGGGGCGCTCGGGCGGAGTGCGACTGTCCTTCACGGATGCGTCACCGCTGCCGGACGGGCGGCTCGTGTTCACCGCGACGGCCGAGGACACTCGCAACGCCTACGCGGATGGTCCAGTGGCGGGCTCCGCGGTGGGGTTGCTGGCGCCGGATGGGACGCCGCTGTTCCTGGACTCGGTGGACGCGAAGGTGAAGCTGGAGGGCGTGGACGCGCGGGTGGAAGGTGGACGCGTGCACCTGCTGCTGGTGGCGGACGCGGATGACCCCGCGGTGGCGGCGCCCTTGTTGGAAGCGGTGCTGGACGTACCGGCGTAGGCGCCCTGGACGGGCCCCTTCGTCAGTCGTGCTCGTGCGCGGCTTCCTCGGGCCTGCCGCCCACGGCCTCGAGCGAGGAGCGCGCGGGACGGGCCCGGTCGAAGGCCACCTCGCGCTCGCCCACACCCTCCGCCGTGGTGTTGGCGATGCGCTTGCGCGCCCGGGCGATGTAGTCCTGCACGAGCGTCGGGTCCGGATGTGTCTTCAGCGTCTCCACCCAGGTCTCGATGGCCTTCTCGTGCTCACCGGCATCCGAGCGCAGCTTGCCCATCTCGAAGAGGGCGTGCGGCGACAGCTCCGAGTCCGGGAAGCGGGTGCGCAGGTCCGCGAAGGCGCGCGAGGCCTCCTGGCGACGGCCCTCCATCATCGCGATGGCCTGGGCCTGGAGGAACAGGGTGTCGTCCACGAAGACGCTGGTGGCGAAGCGCTCGACGAGGCGACGCGTCTCCAGCTCGCACTGCTGATAGTCGCCCAGTTCGAAGTAGAGCTTGGCCACCTGGTAGTGCAGCTCCGCGCCCTGGGGCGGATTGCGCTGGAGCGCGGCGGTGAGCTGGTCGATGGCGCCGCGCAGGTCGCGGTAGTGCACGCGCAAAAGCTCCGCGAGGATGATGCGCGCCTCGAGCGCCTCGGGTGACTCCGGGCACTGCTGGATGAGCTCGCGGTAGACGCCCACGGCCTCCTTCACCTTGCGCTGCTCCAGCCAGTAGACGTCCGCGGCGCCCTTCAGCGAGCGGGCGCGCAGGACGAGCGCTTCCGGCGTGCTGTCGTGCCGCAGCATGTCGAACGCCTTGCGGTATTCGACGAGGGCCTCGTCGGGACGCTTCTCGAAGATGGCGTCGCGGGCTCGCTGGAGGTGGTCCACGGGCTTGTCGCGACGACACCCGGCGCTGGCCAGGGCCAAGGCCAAGAGCGCGAACCGGAGCGTCCGCACTAGCACTTCTCCGGAGTGACGGTGACGCAGCGCGAATCCTCGCAGCTCACGCACTCGGCGATGGGCGACACGTCGGTGGTGCAAACGTCGACACGGGAGGTGCGGGGGCAATCCTCCGACGTGACGCAGCGGTAGACGCTCCCGTCTTCACGGGTGATGTCCTGGGCCGTGGAGCCGCAGACTTCCAGGTCGTTGCATCCCAGCAACCCCGCCCCGATGGCGGCGAGGACTGCGCGCGCGGTGCGTCTCACGGCGGCGGTTCTACCTGGATTCGCCCACGCCGTCACGGAACGGTGCGCCTGCTCGCCTGCCCAGCGGAAACCCTTGCGACCTGGGTCCACAGAGGGTGAAGTCTGAAAAACAAGCGTGTCATGAACTACCCGGCGCCCACATGGTAGGATTTGGCGCGGGTCTGGCGTGGTGCAGCGCGTTCCTTCAGTGTTCCAGGTCTGATGAAGGTCATCCACTTCTACAGCGTCACCGACGAATACGGCTGGTGCTCCAACTTCGCGCCCTACCTCATCAAACTGGGCGGCAAGACGTGGCCCACCAGCGAGCACTACTTCCAGGCCCGGAAGTTCGAGGACTCCACCGACGAGGAAGCCGTCCGACAGGCGCGCACTCCGATGCTCGCGGCCCGCCTGGGCAGAGATCGCAAACGCAAGCTCCGACGGGACTGGGAGTCCATCAAGGTCTCCGTCATGCGCGAGGCCGTGCGCGCCAAGTTCACCCAACACGAGGACCTCGCCCGACTCCTGCTGGAGACCGGCGACGCGAAGCTCGTCGAGCACACCGACCAGGATGACTACTGGGGCGACGGTGGAGACGGCAGCGGCAAGAACATGCTGGGCCGCATCCTGATGGAGATTCGACAGGAGCTGCACGCACGCTGACCCAGTTCCTGGCTCCGAGCCCCGCTGCCTCCTGGGTGACTTCGCTCAAGAGCGAGAGCCCACCGCCAGGAAGACGCTCACCACCACCGCGCACAGTGCCAGCACGGACACCGCGCCCGCCCATCGCATCCCTGGAGGCGTCGCGTGCTCACGCTTCCACATTCGCGCGAGCCATAGCCCCACCGCGCCCCCGGCGAGGGCTCCGCCGACGTGTGCCGCGAAGTCAATCTGGTCACCCGTGCGCGACATGGCGATGGGAATCAACGACGGCACCAACAACTGCATCGCCATCATCTGAACCTCCACCCGGCCCGCCCCCTTTGGCAGGCGTCGGCTCACCGCCAGCACCGCCGCCAGAAGCCCCATCAGCGCTCCCGACGCTCCCACCGACACCACCGCCTCCCCATTGAGTGCCATCGACAACGCTCCGCCCCCGAGCGCACTCACGACGAGCAGGAGGCCCAGCCACGCCCGGCCCACCATGCTCTCCAGCACCATCGCTCCAAACCAGAGACAGAAGCCGTTGAGCAGCAGGTGGATGAGGTCTCCATGCAGCAGCGGCGCGAGGAACAACCGCCACCACTGGCCGTGCTCCAGTACCCACCCCGAGGACAGACCTCCCAACGCCACCAGCGTCTCGAGGCCCGGCGCGAGCAGCCCCTTGCCCGATGAGCCCACGGCGAAGAGATGCTCCGCCGCGAAGGCCAGCGCCAGCGCCACCAGCAACGCCACCGTCAGCACTGGCTTGCGCTCGGGTGCCTCGGCGACCTCTTCCTCTGACTCTTCCACCCGACGTGGTTGCTGGACCAGCCCTCGTACATAGCCCCGCGACACCATCGCGCGGCGCCAGGTGTTCGCCCACACTTCGCCGGCCGCCGTGTCCACGTGCATCGCGTGCAGGTGGACCTTGTTGAACAGGCCGAGCCGCAGACGCTCCAGTCGCTCCCGGTCCTCCTGTGTCATGGGCCCGCGCCCCACCTCGATGAACTGGAGTCCAACGGGCAGCTTCGTCCCGCTCACCGTGCCCGAGTAGTGCAGACACGCCTTGCCCACTCGCTCCAGGACCGTGGCCTCCAGCGTGAAGCGTCTCAAGGGCTCACGTTCCCGGTCCACGATGCACACGATGACGCACGAGTACCCATCCGAGTACGTGAGCACCGCGTCCGCGGCGTCGACCAACTCCGCTGCCTCGGGATGCGTGCCGAGCTCGAAGCTCTTGTCAGCCATCAACCTCCGCGCCAGGTACTCCGCGAACGAGGGCGCGGCGAGCGACTCTCCCGTCGACGCCTCAGCGACAGGGGCCTGCTCGAAGGATGGCGGCGACACGACGGCTCCTTTCCCAGCCCACGCCGACGAGCCTGCACGACATGCCCGCACCCACGCCAGTCGCCCAGCCTCTCCGCCACTCATCCCGCTCCCGAACCGCTCATGGAGTATCCAGGGCTCCCAGCCGCGCGACACGTACCTTCCTCCTCGTCGGACGCCGCCCTCCTGGCGGTGTCCTCATCGTCGAGGTCCTCCATGTCTCGTGCCCTGCTCCTGGCCGCGTTCGTCGCCGTGCCCCTGCTCTTCGGTTGCGCCACCACCTCCAGCACCAGCAAGGCCTCCGCCCCCACCGCGCCCTTCGCGGTGAAGCGCTCAGGCCATGGCCAGCCCGTGTTGTTCATCCCCGGTCTCGCCTCTTCGGGCGAAGTCTGGGACGAGACTGTCGCCAAGCTCCAGGGCCAGTACGACTGCCACGTCTTCACCCTCGCGGGCTTCGCGGGACAGCCCTCGGTCCCCGCCCCCTTCATGCCCACCATGCGCCGCGCGCTCGCCGAGTACATCCGCTCGCAAGGACTGAAGAAGCCCATCGTCGTCGGACACAGCCTGGGCGGTGTGCTGGCGCTCGGCCTCGCCGCCGATGCACCGGACCTGGTGGGCGGGGTCTTCATCGTGGACAGCGTGCCCTTCCTGCCCGCCTTGCTGTATCCGGGCGCCACCGCCGAGAGCTCGAAGCCTTTCGCCGACCAGTACCGCACCCAGGCGCGCATGCAGACCGTGGAGCAGCGCAACGCGTCCTCGCGCCAGGCGCTCCAAATCTATATCTCCGATGAAGCACGCCGCGAGGTCGCCGCACGCTGGGGCGCCGACTCGGACCCGGAGACGGTGACGCAGGCGGTGTACGAGATGAGCATCACCGACCTGCGCCCGGAGCTGTCTCGCATCACCGCGCCCACGCAGGTGCTCGGCTCCTGGATTGCCCTCCAGGGACGTGTCCCTCGCGAGGCCGTAGAGGCCAACTATCGCGGCCAGTACCAGAACCTCCCTTCCGTGCGTCTCGCCATGCACGACACGGCCCGGCACTTCATCATGTGGGACGACCCCCAGGGCTTCCTCGCCACGCTGGAGTCCTTCCTGAAGACCACCGCTGCCTCGGCGAGCGTGGAGTCCCAGCGCTGAGCGTGGTGAAGTCAGGCCCTCACGAAGGCAGGAACACGCATGTCATCCCGACGCGCCAAGGTGTACGTGGCCTGCCAGGTGGGCGGATGGGGCCTCTACGGCCTCGTGAACATCCTGCTGACCGTCCTCACCGTCGTGGCTCTGTCTCAAGGCGCCGAGCAACTGGGCCGCCGCTCGCTGTGGATTGTCGCGATGAGCCTCTCGGGCGGAGTCCTGACGCACTTCGCTCGAGCCCCGCTGAACCTTCGCGCGTGGGTCCAGCTCCCGCTGCTCCGACTGGCGCCACGCGTGCTCCTCACGAGCGTGGGACTGGGCGCCCTCCAGCAGGCCGTGGGCCTCTTCCTGGCCTACCCCGCGCTCCGCCTCTACAAGCCCGAGGACTTCTCCTTCGCCTTCGCCATCACCGGCGTCTCCTTCTGGTCCGTCGTGATGCTGATGTGGCTGCTCACGTACTTCGCCGTCCAGTTCGTCGAGCGGACCCGCACCGTGGAGCGCGAGCGCTGGCAGCAAGAGGCCGCGGCCCAGACCGCGGAGCTGCGCTTCCTCAAGGCCCAGCTCCAGCCCCACTTCCTCTTCAACTGTCTCAACAGCGTCCGCGCCCTCATCGTCGAGGACCCTGTCCGCGCACAGCAGGCCGTGACACGACTGTCCTCCCTGCTGCGCCATGCCCTCGCCGCGCGCGGTCCCGAGACGGTGCCCCTGTCCCAGGAGCTCCAGGTGGTGCGTGACTACCTGAGCCTGGAGGCCATCCGCCTCGACGAGCGACTCCGCGTGCGCGAGGACGTGGCCCCGGATGCGCTCGAGGTCCCCGTGCCCGCCATGCTCGTCCAGACGCTGGTCGAGAACGCCATCAAGCACGGCATCGCCCAGACTCCCGAAGGCGGCGAGGTCAGCCTGCTCGCCCACGTGCATGAAGGCGCGCTGCTGTTGGAGGTTGCCAACACCGCCGCGCCGCTCGGCACTCCGGCCGCGCCCCACTCCAACGGCGTGGGCCTCCACAACGCGAGCGAGCGACTGCGCCTGCTGTGCGGCGCCCACGCCTCGCTCCAGCTCGACCAGACACACGCGGCGCTCACCACGGCGCGCGTCCGGATTCCCCTGCCCGCATGAGAGTCCTCATCGTCGACGACGAACGACTGGCCCGCGCCGAGCTGCGCCGACTGCTGGCGGCCTTCCCGGACGTGGAGGTGGTGGGTGAAGCCACGCACGTGGACGACGCGTGCCGACAAGTAGAGACCCTGGAACCGGATCTGCTCCTGCTCGACATCCAGATGCCAGGAGGCACGGGCTTCGATGTGCTGGCCCGACTCGACGAGCCTCCGGACGTCATCTTCACCACCGCGTACGATGCCCACGCGGTGCGCGCGTTCTCCGTCAACGCGCTCGACTACCTGCTCAAGCCCATCGAAGCGGAGCGACTCGCCGAGGCCCTGGAGCGCGTACGCCAGCGCGGCACCCAGGTACCGCACGCGCCTTCACGTACTCCGGACACCTCCCTGGAGCGGGTCTTCGTGCGAGACGGTGAACGGTGCTGGCTGGTGCAGCTCGCACAGGTGCCGCTCATCACCTCCGAGGGCAACTACGCCCGGCTGCACCTGGAGGGACATCAGCCGCTGCTCTTGCGCTCGCTGAGCTACCTGGAAGAGAAGCTGGACCCGGCGCGCTTCTTCCGCGCCAGCCGTCAGCACCTCATCAACCTCGACTTCGTCGAGTCCCTGGAGCCTGGCCCCGGAGGCACGCTGGTGGCGCGCCTGCGCGGAGGCACCGAGGTGGAGATGTCACGCCGTCAGTCCCAGCGCTTCCGCGAGCGCATGAGCCTCTGAGGCTCGCGTCAGTTCGCGCCCTGCTTGTGCTTGGACGACTTTCCGGAGGTGAGCACCGTGTCCACCGCGGCCACGCTGCTGCGGCGCCGCATCTGGTTCACCCGCTCCTCCATCTTCTCGTAGTGCTTCATGCGCGCCAGCATGTGCGGTTCCGCCGTCTGACAATGCAGCTGCGTCACCTCCTGGTGACGACGCCCCATCTCCTGCCACGTCTGGAGCATGGCCTGGTTGCCGAGGAGCCGCTCCTCGACGTCGTCCAGCACCGCGTCCAGTTGCTCGGCCTCCGCCTCCAACACCGCGAGCCGCTCCTGGGACTCCTCGGAGGGCGTGGAGCACCCCGTGGTCACCGAGAGGCCCACCACCACCACCGACAGCCCGAGCCACCTCTGCATCCCCACATCGCCTCCCACGTGTCTCGCGCCGTCCGCCGGCCTCATGCGCGAAGCCCAAACTAGGGAGGCACCCCTGACGCGACAACCCGTGCGGGCAAGCGACCCGGCAGACTTTTCAGGAAGTAACGATTCCCAACACCGAGGCTCGGGTTGGCGCGGACACCGACGCCCCGGTTTCACGCCCGGGGCACCTGCACATGTACGCGCAGCACCGTGAGCATCGCCCACCAGCCGAGAACAGGCCCCGCGCCCGCGCCGATGACGGGAACAGGAAAGTTTCCGATGAACGTCGCGCCCACCAGCGCGGCGAAATACAGGACGAAGGCGACCCCCAGTCGCGCGGTCCGCGAATCCCGACTCCGCGCCGCGAGGAGTCCCGGGAGCAACAACCCCGTCACCGCGGCTGTCGCCACGAACACACCGAGCACTCCTCGCGACGCGATGAGCACGAGGATGCGCTCCACATGCGCGAGCGGCTCCAACGGGTCGCTCCGCGTCCAGGTGACGACCGCGAGCCCCAGCAGCAGCGCGGCGATGGGGAGGCCCACGCGCCTGTTCACGAAGTCGCCCCCCACCAGCAACGGCAGCGCCGCGAGCGCGAGCGCCGTGGCCTGTGAGGCATCCGGCTGCAGCAGGTGAAGCCCCTGCACCAACACCAGGAGCCCACACGCGAGCCACCGAGGCCACGCACCGCGCGCCGCGACGCCGAGAAACAGCCACGGCAGGAAGGCCGCTGACGCGTTGATGCGAACGGGGCCCAGCGACCACCAACGATGAACGCCCTCCAGCCCCGGCGCGGCCAACGTCGCGGCGATGGCGAGACACGCGAGCACGGGGAGCACTCGCTCCGCCCGGCGATGCGACTCCCACGGGCCTCGGGTCAGCAGCAGGAAGCCCGCGCCTCCAACGAGGATGGCGGCGAGGTTCGGAAGGAACGCAGCGGGGCGAACACCGTGCGCACTCGCTGCCCAGAGGGCGACACACGTCGCGAGGACGGGAGCGACGAACCACCAGGGCCGGGCGACCTTGTTCACCCGCGCGGACCTATCACAGGGGACCTCGCGCTTGCGCCCGCGAGTACCGAGGCGCGTGAAGCGGCGCCTACGTGCGGTGGCGGAGGATGAACTCGCAGACCTCGCGCGCGGCGCCGAAGCCCGCGGGCTTCTGGGCGACGTAGTGCACCTGCGAGCGCACCTCGTCCGGTGCCTCGGGCGGCGCGGAGGAGAAGCCCACGGCCTTGAGCAGCGGCAGGTCCACCACCTCGTCACCCATGTAGCCGCAGTGCTCGGCTGAGACATTCAGCAGCGCCAGCAGCTTCTCGAAGTGCGCCACCTTGTCCTGACTGCCGAAGTGCACGTGCTTGATTCCCAGCGACTGCATCCGCATCTGCGCGGACAGGCTGTCGCCTCCGGAGATGGCGGCCACCTCGATGCCCACCTCCTGGAGCCGCTTGATGCCCATGCCGTCCCGCACGCTGTACATCTGCGTCCAGCCGGAGTTGGGCACCCAGAAGATGCGGCCGTCGGTGAGCGTCCCGTCGATGTCGAAAATCATCACCGACAGCCGCGCCACCCGCGCCTTGAGTGATTCCAGGTTCTGGTTCATCGCGAGCGGCCTACTTCGGCACGGCCTTGAGCGAGGCCTTGCCGTCCTTGATGACGACCTTGAACTCCACCGCCTTGGCGTTGTGCTGCTTGAGCAGCTCCGGCACCTGCTTGCGCAGCGTCGCGGCCACCGACTCGTAGGAGATTTTCGAGGTGTCTTCCTGGCACCGCCGCTTCGCGGTGACGTACGCGTCGTACACCGCGCGCAGCTTGTCGTCCGACATGCCGCCGCCTCCTCCCGACGGGGGAGGCCTGGACGCCGAAGACGGCGGGGGCACCGTGGCCGGCCTGGGCACCATCGTCGCCCCCGGCACGGTGGGCCGTGCGGAAGGGACGGTGCTCACCGTGCCCGCGGGCTTCGCGGCCATGCCCGGAGGCACTGTCGCGGGAGCCTTCGCGGGCGCGCTTCCCAGCGGCGACGTCACCGTGGGCAGTCCGCCGCGCATGGGGGCTCCCGTCACCGGCGCCACCGTGGGTTGTCCTCGCGGCGGCGTTCCCGGCACCGGCGCCACCGTGGGCTGTCCTCGCGGCGGAGTTCCCGTCACCGGCGCCACGGAAGGCATCCCGCCGGCGGTCAGCGGCGCCACCCCAGGCACGCCTGACGCTCGCGACGGAGGCGGAGAAGAGACTGGAGCCACGGCGGGCGTCCCCCGGAAGGGCGTTCCGACCGAGGCCGCGGCGACGGACGGCACCTGCGGCTCGTTGGCGGGACGGGGGCGGAGAATCTCCTCCACCTCCTCGAAGTCCATGTCGGAGATGTCCTCCGGCAGCTCCACCACGCCCTTCTTCGCGTCACTGCTGGAAGACGGGCCGCGCACCTCCGCGCGACGGCGGGCCTTGAACAAGTCCCGCTTGTACGTGCCCGCCTCGATTTCCTGCAGCGTGCGCGCCCAGAGCCGGTCGTACGTGAGGTACTTGCCGTGGATGCTCCCGACGCGGAACTTGGCGGCGGTGCTGCGGATGAAGCCCGTCTTGAGCCGCATCACCCGCTTCTTGAAGTCGTCATGGGCCCGCGTGGGCGGGTGACGCTCATTGCCCAGGAAGTACTGCTCGTAGAGGTTGCGGAGGATGGCCAGCTCCGCCTCCAGCGCTTCGCACTCCTGGAGCACGGCCTCGCTGGAGCTGCTGTCCGACGGGGCCTGGGACTTTCCAGCGGAGGACTTCGAAGCAGACGACTTCGAAGCGGACGACTGTCGGGCGTCGGAGGGAGGCATGACTCCTCAGAGTGTCCCCAACCCGCGCCCGGGGATCAACCTCACGCCGCAGACGGGGTGGGACCCAGACCGCCCGCCGCCTCGCCCGCCCCTCGCCGACCCTTCTGGTAGAGCAGCACGGCGCCCAAGGTGAACATGCACAGCGAGATGAACTGGCTGGTGGAGACGTTGTACCAGGCCTCCAGCGGCACCGCGGCCGCCAGCCCCTGGGCCCCCATTGACTCCAGGAGCCCGTGCAGGGTGCCTCGCTCCACGTCCCCACGGAACAATTCCACCGTGCTGCGCAGCACCGCGTAGGCCATCAGCCACAGGGCGAAAATCTGCCCGTGGAAGCGGCGGTAGCGGCGCGCGTACATGAGCCCCACGAAGAGGACGAGCTGACCCACCGACTCGAAGAGCTGGGTGGGGTAGACGCCCAGGGTGTGGCCGTGCTGGAGCACCCAGTCGGAGATGCGCACCGCGTCCGGCGCCGCCTGGTGCAGAATCTGTCCTGTCGCCTCCACGACGAAGCGCGAGTCCTCCAGTTGGGAGGAGTACGCGAGGCTGGACGAGTTGCCCACCCGCCCGAGCAGGTCCTGCGCGATTCCGGGCCCCGGGAAGTGCACGGCGGAGGCCGCGTGCGAGGGCGCCACGTCCCCCCAGCAGCACCCCGCACTGAAGCAGCCCAGCCGGCCCAGGCACTGGCCCAGCGACACGGTGGGGATGCACACGTCCGCCAGCCGCAGGAAGTCCATGCCCGTGGAGCGCGCGTAGAGCCACGCCGCCACCGCCGCGCCGATGAGGCCTCCGTAGAAGACGAGCCCGCCGCCCAGCGAGAACACCTGCGTCCAGTCCCGGGCGTAGTCCTTCCAATTGACGAGGATGAAGAGCAGCCGGCTGCCACCGATGCCGCCGATGAGCACCCAGAAGGCCATGTCCAGCACCTGCTCGCGCTTCTTCATCCCCTCCAGGTTCACCCAACGGCCGTCCACGAGCTTCACCTTGCGCCACTCGTCCTGGGCCAGCCGCCCCGCCACCGTCAGCGCCAGGGAGAAGCCCGCCGCCAGGAGCACGCCATAGGTGTGAAGGGGGATGCCCTCGCCCTTGCCGCCGGGGAACGCGTCCGCGGGCAGCGCGTACTTCAGGCCGAACCACGCGAGCCCCGCACCGGCGACACCGAAGCCCAGCGCGCGCAGCAGCCGGTCCGTGGAGGTCGCCTGGGCGAGGGTGCCCGTCTTCGGGTCCAGCGCGCCTTGCGCGCCCCGCCACCCGTTGAAGGCGATGTAGCCCACCGTGCCCGCGGCGACCGCGTACAGCAAGAGCTGCGTCCAGAGGCTGGTGAAGGTGAAGCGGAAGAGGACGGGGAGCATGGGGACCTGCCGGAAGGCGAAGGGTGCGGCGCGGCGCGAAGGCTACTCCCGTCGCGCGGCCAGACAAGGCGAGTGGGCCCCACCGGTCCGCCCGGCTGCCCTCCCGGGAGGCGTTGCTTCAGGCGGCCTTTGACGGGGCCGGTGCGGGCTTCTCCTTGCGGACGAAGGCGTCCACGAGCAGCAGCCCCACGCCCACGCAGATGGCCGCGTCGGCGATGTTGAACGAAGGCCACGCGGCCTTGTCGAACCAGTGGGCCTCCAGGAAGTCGATGACGAAGCCCCGCGCCAGCCGGTCGATGTAGTTGCCCAGCGCGCCGCCCAGCACGAGCGGCAGGCCCCACAGCGCCCACTTCTCCTCCGGGTCCGAGCCGGACAGCTTGCGGAAGTAGAAGACGATGAGGACCACCGCGCCCAGGCTCACCACGTGGAAGAGCGGGCCGCGCTGCTGCGGCGGGAGGCCGCGGAACAGGCCCCAGGCCGCGCCCGGGTTCTCCGCGTAGCGCAGGCGGAAGAAGGAGTCGGAGACCTCGATGCTGCGACGCGAGCGGTAGTGCAGCCCGTCGAAGCCCTGCGGGGGCGGCTCGCCGAACATGGCGCCCAGGCGCCCGCCCAGCGTCTCCTGCCCTTGCATCTGGGAGGTCAGCTCGCGGACGACGAGGTACTTCGTCCACTGGTCCAGGACGATGACGCCCAGGGCGACGGCGATGAGGATGACGTATTTGCGAGGCACGGCCCGGGGCTTACACCACCAGCCCCCCAGCCGTCACGGATTGGGGCTCTGCGTCAGGGGCGCCGGAACGGTCTCCGGGCGACGCACCTTCAGCGAGTCCAGCAGCATGAAGGCCACGCCCACGCAGATGGCCGCGTCCGCCACGTTGAAGGTGGGCCAGCGCATGCCTGGCTGGTTGCGCCAATGCCAGTCGATGAAGTCGATGACGTAGCCGCGAATCAGCCGGTCCACGAAGTTGCCCAGCGCGCCGCCGGTGATGAGCGCCAGCGCCACGCGCACCAGCTTCTGGTCCAGCGAGGTGCGGCGGTACATCAGGAAGATGAAGGCCAGCGCCGCCACGCTCACCACGTGGAAGAACGAGCGCCGCACGCCGTCCGGCAGGTTGGCGAACAGCCCCCACGCCGCGCCCGGGTTCTCCACGTAGCGGAAGTGCCAGTAGTCCTCGATGAAGCGATGGGGCCGCGTCACCGTCCGCGCACCCTGGGGCGGAGGGTCGTTGTCCAGGTTGTGCTGGGTGAAGTAGCCCGTCACCCGGGCCACCCCTTCCCGCCCATCCAGGGCATCTGTCAGCCGGGACACAGCCAGATATTTGGTCACCTGGTCTGCGACGAGCACCGTGGTGGCCACGAGGAGGAGGAGGCGGAGGGAGGCTTTCATGACGCGTCCCAATCCTCTAACCCGCTCCCCCGAGCCCTGACAACCCGGTGTGCCTGACCGGCCCCAGGTGGCCTGCCCGCTCTGTCTCCCTCCCAGCGCTTCTTTGGGGCATGGTGGAGACATGTCGCCTGTTGAGCCCGACGTGAATCCTTCAGTCTCCGACACGCCCCCACCCGCCCCGACCCAGACGGCCAAGGCCGCGAAGCCGACGCTGATGGCGCGCTTCAAGACGCTGATGCTGGAGTACGGCCCGCTGGCGCTGGTGACGAACTACGTCATCTTCGGCCTGGTGCTGGTGGGCTTCTACTTCGCCATCAAGCTGGGCTTCCAGCCGTCGAGCGCCGGCGAGAAGGCGGGCTCTTGGGCGGCGGCCTATGCGGCCTCGCAGGTGGTGAAGCCCTTGCGACTGGCGGCGGTGTTCGTGCTCACGCCGCTCATCGCGCGCATTCCACCGGTGGCGCGCTTCATCGAGCGCAACAAGCACAAGTGGAGCTTCTGAGCGCACGCGGCGACCCCAGTATGGGCCGCCGCGCGCGAGCGTCACCGACTCAGAAGTTGGGGACGCGGAAGTCCTTGATGATGCCCATGTGCTGCATGCTGGGGGCACCACTGTCTCCGGACTGCGCCGGCGCGATGTCCGCCAGCGGCGTGTAGACGCGGGTGTCGAGCACCAGTCCGCCCGCGAAGCTGTTGGAGCCGATGACGGTGGGCTGGCGGTACTGGTTCAGGTCAGCGTCCGCCAGCACATGGTCATACGGCTTGTTCCGGTTGGCGTTGGTGTTGACGTTGCCGTTCTTGTCGGCCGGGTGCGGCCCGCTGGTGACGACCACGCCCGCGAACGTGGAGAAGCAGGTCTCCGAGCGGCTGTCGGTGTTGAGGTCTCCGCCGATGACCAGGTAGTCGCTCGCCGGGATTTGCGCCCGGATGTAGTTGACGATGAGGTTCGCCTCGTTGTTGCGAGCGCCCGAGCCCGACGTGAGCAGGTGCACGCTCACCGCCCAGAGGTCCTTCGGGCCAGGGATGTCGATGCGCGCCCACGCGAAGTCGCGGTTGGAGACCTGCGTGTCGTTCCACTCACCCGACTGGATGATGGGCCAGCGGCTGATGATGCCGTTGGGGATCTGCGCGCCTTCCTCCCGGTAGTAATAGAAGCCGCTGCCCACCGCGTTCACCAGCGTGCTGATGTCCGCCACCGAGTCCGTGCGGTAGTTGAACTCCTGGATGAGCACGACGTCGGGGTCCACGCCCTGCATCAGGCGGATGCCGTGGCCCGGGTCGTAGTCCTGCCCGTTCCCGCTGGAGATGTTCGCCGCCATGATGCGGATGTTCGTGTAGCCCGTCCCCGTACCGGCGTCGGTGCTCGTCCCCGCGTCGGTGCTCGTGCCGGCGTCGGTGCTCGTGCCCGCGTCGGTGCCCGCATCCGTTCCCGGGCCGGGACCGGCGTCAATCGGGCTGCCTGCGTCGGTGCCTGCGTCCGTGCCCGGGCCGGGACCCGCGTCAATCGAGCTGCCCGCGTCAATCGGCGTACCTGCGTCGGTCTCGGGGCCAGGGCCAGCGTCGATCGGGCT
>Ga0126314_10000023_pt1 | contig 101208 bp, 74 predicted proteins | sample Plot105B_FD_92535 | JGI IMG/M metagenome (GOLD analysis project Ga0126314, IMG submission 92535) | Serpentine soil microbial communities from UC McLaughlin Reserve, CA, USA - Plot105B | ecosystem: Environmental > Terrestrial > Soil > Grasslands | place: USA: UC McLaughlin Reserve, Lake County... | reverse complement strand
GTTCCAGGACATCAAGGCGCTGCGGCAGCACGACAAGCCCCTGGTCGGCTCGTACGAGTGGGTCGATCGGAATGCCGGCACGGTGCGCATCCCGATCGACCGGGCGATGGACCTCCTGGCCCAACGCGGCCTCCCGTACCGCAAAGGCGGCCAGCCGTCGGCGGCTGCAGCGCCGGGCGCGGGATCGTCTGGCGCCGGGGGGGGCGGTGCGGCCCAGGGGGCGAGCGGCGCATCCGCGCCATCGAGCGGCCCGCACACGCCTGCGGGAAGTTCGAGTGGGCGGCAGCCAACGACCGCGAATCCGCCGAAGCCGAAGCCCTGACCCGGGCTTCAGGCTCCAGGGCTGGTCTGACGGGCTCCTGAACCGAGTGAGATGGCCTCGGACACACGCAAGAGAGGTTTCGACAAGTGACACCCAGGGTTCTGATCGCGGCGGCAATCGTGACGTGCCTCTCTGCCGGGTCTTCATCGGCGCAGAGCGCGCCATCGATGTACGAGCGTGAGTCGTCGTCGCAGCCGCCATCGAACAAGCTGCCGGAGCTGCTGACGGAGATCGGGCTCGATCAGAAGCTCGACACGCAGCTGCCGCTCGATCTGGGGTTCAAGGACGAAACCGGCCGTGACGTGCGGCTCGGCGACTTTTTCGGCAAGCGGCCCGTGATCCTGACGCTCGTGTACTACGAGTGCCCGATGCTCTGCACACAGGTGCTGAACGGCTTGACGAGCGCCCTGGGCGTGCTGAAGTTCAGCGTCGGGGAGGAGTTCGACATCGTCACCGTGAGCTTCGATCCGAAGGAGACGCCGGAGCTGGCCGCCGGGAAGAAGGCGGCGTACCTGCAGCGATACAACCGCCCCGGCGCGGGGAAGGGCTGGCACTTCCTGACCGGGGACGAGAGGTCAATCGCCGCGCTGACGAAGGCTGTCGGGTTCCGGTATGCGTACAACGCGAGCATCGATCAGTACGCCCACGTCAGCGGGTTCATGGTGCTGACGCCCGGCGGCAAGCTGTCGCGGTACTTCTACGGCATCGAGTACGGCCCCCGCGACGTGCGCCTGGCGCTCATCGACACCGACTGCGCGCTGAACAACAACTCGGAGACCGCGGTGGCCTACCGCGTGGACTCGCTGTCCATCTGCCAGCTCATCCCCGTGCTGACGGACCCGACTCCGGGCGGCGTGTCCAACCCCGTCATCGGTGGCACCGGCTCGCCGGGCTCCACCATCGACGTCTACGTGGATGGCAGCCCCACCCCGGCGTGCACCGCCGTCGTCGACAACGCCGGCAACTGGGTGTGCGATTTGGGCAACATCCCCGAGGGTCCGCACTCGGTGGTCCTCACCTCCACCGAGGTGGGCGCCACGGAGACGGCTCCGCCGGTGGACATCACCATCGACAACGGGCCGCCCGCCGCGCCCGTCATCACCGGCCCCGCCAACGGCTCCACCACGTCTGACTCGACGCCGCCCCTGAGCGGTACGTCCGAGCCGGGCGCCACGGTGGTGGTGAGCGAGGGTGGCACGGTGCTGTGCACCGCCACCGCCGACACCACGGGCGCCTGGAGCTGCACGCCCGCCACGCCGATGACGGACGGGCCGCACACCATCACCGCCGTCGCCACGGATGGCGCGGGCAACACCAGCACGCCTTCGGCTCCGGTGACCTTCACCGTGGCCGGGACGCCGCCGGCCGCGCCCGTCATCACCGGCCCCGCCAACGGCTCGCTGCTGAACACGCCCACCCCGGCCATCTCCGGCACCTCCGCGCCGAACACCACGGTGACGGTGCGCGAGGGTGACACCGTGCTGTGCACCACCACCGCCGACACCACGGGCGCCTGGAGCTGCACGCCCACCACGCCGCTGGCGGACGGGACGCACTCGGTGGTCGCCAACGCCACGGACCCGGTGACGGGCCTCACCAGCGCGCCCTCCAACGTCGACACGTTCCGCATCGACACGCAGGCGCCTGACACGTCCTTCAACCGCAACCCGCCCACGCGCACCGGCGACCCGGAGGCCCCCTTCGGTTACGCCTCCAACGAGGACGGCGTGAGCTACCAGTGCAGCCTGGACGGCGGGCCCTTCGTCGCCTGCCGGGACACCTACGACGTCTCCGACGGTGACCACACCCTGCGCGTGCGCGCCACCGACGGCGCTGGCAACGTGGACGCCACCCCCGCCGAGTACCGGTGGACGGTGCTGAACACGCGCGCCTTCGCGGGCGGAGGCTGCAGCGCGGCCCCCGCGACGTCCTGGCTGCCCCTCCTGGCCCTGCTGGGACTGCGCCTGCGCCGCAAGCAGCGCCGGTAGCGAAGCTTTCCGCCGGGAGGTCCACGTCCCTCCCCCCAGTTCCCGGGCCTCCCGGGGACTCGTGGGCCTCCCGGCGGGTCTCCCCGCATGACCGCGCAACCCCGTATGCTGGGGGCCGTGGACATCGCGGGGAAGAAGCAGGAGACGTATGAGGAGGAGCTGCTCCTCGCGCTGGACGAAGGGCTCGTCTCCACCGAGGAGGCGGCCGCCCTGCGCGAGGAGGCGGCCGCCGTGGGACGCAGCCCCCTGGAGCTCTTGCGTGAGCAGGGGCGCCTGGGTGAGCACACGCTGAGCGAGCTGCGCGAAGAGGTGTCCCGCGAGCTGGGAGGCGCCGGTGGCCAGGGCCCGCTGGAGGCCGCCACGCTGGACCCGGACACCCCGGTGGTGGCCCCACCGTCCGCCTCCGCCGTTTCGGAGGACCCGAGCGTGGACCCGTCCTTCCCCGTGCCGGACTGGGACCGCTACCAGCCCGTGCGCTTCCTGGGCCAGGGCGGCATGGGCCAGGTGTTCCTGGCGTATGACCCGCTCCTGCGCCGCAACGTCGCGCTCAAGTTCGTGAAAGGCGGAGACCCGGAGCTGGCGCGGCGCTTCCTCTCCGAGGCCCGCGCCCAGGCGCGCGTGCGCCACGAGCGGGTGTGCGAGGTCTACGAGGTCGGCGAGGTGCAGGGGCGCGGCTACATCGCCATGCGCTACGTGGCCGGCCAGTCGCTGGGCCAGCTGGCGCCCTCCATGACGCCGGAGCAGAAGGTGCTCGTGCTGCGCCAGGCCGCCGAGGGTGTGCACGCCGCGCACCGCGCGGGCCTGGTCCACCGGGATATCAAACCCGGCAACATCCTGGTGGAGCGCACGGAGGACGGCGACTTCGCGCCCTTCGTCATGGACTTCGGTCTGGCCAGGGACTGGCGCGAGGAGGGCGGCCTCCACGGCGTGGTGATGGGCACGCCCCAGTACATGGCCCCGGAGCAGGCGAAGGGCGACACGGCGCGGTTGGACCGGCGCGTGGACGTCTACGGCCTGGGCGCCACGCTGTACCTGCTGCTCACCGGACGGACGCCGTTCCACGGCACCAACGAGCACGACATCATCACCCGACTCCAGACGGAGGAGCCCCTTCCGCCGCGCGCGGTGGACCGGGACATCCCCCAGGACCTGGAGGCCGTCGTCCTCAAGTGCCTGGAGAAGGAGCGCTCGGCCCGCTACGACTCGGCGCGGGCACTGGCGGATGATTTGGAGCGCTTCCTCGGCGGAGAGCCGGTGCAGGCGCGGCGGGGCCTGGGGTACCGGCTGCGCAAGAAGGCGCGCAAACACCGCGTGGCGCTGGGCGCGGGCCTCCTGGCGCTGACGGTGGTGGCGCTGGCGCTGGGGCAGGCGGTGCTGGCGCGCAGCGAGGTGGCCGAGCGCGAGCGGCTCACGCGCAGCTTCACCGAGCGGGTGGAGCGCATCGAGGCCGCCGCGCGCTACTCGTTCCTCTCCCGCCTGCACGACACGCGCGAGGACCGCGCCGCCCTGCGCGCCAGCATGGATGCGCTGGAGGCGGAGGTGAAGGAGGCGGGCGAGCACGCGGTGGGCCCCGGCCACTACGCCCTGGGCCGAGCGCTGCTGGCGCTGGGTGACGTGGAGGGCGCGCGCCGGAAGCTCGAGTCCGCGTGGGAGCACGGCTACCGCGAGCCCCGCGCGGCCTGGGCGCTGGCGCTGGTGCTGGGTGACCAGTACCGCGAGAAGCTGCTGCTGGACTTCGAGCGCCGCAGCCCCGAGCAGCGCGAGCTGCGCCGCCGCGAGCTGGAGCAGCGCTATCGGGACCCCGCGCTGGCGTACCTGCGTCAGGCCGAGGGGCCGGACGTCCCCGCTCCGCCGCTGTACGTGAAGGCCCTGTTCGCCTTCCACGAGGGGCGCCACGAGGAGGCGCTGGCGCACCTGGAGGCGATGAGCAACACCCAGCCCTGGTTCTACGAGGCGCCGCTGCTGCGCGGGGACGTGTACATGGCGCGCGCCATGGGACGCTGGCACCAGGGGGACGGCGTCGGCGCGCAGGCGGACCTGGAGGCCGGCAGGCGCGCGTACGCGGCGACCATCGCCACCGCGGAGAGCCAGCCCGACGGACACTATGCCCTGGGGCGCCTGGAATTGGCCGCGCTGGTGATGGAGCTGTACGGCGCGGGCAACGTGCTGCCGCCCTACCAGCGGGGCCTGGAGGCGCTGGACTACGCGCTCAAGGCCGCGCCGGACCACCACCGCTCGCTCATCGTGCGCTCGCGGCTGTACCGCCGCCTGGGCGAGCAGCACGCCAACCAGAACACCGACGATGTGGAGACGCTGTTCGGCCAGGCCATCGACTCGGCCCAGGCCGCGCTGAAGCTGGCGCCCCCCAGCGACCGCGTCACGCTGGAGCTGGCCATCATCCACCGGCTGTGGGCCCGCCACCGTCAGCGCTTGTCGCAGGACCCGCGCGAGCAGCTCGGCCTCTCCATCGAGGCCCTGGAGCGCCTGAGCCCCGAGGAGCGCGACTACGCCTTCCACGCGAACCTGGGCCTGACGCACCAGGTGTGGGCCGACTACGAGAGCGAGCACGGGCAGGACTCGCTCGACCACCAGGGCAAGGCCATCGACGCGTACCTCGCCGCCATCCGCGTGAGGGAGAACCAGGCGGACGCGTGGATAAATCTCGGCAACTCCTACCGCGCGCGGGCGGCCATCCCCAGCGCCCCGGACGCCTCGGGTGATTTGACGCGGGCGATAGAGGCCATCGAGCGCGCGCTCACCCTCAACCCCCGCAACGTCATCGCCTGCTACCAGGGCGCTGACGTGTCCGAGCAGCTCGCGCGCTGGCGACAGGAGCACGGACAGGACCCGGAGCCGGACCTGGAGCGGGCGCTGGCGCTCTACCGGCGGGGCCGGGACATCAACCCCAAGCTGCCGCAGCTCCACAACGGCCTGGGCGCAGCCCTCCTGTGGCAGGCCGAGCAGCGCTGGGAGGATGGAAAGGACGTGGCGGCGCTGCTGACGGAGGCGCGCAAGGCCTTTGAACAGGCGCGCGCCGTGGCCCCGCAACAGGCCTTCTCCTACAACAACCTGGGCGAGGTGGAGGCGGTGCGCGCGGGCTTCCTCGTCGCGCGAGGGGAAGACCCCGGCCCAAGCCTCAAGGTGGCGAAGGAGGACTACCGCCGCGCGCTGGAGCTGCTCCCGGGCGACGCGGACCTGTGGACCAACCTGGCGCGGGTGCACGTGCTGTGGGCCACCCACGCGCTGGCGCGCGGGCGCGACGTGGGCAAGGACCTGGCCCAGGCGGAGGAGGCGCTCGCCCGCGCGCGTGCGCTCAACCCGAAGCTGGCCTACGCGTGGCGCTACCAGGGCGGCGTGCTGGACGTGCGCGCCCGCGACCAGGCCCGGCGAGGCACCGCGAAGGACGAGGACTTCCAGCAGGCCGCACAGGCGCTCGCGCACGCGGTGGAGCTGGCGCCCCGGCGGCACGAGTACGTGCTGGCGGCCGGAGAGCTGCAACTCGCCTGGGGACGCTGGAAGCAGGCACAGGGAGAGGACGCGACACCCATGCTGACGCGAGGGCTGGAGCACGTCGCGCGAATCGTGGCGGCGCGGCCGGCGTGGGCGCGGGCCCTGCTGCTCCGCGCGGGACTGCGGCTCGCGCTGGCCGACAACGCGCCCACCGAGCAGCAGCAGGCGTGGCGTGTCCAGGCCCGCGAGGACGCGGAGGCCGCGCTCCTGCGCAACCCCCACCTCGCGCCGGGCTGGAAGGGCAGGCCCACCTCCGACCCGGAGCTGTCGGCCCGCCCTCCCCCGCCGTGAGGCGCGGCGACTACTTCCTGGAGTCTTCCGGCGGGTCGGTCGTCACGTCCAGACCGCCCTTCTTCGTCTCGTACTGGTTGCCCGGGCCGTGCTTCGCGTCGGGCAGAATCACCTCGAACGGGTAGTTGCCCACGGAGCACGTCAGCGTGACGCTGTTCTCGCTGTTGGAAGCGGTCAGGGAGCTGTTGTTCAGGAAGAACGGGCCGGGATTCGAGAGGCAGGTCGCACCGGGGAACACCACCTCGGCGGACACGACTCCATCCAGGGTGAACGTCACCTCGTCGCCGTGACGGACGCGGGCCTCCGCCGGGGTGGGTCCTGTGGACTGAATCCTGATGACGATATTGGCCATGGGCCGTGGCTCCTTCTGGGGGTTGGACTGACTGACTGTGGCGACAGGCTGCAGGCACCGTACCAGCGCGCGCCGACAAGCGGCTCACTCGGAAGCACCCTCCGGACGCGCGGCGCCGGGGAGGAATGGACGCGTCAACGACGTGTCATGCCCGAAGGCTGACGCGTCCACTCAGGCGTCCGACAGGCCCAGCTCGCGCACGCGGCGCTGCAGGGCGCGGCGGGAGACCTCCAGCCGCTGCACCATCTTGTCCAAATCCCCCTCGCACTCCTGGAAGCAGCGGGTGATTTCCTCCGGGCTCAAGTCCCGGGCGGTGCGGATGAGCGAGCTCTTGTCGATGAGGACGTAGACGGAGGGGCGCGGAATGCCCAGGTAGTCCGCGGTGGCCTTCAAGTCCCACGAGCAGGCGCGCAGCGCCTCCAACAGCTCGTTCTCCCCCACCTCGGACGGCTTGCGCCGGGACGACTTCGCGTCGGCGGCGTCGGGCACGCCCGGAGCGGGCACCGCCAGCACCTTGCCCGGCACGGGCAGCGACTCCGCGTCCAGCGTCTGCTCCAGCCGCGAGTCGATGCGCAGGCCCGGCAGGCCCCGGCTGCCGATGACGAGCTGCCGGGTGACGTTGCGAAGCTGCCGGACGTTGCCGGGCCAGGCGTAGCGCACCAGCCGGACGGCGACGGCCGCCGGAAGCCAGGGCTGCGCGCGCGGGTCCGTGGAGGCCAGCCGCCACGTCTCGCCCGTCGTCTCCAGCTCCTGGCGCGCGAAGTGGAGGAACAGCAGGCCAATGTCCTCGCGCCGCTCGCGCAACGCGGGCACCCGCAGCTCGAAGCCCGCCAGCCGGTGCAGCAGCGGCGCCTTGAACAGGCGCTCCTCGATTCGCGCCTCCAGATTCGAGTCCGTGGCGGCGACCATCCGCACGTCCACGGGCACCGGCGTGTGGCCGCCCACCGGGTACACCTCGCCCGTCTCCAGCACGCGCAGCAGCGCCGCCTGCACCTCGGGGGGCGCCTCGCCCACCTCGTCCAGGAACAGGGTGCCGCCGTGCGCGGCGCGGAAGAAGCCCTCACGGTCTCGACTGGCGCCCGTGTACGCGCCCCGCTGCGCGCCGAACAGCTCCGCGGCCACCAGCTCCTTGGAGAGCGCGCCCAGGTTGACGCTGACGAAGGGCCCCGCGCGGCGCGGGCCGTTGTCGTGGATGGCGCGCGCCACCAGCTCCTTGCCCGTGCCCGTCTCGCCCCGGATGAGCACCGGCACCTGGAGGTCCGCCACCCGGAGGATGTCCTCGCGAAGCTGCCGGATGCCCTCGCCCTGGCCCACGAGCCCCAGGTCCTGGGTGAGCACGTCCCCCCCCGAGGAGGCCAGGTGCAGCAACAGCACCACGCGCTCGGCCAGCACCAGCGGCACGCCCGCGACGAGCTCCTCCTGGGTGAACTCCCGGCCCCCGGCCACGGACTCCCCGGCCACGCAGACCTGGGTGCCGTCCTCCGGCACCAGCAGGCGCAGGCCTCCGTTGGAGCCCGGCTCGAAGAGCACCGGCGTCCGGCTGAGAAAGGGGTCTCCCAGGGGCAGCGCCAGAAGCCCTCCCGGACGGGAGAAGTCCGGCGCGTTGCGCGACAGGGCCGCCGTGCGGCCCACGCTCGCGAGCACCTCCAACAACAGCCGCTCACCGATGCGCTGGGGATGCGGATGCGACACGACCGTCAAGGCCGGCACGCTCCGCGGGGCCTGCGCGGACTTGCCCTTCGTATGGACGGCGGTCGTCGACATGTCGGCGGCAAGCTTCTGCTGCATGGGCTGGTTCGATTTCCAGGTCTTCCAGTCTATCAGCCTACACCGGCCTGGGACGGGAGATCAGCCGAGGCGACTGAGCCGTCCGCGAACCCACGCTCACGGAGGCAAGCCCTCGGAGGCTCGCCAGCCAGCGGCTTTGGCACCCCGTTCCAGGGAAGCGGAAAGGGGTGAGGCCCCGAGAGGCCCCCCACGCGGTGGAGGCGGTCCACCGCGTGCGGGGGGGTGTGGGTCTCAGGGCGTCGGGCCTGTCGGGTCCGCGGGCGGAGGCGCGGCGGGGCTTGCGCCCTCTTCCGTGGCGCTGCCCGTGGCGGGCGCGGCGGCCTTCTCCGGAGACGCCGGGGTCGTCGACGGCCGCTTGGGGCCGGCCGCGGCGCGGGCCTGCTCGCGGGCACGCTGGGCGATCTTCGGCGTGGGCGCGAGAATCATGAACATCAAGCGCCCTTCCATGCGCGGGGCCTGCTCCACCACCGCGACTTCCTTCAGGTCCTTCGCCACGTCGTCGAGGATGGCGGTGCCCTGCTCCTTGTGCGTGATTTCACGCCCGCGGAACTGGATGACCACCTTCGCCTTGTTGCCCTCTTCGATGAAGCGGCGGGTGTTGCGGACCTTGAACTCGTAGTCGTGTTCCTCCGTCTTCGGACGGAGCTTCACTTCCTTGAGGTGGACGATGAGCTGGGCGCGCTTGGCTTCCGCGGCCTTCTTCTTCTCCTCGTACTTGAACTTGCCGTAGTCCATGATCTTGCAGACTGGCGGCTGGGCCATCGGGCTGACCTCGACGAGGTCGAGACCTTCCGAGCGGGCCTTGTCGAGCGCGGCCTCGAGCGGCATGACTCCGAGCTGTGAGCCATCGGAGCCGACCACCCGGACTTCACGGGCGCGGATGCGGCGATTGGTTCTCTGGTCGCGGCTCCCGCCGCGGTTGCCTCTTTGATCCCTAAGAATGTGACGCTCCTGCGAAAGGGTGGAAGGACCTGCTGTCCCAAGGGTGGGCAGGTCACTGAGTTACGGCATGGGGTGGGTCGATGCGTACGGCGGGCGGCCCGCCCCTCTGACACTCGCGCACGGTGCATGCCTCTCCGTGCGACACTTCGAATCTAATCGCCCCCCTGCCCCCTGAGAAAGGGAGCAAGCGGGAAGACACGTCCCAGGGGCGAGGACTAGCCCACCGGCGGACATAACACCAGGGCCCCTTCCTTGCCCCGGAATCCCACCCTGGGTCAGCCATTGGACGAAGCGCGGCGGCGGGCCCGCCACGCGTCCCGGTCCTGCCCCCACAGCTCCACGGAGGTGTGCTCGAAGGGGGCGGGGAGCTTGCCGAGGCCGCGCAGGGTGGAGCCCAGGCGGCGGGCCACCTCCTTGGAGGCCGCGTTGTCCGGGGAGATGGAGTGGATGATGTCCGTCCACCCCAGGTGGTCGAAGGCCCAGTCCATGGTGGCCGTGGCGGCCTCGGTGGCGTAGCCCTTGCCCCAGGCCTCCCGCAGCAGGGCCCAGCCGACCTCCGTGCCCGGCCACCCCTCGGGCTGCCAGGGTCCCACCCGGCCCAGCCACCTGCCCGTGGAGCGCTCCAGCACGGAGAACATGCCGAACCCCTGGAGCACCCAGCTCCCCGCCATGGAGCACATGGCCCGCCAGACGACGGAGCGGGGTTGGACACCGCCGATGTGGCGCGAGGACTCGGGGTCGGCCATCAGGGCCACGAAGCCCTCGAAGTCCTCCCGGGCCGTGGGGCGCAGGATGAGGCGCGCGGTTTCAAGCGTCGGTCCCGGTGCATTCATGGTCGGTTCCCTCGAGAGGCCTGGAGCGGCGCGGCACGCTGGCACCCACCCCTGACCGGGGCAAGCGCCGCGTGCCGGGTGGCGAGGGGGCGGCCACAAGCGCGGCTTCTCCTCGCGTTCATCCGGGGACCCGGCCCGCCCGGACATCGGGTCGCGAGGCGGGCCGCCCACGGCTAGGACAGGCGCGGCACGACGACACGAGGGCCTTCCCATGTGGACTGAGACGCGTGTGGCACGGATGCTTGGAACCCGGCTTCCCCTGGTGCAGGGGCCGTTCGGCGGAGGGATGTCGACGACGCGGCTGGCGGCGGCGGTGTCGGAGGCGGGCGGGCTCGGCTCGTTCGGCGCGCACCACCAGAGCGCGGAGCAGTTGGAGGCCACCGTCCGGGAGCTGAGGGGGCTCACCTCGCGCCCGTTCGCCATCAACTTGTGGGTCCCGTTGGAGGGGGAACGAAACCTGCGCCCCACGCCGGAGGAGTTCGAGGCGGGCGTCGCCCGGCTGAAGCCCTGGTACGACGAGCTGGGGCTTCCCCTGCCCACGTACCCCAGCGCCTTCTCCCAGGACTACGACGCGCAGGTGGAGGCGGTGCTGGCGCTGAAGCCGCCGGTGTTCAGCTTCATCTTCGGCATCCCCTCGGCGCGAATCCTGGAGGCGTGCCGGACCGCTGGAATCGTCACCGCGGGGACGGCGACGAACGTGGACGAGGGGCTCGCGCTGGAGCGGGCGGGCGTGGACCTCATCGTCGCCTCTGGCAGCGAGGCGGGCGGACACCGGGCCTCGTTCCTGCGGCCCGCGGAGGAGTCCCCCGCGACGACGGCGCTGGTGCCGCAGCTGGTGGACCGGGTGCGCACGCCCGTCATCGCCTCCGGGGGAATCGCCGACGGCAGGTCGGTGGCCACGGCCCTGGCCCTGGGCGCGGAGGGAGTCCAGGTGGGCACGGCCTTCCTCGCGTGCGAGGAGTCCAACGCCAGTGACGCCTACCGCCAGGCGCTGCGCCAGGAGTCCGCGCGCGCCACGGTGCTGACGCGCGTGTTCTCCGGCCGCTACGCGCGCGGCATCAAGAACCGCTTCCTGCGCGAGCTGACGCCGCACGAGCGGGACATTCCGCCCTACCCCGTGCAGAACTGGCTCACCCAGCCGCTGCGACAGGCGGCGGCCCGTCAGGGGCGAGAGGATATCCTCTCGCTGTGGGCGGGACAGAACGCGCCGCTCATCCGGCACTCGCGCGCGCCGGAGCTGGTGGACTTCCTGGAGAAGGACACGGCGCGCGTCCTGGCGCGGCTCGCGGGACTCTGAGGCGAGCGGGGCGTCGGCGCGGGCGAGCCCCTGGGCCTCCCGCGCCACTGCCTTGACGGGGCGGGAAGTCCCGTGTTCAAGCACTCGACGAATGTCGGACCCGAGCGCCTTCCTCCCCGTCCCTACCGAGACACCGTCGGCGCCGCGCACCGCGAAAGAGCGCCTGCGTCGCTTCCAGGAGTCGCTCGTGCGGTGGGGCACGGCCCAGGCAGGCCCGCTGGGCGCGGCGCTCGTCGGCCTGCTCACATTCCTGGCGACCTTCGGGCCGGGCGCGCTCGCGCCCTGGCGACTCGGCTGGCTCATCCGGGACGACTTCAGCCAGCACCTGTTGGGGTGGCTCTTCTTCCGCGAAACGCCGCTGAGCCTGCCGCTGGGAGCCACGCCCAACTACCTCCATCCGCTGGGGACCTCGCTCGGCTACACGGATTCGATTCCCTGGGTGGGCCTGCTCTTGCGGCCCTTCTCCTTCATGCTGCCCACGGACCTCCAGTACATCGGCCCGTGGATGTGTCTGTGCCTCATGCTGCAGGGCGCGTCCGCGGCGTGGGTGGCGCGGCGCATGGGCGCCACGACGCAGCACCAGTGGTGCGTGGGTGGGTTGCTGGTGCTGTCACCCGTGCTGTTGTCGCGGATGACGTTCGCGCACGAGGCCCTGTGCGCGCACTGGCTGCTGGTGCTGCTGGTGGGGCTCCACCTGATACCCCAGCGCGACGCGCGTGACGCGAAGCAGGCGCTGGGGGTGGGCCTTGCGCTCTGTGTCTTCGCCGCGGGCGTCCACCCCGTCATCGCGGCCATGACGTTGCCGCTCGCGCTGTCGCTGTGCGCGCGGACAGCGCTGGAGCGCAAGCTGCCCCTCACCCGGCCCGCGCTCGCGGCGGTGGCCTGCTTCGCGTCCGTGCTGGGCCTGTTCTTCGCCTTCGGCTACCTGGGCACCGGCATTCCCGTGGGCGCCACGGAGTTCGGTGACTACTCCTCGGACCTGACCACGCTGGTCAACAGCATCGGCCACGGCGAGATTCGCTGGTCCCGCTTCCTGCCCCCGCTGCCCAGACACGGAAGCCAGAACGAGGGCTTCGGCTATCTGGGCATGGGGGGCCTCATCGCCCTCGCGCTCGTGCTCGTGCTCATGGCCCGCGAGCCCCGGCGCATCCTGTCGCTGTGGCGGCGCTGGGTGCCCGTCACGCTCGTCGCCCTGGTCCTGGCGTTCTTCGCCCTCTCCTGGCGCATCAAGTTCCAGGGGCAGCAGGTCGCCGACCTGTCAGCGCTCTATCGCCCGGTGCTCAAGTGGGCGGAGGCCTTCCGCTCCTCGGGTCGCTTCATCTGGCCCCTGCACTACCTGCTGCTCGTGGGGGCCGCGCTCGCGCTGCCTCGGCTGGTGCGCCCGTCGCTCGCGCCCACGCTGGCGGGGCTGCTGCTGCTCATCCAGGGCCTGGACCTCAACCTCGGTGAGGGGAGGAGGGCCCAGGTGAGTGGCGGCAACTGGAACTCGCGTCCGTCGCCCGCGCTCACGGAGGCGGCGAAGGGCCGCAAGCACCTGGCGCTCTACCCGCCGCAGATGCATGACGGCTCCGGCCGGGGCTGCCGCGCGGGCCCCATGGACTTCCACCGCTGGGCCTACCGCGCGTACCGACTGGGCCTCACCTTCAACAGCGGCTACGTCGCGCGCATCAACGACGCCAAGGCGCAGGCGTACTGCCTGGGCATGGACGCCGAAATCACCGCGGGCCGGCTGGACCCGGAGACGGTGTATCTGGTCATCCCCTCGCGGGTGGCCTGGCTCCAGAAGATTCGCGGCGCGCACTGCCAGCCGGAGGACGGGCTGTGGCTGTGCACCTACGACGCGCCTCCCCAGTCCCCCGTGTCCGGCCGCTGAAAGCCCCGCTCAGGCGGCCGGGGGCGCCTGTCGCGACTGCACCTCCGAAGGCAGCAGCGCGTTCAGGTTCGCGTGGATGGTGTTGCAGATGGCATCCAGCGGCAGGTCGTTGTCGTCGTGGCCGAAGGGGTCTTCGATTTCGACGCCAATCTCCTCGATGCCAAAGAAGATGTACGCGACGATGAACGTGGCGAGCACCGTCAGCCCACCGAAGGACTCCACCAGCGCGAAGGGCAGCGTGTAGCAGAAGACGAGCAGCGCCCGGCGCAGGTGCATCACATACGCGAAGGGGATGGGCGTCTTGCGGATGCGCTCACAGCCGCCGATGTAGTCGACGAGCAGGTGGACGTCCTGGTCCAGCTGCATCTGCACGTATTCGGAGTACAGGCCCTGGCGTCGGCCGGCGTCGAGCAGCGCGCTCATCTTCCGCGCCACGGCGAACGGCACGTGCTGGGCACGCATCACCTCCGCCACCTCGTCCGGCGGCAGCTCCTGGGCCAGGGGCCCCAGCTCCGCCCTGGTGCGCAGGAACGACGCGGACGCGTAGGGGAAGGCGGCCGTCCACCGCAGCAGCGCGGCGTAGAGGGCGGGCTCGGAGCGGAGGAAGACGCCCGCGGCGCGCGCCAGGTTGCGCGTCTCGTTGACGATGCCGCCCCACAGCTTCCGTCCCTCCCAGAACCGGTCATAGGAGGAGTTGGTGCGGAAGACGAGCAGGAGGCTCAGGGAGATTCCGGCCAGCGTGTGCACCGTGGGGGGAATCGCCACCGAGCGGACATGGGAATGGAAGACGGTGACGCCCAGTGCCCACAGGACGCAGACCATGACTCGGGCCACGATTTCGCGGACCATCGAGCCCTTGAGGTAGTGGAAGTAGCTCCACCAGCGATGCGGATCGTACTCAACCATGGGATTCGGGGGCCGTAGGCTGCCACGGCGCTTGAAACAGTGCCGCAACCTTTTCGTCCAGGGGCTGTTGGTGTGTCCAGCCCATGTTCGATACCCCGCCTCCCCGAGTGCCCCTCGGGCTTCGAAGACTGCTGTTGGCCGCCGCCCTCTGTCTGTCCGGGACGGCCCAGTCCAAGCCCCCGGCGGCGGCCGTGCTGTGCGCCACGTACCCCACCGCGCCCACCTGCGTCGGCCGCCAGCCCGCCTGCACCCATTGTCATGCCTCGCCACCCCAGCGGAACGTCTTCGGCACCTCGCTGGAGCCCTACCTGGCCCCCGGCGCGGCCCGTCCCCTGTCGGATGGGGACTTCGCCGCCGCGCTGCCCGCCGCGCTCCGCGCCGTGGAGGCGGAGGACGCCGACGGTGATGGCGCCACCAACCTGGACGAGCTGCTGCGAGGCACCCTGCCCGCCGACCCCACCAGCGTCCCGGAAGCTCCGGTGGGCTGCGGCGGCGCGGGCTCCAATCCGGGCTACGACGTGTGCGGCCACGACGCGCGCTTCACCTACCGGCGCGTGCTGCTCGACTTCTGTGGACAGTCGCCCACGTACGCGCAGCTCCAGGAGTTCACCGCGCTGAGCGCGGACGCGCGGCTCGCCCGGCTGGACTCGGAGCTGGACCGCTGCACGCGAAGCGAGTTCTGGCGCGGGAAGGATGGGCAGCTCTGGAAGCTGGCGCACCCGAAAATCCGGCCCGTGGGCTCCGTGAAGGCGGGCGAGAACGCCGGGCCCATTCCGCTCGCGGACTATGACGACGACTACGCCCTCTACTCCTACGCGCAGTTGGACGAGCACGACGCGCGCGAGGTGATGACGGCCCGCTACTACGTGCGACGCGAGACGAACCCCACGCGCTACACGCAGGTGGCGTCCCTGCCGTCGCAGTCCGTCGTCGAGTCGCGCCGCGCGGGCAACCTCACCTCCGCGTGGAGCCTGGTCACCTTCGTGATGTTCACCGCGCTGCCGCGCAACGCCGCCGCGCAGAGCTACCGCGCGTACCTGGGGCTGGATATCGCCCTCCAGGAAGGCCTGCACAGCGTGCCGGGCGAGCCCCGCGACTACGACGCCAAGGGCGTGCGCGAGCCGGCGTGCGCGGCCTGTCACGCGACGCTGGACCCGCTGAGCTATCCCTTCCGCAACTACCAGGGCATCGCGGGCGCCACCTCCGCCACCTACGTGCCGAATCGCCTGGAGCTCTTCTTCTCCGACGTCTCACCCACCATCACCCAGACGCCGGAGGCGGGCTACCTCTTCGGCCAGCCGGTGAAGGACCTCCAGGAGTGGGCCCGCGTCGGCGCGGACAGCGACGCCTTCGCGGTGGCCGCCGTCACCGACTACTGGAAGCTCTTGGTGGGGCACCCTCCGACGGCGGAGGAGAACGCGGAGTTCGTCGCTCTCTGGCAACGCTTCAAGGGCGAGCACCGCTACAGCGTGCAGCGCCTGCTCCATGACCTGATTCGCACGGAGGCGTACGGTGCGCCCTGACCTCGCTCGCATCTTGCTGCTCCCCGGACTCCTCGCTCTCGCCGCCTGCTCGGAGCAGCCGATTGCCCGGGTGGTGGATCCGCCTCCCGTCAACGGCCAGTCCGACGCCGGCACTCCCGCTCCGGATGGAGGCGTGGCGCGCTCCTCGCGCAACAACCTCCGCCGGAAGGGCCCGGAGCGGCTGAACACCGACTTCGCGGCGGCGCTCTCGCTGCCCCCCGAGCAGGTGTGCAACGAGCTGGGGCAGTACTCCTGCGCGAACAAGATTCACACCGTGACGCTGGGCGGAGTGGAGCCCTACGGCAGCGGGTTGTACGAGCCGCTGCCCGCGTCCGGAGTGACATCCCCCATCGCCGTGGACCGGCTGGCCCTGGCCGCGTGCGCGCGCCGCGCCTCGCTGGATGTCGCCACGCCCACCACCGCCGTCATCTTCGCCGGCGTCGCGCTGGACGCGAGCGGCCGACTGGCGAGCCGCGAGGGCCCGGAGGTCCGCGCCGCCATCACCACGCTCTACCAGCGCGGCCTGCTGCGCGAGCCCACCGGTGAGGAGACGACAGCGCTCGTCCAGCTCGCCGCCGACGTCGAGTCCTCGGGCAGTCCGCGGCCGGGCCGCGACTGGATGACCGCGGCCTGCTTCGTCGTCCTCTCCTCCGCCGAGTCCGTCTTCTTCTGAGGAATCCCCATGTCGCTCCGCAAGGATGGCCGGCTGTCGCGCCGGGAATTGATGAAGGCGTTGTCGATGTACGCGGCGGGCTCCGCCGTGCTGGGCCCGCTGCTGTCGGGTTGTCGGGAGGGACTCGACACACCGGCCACTCTCGAGGAGCGCGGCGGCGTGCGCCAGTCTCGCCTCGACGGCAAGCCGCGCTTCCTCATCGTCGTGGGCGCCACGGGCGGCGCGTCCATCATCGACGGCATGCTCGCGGTGCGCGCGTCGGAGGCAGGAGCGCAGGCGGACAAGCTCAACACCTTTCCCGATGCGCAGGTGCTCGGCGTGGACGGCTCGCCGTTCCGCGCGGTGAAGGTGAGCAGCCCCCGGCTGGGCAGCATCCCCGTGCCGGTGAACACGGACCAGCTTCCCTTCGTGCGCAAGCACAAGGACTCCATGCTGGTCGCCACCACCGTGGGCACGTCGGTGAACCACACCATCGCCCAGAAGCGCAGCCTCACGGGCAACGCCGCGTGGCGCGGGCGCACGCTTCAAGAATGCGTCGCCCTCCAGTACGGCGCGGACTTCCCCATTCCCAACGTCAACATGGGCGTGAGCGGTTATGCCGAGCGCGGCACGGATGCCTCCCTCCCCGCGCACTGCTACGGCGAGGTGGTGACGGACCCCGCGTTCTGGCCGCTGGGGCTCGACGGGAGCAAGGGCCTCAAGGATTTGCCGAATCGCGACGTGCTCGCGCGGGCTCGCCAGACGCGTGACGCGCTCGACGCCCGCTCCCTCTTCGGACAGACGTTCGAGAACGCGCCCGCGCTGATGCGCTGGAACGACCAGCGCGGCGTGGGCCAGCCCGCGCTGGAGGCTCGGGACCTCATCGGCCGCCTCAACCTGTTGCCGAACCTGCCTCCTCGAATCCCCCTGAACGAGTACGGCCTGACCAACTCCCCCGATGCCCTGCGCGTGCGCGCCGCCTTTCCGAATTACTTCACGGACCCGGTGGAGGGACAGGCGGCGCTGGCCTTCCTCCTGCTCAAGTACCGGGTGTCGGTGACGGTGACGCTCGGCCCGTCCTTCAACGTCGTGGTGGGGGGCGAGGACGGCATCGCGAACCCGCCGCTCGCCTTCGACATCAGCCACAACGACCACCGCTCTGGACAGGCCTTCATGTGGGCGCGCGTGCTCGGCGTCGTGGACAAGCTCATCGACCTGCTCAAGTCGGAGCCCTTTGACGAGGCCACGGGTGAGAGCCTGTGGGACCGCTCGCTCGTCTATGTGGCGACGGACTTCGGTCGCACGCGCAACAGAACCGCGGGTGCCACGGCGTTCGGCTCCGGCCATGACCTCAACAACGGCGTCCTGCTGCTGTCGCCCCGTCTTCGAGGCAACACGGTGCTGGGCGGCGTCGACCCGCGCACCACGCTCACCTACGGCTTCGATGCGCGCACCGGCGCTCCCCAACCCGGCAAGGTGACCTCCAACGAGCCCGACATCTTCTCCGGCATCCTGACCGCCATGGGCGTGGACACCTCGGGCAGCGGCCTGCCCGACGCGAGCGCCTTCGTGCGGTCCTGAGCAGGAGCCTGCCCCTCCAGGCTCCTGGCGTGGAGTCCCCTCATCCCTAAATCCACTCCCTCCGGAACGAGCCAGGTGCCTTCCGGTGGGCGGTTTCAGGATGAAAGGGAGTCCTCATGCGTCAGGGTGGTTTCGGGAAGTGGTGTGGAGCCGTCGCGGTGGGGATGCTCCTCGCGGGCGGATGCGGTGCTCCTCCCGAGGACAACACCTCGCCTGACACCGACACCCACCAGCGCTCCTCGCCGGGCAGTGTGTCGGCGGTCCTGGTGGCGAACCGGACCCCGTTCGTCGCGAGCGAGGACGTGACGCTCTCCGTCACCCTCACCAACACGTCCACCCGGCCGGTGCGCCTGCTCCAGTGGAAGACGCCCGGCACGGGCCACAAGGAAGACCGCCTCCAGGTGACTCGCGACGGCCAGCCCGCCGAGTACATCGGCGCGCACTACAAGCGGCCCGCGCCGACGGCGGAAGACTTCGTGACACTTGCCCCGGGAGAGCGCCTGACGGGGGACGTCGTCGTCTCCGAGGACTACGACCTCACCACCACGGGCACCTACACGTTCAGCTATCTGCTGGACCCACAGCGGGATGGCGAGCTGGCGGGCTTCGCGTCCAACGCCGTGAGCCTGTTCATCGAAGGGCGCAAGAGCCGCCGCGAGGAAGAGGCAGCGCGGCGCGAGCCCTTCGCGAGCGCACTCACCTACGAGGGGTGCTCACAGGAGCAGCAGCACGCGGTCTCCGACGCGGTGAGGAATGGCCAGGACTACGCGAGCGCCGCCTATTCCTACCTGGGCACGCACAAGACGCCCGCGCTCTCCACGCGCTACCTGACGCTCTTCGGCCTCTACTCCCCGGGGAACTGGAGCAGGGCGACGAACCACTTCCTCAAGCTCAGGGACGCATTCCAGACGCAGGCCATCTCAGTGAACTGCGTCTGTGACAACTCCGCGTATGCCTACGTGTACAAGAACCAGCCGTACACGATTCATGTCTGCAAGGCGTTCTGGCCGGCGCCCGCGACAGGGCAGGACTCCAAGGCCGGCACCCTGCTCCACGAGATGAGCCACTTCACCGTCGTCGCGGACACGCATGACCACGCCTACGGGCGAGTCCGAGTGCTGGCCATGGCGCTCACCAACCCCCTGCTCGCGCTCACCAACGCTGACGCGCTCGAATACTTCGCGGAGAACCAGCCCTTCCTCCCGTGAGCAGGGCTGGCCTCCGCCACCGGGCCTACGGTTGGAGCACGCGGTTGCCGCCGAGCGCGTCAATCACGACGATGACGTCGTTGAGGGCGCGCTCGTAGAGGCCCGGGGTGTAGTTGCGGGATGTCGCGGTCCATACGGGGCTCGGGGCCGACCACGACTCGAAGTTGACCGTCGTGCTGACGTAGCCGACGTGGCAGTTGCGCTGGTCCACGGGGGCGCTCGACAGGTCGGGCGGCCCTGCCTTGTCCTCGTCGGTGCAGAACGCGACGCCGACGGGCCCGTTGCCCACCCGGATGGCATACGGGACATAGGCGTTGTAGCGACGCCCGGAACCCGGGTCGATGCGGGACTGATAGACGGTGCGCCGCAGGGACTCGTCCCACGTCCTGCCGCCGTCCCACGACTGCACGGCGTTGATGACATTGGCGCGCGCGCCGCCGGTGGCGAACGCCTCCACGCCCTCCACGACGACCATCAGCCTGTCTCCTCCGAGCTGCACGACGGTGGGCATGCCCTCGCGGTTCAGCGCTCCAGCGCGCTTGTCCCAGGCCACTGCGACGACGCCATACGCCGTCCAGGGCCCCGAGATTCCCGCGCGTCCCTGCATCGCAATCCATTGGTGGCCTGGATAGCCGCGCTGCGCGGCGAGCGGCTCGGAGTCGTAATAGACTTGCAGGTCTCCATTCGCGCGCTGGAAGAGGAAGGGCGCTCCGACGAAGCGCGAGACGGGGCCGATGACGGTGCTGTCATAGACCCAGTTGTCGCCGTCGTTGTCGCTCCGGGTGATGGTGATGCGGTACTGGCCACCGGCGTACTCACGGAACGCGCAGAAGATGATGCGCGTCCCTGGAATGGCTCGCATCGTCACGTCGCCGAACTGCACCGCGGGGTTGTTCGCGACGGAGCCATGGGGCGACCAGCTCGCGCCGCCGTTGGAGCTCATCCAGACATCGATGCGCGTCCCCGCGCTCGCGCCACCAATCAAGAGTCCATCCGAGCGACGGGTGATGCTTCGGATGGGCGCGCCACCACTCGCCATCAGCGTTCGCCAGCCACCCGCTGGCAGCGAGTCCTCGCTTCGAGCCAGTGACTCGGGTTCAGCGCGAGGAGCCTCCGGTCCACACGCGGCGAGCGCCGCCACCAGGAGGAACACTGGCAGCGGGAGTGAGACAGAACGGCGGCCAGTCCGGAGCACGGGAGCAGGGGTCATGCGCACCAGACTGCCCGCTCGTGCTCTCCAGGCCAAAGCCGATAAATCAGCTTTTCCAGAAATGCTAAATTGTCGTCTCCGTGAGCATTCGGGAGAGGAGCGCGAAGCCGGGGGCCTCCAGGGGCACGCGTCCTCGGAGCGCGGCGAGCAGGGACCAGCCGTGGTTCGAGAGCAGGACGACGCCCGCGTCCACGGAGGGAGCGAGGCCGAGGAAGCCGACGTAACCGCCCATCACCGACGAGCACCACGCCACGGTGTGTCCTCGAAGCTGGGAGATGGACCAGCCGAGCCCCATGCGCACGGGACCGCCCTCGGTCCGAGGACTCCACGTCGACCTCAAGGGGCGTGAGAGGGATTCCTCCGCGCGGCCGAGACTCGCGTCGAGGAAGCGCAGCAGGTCTGGCACCGTGGAGTGGAGGGCACCCGCGCCAGGAAGCGCGGGGAAGGTCCAGGCGGGCACGGGCCGGCCGCGCGCGGTGTGTCCGGCGAGGAGGCGCGGCGCCAGCTCGTCCGTCACGCGCGCCGAGGTGTCGCTGAGCTTCAGGGGCGTGAAGAGTCCATCGCGGAGCGCGTGTCCGTAGTTGAGCCCGGCGCGACGGGAGAGCGCATGGCCCAGGACGCCCATGCCGAGCAGGGACTCGGAGACGGGACGCGGTGGTGGGAGTTGGGGGTGGTAGGTGCGAAGGAAGTCACCGAAGAGGTTGGCGGAATAGTGGCCGAACGGGTCTTCGGGATTGCGCGGGGCCGCGTCCAGATTGGGCGGCAGGTGGGGCATTCCGGAGGTGTGCGTGGCGAGCTGCTCCAGCGTGATTCGGCCCGCGTCGGCATCAGGGAGGAGCGAGCGGGGAATCACCTCGGAGAGCGGCATGTCGAGCCGGGCCTTGCCTTGCTCCACCAGCAGGCCGAGCAGGGCGCCGGTGAAGACGTGGGTGAGTCCGCCCAGGGAGAACAAGGCATTGTCGGGAGGCGGCGTGCCCTTCCCCCTGAAGGACTGGACGTGATGCTCGCCGCGCGAAGTCAGGCCCGCGCAGAGCGAAGCCGAGCGGTAGCTCCGCACATAGCGGCGGGTCTCTTCCTGGAGCAGCGTGGCGAGGGACGGAGTGGAGCTCACGGCAGACCCTCTACACCATGGTGGACACGGGCCGCGCGAGGGTTGTCACTTCCTGGTTGCCTGGACGCTCCGGCGTCTTCATCGTCGGCGTCCAAGGAGGAATCACATGCCGACCGGACTTGCAGCGGATGGGACGTATGCGGCGGGAGCCCGCCACACCTTCGACATGACGGCCGAGGAGGCGTGGCGCAACTGGGCGGACGCGAAGGGCCTGGGGCGGTGGCTCGCGCCGGCGCGGGCGTCGTTCAAGGAGGGAGACCTGACCACGCTCAAGGACGACACGGACGTCGTCGTGATTCGCGCGAGGCCTCCGACGCTGCTTCGCATCCGACTGAATCGCCTCGATTGGACACGCCCGAGGACCGCTCAGCTTCGTGTCCTCCCGGCGGCGCGAGGAGTCACTGTCGCCCTTCACGCGGAAGGACTCCCCGACGCGGCGACTCGCGCGGACTACATCCAGCGCTGGACGAAGGCGCTGACCGGCGGAGGCACGGCTCCCTCGAAGAAGGCCACCTCCGCGAAGGCGAAGAAGACGTCTACGCGCAAGACGGCGGCGAAGAAGGCCACGACCGCGAAGAAAGCCGCCGTAAAGAAGGCGTCCACGACGAAGACCGCTTCGAAGAAGGCCTCTACTCGGAAGCCAGCAGTGAAGCGGCCCATGGCACGGAAGAAGCCCGCCACGCGATAGCGCCGGACCTCCTTCCGCTGCCACATCCGGAACTGGCCCAGCGGCTCCAGCGGCCCGAGAACTCCCCCCTCGGGCATGGGCACGCCTCTCAAATTCAGGCCCCGGTCCGACGGCGGTCCACCCACCGCCACGGCCCACGGGCCGTTGTACTTCACCACGCCCAGGCCCCCGCCATGCTCGACCGCCCGCCGGGTCCGCTCCGTGTGAGGCACGCGCGTCTTCAACACCTCCGCATGCGCCTCGAAGCCCGCTCCTTCGCGAACGCCTCGAAGTGCGCCATCACGTCCTTCGGGTCCGTGCGGTCATGGAGGAAGCGCGATTCACGCTCACCGTCGGGCCGCCAACTCCGTGACGTCACGCTTGGGTCGGAACGGCGCGAACAGCTCCACCGTCCAGTCCACGAACGCGCGGAGCTTCACGCTCATGTGCCGGTTCTGCGGGTAGACGATGAAGAGGGGAAACGGCGCCCCCTGCCACGCGTCCAGGACTTGAACCAGCGCCCCGCTGTCGAGGTGCGGCCGGGCCACGAAGGCGGGAAGCTGCGACACGCCCAGCCCCGCCAGCACCGCCGACAAGTGCGCGGTGCTCTCGTTGACGGCCACACTGGAGCGTCCCATCACATCAATGCGCTCTCCCTCCCGAGGGACGAACGACAACGGGATGAGCCGCCCCGTCCTCGTGGAGAAATAGCTCACGATGTCGTGGCCCTCCTGGAGGTCCGTGGGGTGCACGGGCGTGCCCTTGCGCTTCAGATACCCGGGCGTGGCGCAGGCCAGGAACTCCAGCTCGCCGATGCGCCGCGCCACCAATGACTGGTCCGGCAGCACACCCCCGCGAATCGAACAGTCCACGCCGTCGCCCACCAGGTCCACCGAGCGGTCACTCACCCCCAGCTCCAACTGGATGTCCGGATACTTCGCGCGGAACGCCGGCAGCGCGGGGATGAGCAGGAAGTTGGACACCGAGGACCCCGCATCCACCCGCAGCCGCCCCCGGGGGCGCGTCTGCGCCTTCGACACGTCCGCTTCGATATCCTCCAGGTCCGCCAGCAGCCGCGCCGTGCGCTCGTAGTACGCCGCGCCCTCGGGCGTCACCGTCACCCGCCGCGTGGTGCGCTGGAGCAGCTTCACCTGAAGGTGCTCCTCCAGCCCCTGCACCAGCTTCGTCACCGACGGCTTGGGCATCTTCAGCGTGTCGGCGGCCCGGGTGAAGGTGCCCGCTTCGACCACGCGGGCGAATACCCGCATCGCGGTGAGCTGATCCATGGAGTCGTCCTCGAGCGGGCCCGAAGGGAAAGTCCCGGGCTCCCGACGATTATTACCCGATTGGAAACAGTCCTGTCCCGAGCACGGCGTTTCTCCCGCGAGGCGAGGTCCCTACTCTTTCCTCATCGCAACCGCACACCGGAGGCACGTCATGACGTACTCAAGGAAGAACCTCGAAGGCAGGGTGGCACTCATCACCGGCGGCTCACGCGGGCTGGGCGCGGCCATCGCCCGGGCCCTGGCGGACGAAGGCGCGGCCATCGCCATCAGCTACGGCTCCTCCGAAGCGAAGGCCCTGGCGCTCGTCGAGGAGCTGAAGGCGCGCGGCGTCCGCGCCGAGGCACTGAAGGCCGACCAGGCCAACCCCCAACAGGTCGAGGCCCTGGTGAACGAGGTCGCCCGGCGCTTCGGCCGCCTGGACGTGCTCGTCAACAACGCGGGCATCTTCCACACCGGCGTCGTCGGAGACCCGTCCTCGGATATCGAGGCGCTCGACCACCAGTTCTCCGTCAACGTCCACGGAGTCGTCGCCGCCGTCCGCTCCGCCGTGCCGCTCCTGCGGGAAGGCGGACGCATCATCTCCATCGGCTCTGGCGTCGCCAGCCACGCGCCCTTCGCGGGACTGGGTGACTACGCCGCCACCAAGGCCGCCATCGCCGCGTACACCCGGGGCTGGGCTCGCGACCTGGGCCCGCGTGGCATCACCGTCAACCTCATCCAGCCCGGCCCCATCGACACCGACATGAACCCGGCCACGGGCGCCAGCGCCCCGGCGCAGATGGCGGGCACCGCGCTCGGCCGCTACGGCCAGCCCGAGGAGATTGCCGCCGCCGTCGCCTTCCTCGCCAGCCCCGGCGCCTCCTTCGTCACCGGCGCCACCCTGGATGTGGACGGCGGATTCAACGCCTGAGCCCCAGGGGGCTTATGCTCCGTGAGTACATTTGCAACAAAGTGGCACGCCAATCCCTTGCAAAAACAAGGTATTGAAGATTTCTCTTAACACCCCGATTAACCCATCCAATCCTGGGGGCCCCTCCTCGAAAGGCCTCCCGTGCATTGGAACTCCCGCCCCCTCCTCGCCGCGGTCCTGTCGCTGCTTGCCCTGCCCGCATGGGCGCAGGTGACGAACGTCGCGCTCGGAAAGGCCTCCTCCGCGTCCTCGGTGCACGCCAACGGCTATCCCACGCAGTACGGACACGCGAAGGCGTTCAACGGCCTCCTCACCACCGAGGACCGATGGGCCTCCGCCGCGGCGCCCGGAGCGACGACTCCCGAGTGGCTGGAGGTGGACCTGCAAGAGGTGCATCGCGTCGACAGCCTCACGCTGCACTCCGGTCGAGACACCGCCGTGGGACAGCAGATGCTCGACTTCGACATCCAGCACCGGCTCACCGCCACGGACAGCTTCCAGACCTTCACCGGGGCCTCCATCACCAACAACACCCTTCCCACCTGGACGCTGACGCTCGCCCAGCCCGTGCAGACGCGCTACGTGCGACTGCAGTGCAAGCGCGCGTCGGCTGACGGCCTGTGCCGGGTCCGGGAGCTGGAGGTGCGCGGCGTCAGCCTCGCCAACCAGCCGCCCACCGCGTTCGCGGGCCATGACAATGCCGTCGTCCTGCCCACCAACTCCCTCCAGCTCACGGGCACGGCGAGTGACTCGGACGGCACCGTCACCAGCATCCTCTGGCAGCAGGCCTTCGGCCCCACGCCGGCCACGCTGACGGGAGCGACGACGCGGACCTTGAGCGTCAGCGGCCTGACGGCGGGCACGTACATCTTCCGCATCACCGTCACCGATGACGACGGCGCCACCGCGACGGACACCGCGAGCATCACCGTGCATCCGAGCACCGCGCCGGTGGACCCGCGCGCGGCCAAGATTCATGTCTGGCCTCGCGGCGGTCGCTACGACACCGCCGTCTTCCTCCCGATTGAGTACGGCGCGATTCCGGGGAAGAAGTATCCCCTGGTCGTCTCGCTGCACGGCCGGGGCGGCAGCACGCTCAGCGCGGACCACACCCAGGTGCTCGGCAACCCGGAGGGCTTCATCCGCCAGCTCATCCCCGGCAAGCCCCTGGTCAACACCTACCCCGCCGTCGTCATCGCGCCCCACGCTCCCAACATCGGCGCGCCGTATGACAGCTACTGGCACGTGGACCTCACCCACGCGCTGGTGCAGCAGGCCATCAGCCTCTACAACATCGACCCGGACCGCGTGACGATGACGGGCCTGTCCTGGGGCGGCGCGGGAGTGAACGACCAGTTCGTGAAGTACCGGAGCACCTACGCGGGCGGCATGCCGCTGGCCTACACCACGCCCAGCCCCGACCCCATCTGCCTCCTGGAGGACTTCCCCCTCTGGGCCGCGGGCAACTCGGGCGACGGGGTGTTCAACGCCTGGAGGTGGACCAACCCCACCAACGGCCTGGTGATGCAGGTCCAGGCGTGCCCCGGCTACACCGGCGAGCTCCAAGTCACCGTGATGCCTGGAAGCACGCACAGCGGCTGGGATGAGTTCTGGAGCCGGCCCGACGCCCAGACCTGGCTCGTGAGCCAGGTGCGCCAGACGCCCTGAGTCTCGGGGCGGGGCGGGAGCGGGCAGAGGTGTCTTCCGGCATCACGCCTGCTTCCGCACTCGCATGACACCTGTCTCCCACCCCTGAAAGGCGTCCGCATGCCCTGGCATCCCCGGAGTCTCGCCGCAGCGCTGTGCGTCCTCTCGCTTCCCCTGGCCCCCGCCGCCCTCGCGCAGTCCACCAACGTGGCGCTCGGCAAGCCCTCCTCCGCGTCGTCCGTGCACCCCATCGGACATCCCGACCTCTTCGGCCATGCCAAGGCCTTCAACGGCACCTTCGACAGCCCGGATGACCGCTGGTGCTCCGCCGTCAATCCGCTCCCCTCGAATCCGGAGTGGCTGGAGGTGGACCTCCAGTCGCTGCACCGCGTGGACAGCCTCACCCTCTACTTCGGCAAGGACGACACGTTCGGCCGGATGGTGGACTTCGACATCCTCTACCGGGCAAGCAACACCGTCGCCTATCAGGTGGTGCCAGGAGGCGCTGTCACCGGCAACACCCTGCCCGGCCGCACTTTCACCTTCGCGCAGCCCCTGGACGCGCGCTATTTGCGAATCCAATGCAAGCTGGGAGCGGACGACAACTACTGCCGCGTGCGCGAGTTCCAGGTGTTCGGCGCCCTGCAAGGCAACCAGCCCCCGTCCGCCTTCGCGGGCAACGACGTCTCCATCACCCTGCCCGTCAGCACCGTGCAACTCCAGGGCTCGGGCAGCGACGTGGACGGCTCCGTCACCGGCTACGCATGGACGCAGGTCTCCGGCCCGACGACGGCCACGCTGACCTCGGCCACCACGCCGGCCCCGAGCGCCAGTGGCCTCGCGCAAGGCGTCTATGTCTTCAGGCTCACCGCCACGGACAACGGCGGGGCCACCGGCTCGGACACGGTGAGCGTCACGGTGCTGCCCGCTTCACCCTCCGCGGACCCGCGCGCGGGCAGGCTGCACCTCTGGTCCCGGGGCGACAGCTACGACTCGGCCGTCTTCCTGCCCAAGGACTACGGCACCGTGCCCGGCAAGAAGTACCCCCTGGTCCTGTCCCTGCACGGCCGCGGCGGCTCCACGCTGAACGCGGACCACACGCAGGTGTCGGGCAACCCGGAGGGCTTCATCCGCCAGCTCCTCCCCGGCAAGGCGCTGGTCGACACGTTCCCTGGCATCGTCATCGCGCCCAACGGACCGCGCATCGGCCAGCCCCTGGACACCTGGTGGTACGCCCCCGGCGTCCACGCGCTGGTGCAGCAGGCCATCACCCTCTACGGCGTCGACCCGGAGCGCGTGACGATGACGGGCCTGTCGTCCGGCGCCGCGGGCGTGAATGACCAGATTGCCCAGTACCGAGGCACGTATGCCGGCGCGATGCCGCAGGCGTTCTCCCCGCCCTTCACGTCACCCATCTGCCTGATGGAGGCCTTCCCCATCTGGGCCGCCGGCAACGAGGACGACGGCATCTTCGGCGCGTGGAACTGGACCAACCCCTGGGATGGCGTGCAGACGCGGGTCCGTGCCTGCCCGGGCTACACGGGTGAGTTCCAGGTCACCGTGAATGCCACGGGTGGACACGGCGGCTGGGATGCCTTCTGGGGCCGGAGCGACGCGCAGAACTGGCTCGTGAGTCAGGTGCGCAAGACGCCCTGATGTCGTCATCTGTCACCCGACGAGCCACGTCTCCGATGCGACATGCCCTCGTGTTAGTCTTTGCGCCCCCCATCACGAAAGGCTGGTCCTCATGAAGCTGTGGCTCGCAATCTCCCTGAGTGCGGCGGTGAGTCTGGGCGTGGTGCTCCCCCCTGTCGCCCTGGCGCGGTCCACGGCACCGGAACCGGAGGTCGCGGACTATGACGGCCCCTGCTTCCTGGAGCTCGTCTGCGACAACGGCTCGGTGCTGCGCTGCCATGGGAATTGGGAGTGCAACTACCAGTCGGACTCCCCCGGCAGCCCGGGCTGGATTCGCTGCGACGGCGCCGGCCAGGGCTGTGGCGGCATTGACTGGTAGGCAATGACACACCCAGGTGTCCCCGGACGAAGCCCGCTCCGGGGACACCTGGCTTCAACACCTACTGGCGCAGGACGCGCTTGAGCCGGAAGGGCGAGGGGCTCTCGCTCATCGTGTAATAGCTCGCGCCGCTCGGGTCGTACTCAATCGCCTCGCCCTGTCCTTCCACGGTGTCCGTCAGGGTGACGGGCGCCGCGGCGAAGGCCGTCTCGAAGGCCGCTCCCGGCGCCGCGCGGAACTCATAGACCGTCTTGTACGTGCGCAGGATGAAGCGGTTGGAGCACGGGTGGATGCTCGCGGACGTGGTGTAGGACCAGTTCGGCTGGTCCGGAACCACGGGCAGCTGGAGGTTGGACACGAAGATGAGCGTGGACTGGACACCCGGAGCCGGCAGCGGATTGGGCATCTTGTACACCTTGCTCAAGCCCGAGCCGGACTTGGTGATGATGTAGATGTCGGCGGTGGCCGGGTGCACCATGATGGCCTCGGCGTCCTTGCCGCCATCCGGGTACACGAAGGGGAACCGCTCCGACGTCAAATCCCCGCTCGTCTGGCCCGCGCCGATGTTCGGCTCGGGGATGCGGTAGACGTAGAACGTATTCGGAGGGATGGGCAGGCTCGCGCTCGAGCGGCCAATGTCACCCATGTAGATGCAGGAGCCGGTGGGGCACGGCCCGGTGGCCACGTCCTCCCAGTCCTGCGGCGTCACGCCGGCCACCTTGAAGGAGCCCAGCGTCGCCGCGTTGGCGGTGCTGATGGCGACGATGTCGTTGACGTCCTCGTTGTGGACGTAGACGGCGCCCGGGGTGATGCGGCTGGCGGCCAGGCCCGAGGGCTCGACGATGAACGGCGCCGACACCGTGCCCATCAGCGTCCACGAGGGAGCGAAGGTGTCACCCACGGTGCACGTGGGCGCGTCCGCGGCCCGGAGCGCCACCGCCTGCGCGGTGTTGGTGTTGGGCAGCGTCGACACGCCGTTGAACGCGGGCTGCGCGCCCGCCGCCCCCAGCTCCTTCCACGCCATGTCGAAGAGGATGCCCCGGTCCGACGACTGGAGGCAGGCCTCGAAGGCCTCGGTGAACCCCGAGGGAGGCGTCAGGGGATTGGTGGGGCACGTGGCGCCCGCCCACAGCTGCGTGCCAAACCACACCGCCAGCCCGTTGGCCGAAGTGGTGGTGATGGCCGGGCTGTCCATCGTCGCCAGGTTGCCGTTCTTCTGGCCGCTGTTCGCGTCGATGGGGTTGGTGGGGTTCGCGCCGGAGAACGCGGAGATGCTGCCGGCGAGGTAATAGGAGGCGTCGAAGGTGAACGCATAGCTCGCCGGCTCCGAGGCCCCGGCGACCTTGTAGAAGACCCACGCCTTGATTTGGGACGCGCTCTGGTCCGAGCGCAGGAACGTCCAGCCCGCCGGAGGCGTCGCCACCGCCGCCACGTTGTTGCGGTTGCTGAGGCGCGCCAGCAGCACGTCACCGGCGACGGTGCCCGCAGGCTTGTTGAGGGTCAGCGACGTGGCGCCCTTCACCCACGCCGTCGTGCTCGCCCGGTGGCTCACCGTGGACACCGACTGCCGGGCCTCGCCCACCACCGCGGGCGCCGCCTCCGAGCCGCTCGCCGGGGACTCCGACTCCAGCGGACCGCAGCCCCCCAGCGCCAGCAATGAGACCGATACAATCCAACGTGAAACACCCTGACTGAAGACCTTCAATGTCATTCCAATCTCCCGATGCGCTGCTCGGCGAGAACACTCGCCCTTGAGCGCTGCTATCTCAGGAAATGGGAAAAGAAGGGAGAGACAGGCTGAGAAAGCAGACGGCTCGACACTCCATGTCAGCCATTGCTGAAAACTTCCATGACAACCACCCGAGCGGAGGTGCGTGATTCCGCCCGGGTGGTTCAAGGCACGCTACGGCGCGACGTCGAGGAGGCCCACGCCGCGCTGGGACCACTCGGTGCCGGGCGCGGTGCGCAGGTCATCCACGGGCAGGGGCAGTCGCTCCCACTGCGCGGTGTTGTCCGGCGGAGGCTTGTTGGTGTTCTGGGCCTTCGCCCGGTAGAGCTGTCCGTCGTGCATCACCAGGGCGCCGGCCGCGTACGTCATCTCCGGTGAGTTGGGCGCCAGGGTGGCCCTGGCCGTCCACCGCTCCAACTGGCGCGTCGGGGTACCGGCGGGCAGGCCCGTGTTGACGAACGTGAGCGCGGTGACGGCGCCATTCACGTTGCCGGTGGCCGTCACCGAGCCCACCGTGCCGCTGCCGCCCGTCAGTCCGGAGATGAGCCTGCGGCTGCCCTCCCACCGGTTCTCCTTCAGGGTGATGGGCGCGGTAATCGTCCCCGCCTTGCTGAGCACGACGCCCGGGTCCGTGGCCGTCGGGTAGACGCTCTGGTAGCCGAAGTCGAGTCCCCGGAAGGCGTTGCGCTCCCAGTTGAACTTCGCGCCCGCGCCCGACGTGCCGCCGAACCAGATGCCCAGCGACAGCGTGTCGGCGAAGTAGTTGTCGGTGAACTCCACGTTGAGCGGAAGGTCTCCGGCCTCCGCCTGCGCGAAGAAGTTCAGCAGCGCGCCCGCGCCGCCGAGGAAGACGTTGTGGTGGAAGCGGATGGTGCCGCCGCGCACCTGCGCCTGGGAGTTGTTGTCCTGGTACATGGAGAAGGCGGCGCGCCAGTCGATGGCGCCGTAGGCGAAGACGTTGTGGTGGACCTCCGTGCCGTCGCCCAGGTTCTGAATCTGGAGGGACTCCGTGCCCGTGCGCACCAGCCGGTTGTTGTAGACCTTCAGGTTGGAGCCCAGCGGCGTGGGCGCGCCCTGCGTGGAGCCGAAGTAGATGGCCTCGCTGGCGGTGTCGTGGATGTAGAGGTCGTGCAGCTTGATGTCGTTGATGGGCGACACCGTGCCGTCGCCGTTGGGGGAGCGGGTGATGCGCAGACCCGCGAAGCCCGCGCGGGTGATTTCCAGGTATTCCACTTCGAAGCTGTGCGCGCCGCCGATGCCCAGCCCCATGTGGCCGCCGCTCAGGAAGATGTCGTCACTGAGGATGCCGTAGCGCTCTCGCGACGTCGCATACGCGCCGCAGCGGTGGCCCGGGAAGTCCGCGTGGCCGGTGCCGGAGTCCGCGTCATACCGGCCGGTGAGCACCCAGTTGGAGCCCCCGCCCATGGACCAGATGTAGCCCTGGGTGCTGCCCGGGTTGGGGCGGATGACCACCTGGCCCCCGGTGTTGGTGATGACCAGCGGGCGGCTCGCCGGGCGGTCGGGCAGGTTGCCCAGGTTGATGAGCGTGTACCTCCCCGCGGGGATGTAGAGCCGGTCCAACGAGCTCCAGTTGGTGGACGGGAAGCGCGCCTGCACATCCGGGATGTACATCTCCCCGTTCGCGCTGGGCCCGGGCAGCGTCAGCGTGTTGCCGGGCGCACCGAAGCGGCCGAAGGGCTCACACGCCGCCAGGACGCCACCATCCGTGGGCCCCGTCCCACCGTCCGGCACCTCCGTCGCGCCGCCGTCGCCGCCCGCGTCCGACGGCGACTGCGTGCCACCATCTTTCGAGCCCGCGTCCGTCTGGCTTTCGTCAGGCCCATCGCCCTCGGGTGAGTCACCCGAGCACGCCGAGGCGAAACAAGCGATGAGGCACAGGACGGAGAGGCTCCGAATCATGGTGCGGCTCCTGAGGGGAAGGAGCCCTGAAGCCTAGCGCGATTTACACGAGCGCTCCGCGCGTCTCGCGCGCGGCGCCCCGGGTCGCCTCTTGTCACACAGTGGCATCTTCAACGAAATAGCGGACTTGGCCTCAGGCCACCTTGCCCACGATGATGGAGTACGGGCTGTGGGTGGGGATGATGCGGTCCAGCTTGAAGCCGCCCTCGGCGAACAGGGCGTCGTACTGGACCTGCGTGCGCTCGCGTCCGCCCGCGAGGGACAACATGACCAGGTCCATCACCAGGGCGGGGTGGAGCTCGGGGCCTTCGGGCAGCATCATCTCCAGCACCAGCAACTCCGCGTGGGCCGGGGCCGCCTGGCGAATCTGGCGGAGGATGGAGATGGCCTGCGGGTCCGCCCAGTCATGGAGGATGTTGCTGACGATGTACGCGTCGGCGCGCGGCAGCGGCCCCGCGAAGAAGTCCCCCGCCTGCTTCTTCATGCGCGGATGCGGAAGGGAGTTCTCCACGACGTGTGGCTGGTCGAACAGCGTGCCCTGGGAGCGAGGCGCGGCGTCGAGCACCGCCGACAGGATGTGGCCCCGACCTCCGGCGATGTCGGCGATGTGCTCGTAGCGGTGGAACTCCATCGCCTGGAGCACCGCGGCGATGGCCATGTGCGACTTGCCTGTCATCGCCGCGTCGAAGACGCGCGCATCCTCCGGATGGGCCTGCAGGTACGGCCAGAGCCCCCCTGGCGTCACGGAGTCACAAGCCGTCTGGCCCGTCCGCGCGGACACGCCCAGCGCCCCGGCCGAGCGCCAGTTGATGTCGTCCCCGAACATCATCACCAGCGACCTCAGTGATTGCGGGTGATTGCTTTTCAGATGCTCGGAGTAGTCGTTGTGGGCCCAGCCGCCCCCACGCCGCTCGAACACGCCATGCGCCGACAGCAGCCGCAGCATCCGGTGGAGCGAGTCGGCATGCGCCCCCGTGGCTCGCGCCAGCTCCTCGCTGCTCATGGGTGTATTGCCCAGGACATCCGCCACCCCCAACTGGGCGATGAGGTGCAGACACCGGGGGGCGAAGTATCCGGTGCTGAGATTGAAGATGAACGCCGGGGCTGGAAGCTGTTGCATGCGCGCTCCTGGTCAGCAGGGCTTGAATTGCCTGCAAAGTGAAATTCTACCTGCACCTGGGAACGAACCAGCCAGACCCCGCATACCGCCTTGGTTCCAAATGAACACAAATGCTGTACAGGCACCCTGTAAAGCCTGACGCGGCCCGCCATGGCCTGACGGCAGGGGTTGGGGAGTTCGCCCTGGAGGGCATGACCCGGGAGGGCTGGGTGGAGGAGGACGCCCCCCTTGCCCTGACGGATGCGCCGCGACAGGGCTGGCGGCCTGGACGGTAGGGATTGGCGGCCGGCGCGCGCGGACCTGGGCTCAGGCGGGAAAGAGCAGGCGCGAGGACTGCTTCACCCACGCGCGTCGCGTCTCCAGCGACCTGAAGTCCAGGAGGATGAGCTGGTCGAACACGCGCGGCATCATCGACAGCAGGGACACGGAGGACCAGATTTGCGCGAGGGCCAACCGGCGCCGCTCCTCCGTCAGGTGCGTGGTGTCCGGGGCGAGCTTGCCTGACAGCGCCGCCAGGAACGCGTTGAGCTCCCGGATGGCCGCGCCATCGTAGCGCTGATGCACGAGCGCGTCGTGCAGGTGCGCATGCGCGATGCGTGGGTAGCGCCCCACGTTGCCGATGACGTCCTCCAGCAGCGTCTCGAACGCCTCGCGGATGCCCAGGCCCTCGGCGCGCAGCCGCTCGAAGTCCACCAGCACGTGCCCGAAGGCCTGCTCCAGCGTCGCCTCGAGCGCCTGGGCAAGCAGCTTCTCCTTGCTGCGGAAGTAGTAGCTGATGGCCGCGCTGTTCACCTGCGCTTCGCGGGCAATCTCCCGGATGCCCGTGGCGTCCAGGCCATCCCGTTCGAGGCAGATGATGGTCGCCCGGAGGATGCGCTCCCGGGCGTCCTGCTCCTTGGTTCCCATTTCCGCCCAACCCTTGAAACAGCGGGACTCCGGGCTCCGGACCTGACGCCGGTGGCCGACTCCAACCTGGCCGCGACAGTAGCGCAGGCGGCCTCGACGGCGCTCGCGGAAGAACGGAGGTTCGGAGGGCTCGACGAAGACGTGTGAGCCGCGCTGTCCGCCGCTTGCGCGAAGGCGCGCCGGAACCTATGAGTGCGGCCTCATGCAGGTCCACGACGCCGTCCTCCCATGACGCTGAGCGAAACGCAGCAGCACATCTGCCATCGAGCAGGGGCCGAGTTCTCGCCCATCCCCGCCGGCACCCGAGTGGCCGTCGCACGTGACCTGCGCTCCGGAGCCATGCCGATACACGGCATAAGGTTCAGAACCAAACCAGGAGGCGTCGGCTGGTTCTTCTGGGCCGGACAGGGGGAGCTCAATACCGATGCGGACTACTTCCTGGCGCTGCACGTCGAGCACCTGGAGGAGTGGTGTCCGCTCGTGCTGCCCTACCTTGCCCTTCCGCCGGGCTGGCGTTTCCTGACGGATGGCGAGGTGGATGACGTGTGGTTTGATCAATCCGTCCTGGACGCACCCATCATCTGATGACTACGCCGGAAGCTCCGCCGGGTGCCGCGCCTCGTGGCGACGCGTGGAGGCCCAGCTCGACAGGCCGACCTCTTCACGGATTTCCCGGCACGCGTCGACCACGTGGTCCAGGTCGCCGCGCGACAGCTCGCTGTGGACGGAGAGGCGCACGAGCGAGTGCTTCACCGGCGTCGCGGGGTCGCAGAACACCGAGCCGAAGATGCCCCGCGCCTCCAACGCGTCCTTGAGGCGCAGTGTCTGGACCTCCAGACCGGATTGCAGGGCGAGAATCTGCGCAGCGCCGCCATCCAGGTCGTAGCCCAGCGCTTCGAGGTGTCCGCGCAGGAACGCGGCATTCGCGTGCAGTCTCTGACGGCGTGCGCCCGCGTCGCGAATGAGGTCCAGCGCCGCCAGCAGCGCCGCGATGTCGTGAGGCAGCACGGCGGAGCTGAAGATGGCCGGGCCTGACGTCATCTCGAAGTAGCGCTCGAAGCCGCGCATGCAGGCGATGAAGCCGGCCCGGCCGACGAAGGCCTTGGACAGGCTCGCGGTCCGGAAGTGGACGTGCTCCAGCAGGCCCTGCCCCACCACCAGTCCCGCGCCGCGTGGCCCGTGCGTGCCCAGGGAGTGGGACTCGTCCACCAGCAGCACGCACCCGTACCGCGAGGAGAGCTCCGCCACGTCCGCGAGCGGGCAGACGGAGCCGTTCGTGCTGTAGACCGAGTCCACCACGATGACACCCGGGCCGATGCGAGCGAGGCGCTTTCGCAGGTCATCGACGTCATTGTGACGGAAGGGCACGGCGGTGGCGCCCGCGCTCCGGATTCCCCTCCAGAGAGACATGTGCGCCATCCGGTCGATGTACACAGGCACCTGCTCGTCCGCCAGACACTCCAGCAGGCCCACGTTCGCGCAGTAACCGGACTGACACAGGATGCCTGACTCCGCGCGAAGCAGCGCGGCGAGCCGCCGCTCCAACGTGTGTCGGGAATGCGCGCCCCGCTGGAACACGCTCGACATCATCACCCCCAGACCTTCCTGCTCCACGGCGTCCACGGCGGCCTGGGCGAGGCGGGGGTGCCTTGCCAGGCAGAGGTAGTCATTGCCGTTGAGCAGGATGTCCCCCGGCCCAGGAGCGCGGCCGTCGAGGATGTGTCGCGGAGACTCCCAGCGCCGCATCCGCTTCTCGTGGTCCTGGAGCTTGCGGCGCAAGAAGTCAGGGACTGGAGCGCTGACCTCCTCCGTCACGCGCGACTCTGGTGCGTGGTCTGTCATGGCACAAGGAAGGAGTGCCCACTCCCACGACGTGACGCCGGGACAGCCCGTCCCGCTCGAGAGCATCGAGGCGAGGCCCTGCTCACCGGACCGGTGTGCCCGACCTGGTCTTGACGGACATATGCATCGATGTGTATATGCACGAGCATGCAGACCGACGTCTTCCAGGTGCTCGCCGACCCGACGCGCCGGCTCATCATCCAGACCCTTCGCGAGGGAGAGCAGCAGGTCAGCGATGTCGTCGAGAAGGCCGGAATCCACCAGTCCGGCGTCTCGCGGCATCTGCGCATCCTCTCCGAGTCGGGCTTCGTCTCGATGAGGCCGGACGGGCAACGCCGCCTCTACGCCTTGAGGCCGGAGCCCTTCCAGGAGCTCGACGGGTGGCTGACCCAGTACCGGCAACTGTGGGAGGCGCGACTCGAACGCTTCGAAGCCGCGCTGGAGAAGAAGAAGCAACAACAGACTCGTCGAGTCAAAGACAGGGGTACGCGGGAATGAGCCACGAGAACACGTCACGCGGTAGCGCGAAGGTCGTCATCGAGCGCACGTACCGGGCGAGCATCCAGGACATCTGGGAGCTATGGACCACCAAGGAGGGCTTTGAGTCGTGGTGGGGGCCGCAGGGCTTCCGCGCCGAGGTGCAAGAGCTCGACGCTCGTGCTGGAGGAACGCTGCGGTACGAGATGATCGCCGACTCACCGGAGATGATTGCGGCGATGAAGGCGGCGGGCCAGCCGATTTCGCATGCCACCCGCTCCAGCTTCACCGAGGTGGTGCCCCACTCGCGGCTCGTCCTCACGAATGTCATCGACTTCATTCCGGGAGTCGCGACCTACGAGAGCAAGATCGCCGTGGGCTTCTTTCCGAACGGCGACCGCGTCCGGATGGTGGTCACGACGGACGCGATGCACAACGATGAGTTCACGAAGATGCAGAAGGAAGGCTTCGAGAGCCAGCTCACGAAGCTCGACCAGCGGTTTGCCTGAAGCGCCCGGCTCCCGGCTCGGCTGAGGGAGCCGAGAGCAACAGCGCCGCGCAGATGGCGCCGAGCACCAGCTCGGCGACCATCGCCGCGACCAGTTCGGGCGCGGGCGCGCCGTCCAGGGCCAGGCTCAGGATGCGCGACACGCCATAGGACAAGTAGAGCGTCGTCGACACCACCAGCGAGGTGAAGGTCATTCGAGCCCACACCGCGCCGGCCAGAATCAGCAGTCCGCAGGCCAGCAACGCCCCGCCCGGAGCGCGCACCTCGCTCAACAGGCTGACCTGACCGCCCAGGTCGATGCCGCTCCACCCATGGAAGACCTTGGGGATGAACAGCAGGGGCGCGCCAATCAGACTCCCACTGACGCCCGCCACCACGAGTACCGCCCTCGTCCAGTTGTTCCGCATCGCCGCCCTCGCTTGACACCGTGTCAATTGACTCGGCATTGGATATTCGCGACTTTACATCATGTCAAGTGAAGCGCCCGAGACGCGCACCCGCATCCTCAAGGCCGCCCTGCACCTGCTGGAGACCAGCCGCGGCCAGACGGTGCGGATGAGTGACATCGCGCGGAAGGCCGGGCTCAGCCGGCAGGCCGTCTATCTGCATTTCGGCACGCGAGCGGCGCTGTTGACTGCCACCACGCTCTATCTGGACGAGCTGAAGGACGTGCGGGCGCGCCTTGTCCCCAGCCGCACGGCCCGCAGCGGCGTCGAGCGCCTGGACGCCTATGTGGGAGCGTGGGCGGACTACATCCCGGAGATACGTGGCGTGGCCAAGGCGCTGATGGCCATGAGCGACACCGACGAAGAGGCCGCCGAGGCCTGGCGCAAGCGAATGGAGGACATGCGCGAAGGCTGCGCCGCCGCCATCGAGGCGCTCCGGGCCGATGGCACCCTTTCACCCGACTACACACCGGGCGAGGCCACTGATTTGCTCTGGACGCTGCTGTCGGTGCGCAACTGGGAGCACCTGACCCTGGAGCGCGGCTATGCGCAGGCGCGCTACAAGGACCTGCTGCTGCGCACCGCGCGGCGACTCTTCGTCCGCGCTCCGAGTTCCGCCTCACAATGAGCTCCGAGGACACAGGACAAAGCCACACCCTTGCGTGAACGGCTTTCGGCGCGCCCTCCCCTGACAGACCTCGCCTTGACGTCCTCCTCGGAGGGCGCCACCATTCCAACACGAGACTTCCAGGCAAGGTACGCCCGCCATGAATTTCCAGTGGCGATAAAATGGGGGTCCCGTGGACGCAGCACTTGGAAAGGATGGCTTCACATGAAGCGGTTCGAAAAGTTCGAGCGCCTGGACAACGCGAAGTTCAAGACCTTGGAGAACGACCAGCTCGACGCAGTGACGGGTGGCAAGTCGGCTCCCGCGGGGGGCTGCACGCTGGACACCATTACCGTAACCCCTAGCGGCAACTCCAACGATGGCAACGACAGCTGGGAAGGGGAGTGCGGCTGAGGCCAAGCTCCTCGCCGCATCCGGTCTGATATTGAGACCCAGGCATGGGGTCCCCCCCATGCCATTCTCCGCCACGCCGTCCCCAGTGGTCCCCTTCCAGAATGATTCTCCTGCTCAGCACCAGCGATGACGTCAACGTGGATCATGTCATCGATTGGCTGAAGCTCCACCAGCATGCGTATCTGCGCCTGAATGCAGATGATGTAATGGAAGAGTCGCTACACCTGTCACTTCAGCCACCTGCCCTCTGCTTCCGTGGACAGGCTGTCGACCTGGACTCAGTGGGAGTGGTCTGGCTCCGAAAGTTCGGGAACTTCCGCCGCTCCGCATACCACGCTCGCGCCGCGCCCCTCCTGCGTCGGGAGTCGCTCCTTCAACTGGAACGGGAACACGCCACCTTGCTGGCCGCGCTCACCGCGCTCATCGAGCACAAGCGATGGCTCACACACCCATCGCGGCTGAGGGTGAACAAGCTCGACATGCTCATGCGCGCCCGGCAATGCGGAATGACCACGCCGGAGACCCACGTCCTCAACCGCAAGGGCGACCTCGACCGGCTGCTCGCGCGGGGCGAATACATCAGCAAATCCCTTTTCGAGCCGCTGTTCCTGAAAGAGGAGGGCGGACTGTATTCCATGTTCACCCGCACCCTTGAGCCCGAGGACGTGGCCCTGCTGGGGGAGCGCTTCTTCCCGTCCCTGGTACAGCGCAAGGTGGACAAGGAATACGAGCTGCGCGTCTTCTATCTCGACGGCGAATGCCACACGATGGCCATCTTCTCCCAGCAATCCGAGCAGACGGCCCTGGACTTCCGTCAGATTGATTGGACGCGTCCCACGCGCATGGTCCCCTATGCGCTGCCGGAGAAACTCGAGGAGTCCATCCGAGGCTTCATGCGCTCTGTCGGGCTCAACTGCGGCTCGCTCGACATCATCAAGGGAAGCGACGGTGACTACTACTTCCTCGAAGTGAACCCGACGGGGCAGTTCGGCATGGTCTCCCACCCCTGCAACTACTCCCTCCACGAGAAGATTGCCCGGTACCTCATCGCTCATGACACACCCGACCAAGAAGCTCATTGACCAGGTTCCCGAGGCCGAACGCCCCCTGTACTCACTCAACTTCCTGGTGGCCCGGTTCGACCCCATCGAGGACCTCCAGCGCGACGAGGCGCTCCTGGCCAACAAGCTCCCCTCTCGGCACTACCACACGCGCGACTTCTCCACCCACGGCTTCCACAAACGCATCTCCACGCCACTCAGCCGCATCCCGCCCATCATGGACCGCGATGAGTAGGTACTTCGCCTGTTATGCCTGCTGTCTCCCCGTGCGAGGCCACGCACGCAGCATCCTGTGCGACCTGCAACGAGGCTCGTTCCTCTTCATTCCCAACGTCCTGGTGGACATCCTGGAGATGAGCAGGGACCAGACAGTGGAGGATATCAAGGCGCACTACGGCCACGAGCACGATGACCGCATCGACGAGTACTTCGCGTTCCTCGTGGAGAAGAACCAGGGGTTCTACACCGAGACACCGCGGAGTTTCCCCGCGCTGAGCCTGGACTGGCGCAATCCCAGGCCCATCACCAACTGCCTGGTGGACTTCGACCCCGGCTCGGAACACGATCTGGTGGACCTGAACGAGCAGCTCTCCCAGTTGGGTTGCGAGTCGCTGGAGTTGCGATTCTTCCATCCGCTTCCACTCGAGGCGCTCACGGCACGTCTGGAACCGTTCCGGGACTCGGCGCTCCGGTCCATCAGCCTGGTGGTCGGCTACCACCCCAGCCTCAAGCCCGAGGCTCTTGAGGCCCTCCTCCTCGCCCACAAGCGCGTCAAACACGTCACCATCCACTCCTGCTCCGAGCGTGAGCGACATCTCCACGTCGACCTGCACACCGACATCATCTACACCTCGGAGGCCATCACCTCCGAAGCCTGCTGCGGCAACGTGTCGAGCCAGCTCTTCAGTTGCAATGTCCTCTCCTTCACCGAGGCACGACAGTTCAACAGCTGCCTCAACCGGAAGGTCGGCGTCGACACCCGTGGCAACATCAAGAACTGCCCATCGATGAAGCAGTCCTTCGGAGATGCCCGGCGAACCCGGCTCGCGGAGGTGGTGGAGCGCGAGGACTTCCAGCGCGTCTGGCGAACGAACAAGGACCAGGTGCAGGTCTGCCAGGACTGCGAGTTCCGCTACATCTGCCAGGACTGCCGGGCCTATGTCCGCGAGCCCGAGCAACCCCTCTCGAAACCCGCGAAGTGCCGGTACAACCCCTACGAGGCGCGCTGGGAGTAACACGCCTCGTCGGGGCCCCAGCTCCCGGGCTGGATGTCGTTACTCGACCAGAACCTCCACGTTGTCCAGTCCCCACACCTTGGAACCGGAGCCCTCCAGTCCCCAGCCGTAGAAGTCGATCCTCAAGGTCTGCACGCCTGAGTTTGTCTTGAGCTTCATGCGATAGATGGAATCGCCGAGCGGGTAACCCAGCGTGTTGTTTGCTTCGGAGCCGGCTCGCGGATTACTGCCCATGACTGGATAGGACTGGCGATAGCTGACGTTGGAGAAGTTGGTCGCCAGCACGGGCTGCCCATTGAGGTCCATGCCCCACGCGTTTCCCCGGGGCCCACCCGCGGGTGAACCTTCTCCAGCCCAGCCCCCCAGGATGAGCAGGTCGAAGCTCACGGTGACGGTGGAATGCGCTGGGAGCTGTCCCAGGAACAAGGAGACCCCTTGCGCTCCGAACGTCCCAAGAAAGGTCCGCCCTCCCTGTGGCGTCGTGCTCACGGAAGTCGCGCTCCACTCTTGCCCGACGCCATTCTGGAAGTTGGAGAAGTAGACTCGCTTTCCGGCGGCACGCGGAAGCGGAAGTGTCCCCCCTCCCAGGATGCGGATTTGACTCTCGAGCTGGGCCGACGCGGTGGCGAAAACGCTGTTCTGCGTCAGCGCGACATCCAGGGTGCAGTTTTCAAGGAATGTCTCCCCCTGAATGCCGGCCTGCAGGCAAATCGCCCTGGCACCCTCTCGCTGCGCGACAGACAGCCCTCCGACCCCCACGGGCTCCGTCGGGAAGTTCCTGTCCGTAAAATACTCCGTGGACTCATTCGGGCCGTAGTCAAACAAAGACTCCTGCGCGGTGATGCGCCAGCTCGAAGCCATGTTCTGCGCACCCGTGTAGAGATTCGCGAAAGTCAGGGGCGCGACGAAGGGGGCGCCGTTTCGCGGAGCGAGGTCATCCTCGATGTTGCCATTGTAGTTCCCGAGCAGCCCACGAATCTTCCCCCGACGCGTGGTCGGCAGCGCGAAGTTGGCGTCCAGGTAGGTCCCATTGAGGGTGACCAGCAATCGGTCCTCGCCAGGATAGTAGAGCAGGTAGGAGTTCTCGTCCTTGCGGAAGATACGCCCCCCTCCCAGCAGTGCAATCCTTTCGCCCGGGGCAACAGGCACGAGGAGTCCATCGACCCGGAGTTCTCCCCCGCTCGCCCCCAGGTAGATGCCCACACGGTTCGTCCCTAGCCGGGTCGCCAGCGCGGTCATCACACTGACCACCGTGCTGGTGCCCCATGGACGCATCCGCGCCTGGACCGTCAGCGGCGTGGTGGTGGTGGTGCTTTCGACAAGGGTGAACTCGCCCGCCCCCTGAAAGTCATAGGCGCGTCCGTCAAAAGTCACGAGATGGGGGTCGCCCCAACCATAACTGATGCCGCACTTGCTTGCCGCATTAACAGTACACCCATCCACATATTTGAGCATGACATAGTCATCTCCCCCCTGATTCTCCGTGGCCAGACCCGTGAACCTCCCCTGCGTGAAACCCGTAATATAGACACCATCACTGATGTCCGCGGCCACACCCTGCCCACTGTCGAACTGCTCACTGGGATTGGCATCGTTGACGGAGCCCAGTTGATGCATGGATATCGGCCCGGCGCGCTTATCACTGGCGGCATACTTGAGCAGAAAGAAATTATCACTTGTATCCTGAATACCTGTCTCAAGGTCGGTATTCGTCCGCCCAGTCACATACACATTCGCGCCGCCATCCGAAGCAATGGCCAGCGCGAGCTCATTTCCTTCCGTTCCATACTGGTGCGACCATTTCTTGATGCCGTTGCTGGCGAAATTGACAATAATTAAATCCGTTCCCCCCACATGAGTGTTTCCAGTGTCTTTGTCGAACGCCGCGCCGGTGTAGCCAACGACATAGACATCGACGACTCCGTCGATTCGGCGGGAGGTCGCCACGCCAAAGACAGATTCCGGGGTGGAAGTGCCCATTTGCTGAAGCCAATCCCGGTTTCCTCCAGAGGAATAACCCGCCACAAACAGATCGGTCATTCCGGCATTTGCATTGGCTAATGCACTTGAGGTCTGCCCTGCCACATAGACCCTGCCGGCGGCATCCGTCGCCACTCCCTTCGCGAAATCGTCCCCCTCGCGACCGAACTGTCGAACCCATAATTCGGCTCCATCAGCACTATACTTGGCAACAAAGAAGTCGGCTTTGCCTTCATTCTTCGTCTGGGTGGATCGCGGCAGCAGGCCGAACGTATGGCCCGCGACATAGACGGCCCCTGTCGGGTCCGTGGCCACGGCATGGGCCTGATCGGCAGCACTGGTGCCGAATTGCCGAGCCCACTCTATCTCCCCGTCGTCAGCACGAATCTTGAGCAGAACAACATCGTGACTCCCTTGATTGGGCTGATTGGCGCCCGGCCAACTCCCAAGCGTATAACCTGCGATGTAGATCTTTGGTGTGGTACGCACCACATCGTAGGTAGCAATGGAGGTGGCAATATCCGAGGTCGGCGTTCCATATTGCCTGGACCAGACCTTCTCCCCTCCTCCCGTCGGATGCTTGATCACGATGATGTCCGCAGAGCCCTTTGCCTTGCCAAGCTCAAACTCACCAGAGGAGTGGCCCGTCGAATAGACTCCTTCGAGTGTCGTAGCGACTGCCAGCCCACGATCACCCTCTGGAGTCCCGTAATGATCAATCCGCGCCAGCTTTCCACCGATTGCCGACGGTACCAGCCCTTCGTTGGACTGAAGCGTCGGCGCCTCCTTCGCGTTTGCCGCAATGCTGACCACGAAGCACAGCAACACCATGTGTGCACGCATGAAATCCCCCAGGCGACCAATAGTTGCCTCTGTCCTACACGGCCGAACCAATCCAATCGGGACCAAGCGCCCGCATGCTCGCGATGCACTCAAGCCGCTCGACGATTGACATCGTCGCATCGCGACTTCACGGTGTCTAGACGGTAGCGATTGATGAACTGGGCAGAGAAGAATGCCACGACTGGAAAATCAAACGGCGACTGGAGCCCTCTCCGAGAAGGCATTGCCATTCCAAACCCGCATCCGAAACGGATTCAATCCATTGACGCACCGGTCCAAATCGAGAAAGTCACATCGAGCCCGCCGCCCGAGAGGGAGGACACTCAGGCGCATCGCCAATTGAAGGCACTCGTTACACGACTCGCGATTTGACCTCGCCATGCGTCTAGCGGAAACCCACGAGGCGGATAGTGGAAAACCCTGGCACGCGAGGTGGACCTCGAGTTCGCGACCATTCCAGCCGGCACGCGCGTGGGTGTGCGAGACCCGCGGTCTGGGGCAATGCCGATACCTGGAGTGAGATTCAGCACCAAGCCGTGAAGAGTCAGCTGGTTCTTCTGGGCTGGGCAGGGTGAATTGAATTCCGCCGTGGACGACTTCCAGGCACTGCACGTCGAACACCTGGAGAAGTGGTGTCCCTCGTATTGCCCTCTGCGCGCCGTGCAATCCATTACACGCCGCCAGCTGCCCACTACTGGCCTGCACCTGGCTCCCTTCGTGACATTCGTCTTCGGCTCGGTGGGCATGCGCTCCGGCATCTCCCTCTCGGAGCCGGACGGCACCGGACCTGGCATCCCCGGCCCCACCCAGCATGGCAGTGAGGTAGGACTCGTCCTGACAGCCAGGCTCCCCGCCCAGGGGACCTCGAAGGGCGCCCTGGAGCCCCGCTCCTCCTGGGACTGAGCACCCACCCCCTCGGGGCTCTTCCCTCCCTGGCTCGCGGTGCTATCAAGCACCGCACCATGCCTGAGTCAGCGCCCGCCCCCCTGTTCGACACCGTGCCCGCGGAGATGGACTTCCCGGCCGAGGAGCGCCGCATCCTCGCCTTCTGGAAGGACCGCCGCATCTTCGAGCGCTCGCTCCAGGCACGCGAAGGCGCCAAGAGCTTCGTCTTCTACGAGGGCCCGCCCACCGCCAACGGCCTGCCCCACAACGGACACGTCCTCACCCGCGTCATCAAGGACCTGTTCCCCCGCTACCAGACGATGCGCGGCCACTACGTCCCCCGCAAGGCCGGCTGGGACACCCACGGCCTGCCCGTGGAAGTCGAAGTGGAGAAGGAACTGCGCATCCACGGCAAGGCGGAAATCGAACGCTACGGCGTCGAGCCCTTCACCGAGCGCTGCATCGAGTCCGTCTTTCGCTACACCGGCGAGTGGGAGCGCCTCACCGAGCGCATCGGCTTCTGGGTGGACCTCAACGAGGCCTATGTCACCTACCACCGCGGCTTCGTGGAGAGCGTGTGGTGGGCGCTCGCCGAGTTGCACAAGAAGGGCCTGCTCTATCAGGGCCACAAGGTCGTGTGGTGGTGGCCCCAGGGCGGCACCGCGCTCAGCTCCGCCGAAGTGGGCCTGGGCTACAAGACGGTGGACGACCCGAGCGTCTACGTCACCTTCCCCCTGCGCGACGCGCCCGACACCTCGCTGCTCGTGTGGACGACCACCCCGTGGACGCTGCCGTCCAACATGTACGCGGCCGTCAACCCCGGCGTGGACTACGTCACCGTGGACGCCGGTGACCGCAAGCTCATCATCGCCGCCGCGCTGCGCGAGGAGCTGGCCAAGAAGCTCAAGAAGGACCTGCCCGTCCTCTCCACCCAGAAGGGCCAGGCCCTGGTGGGCCAGCGCTACCTGCCGCCCTACGACACGTACTTCGCCCGCGAAGGCGACACGCGGCTGAAGCTGCGCGACGGCGGCGACGACACCCGCGCCTGGCGCGTGCTGGGCGCCGACTTCGTCACGCTCAACACGGGCACCGGCATCGTCCACGTCGCCCCCGCCTTCGGCGAGGACGACTACGACGCCTACCGCAAGGACCGCGCGCGCTTCACCCAGCCGGAGGCGATGGAGCTGTTCTGCGCCGTCAAGCCGGACGGCACCTTCTCCGAGGAGTTCCCCCTCGTCGCCGGGCGCTTCGTGAAGGACGCGGACAAGGACATCCAGCGCAACCTCAAGGAGCGCGGGCTGCTGCTCGTCACCGAGCAGTACAAGCACGAGTACCCCTTCTGCTGGCGCGCGGATGACGACCCGCTCATCCAGTACGCCCGCCCCGCCTGGTACATCCGCACCACCGCGGTGAAGGACCGCGCCATCGAGAACAACCGCGCCGTCAACTGGGTGCCCGAGCACATCAAGGAAGGCCGCTTCGGCGACTTCCTGGCCAACAACGTGGACTGGGCCCTGTCGCGCGAGCGCTACTGGGGCACCGCGCTGCCGCTCTGGATTCACTCGGAGACGGGCGAAGTGGAGGCCGTGCCTTCACTCCAGGCCCTGCGTGAGAAGCCCGGCAGCAACCTGGCGGCCGTGGAGGCGGAGCTGGCGGCGTTCCTCAAGGGCAAGCCCCACGAGTCCAACGCGAAGCACCTCATCGTCCACAAGCCGTGGATTGACAAGGTGACGTTCGAGAAGCCGGGCTCCCCGGGCCGCTTCAACCGCGTGCCCGAAGTGGTGGACGTGTGGTTCGACTCCGGCTGCATGCCCTTCGCGCAGTGGGGCTTCCCGCACGCGCCCGGCTCGCATGAGCTGTTCAACCGCGCCTTCCCCGCCGACTTCATCTCGGAGGCCATCGACCAGACGCGAGGCTGGTTCTACTCGCTGCTCATGGTGAGCACGCTCGTCTTCGACGAGGAGACCCAAGCCCGGCTGGGATTGACGCCCCAGCGCGAGTGGCCGCACCCGTACAAGAGCTGCATCGTGCTGGGCCACGTCTCCGACAAGGAGGGCCGCAAGGAGTCCAAGTCCAAGGGCAACTACACGCCGCCCGAAATCATCCTCGACGAAGTGCGCATGGACTTCGCGGTGCTGTCCGCCACGGAGGCGGGCGCGCCGGCCGAGGCGGGCGTGGCGCTCATCGCCCGTGAGGACCTGGAGGGCCTGGACCTGCAGGAAGGCACCAAGGTCCAGTTGTTCCGCCCGGACCGGCCGGAGGTCTCCGTCACCGCGACGGTGAAGGCGCACAAGAAGCTCAAGCGCCGCGTGGTGCTGCTGGCGCCCTCGGAGCTCCAGGCGCTCGGCGTGGCGCCGTCCGCGAAGGGCGCGGGTGTCATGCCGGTGGAGGTGCCCCGCCTTGCCCCGTCCGAGCGCGTGACGGTGAAGGACCCCGCCGCCAAGGCCCCCGGCGCGGACGCGTTCCGCTGGTTCTTCTACGCGGCGAGCCCCACCTGGTCCAACACGCGCCACTCGCTGGCGAACGTGCGGCTGTCGCAGAAGGACTTCCAGGTCAAGCTGCGCAACGTCTACTCGTTCTTCACCATCTACGCGAACATCGACGGCTTCAATCCCGCGCAGGGCAACCCGGACGCGAGCGAGGCCCCCTGGGAGGCCGTGCGCAAGAGCCAGGGCTGGCGCGAGGTGAAGGCCCGGCCGATGCTGGACCGCTGGATTCTGTCCGAGGTGCAGTTGGCGCTGCGCCACGTGGAGAAGGCGCTGGACACCTATCAGGTGTACGACGCGGCCCAGCGGATGGTGGCCCTGGTGGACGCGCTGTCCAACTGGTACCTGCGCCGCAGCCGCGAGCGCTTCTGGAAGCCGGGCTTCGAGCAGGACAAGCGCGACGCGTACTTCACCCTCTACGAGGCGCTCACCACCATCACCGCCCTGTCCGCGCCCTTCGTCCCGTTCTTCTCCGACGAGATGTGGGGCAACCTGGTGCGCAAGGCCTGGCCCCAGACGCAGCCGGAGAGCGTGCACCTGGCCTCCTTCCCTCGCGCCGATGCCAGCCTCATCGACGAGGAGCTGGCGGTGGACATGGCCGCCCTGCGCGAATTGGTGTCCCCCGGGCTCAAGGTGCGCACGGACAACAAGCTCAAGGTGCGCCAGCCCCTGGCCCGCGTGGACATCATCCTCGCGCGCAAGGAGATGACGGACCGGCTGGCCGTGTACAAAGACTTGCTCGCCGAGGAGCTGAACGTGCACGAGGTGCGCTTCGTGGAGCCGGGCAGCCCGGACGCGGACGTGGTGCGCTTCCGCGTGCGCCCCAACCTGCGCGCGGTGGGCGGCCGGCTCGGCCCCAAGCTGGCGCCGGTGCGCAAGGCGTTCGACACCGGTGACGGCCGCGCGCTGCACCGGGAGCTGCTCCAGACGGGCCAGGTGGCAATCACCCTCGCGGGCGAGACGCTGGTGTTCTCCGGTGAGGATTTGGAGACGCTGGTGGAGGCCAACCCCGGTTTCGCGGCGGCGGGCACGGGCGCCGGGGTGGTGGTGCTCCACACCGAGCTGACGGAGGCGCTCGTCGACGAGGGCCTCGTGCGCGAGCTGCTGGCGCGGGTGCAGGGCGCTCGCAAGGACCTGGAGCTGGGCTACACGGACCGCATCCGCCTCTGGGTGGATGGTGACGCGCGGGTGAAGCGCGTCACCGAAGAGGGCCGGGAGCTGATTGCCCGGGAGACGCTGGCCACCTCCATCCATGTGGGTCCGGAGGGCCTCACGGGCCAGGAGGAGGAAGTCCAGCTCAATGGCCTGCCCGCGCGCCTGAGGGTGGAGCGGGCCTGACCTGAGGTCCCCAACTCCTGCTCATCCGTCCACCGGGTGAGCAGGCATTCCTTTCGAAACCTCGCGCGGCCCCTGTAGTGTGGACGTCTGGATTCAGCGCGAGGTTGAATGGATACCGCCCAGCAGCTCTTGCCTTGCGTGCCGGCCCTGCTGGCACGTCGCGGAGCGCGCCCTGCCGTGGCGCCCGAGTCGGAGTGCTTCGCCTCGGTGGTGCTGCTCGCGGATGTGTCTGGCTTTACCCCCCTGACGGAGCGGCTGGCCCAGCAGGGCTCCGCGGGCGCGGAGGAGCTGTCGCGGCTCTTGGAGCGGCTCTTCACGCCCCTGGTGGAGGTCGTCACCGCGCATGGCGGCGACATCCTCCACTTCCCGGGGGACGCGCTGCTCGCGCTATGGCCGCCGAGGGAAGCGGAGGCTTCGCTCACCCAGGCGGCGTGTCGCGCGGTGGCGTGTGGCCTGGCGCTGCAGCGGGCCATGCGCACGCCCTTCTTCCGGGAGCACGCGCTGGCCCTCCGGGTGGCGCTGGGTGCTGGCGAGGTCCAGGCCGTCATGGCCGGAGGCGTCCAGGGGCGGTGGCAGGCCTTGGTGCGCGGAGCGCCCTTCACGCAGCTCCGGGAGGTGGAGCACATCACCCTTCCTGGAGAGGTGCGTGTCTCTGCTCCGCTCTGGCACCTGCTGGGCGTGGAGGCGCAGGGGGACGTCTCACACTCGGGCATCGCCCGCATCCTGTCGCTGCGAGCCCCCGAACCCTGTCCCCTGCCCCCAGCCGCGCTCGGCGAAGACGCGGTGGCGGCGCTGCGGCCCTTCGTGTCGCGCGTGCTGCTGGCGGCGCTGGAGGTCCATGACCGGACGTGGCTCGCCGAGCTGCGCCGGGTGACGGTCCTCTTCCTCCGCCTGGATGGGCTTCCGGAGGAGGCCTCGGAGGCGCTGCTGCCCCGGCTGTCGGACGCGGTGCGCGCGCTCCAGGAGGCCGTGTATGCGCAGGGAGGCAGCGTCAACCAGCTCCTGGTGGACGACAAGGGCCTCGTCCTCGTCGCGGGCTTCGGCCTGCCCACGTGCGCGCACGAGGACGACGCGACGCGCGCGGTGAAGGCGGCCATCCAGGCCCGGGCCCTGCTCCAGACGCAGGGCCTGAAGGCGTCCGTCGGCATCGCGACGGGGCGGGTGTGCAGTGGCCTGCGGGGCGGCGCGGTCCGCTACGAATACGCGCTGATGGGCAGGACGGTGAACCTGGCCGCGCGGCTGATGCAGGAGGCGCGCGACGACATCCTCCTCGACGAGCCGACCGCCCAGGCCGTGGGCGAGCGGCTGTGGACCGAGCGGCTGCCTCCCGTGAAGGTGAAGGGCGTGGCGGAGCCCGTGCGCCGGTTCCGGCCGGGGAGCCTGGACATGGTGCGTGGCCACCGCGGGGTCCATCCCCTGGTGGGACGACCGCGGGAGCGCGCCACCCTCGACTCCTTCCTGGAGCGCCCCACGCAGGGACTGGGCGGGGTCCTCCTCCTCGAAGGCGAGGCGGGCCTGGGCAAGTCGCGCCTGCTCGCCCACGCAGCGGAGGGGGCGAAGGCGCGCGGGATGCGCGTGCTGTCGGGGAGCGCGGACGCGGCCGAGCACCACACGGTCTACTTCGCCTGGCGCACCGTCTTCACCGCGCTGCTCGGGCTGCCCGAGGGCGCCTCGCTCGAAGCCCGTCGCACGGCGGTGAAGGCGCGCCTGCCCGGCAACGCCGCCCTCGCGCCGCTCCTCAACCCCGTCCTCCTGCTGGAGTTGCCGGAGACAGACCGCACGACGCAGCTTCACGACGAGGCGCGCGCGGACACCACGCAGGCGCTCATGATGATGCTGCTCGGGGAGGCGGGCCCCTCGGTGCTGCTGCTGGAGGATGGCCACTGGCTGGACTCCGCATCATGGGAGCTCCTGCGGCGCCTCTCGCGAGACCTCCCGGACTGGCTGCTCGTGGTGAGCCTGCGCCCGCTGCCGGTGGAGCCGCCCGCGCTGGAGGCGCTGCGCCGGCAGGCGACGACCCTGGGCCTTCGCCTGGGCCCCATGTCAGGGGAGGAGGTCGACGCCCTTGTCTGCGCTCGGCTCGGGGTGGCCCGCCTTCAGCCGGAGGTGGCTGCCTTCATCCAGCGCAAGGCGGAGGGGCACCCGTTCTACAGCGAGGAGCTGGCTCACGCCTTGAGGGACCACGGCCTGCTCTTCGTCGAGCGGGGAGAGTGCCGCCTCACGCCGGAGGCGGGAGACCTGGAGTCCATGGGATTGCCTTCCACGCTGGAAGGACTCATCACCACCCGCATCGACCGGCTGACACCCGTGCAGCAGCTCACGCTGAAAGCCGCGAGCGTCATCGGTCGCGCCTTCACCTGGGCGCTCCTTCGAGACGTGCACCCCCTGCCGGATGAGCGCAGCCAGTTGGGCTCGCACCTGCTCAGCCTTCAGGAGAAGGACCTGGCGCTGCCCCTGGAGAACGCCCCGGAGCGGAGCTACCTCTTCAAGCACGTCATCACCCAGGAGGTGGCCTACAACCTGCTCCTGTTCTCCCAGCGGCGGCAGCTCCATGAGGCCGTCGCCCGCTGGTATGAGCAACGTCATGCGACGGAGCTGACGCCCCACCACCCGCGACTGGCGTACCACTGGCTGCGCGCGGGCGTGCACGCCAAGGCCCTGGACGCGCTGGAGCGGTCCGCGGAGCAGGCGATGACGACCCATGCGCCCAGCGAAGCGGTGGCCTTCTTCACCCGGGCGCTGGAGCTGGCCGAGACGAGTCCCGAGCACGTGCCTCCCTCGCGGCGCGCGCGCTGGGAGCGAAAGCTGGGACGGGCCCTGCGGTGGTTGGGACGCCAGGAGGAGGCCCGGCGACACCTCCTCGCGGCCATGACGCTGATGGGCCACCCGGTGCCCACCCGGCCCGCCATGCGCGCCCTGGGAACGGCGATGGCGGCCCTGCGGCAACTGCTGGGCTGGGTGCCGGGCCTGCGACGGGTGATGCGCATCGGAACGCGCTTCGAGGAGATGGTGGACCTGACGGAGACGTGCGCGGACCTCTCGCTGCTCGCCGTCCATGCCGCGGATTGGCGCGGCGTCGGCTACCACTCCTTCCAGATGGCCCGCTTCGCGGACAAGTCCGGCTCGGCCAGCCTGCGTGCACGCGCCTATGCCTCGCTGACGGTGGTGCTGGGCTCGATTCCGCTCCACCGCGCGGCCACCGCCTACGGACAGGCCAGCCTGAGGCTCTCGCATCAGGCGAACAACCGACAGGCCGTCGCCTTCTCGCGGCTGTCGCTGTCCATGTACCTGCTGAACGCGGCGCGCCTCAGCGAGTGCGAGGAGTCGCTCACGGAGAGCATCACCGGCTTCACGCGGCTGGGGAATCAACGGCTGGCGGACGAGGCCACCATCCTCCTGTTTCACGTGTACCTGCTCCAGGGACGACCCGGCGAGGCCATGGAGCGCTCACTGGAGCTGGAGGCGTCGGGCCGCAGGCGGGAGGACCCTCAGACGCTCAAATGGGTCCGAGAGGACAGGGCCATCCTCCTGATGCTCGCGGGGTACCACGAGGCAGCGCTGGAGGGACTCCAGGCGAAGTCCCTGAACCCGGAGACCTACCACGACCCCTCCATCACAGGCCTCATCGCCCTGGCCTTGCTGCGCGCGGGAGATGCCACGAGCGCGCGGGTGCTGGCGGAGCAGCAGACGTCCGCCGTCCTGAGCAGCGCGCTGAGCATCACGACGGTGTATTCCTACATCGGACTGGCGGAGACCTTCCTGGAGCTCTGGCGCGAGGCGCGGGCTCGCGGCGACCAGGACGCGGAGCACTTGAGGCAGCACGCCCATCGACTCCGCCGCGCGCTGGAGAAAGGGGCCCGGAGCTGCGCGCTCGGCCTGCCAGCCGCACACCTCTTCAAAGGCAGACTGGCCCTGGCCGAGGGAAGGCCCGGGTCCGCGCGGCGCGGCTTCGAGGCCGCCCTGCGCACCGCGAAGCTCCAGGGCATGCCGTGGGAGGCCTCGGACGCGCACACCCAGCTCGCGAGCCTGGACGCGTCCCGCCGCGACTGGCACCTCGCCGAGGCCGCCCGGCTGCGCCCCGTCCTGTCCATCGCCGAGCCGCGCACGGCGCGCAGGAGCGCGTGACGCCTCCCTACCGGACCAACAGCAGGATGAAGACCCCCAGGAACAACAGCAGCGCGAGGCCCACGTGGCTCAGTCGACTCAGCCCCGCCTCGGCATTCTCGACCTCGTCGAGTGAGGCTCGCCGGAGCCGCGCGAGCCCGCCCTGAACCTGCTCGGTGGCCTTCGCCTTCTCCTCCTCTTCGCGCTCCGCCCCCCTCGTCAGCAGCCGCCAGCCCGGCCACAGCACCCTCACCAAGGGCCACAACACATCCCCCGCTGGAAGCACCGGAACGCGCCACGTGCGCCACCGCCGCGAGCGCCACACGACGGCCGCCAACCCTCCGCCGACGAGCACGGGCCACGCCGCCGAGAACAGGGACTTCGGTTCGAGTAGATGCGGCAGCTCGTCGCGCCCCACCGGTGGCCAGACGAGCAGCACCGTGTCCACGGCGAGCAGCAGTCCCCACGAAAGCAGCATCCCTCCCGCGCCGGACTTCCCCTGCTCGGGAGCCTTGGGCACGGTGCACTCCAGGAAGCGCGCCATGATGAGCGTGCTGCCCACCGCCGCCAGGGACAGCAGCGTCGGCAGGGCCTCCGACGCGTGCGCGGCGGCCTCCGCGGACTTCAACGAGAGCTTCGCCAGCGCCCCGCTCGTCAGCGGCGCCCCCGCGATTTCCAGCGCGCACCACGTCAGCCCCACCAGCACCAGCACGCCCCGCCAGCCCCGTCGCCCCGTCGCGGGCAGGAGGCCCGTGCCCAGGAACAACAACCCCTTCGCCAGCGAGTGGTGCACCGCGTAGACGAGCACCGCGCCGATGAGCACGGGAGCCGCCTCCGGCGCGCCCAGGGCCAGCCCCACCGCCAGCGTGAGGAAGCCCATCTGGCTGATGCTGGAGTAGGCCAGCACCGTCTTTGCCTCCCGCTGCGTGAGCCCCACCGCGACGCCATAGAACGCGGCCGTCAGCCCCGCCGCCACGCACACGGTGCCCAGCGTGGGCAGGCTCGCGTGTCCCAGCGGCAGGAAGCGCAGCCAGCCCAGCACGCCCACCTTGATGATGGTGCCGCTGAGCACGGCGCTGCCCGGCGCGGGCGCGACAGGGTGCGCCAGCGGCAGCCACATGTGCAGGAGGAGGGCGCCGACCTTGACGCCGAAGCCGACGAGAATCAGCAAGCAGAGGACATCGCGATGGGGCGACTCCGCCACCACGCGCGGCACCTCGTCGAACGACAGGTTGACGCGCGTCCCCACCAGGAGGAAGAACGCCGCCAGCAGCAGCACCTCCCCCACCAGGGCCATGACGATGTAGACGCGGCCCGCCCGAGCCGCCGCCTCGGTGCGCTCATGGACGACGAGCCCGTACGCGCAGAACGTCATCATCGCGAAGAACAGATAGAAGCTCGCCACGTCTCGCGCGAGCACCGCGCCCACGTTGCCCGTCAGCGTCGCCAGGAAGAAGCCCCAGAACGAGGCGAGGCGCGCGTCCTCGCGCAGATACCCTCGCGCGAACAGGCCGGAGAAGAGCCACAGAATCCCGGTGAAGAGCAGGTACGTCCGCGTCACCTCGTCCGGCGCATACAGCTGCATCCCCAGGAGCACCGACTTCCAGTGGACGGTCGCCCCGGTGCCCAGGCCCAACCCGAGCGCCGGGAGCGCGGCCCACGGCGCCAGCGCCATGCCCAGGCGCCGGGTGAGGGGCAGCATCACCACCCCCGTCAGGATGAGGGGCACGAGGAGCGCCCCGATGACCGCGAGCGAGCCCCATTCGTCGGTCCTCATGGACGGAACTCCCGCTCGGTGAGCAGCCGCGTCCAGCCCAGCGGGCTCAGCTCCGCCCCGGCGAAGAGGCCCGCGGCGAGCGACAGCACGGCCGTGGCCACCGTGGGCAGGAGCAACAACAAGCCAATCTCCCACCGCCTGGGGCTCGGCTTCCAGTCCTCGCGCGGGGCCCGGAACCACGCGGAGTAGACGATGGGCAGGAAGTAGCCCGCGTTGAGCAGGCTGCTCGTCAGCAGCACCACCACCAGCCAGGGTTGATGCGCCTCCAGCGCGCCAATGCCCAGGTACCACTTGGTGATGAACCCGGCGACGGGCGGAATCCCAATCATCCCCAGGGCACCCACGGTGAAGGCCGCCGTCGTCAGGGGCATCCGACGACCCACGCCCCGCAGCTCGCTCACGCGGTGCACGTGCAGTTCCTCCGCGTAGTTCCCCGCGCAGAAGAACAGGGTGATTTTCATCACGCCCTGGTGCACCAGGTGCACCAGCCCGCCAATGGTGGACGCCGTCCCGAAGATGGAGACGCCCAGCACGATGTACGCGACCTGGCTCACCGTGGAGTAGGCCAGCCGCTTCTTCAAGTCGCCCTGCTGGAGCGCGCGCACCGAGCCGTAGAGGATGGTGACGGCGGCGACCAGGGCCAGGGGCTGCATCACCCCCAGGTCGTGCACCAGGTAGACGCCATACACGTCGTAGATGATGCGGGTGATGCCGAAGGCGCCCGCCTTCACCACCGCGACGGCATGCAAGAGCGCGCTGACCGGAGCCGGCGCCACCATCGCCACCGGCAGCCAGCCATGCAGCGGCACCAGCGCCGACTTCACCCCGAGCCCCCCTATCAACAGCACGAAGGCCACAATCAACTGGGTGCGGTGCGCCACCACGGCGCTCAGCGCGCCCCGCTCGGTGAACTCCACCGCGCCCGCCAGCGAGTAGAGCAGCGCCACCCCCGCCAGCAGCAGCGTGGCCCCGCTCAGCGTGTAGCGCAGGTAGACATTGCCCGCGCGCAGCGCCTCCGGCGTGCCCCGGTGGATGACCAGCGGATACGTGGACAGCGTGAGCATCTCGTAGAAGAGGAAGAAGGTGAGCAGGTTGCCGGCGAGGGCGATGCCCATCGTCGACGCGACACACAGCGAGAAGAAGCCGAAGAAGCGGCTGCGGTGGTTGGTGCCCTCCAGGTAGCCCACCGCGTAGATGGTCGTCACGAACCACAGCACGGCGGACAGGGTGATGAAGAGCAGGCTGAAGGAGTCCGCCCTCAGCACCAGGTCCGCCTTGGGGAAGAAGGTCAGCCGCGTCTCGTACTGGCGCCCCTGGTACACGCCCCACGCCATGACGCCCGTGAGCACCAGCTTGGTGACGGCCGCCAGCAGGTTGAGCAACGTGCGCGTGCGCCGCTGCTCCTCGGCGAGCAGGAAGATGATGAGCCCCGGCAGCAGCGAGCTGAGCAGCACGGACAGCGGCAGCCAGGTGTTCGTCATCGCGACGCCCCGATGGCCAGCAAGTCCAACGGGAACCAGGGCACCAGCCCCAGCACCAGCGCGATGAGCGCCAACGCCAGCGGCGCCAGCTCGTTGCCCAGGGGAATGGAGCGCACCGTCACCCCGGGCGGCAGCGGCAGGAACGAGCCCCGGAGGATGCGGAAGACATACGCCGCCGCCATCAGGCTGCCGACCAGCAGCACCAGCGCCCACCACCACTGCCGCGTGCCGATGGCCTCATTCAACAGGAGCCACTTCGCGATGAACCCTCCGCTGGGTGGAATGCCAATCAGGCTGATGCCTCCCAGCGCCATGGCGAGGAACGTGAAGGGCATCCGGTAGGCCAGCCCCTGCACGCCGCCCAGCGCGGTGATGCCCACCGCCTGATGGATGTTCCCCACCGCCACGAACATGGACGCCTTCGCGGCGGCGTGGGAGACGACCAGGTAGATGGCGCCCGCGCGGGCCCCGCTCGTCGCCATGGGGAAGACGAGGAACATGTAGCCAATCTGCGCGACGCTCGAATAGGCGACGACGCGCTTGAGCTGCGTCTGGCTCAGCGCCAGGGCCGAGCCCCACAGCACCGCCACCGCGCCGAGCACGCCCAACAGCTGCCCCACCTGCGCGTCCATGACGGGCGCGAAGACCTCCAGCCACAGCCGCAAGAGCACGTAGAAGGAGCCCTTCGAGATGAGCGCCGACAGGAGCGCCGTGACGGGCGTGGGCGCGCCCGTGTACGTCGGCGGCAGCCAGACATGGAGCGGGAACAGCGGCGTCTTGAGGCACAGCCCCACCGTCACCAGGCCCGCGGCCACCCACGTCACCGGCCCCGGCTGCACGCGCTGGGCGAGCGTCCCCACATCCAGCGTGGCGTGGGCGCCGTACAGCAGCGCGATGCCCAGCAGGTAGCAGAGCGAGCCCGGCAGCGCGAAGAGCAGGTAGCGCAGGCCCGCGTCGAGCCCCGGCAAGTCCCTGCGCACCGCGATGAGCGCGACGGCCGCCAGCGTCGTCAACTCCAGCGTGACGTAGAGATTGAACGCATCCGCCGACAGCACCAGCGCGTTGAGCGCGCACCAGACGAACAACCACAGTGGGAGGAACTCCCGGTCCTCGCGGTCTCCGAAGTGGTCCAGCGCGTGGACGCTGATGAGCGGCCCCACCAGCGCGATGGTCAGCAGCATCAGCGCGGCCAGGCCATCCGCGCGCCACTCGATGCCCAGGGGAGCGCCCCACCCGCCAATGGACTGATGCAGCACGCCCTGATGGGCCACCTCCCACGCGAGCATCGAGGAGGCCATGAGCGTGGCCACCGACGCCACGCCCGCGACCAGGCGCACGCCCGGGCGCCCCACCAACAGCGCCAGCACCGCCCCCAGCAGCGGGAGGATGACCGGCCACGCCATCAGGGCCGCCACGCTCGTCATGGACCTTCCCCGTCGGAGCGGGGCTCGTGCTCGGGCAGGTGGGTCGCCTGGGCCTGGAGCCGGGCCATGCGGCGCGCCAGGGCCACGCCCAGCGCCGTGGAGCTCACCGACACGACGATGCCCGTCAGCACCAGCGCGTGGGGCACGGGGTCCGGCGGGCCCGAGGGCACGCGCCGCGCCAGGGCAACGAGGACGAGCAGCACTCCGGAGCCGGTGATGTTCGAGGCGAGGATGCGCTTCACCACGTGCTGGTGCGAGAAGAGGCCCACCAGCCCCACGCTGAACAGCGCCACTCCCGACAGGGCGTAGAGGACCCACGGATTCATCGCTCGCCCCCTCGCCCCATCCTCGAAGGACGCGTCCCCGGGAAGAACATCAGCAGCACCATGGCGATGGTGACCGTCAGGGCCATCTCCACGATGAAGATGAGCGTGCCGGCAAGCTTCTCCGGGAGCTCCAGGAGGCGCCCTCCAGAAAACAGCGGCGCCACCGCCACGCCGATGAACAGCAGCGGGCCGGTGAGCAGCGCCCAGCGCACCCGGAGCGAGGACATGCGCGGCGTTCCCATCCGGCTCGTGAGAATCGCCACCACTCCACCTCCCGCGAGGATGGCGCCCGCCTGGAAGGCCCCGCCCGGCCCATGGTCACCCACCCACACCAGGTAGCCCGCCACCAGCAGCAGCGCGGGCGTCATCATCCGGAACAGCTCACCCGTCAGCGGGTCCTTCGCGGCTTCGGACGAGGCCCGCTCGCTGCGCGGATTCACCGCCCGCGCCCCCAGCGCGGCCACCAGCAGGACAGCGATTTCGAGCAGCGTGTCGTAGCCCCGGAAGTTCAGCAGCACCGCCGTGACGGGGTGCTTCACCCCGCTGTCCTCCCGTCGGGCCGCCACCTCCAGCCCCAAGCCAGGGCTGTCGGCCGGCAGCGCGAGCACCGCCCACCCGAGCAGGAGCGTCAACGCGGCCGTGGCCAGCAGCGCCCAGGGCCTGCGCCGGGCTCGCGCGCGGACATCGGGCGGCGTCTCCTCCGTCCAGCTCAGCGTGTGCATCAGCAGCGCGCCGGTGAGGCCCGTGCCCACCGCGGCCTCCACCAGCGCGATGTCCGGCGCCTCCAGTCGCGCCCAGCCCAGCGCGGACAGCAGCCCGAAGGCGACGAAGAGCACCACCGATTGGGACAGCGACTCGGTCCTCAGCACCAGCCAGGCCAGCAAGGGCAGACACAGCGCGAGGCAGCCATCCAGCAGCCCGTCCATCATGGCTCCCGCCGCCCTCCCCAGGGCACGGCGCCCCTGCGAAGCGCCGCGCGCGCGATGAGCTGGCAGGTGAAGGCGCTGGCGATGAGGACGAAGAGCCAGACGAGGAACAGCTTGAGAGCCGTCGCCCACGAGGCGGACTGCAGCGCCAGCCCCACCACCACCAGCCCCAGGCCCAGGTTGTCGACCTTGGTGAGCGCATGCAGCCGGCAGTACACGTCCGGGAAGCGCAGCACGCCCACCGTCCCCGCCAGGCAGAAGGCGGCGCCAGCGAAGAGGAACGCGGCGGAGAGCAACTCCAGGGGACTCACGGCCTCGGCTCCTTGTCGGAGGCCGCGCTGGCGCCGTTCGCTTCACTTCCCACCGCGAAGCGCACGAAGGCCACCACCGTGACGGGCGCCAGCAACGCGAACACGAGCGCCACGTCCCGCAGCGCGTCCCGGCCCGCGTCCGCCGCGAGCAGCACGAGGACGCCCACGCCCGTCGTCCCGAAGAGCTGCGCCACGATGAAGCGGTCCGTGAGCGTGGGTCCGCGAATGACTCGCACCATGCCCGCGAGGATGTTCAAGAGCAGGAAGCAGGCCAGTCCCGTGCGCAGCTCATGCATGGACGGGCTCCGGTGGCGGAATCCCCAAACCAAAGAGTCGCGACACGCGCCACTCCAGGTTCTCCAGGTCGTGGTGGATGCGCTCGCCCCGGTCCACGAGCGAATGCACCACCAGCTCGTCCCCGAGCACATCCGCGTTCAGCGTGCCCGGCATCAAGCTGAGGGTGATTCGGAACACCGTCTGCGGCGCGCCCCCAGGCAGGCGCATCCGATAGCGGACGAACACCGGAGAGATGGGCAGGCCTGGCGCCAGCGCGCGGCGCGCCACGTCGAAGCCTCCGTGCACGGAGCCCGCGAGGAAGAAGCCGGCGAACCGCAAGACTTCCGTGAGCCGCCACCCGTAGCCCCGGGGCGGACTCAAGAGGAAGCTCACCACCGACACCGTCAGGACGACGGGCAGGCCGAAGGTGAAGCTCTTCGGGTCTCCGTCACACAGGGCCCACCACGCCACGCTCACGAAGACGACGCGCGCCACCGCGCTCTTCCATGCGCCCGCACGGAACCAGGACCCCACCTCGCGGAGCCCTCCCGTGCGTCCCTGTTCTTGACCCTCATCCCCTGTCTCCACGGCCGAGGACCCTAGTGCCAGGTCCACCGCCGCGTCGGGCCGAGTCGCCACCGCGTTCGTCACCGGACGCTTCCCGCACACGAGGACATCAGGACATCTGTCGACAGGTCGACGACGCGAGCCAGAGCGCTTCCCTCTCAAACACAGACATCCACGAGCCCACCCTCCCCCATCTGGGGGGCTCCGGCCCCACTCCCCAGGGCGTGGAGGCGCACGATGGCGGCGGCTAGATTGCCGCCACCGCAATCATCCCCTGGGAGCCACGACGATGAGCATCATCACGACGAAGGACGGAGCACGCATCTATTACAAGGACTGGGGCCAGGGTCGGCCCGTCGTCTTCAGCCACGGCTGGCCGCTCAGCTCCGACAGCTGGGACGAGCAGCTCTTCTTCCTCGCCTCCAACGGCTTCCGCTGCATCGCGCATGACCGCCGGGGCCATGGCCGCTCCACCCAGACGTGGGGCGGCAACGACATGGACACCTACGCCGACGACCTCGCGGCGCTGCTGGACACCTTGGACGTGAAGAACGCCATCCTCGTCGGCTTCTCCACCGGGGGAGGCGAGGTGGCCCGCTACATCGGTCGCCATGGCACGAAGCGCGTGGCCAAGGCGGTGCTCGTGGGCGCGGTGCCGCCGCTCATGGTGAAGACAGCCGCCAACCCGGGCGGACTCCCGCTGGAGGCCTTCGACGGCATCCGCGCGGGCGTGCTCGCCGACCGCTCCCAGTTCTTCAAGGACCTCACGACGCCCTTCTACGGCGCCAACCGGCCGGGCTCGAAGGTCTCCCAGGGCGTGCGCGACGCGTTCTGGCTCGCGGGCATGCAGTGCGGCCTCAAGCCGTCCTACGACTGCATCAAAGCCTTCTCCGAGACGGACCTCACGGAGGACCTCAAGAAGTTCGACGTGCCCACGCTCATCATCCACGGCGACGACGACCAGATTGTCCCCATCGGCGCGGCGGCGCACCTGTCGTCCAAGCTCGTCAAGAACTCCACGCTGAAGGTCTACGCCGGTGCGCCGCACGGCCTCTCCGTGACGCACCGGGAGCAGTTCCACTCGGACCTGCTCGCCTTCGTGAAGGCCTGACGGTTCCACGCGGTCTCAGGGCACGCCCACGCGGATGACCTGGGTGGTGGAGGCACTCACCCCCTTGGCATCCGTGGCGGTGAGGGTGACGGTGTAGCGGCCCACGCCCGCGTAGCGGTGCTCCAGGTACGCCGCGTCAGACGTGGTGCCGTCGCCCAACTCCCAGCGGAAGCGCTGAATCCAGCTCCCCGGCTCCGTCGTCGTGCTCGTCGTCGCATCGAGGAACACGTCCAGTGGCGCGGTGGCTCCGGAGAAGGGACCGCCGGTGATGCGCGGCACGGGACGCGGTCCTCCACCGCTCGAAGGCGCGAGCAGCCTGCGCACCGTCGACGCCCCCTGGTCCACGACGAGCACGTCTCCCCCCGACAGCGCGGCGATGCCCGTGGGCAGGCTGAACGTCGCCTGCTCCGCCGCGCCGTCGCGCGCCCCGTGCGCCCCCGTCCCCGCGTAGGTCCTCGCCTGTCCGCCGACGAGCGCGCGGATGCGCTCGTTGCCCGTGTCCGTCAGGAGCAGCCGCCCATCCACATACGCCGCGCCCAGCATGGGCAGGAACAGCGCCGCGCCTCCCGCGCCGTCCGCGAAGCCGCCCGTGACGGCGCCGGCCACGGTGGACGTGGTGAAGCTGGCATCCATCGCCACCCGGCGGATGAGCCGGTTGCCCGTGTCCACCACCCACAGCGCGCCCGCGCCGAAGGCCACCGCCGTCGGCCGGTGGAAGCGGGCCTGACTGGCGGGGCCGTTGGTGCTGCCTGAGCCCCGGGTGCCAATCACCGTGCTCACCTTCCCTTCAGGGGAGATGCGCGCGAGCCGGTGGTTGAAGGTGTCCGTCACGTACAGGTCCGCGCCAGCGAACGTCACGCTGCCAGGCGTCTGGAAGCGCGCGGCGGTGCCCACTCCGTCGGCCTTGCCCTGTCGGCCGTCCTTCGCGCCGGCGAAGGTGCTCACCGTCCAGCTTCCTCCCCGGGAGATGCGGACGATGCGGTGGTTGCCCGTGTCCGCCACATAGAGCGTGCCGTCCGGGGCGATGGCGATGGACTGCGGCGAGCGGAGCGCCGTCGTCGCGCCCGGCCCCTCCCCCACGCCCGGCGAGCCCGTCCCGGCGATGGTGGTGACGGTGCGCGCCTCGTCGTTGGCGATGCGCCTCACCACGTGGTTGCCAGTGTCCGCGATGAACACCGTGCCCGTGCCGTCCACCGCCACGCCCACGGGCCTGCGGAAGCGCGCCTGCGTCGCGGGGCCATTCACCAGGCCCTCCTGGAACGCGCTCCCGGCGAACGTGGAGACGCCCGCGGACTGGCCCGTGCGGTCCACCGGCCGGGGACTCTCCGCGCCGAACGTGTCCCCGTCGAGCGTGGGCACCAGCCCCGCCCTGCGCATGACGTTGTCGGTGATGCGCTGCACGCGGAGGTCCGCGAAGTGGGGATGGGACAGCCCTTGGGACCAGGAGATGCCACCGCTGGAGAAGACGAACGCGCCGGAGGGCGCGGCGTACAGGCCGGAGGTGTGCCAGTTGGGCTCGCCCTTGTTGCTGATGGCCGGCGATTGCGCCAGCGGGATGAGGCCCGGCGGCCCCGCGCCGTTCGTCCACGCGCGGTCGATTTCATAGCCGACGACGGAGGGGATGGAGTCGCCCCGCGCGAGCCCCGTACCGGCGAAGGGCCACGCGCCCGGCGTATGCACGACGTACGGCTGGGGAATGATTCCCCACGCGTCGGACATCACCCCCACCAGTCCGTTCTCCGGCTCACCGAGCAGCGCGTTGCGCCAGCGCACGGTGACGAGCGGCGTGCCGGCCAGCGGGTCCTCCGCGCGGGCCTCGTCCTTGTAACAGACCTGCTTGCGCCGCGACGCGCCCGCGCTCGACGACTCCAGGCGGATGAGCCAGCAGCTCGTGTCACTGCCGAGGAACGCCAGACTCACTCCCGACGCCAGCGCCGCGTCCACCGCCGTCCGGGCCGGGCGGGACCAGTACTCGTCATGTCCCACGGAGATGAACAGCCGCTGTCCCAACAGCAGCGAAGGGTCCCTGTCCACGTCGACGTTGGTGACGTAGGACAGCTCGTAGCCCTTCGACTCCGCCCACAACACGAAGTGGTGGGTGGCGTAGAAGTACTCGCCCGCGCCGTTGCCATCCGCGTAGGGCCGGTCGAACGAGACGACCTTGGCGTGGCCTCCGGACAGCCCCAGCGAGGTGGAGTAGAGGCTCTCGCCGCCCCAGGCGTTGTAGGCCTGGAAGGTGGTGAACGGAATCTGGAGGACGCCCGTGTTCTTCCGCTCGTCCGCGCGGACGACGAAGATGACGTAGGACTGGGGCCCGTCATCGCGCCGCAGCTTGAGCAGGTAGACGCCGCTGGGCCAGCTCGCCTGCGTGGGGACGGTGAAGCTGGTGGGCCAGCGGCACTCGACCAGGCCCGTCGTCCGGTCCGCCACGGGCGTGGGCTGGGGGCCGATGGTGACGGGGCCTCCGGACGCCATCTTCCGGGAGCCCGTGCCCCCGTAGTAGCCCATGCGGTACAGCTCCCAGCTCACCGCGCGCGCGCCGTCCGTCCGGACATGGATGTCGATGGACTCTCCGCGCTGCACGCTGGTCGCACCGGCATACCCCTCCAACTGGGCCCCCGTGGCGGGCTGACTCAGCCTCCACTCCGTGGTGCCGGGTCGACGAGCCTCGAGGGCTACCGGTGTGCCTGACACCATCATGCCCACCACCGTCAGGACGATTGCCAATCCCATGAGCGCGCTCCTCCCGCGCCGGATGTCATCGCCCGCCGAATCCCTCTCAACCCGACCGCGTGCTCAGTGGGCGCCCGCGAACAATGGCGCTCGCGTCTGTGCCAGGGCCGACGCGACGAATGTCTGACATGGCCCGTCCGCGCGAGTCCTCACTCGCCGCCGGGGGGCGGCACCCCACGTTTCCTGACCTGGAGCCACCCAGGGGTTTCCACGACGCGGGGTGGGTCCGCGAGGCGCTTTCGTTGAGTGGCTGACCGGAGGGCATGCGGGCCCGGTCCTCGTGCGTGGGGCGCCTGGCCTACAATGCGCTGACCATGTCCAAGACGGTCCTCACTCGAAACAATGTGCAGGTCGTCGGTCGGGGCGACGACGTGCTCGTGCTCGCCCACGGCTTCGGCACCAACCAGACAGCCTGGCGCAACCAGGTGCGTGCCTTCGAGGACACGCACCGCATCGTCCTGTTCGACCATGTGGGCGCCCAGGGCTCGGATTTGGAGGCTTACAGTCCGCACCGCTACGCCGGCCTGGAGAGCTACGCGTTGGATTTGATTGAGGTGCTGGAGGCCGTCCAGGCGCGCGACGTGTTCTATGTGGGCCACTCCATGAGCGGGATGATTGGCCTGCTCGCGGGGCTGGACCGTCCGGAGCTCTTCCGCGGCATGGTCTTCATCAGCGCGTCCCCGCGCTACATCAATGCCCCCGACTATCGGGGCGGGTTCGAGCGGCCGGACATCGACGCGCTCTACGAGACCATCGAGAAGCACTTCGACGCGTGGGCCAGCGGCTTCGCGCAGGCCGCGGTGGGGCCCTCCGCCACGCCCGAGGTGGTCAAGGCCTTCTCCGAGTCCCTCATCGCCCTGCGGCCGGACATCGCCATCGGCGTGATTCGCATCATCTTCGAGTCCGACTTCCGCGAGCAGCTCACCCGACTGAACATCCCCTCCTGGGTCGTCCAGCCGCTCCACGACTTCGCCGTCCCCAACCACGTGGGCGAGTACCTGGCGAAGAGCCTCAAGGGACAGCTCCACTACGTCCCCAACCAGGGCCACCTGCCGCACATGACGGCGCCGAACGAGGTCAACGCGCTCATCGCCCAGGCACTCGCCGCCGCTGCGTGAGCCCGCGGGAGGAGGATGCGTCCACTCCGGGGGGGACTTCCGTACCGTCCCCCGTGGATTCTTCGGTGATGGAGCTGATGGTGGCCTCGGTGCAGGCCCTGTCGGTTCGAGATGGTGGACAGCTCGCGCGGGTGCTGGAGGTGGTGCGTCAGGCGTGTCACGCGGACGTGGCCGTCAGCCTGCGCCGCATCGACGCCGTCACCGTGTTCGAGCTGGCGGGCACTCCCGCCGCGCGCCCCCGGCTGGCCCACCTGGGAGAGGTCCTCTTCCGGGGCGTGCTGGGAGAGACGCGGTGGTGCTTCTTCGACCCGAGTCCCCAGGACCTCGGCCTCCCGGAGCCGCTGCGCGGGGCCATGGCCGTGCTGCCGTGGCAGTCGGTCGATGACCGCAAGGGCGCCCTGCTCCTCCTGCGCCGCGGCCCAGCCCCCTTCACGCCCGCCGAGCACGCCCTGCTGCGAGCGCTGTCCGGCCTGCTGCTCACCGCCGCGCGGGAGTGTGATTTGGAAGGCGCGACGGAGACGCTGCGGGCGCGCGTGGACGCCATCACCGACGCAGTGCCCTGCGGGCTCGTCTTCCTGGAGCAGAACCGCGTGGAGACCTGGGTGAACAAGCCGGGCGCCCTCCTCCTGGGGCTGCCGGAAGGCCAGGTGCCCGCCCACCTCATGTCCCGCGCCATGGCCGCCCTGCGCGAGCGCGCGACGAACCGCGCTCACATCGACGAGCGGATGGCGCGCATGTTCGACGGCAGCCAGCCCGAGCTGCGCAACATGCTCTGGCGCTTCGAGTCCCCGCACCAGACGCTGTCCGTCTCCTGCGTGCCCGCGCGCCGGGGCTCCGCGCGGGGCCGGCTGTGGGCCTTCCTGGACGTCACCGAGGCCCAGGACGCGCTGTCCGCGATGGGCGAGAAGAACGTGGCCCTGGACGCCGCGCGCGCGGAGGCCGACGCCGCCAACGCCGCCAAGTCCAGCTTCCTGGCCAACATGAGCCACGAGATTCGCACGCCCATGAATGGCGTGCTCGGCATGGCGCAGCTCCTGCGCGAGACGTCGCTCACCGAGGAGCAGCAGGAGTGCGTGGACGTCATCCACACCAGCGGCGACTCGCTCCTGCGCCTCATCAATGACCTGCTCGACTTCTCCAAGATTGAAGCCGGCGCCTTCGAACTGGACAGCCAGTCCTTCTCACTGCGCCAGGGCCTCAAGGAGTGCCTGGGATTGCTGAGCCCGCAGGCCGCCAGGCGGGGGCTCACCCTGAGCCACTCTGTGGACGAGGACGTGCGCGACGCGCTGCTCGGCGACAAGACGCGGCTGCGTCAGGTGCTCGTCAACCTGGTGGGCAACGCGCTCAAGTTCACCCATGAGGGCGGTGTCACCGTCCACGTCTCACGCGGCGACACGGGCCCGGACGCCGAGGCGAAGCGCTGGCCCTTGCGCTTCACCATCCAGGACACCGGCATCGGCATCCCCGCCGAGCGGATGGACCGCCTCTTCCGCTCCTTCAGCCAGGTGGACGCGTCGACGAGCCGGCACTACGGCGGCACGGGCCTGGGGCTCGCCATCAGCCTGCGGCTGGCGGAGATGATGGGCGGCACCATCCGCGTCCAGAGCACCGTGGGGGTCGGCTCCACCTTCACGCTCGAAGTCGTGCTCCAGGAAGGCCAGGTGGTGCCCCTCCGGCCCGCGGCCGAGCTGGACGTCACCCTGGGCCAGCGCCTGCCACTGAGAATCCTCCTGGTGGAGGACAACCCCGTCAACCAGAAGGTCGGCCTGCGCCTGTTCAAGAAGCTGGGCTACGACGCCGACATCGCGGGCAATGGCGAGGAGTCCCTGAGCGCGCTGGAGCGCGAGTCCTATGACGTCGTCTTCATGGACGTCCACATGCCGCAGATGGATGGCCTGGAGGCCACGCGGCGCATCCGCGCCGATGCGCGGCGATATGGAAGTCCTCGCATCATCGCGATGACGGCCAGTGTCATCCAGGGAGACCAGGACCTGTGTCTCCAGGCGGGCATGAACGACTTCGTGACCAAGCCCGTGGAGGTGGGGCTGCTCGTGGCCGCGCTGGAGAACGCGGCCGAGGCGCCTCGCTTCGAACCGCCTCCCGCGCCGCCGGCCATCGCCTTCGACACGACGGCCTTCCAGCGGCTGGAGCTGCTCACCGGCTCGGACCGGAGCGAGCTGACCACCCTGGTGCGCGACTTCCTGCGCAACGCCGACAAGCACCTGGCCTCGTTCCGCGTGGCCATGGGGGAGAACGACGCGGCGGCGCTGACGCGACACGCGCACAGCCTGCGCTCCAGCGCGGCCCTGTTCGGCGCGGCCCGCCTCTCCCGCACGTGTGAGGAGCTGGAGACGCGCTCGCAGCGGGAGCCCCCCGAACGACTGGGCGCGCTCGTGGACTCCGCCCTCCGGGACTTCGACGAGGCAAGACTGGCCCTGGAAGAGGCGGTGCCCGAGGTCCACTCCGCGGGGATGCCACCCTCGGACACCAGCGCCTGAGTCACCCCGTCAGCGCATCCAGCCTCGCATCGGGCCTCTCCACCACGCGCCCCAGCAGTCGCTGGAAGCCCTCCGAGAGCCGCTCGACCTCGGCGGGCTGGAACACGTCGGAGGCGTACTCGAAGGCGCCTCGCAGGCTGCCCAGGTCCTCGCGCAGCAGCAGCGTCAGCTCATGGCGGGCGGTGCCCGGCACCGACGCATCCGGCGTGTCCGTCAGCAGCGTGCAGCACAGGCCGGGGATGTCCACCTCGAAGGCGGCCGCGTTCTCGAACACGCAGGCGACCTGCACCGCCGGAGACTCACCCCGCGCGTCGCGGACCTGTCGCGCCACCTCTTCGAACGGCAGCTCCTGATGACTCAGGTCCTCCGTGGTGCGCGCGTGGTGCCTGGCGAGCAGCTCCCGGAAGGTGGGGTTGCCCGTCAAGTCACACCGGAGCGCCACGGTGTTGGCCAGACAGCCCACCACGTCGCGCAGCTCGCGCCGCCCCCGGTTGGCCACCACGGTGCCCAGCAGCAGGTCCTCCTGGCCCGCATGCCGGCGCAGCAGCGCGGCGAAGGCGGCCGAGAGCGCGGTGAACAGCGTGGTGCCCTCCCCACTCGCCAGCGCCTTCCAGGCAGACGTCAGGGCCACGGGCACGTCGAAGCGGACCAGCCCGCCCTGGCGTGGGTCCTCGGCCCTGGGCCTTCGCGACGTCAGCGTCAGGGATGGCACCCCCTCCAGCCGCGCGCGCCAGTACTCGCGCTGCCGCGCCGCCGCCTCGCTGTCCAACCAGTCCCGCTGCCACCGCGCCACGTCCACCCACTGACGCGAGGGTGACGCCAGCGGCGACGGCACCCCCGCATGGAAGACGCGATACAGCGACGCCAGCTCCCGACTGAACACTCCGAGCGACGGCCCATCCGTGATGAGCCGATGCTGCGTCACCAGCAGGACATGCGCCTGGTCCGCCAGCACCACCAGCGTCGTGCGAATCAGCGGGCCTGACTGCAGGTCGAACGGCGCGCGGCCCCGCGCATCGAAGAGTGTCCGGAAGGACGCGGAGCGCAGCGCCTGCTCCGCGCCGCCGGCCTCTTCCGCCCGCAGGTCCACCACGGGCAGCTCCACCCGGAGCGACGACGTCACCACTTGCGTCAGCCGCCCGTCCTGCTCGCGGAACGTCGTCCGGAACGACTCGTGGCGTCGCACGATTTCTTGGAGGCTGAGTCTCAGCGCTTCGACCTCCAGGGGACCGTCGAATCGCAGACCGAAATGGACGTGGAAGCGCGCACTGCCCCGCTGGAGGGTGTCCAGGCGCCAGACACGCTGCTGCCCCAGGGACACAGGCGGCGTCTCCTTGGAGGAGGACACCCGCGCCTCACCGGACTCGCTCGGAGCCGACAGGGCGAACAGCGCGTCGGGGGAGGCCAGCGCGCGCGCCAGGGCTTCGATGGTGCGCTGCTGCCAGAGGAAGGACAGGGTGAGCGGCAAACCCAACCATTGTTCCAAATCATGCGCCAGGCAGATGGCCCCCATGGAGTCCAGCCCCTGCTCGACGAGGGGACGCCGGGTGTCGATGGAGGCCGCGGGCATCTGCCAGTGCAGCGCGAGCCACTCCACCACCCAGCCCTCGATGGTCACATTGTGAGCAGGCAGCCGGGACTCGAATTTCACGCAAGCACTTCCACTCCATTGGAGGTGCGTGCGTGGAGTGATGACGTCAAGGAGCGCTTCCAGGAGTCCGCCCTTCAGGCGTGCACGAGCAGACGAGCGCGTCCTCCCGGGCGTCACCTGCCAATCCTTTGGGCCCGGAGGACAGGTATACCGAGACGCGTCATACGACTCTGCTAGGCTCGCGCGCCTTCAGAGGTTCCCCCTGCGCACACGCATCGCCTTCCGGGCACTGGGTACGGCCGCCCTGCTCTTCCTGCTGCCATGGGTCGTCTATGGCAGCGCCATCTCACTGCCCTACGGCCTGCGCGACGACTACGCGATTCAGCGCGAGGCCCACGAGGAGCCCGGGAAGATTCTGCGGGTGTGCGGCGCCATGGGCCGTCCGCTGTATGGCTGGCTCCTGGAGCGCGCCACGCGGGAGACGGACGGCGTGGAGGGCCTGAGCGCCCTCAGGGCCCTGGGCGTGCTGGGGCTGGCCCTGCTGTCGCTCGTGCTCCATCTGCTGTTCCGCGCCGAGGGGTGGCGACGGGCTCATGCCGCGCTGCTCGCCGCGTTCCTCACGGTGATTCCCTCCGCGCAGGTGGTGGCCAGTTGGAGCATCTGCTGGCCCCAGGCCGTGGCGCTGCTCGCGAGCGCCCTGGCCTTCGCCCTGGCGCGACAGGGCCTGGGTCCTTCCACGAGCGGGGCGCGGCGCTGGCTTTGGTGTGTGGGCGCGGTGGTGGCCCTGGCCGCGTCGACGCTCATCTATCAAGCGAGTGGTCCGTTCTACGCGGTGCTGCTCGCGGCGGCGCTGGTGACGCGGCGGTTCGACGACGTCCGGACGCCTGCGCGCTGGCTCGCAAGCCACCTGTTCGTGGTGGGCGGCGGCCTGGGGCTCGCCTATGCCATCACCCGGCTGACCTTCTGGCTGGGGCTCTTCACGCCGTCGCCGCGCATGGCGCTGGAGCGGCACTTCGTGGACAAGGCGGCCTGGTTCGTCACCCAGGTGCTGCCCAACGCGCTGGCGCTCAACGCGCTCAACGACACGGACGCCGCGCCCTCCGGTGGCTACTGGCCCATGGTGGGCGTGACGCTGGCGGTGCTCACGCTGGGGCTCGTCGTCGAGGGACGGCGCGCGGGACGCGTGGGCGTGGGGACGTGGGGGATGGCGCTGGTGGGCCTGTCGGGCGTCGCGTACTGCGCCAGCCTGCTCGCCAGCGAGCGGTGGCCCACGTACCGCACCCTCTATGCCCTCACCGGCGTGTGGAGCGTGTTCTTCTTCGCCGCCGTGGTGAAGCTGGGAGAGCTGTGGCCCGCGCGCGGGCCTCGCATGGCGGTGGCGGTGCTGGGCGGCTTCGTCGCGGTGAGCGCCTTGCTCGCGCACCTGCAATCCGTGGAGCTGTTCGCGCGGCCCCAGGGCCGGGAGCTGGAGCTGATGCGGCAGGGAGCCGCCGCCATCATCCCCGCGCGCAAGCCGCGCGTCTTCGTCCTCACCGCGCGGCAGGGGGACTCGTCGGCGTCCCAGCGCTACCTGGACGAGTTCGGCTCCGTGTCCGTCGACACCGAGTGGGTGGCCAAGGAGCTGCTCGCCACCGTCGTCCGGGAGCGCTTCCCCCTGGAGCGAAACCCCCAGTCGCTCTACCGCTTCGCCGCGGGTGCGGTCCTTCCGGAGGCCCGCGCCTACGACATCCTCGTCGACATGCGCCAGACGCGGCGGGTGCCCCTCCAGTTCGCCCGTTGAGCAGCTGCCACCGCCCACCTGAACCGAAATTCCCCCGTTGACGCCAGGGCACCGGGCCGGGCATGCCACCGGTCCGTGCCCTCCTACGAACAGATTTTCGAGAACAACCGTCGCTGGTCCGCGGACAAGACGAAGGACGACCCTCGGTATTTCGAGCGGCTGTCCTCGGAACACAACCCCGAGTACCTCTACATCGGCTGCTCCGACAGCCGGGTGCCCGCCAACGAAATCATGGGCGTGGAGCCCGGGGATGTCTTCGTCCACCGCAACGTCGCGAACCTGGTCAACAACGTCGACCTGAACGTGATGTCGGTCATCAACTACGCGGTCCGCCACCTGTCGGTGAAGCGCATCGTCGTCTGCGGCCACTACGGCTGTCAGGGCGTGAAGGCCGCCATGCAGCCCCGGGATTTGGGCATCCTCAACCCGTGGCTGCGCAACGTGCGGGACGTCTACCGGCTCCACAAGGCGGAGCTGGACGCGCTCACGGACCCGGAGGCCCGCTACGCCCGGCTGGTGGAGCTCAACGTCACCGAGCAGTGCTTCAGCATCGTCAAGACGGCCGCCGTGCAGCGCACGTATCTGGAGAAGGGCTTCCCCACCGTGCACGGCTGGGTGTTCGACATGCGCACCGGCCTGCTGCGGGACTTGGAGCTGGACTTCCCCAAGCTGCTGCGCGACGTGCAGGAGGTCTACAACCTCATGGACAAGGACTCGGTTTTCTAGCGGGCGGCCTCAGTCGTGTCGCAGCGCGATGATGGGGTCCACGTGGGGTCGATGCCCGGAAGTATCGCGAAGGCCCCGGGACATTCTTGGGACAGGGCAGCGAGTCACTTGTTATCAGTGACTTGGACGTCTTCCGGTTTTTACACACCCCCTGGAAGACAACACCCACATGCTCTCCTCCCCCTCTCGTCGAGCAGTCTGGCTTGCCGTGTTCATCCCGCTGCTTGGAGCCTGCGGTCCCACCTCCCTGCCCGAGGAGGCCCCGCCTCCTCCGACGACAGCGGAGGAACGCCTCCAGCCGAGCACGCTCGTCGCGCCAGGGAGTGTGTGGCGCTATCGCGATACGGGCGTGGACCCGGGCGCGGGCTGGACGGCCGCGGGCTACGCGGACTCGACGTGGAAGCAGGGCCCCGCGCAGCTCGGCTACGGCGACGGCGACGAGGCCACGGTCGTCTCCTACGGCCCCAGCACGTCGTCGCGCTACGTGACGACGTGGCTGCGCAGGACGTTCACCGTCGCGGACCCGACGCGGGTGAGCAACGTGGTGCTGCGGTTGCTGCGCGATGACGGCGCCATCGTCTACCTGAACGGGCAGGAGGTCCTTCGCAGCAACCTGCCCGCCGGAGCGGTGACGGCGTCGACGCTGGCGAGCACCGTCATCGCCGACAGCGCCGAGCTGACCTGGCACAGCGTCTCCGTGCCCGCCACCGCGCTCACCTCGGGCACCAACGTGCTCGCGGTGGAGGTGCACCAGTCCACGCTCAACTCGTCGGACCTGAGCTTCGATTTGGAGCTGACCGCGGAGGTCGCCGCCGCGCCCGCCACGCCGTGCTGGCCGCTGGACCTGCCGGCCCTGAGCACGCTGCGCGCATCGCCGAAGAAGGTCTTCGCGCACTACTTCTCGCCGTACCCGCTCTCCCTCGACAACCGGGAGCCGTCGGTCGACTACTACGCGCGGCACTACCTGGTGCCCACCGGGGAGAACTCCAAGTTCGCGTACTGCGGCGGCCTCCTCAAGCAGCGGCCCCTGCCCCAGGCGCCCCGCGCGTCCGGCGTGGACTACGAGCTGGCGAACTTCGAGCTGGAGGTGCGCCGCGCCTCGGCACTGGGGCTGGACGGCTTCACCTACGACATCCTCAACCACACCGGCACGCATTGGAGCCGCCTGCTGAAGCTGCTCCAGGCCGCGAGCAACGTCGACAGCGGGTTCCGCATCGTCCTCATGCCGGACATGACCTCCACCTACTCGGGCACCGACGCGGAGGCGCTGACGGCGTTCGTGAACTCCATCGCCTCGGTGGCCTCTCACCCGGCGGTGTATCACCTGGAGGATGGGCGGCTGCTGCTTTCGCCGTACTACGCGGACAAGCGCACGCCGCAGTGGTGGGCCTCCGCCCTCCAGGCCCTCCAGGCGCGCGGAATCCCGTCGGCGCTGTGGCCCGTGTATGTCAACCCGTGGGTGGCGCAGACGAACGCGCTCAAGGCGGTGGTGCCGCTGCATGGCACGTCCACCTGGGGCAGCCGGACGCTCTCCGGGGCCTCGGGACAGTTGGCCAACCCCGGCACCGCGCACGGCATGGGCTTGCAGTGGATGGCGCCGGTGGCCGTGCAGGACTCCCGCCCCAAGGACCTCGTCTACACCGAGGCAAACAACTCGCAGGCGCTCCGGGCCCTGTGGGGCGCGGCCATCCAGGGCGGCGCGGACTGGGTGCAGCTCATCACCTGGAATGACTATTCGGAGGCGACGGAGTTCTCCCCGTCCTCCGGTACGCAGTGGGCCGTCTTCGACCTGACGGCGTATTACACCGCCTGGTTCAAGACAGGCGTGCAGCCGCCCATCGTCCGGGATGCGCTGTATTACTTCCACCGGTTGCACTCGACGAGCGCGGCGCCGGACCTGACGAAGCAGAGCGCCGTCTACCGGCTGGTGAATGGCGCGCCCGCGGCGAACGAAATCGAATTGCTCGCGTTCCTGACGGCGCCCGCGACGCTGGAAATCGAGCTGGCGGGCAGCGTGCAGCGGGCGAACGTGGCGGCGGGAATCCAGTCGTTCCGCGTCCCGCTCCAGCAGGGAACGCCGAGCTTCCGGCTGGTGCGCGCCGGCGCCACGGTGGCGTCCGTGACGAGCGCCTTTCCCATCAACAACACCCTCGTCTACCAGGACATGCTGTACCGCGCGGGTGGAAGCCTCTCGTGTGACCGCTCGCCCTTCTTTCCCTGACGCAGCTCGCAGGTGAGCAAGTGCGACCAGGGTCGGCCGTTGAACACAGACGGCCGGCCCGGCCTGATGCTTTGGAGCCGCGTGTCCAGCTTTGAGCCACCCGCTATCCATGGGAGTGGCCAGATGCATGACAAGAGTTTCGTCCTGAGCCGGTGGTCCCGGAGCTGTGTGGTGGCAACGCTGTGCGTGGGCCTGCTCGCGGGCTGCGTTGGTGGCGGTGGCGGTGAGTCCCCAGTGCCAGGAGGCGGCGTACAGCCCTCCTCCACCTCGAAGGCCCTGACCCCGCTGCCGCCGCGCGTCGGACTGACGTTGCAGGACATCCAGGATGCCGGCTCGAATCTTCCCTACTGCCGGCTGCTCAAGACCTATCTGACGCCGCAGGTCCTTCAGGCCTATTACACGGACCAGGGCTTCGACGGCTGCGTCGTCGCGTGGATTGGGGACACGGGAGAGAGCCTGGAGGTGAACTCGAACTACGCGGAGGACGTCTACCGCGTGTATGTGAAGCGCGCGGGGCCCGAGCTCCAGACCACGGTGTTCCACATGCTGGGAGATGGAGTGGGCCCGGTGGATGTGAGGTTGGGAGGGCCTCCGCTGAGCGCCGTCAGCACGTTCGCCCTCGCCCTGGATGCACGGGGCTACCCCATCGTCGCGTGGCTCAAGCGGGCCACCGTGCACTTCCCCAACGTCGTGCTGCGCGCGGCCCGCTGGGATGGACAGCGGTGGTTGCCCATGGGCGACGAGCTGAACGAGGTCGACTCGCCCGACTCGGTGGCGTTCAACCCCCAACTGAGCTGGAGCGCGGAGGACCGCCCCGTGCTGACCTGGGATGAGAGCGTGAACGGCGGCACCTTGCACGTCCAGCGGACGTGGGATGGGAGCGTCTGGAAGTAGTTACGCCGGTGGTCCTGGCATACTCCGGAGCTGGCCAGCCGTCCCCCCATGGCTCGCCAGCTCGAAAGGACGCAGCTCTGCGACTCCATGCCTGCGCGGCACTTCTGCGCTTCCTCTTGGCGTGCGCTACGTCTGCACCGAGTCCCACGGAGCGCAGGTCCCCGAACCCACGGCTCGCCAACCTCCAGCGAGCGGCCACTCTGCCCTGGCGAGACGGGGGACGGTGCGCTGTCCGGGAGGCATCCCAGCCATGGCCCGTGTTGGCGGAGCGGTGCTTTCAAGCCCTCAACCATGACCGGATCCGGTTCAATGACCCGACCGGAAGGTGCTCCATCGCCTCCGCGGGCACGGCCGTCCTGGGATTCGGCCTCTGCGTTCTGGCTGCTCCCAAAATCGTCGTGGGCGCGGTGGTCATCGTAGGAGTGGTGGTGGTGGGGCTCGTCATCCAGGAAGCACTGGAGGCGTATGAGCTGAGCGGCAGCAGTCCGGAAGAGGTAGAGCCTGTGGCCCAAACGAAGGCCGCTCCGAGCAACCTCGCCGCGAATCGGAATCCCAAGCTGGAACCATCAGGGCAGGACTGGTTCCCCCCGGTGCCAACCGAGCCCCTGGAGCGCGAGCGCCACCCCAGGTGCAAGGCCATCCCGGTCAAGCATCGAGGCGGGGACGACGCACATGACCAGTGCGCCGACAGGTTTCCACCCAACCGCTACCCTGGGATGGACGTGCTCGTTGACACCAAGCACTTCGACGCCCTGCAAGTCGGCGCGCGCGTGTTGTGGGAGATCAAGACCGACCGATTCGACACCTACAGTGGCTTCCTCAAGAAGCAGGTGGTCGATGATCAGGTGGCGGAACTACGGGAAGAGCACGCCATCGCGGTGTCCTGTGGGTATGATTTCGTCGTGGGAGTGAGCACCGAAGAGCATAAGGACGCGCTGGAGTTCCAGGCGCCCGAACTCACCTTCGTCGTCACGGGGTGCCAGCGATGACTCGGCGCAACCCCCTCGCTATCATCGTCTACGCACCCGCGCTGGTGGACAACGATGGTCGCTCGCTCACCATCGTCCAGGGGATGGAACGGGCGTTTCCCGGTTTACGTCTGGAGTGGAGGCTGTCCAAGGAAGGTCAGCCTCTCCCACTGCCCCAGCGCGACGCCTGGCTCAGGGAAGAGACGAGGAAGGGGAGATTGCCGCTGGTATGCAATGGCGACGAACGCCTCCCCGTGATGATCTCGGGGTTGCAGATTCTCGCGAGCCAGGCGCCGGGGGGCCAGCCAATGCTGGACGTCCACGCCGAATTGCCACTCGATGAGACCGTGCTTGGGGTCTCGGTGAATGTGCTCGAGGGCGTGGCGGAGGGTGCACAGGCGTTCTGGGGGCATGCTACGCCCTTCCGTGCTGGGGTAGAGATCTCACGGCAGACAATCGACCCCGTGCACAAGCCGGGGATTCCGCCCCGAGGCCTCCCGGCGCTCAAGTTCGCCGTGAAAATCGGCGCACCCGAGATTCCGCAGCGCCTGGGGTGGATCAACTACTGGTCGCCCGCCGCCGCTCACGCCATCGGCTTTCCAGACCCCACTCGCGACGCCGAGCTGCTCTCACGAGCGCGGCGCACGGCGACGGGGGGATGGCTCGTACAGCTCACGGAGGCACCGCTCGATCTCGACAACCCCGCCCACCTCGATGCGCTCCTCCGAGCCTATGAGCGCTTCCCAGCGATAGGCGGGCGCGCGAGGCCTTGAGCTGTCACGGCGTCACGCCTCCCATGATTGGGAGGGTGGAGCCGCGCTACTTCCCCGTGGGGCGGAGCTTCGCCAGTCGCGACTTGTCCAGCTTCGCGACGAGACCGACGCTTCGTCCCGCGAGGTTGGCGACGACGTACTGCACGCTCGTCCCCATGACCTGCGCGCTCTCCGAGAGCGTCAGCCCGTAGTCCTGTTCCAGCCACTGCGTCAGGCCACTGGTCGCCAGGCGCAGCGCATCGTCCAGTGAGCCCGCCTGCCCGAGCACCATGAGGTGCGTGGGCGACTCCACCCGGGGCATCGGCGGCGCCTTGCCGCGCACGACATCCACCGTCAGCTCCACCTCCATCGAGGTCTCCAGCGCGAACTGCGACGTCTCTCCGTCGCCCTGCGCGGCATGGGCATCACCCACGTAGAGCAGCGCCCCGGGCTGGAAGACGGGCAGGTAGACGGTGTTGCCCTCCACCACCTCGTTGAAGTCCATGTTCCCGCCGAAGCGCCCCGTGTCCCCGGTGGAGATGGCGGGCATCCCGAAGCCCGGCGCCACCGCCAGTCCTCCCAGCATGGGCCGCAGCGGCACGGTGAAGTCCTTCAGTCGCTCCGTCGGCGTCTCCGGATGCGCGACGCCCTTCTCCCAGTCCAGCGTCCAGCGCACGGGCTTGCCCAGCCCCGTCGCCTTCGCCGCCAGCACGGGCGTCATCGCCCTGCCGACGATGCTGTCGAGGCTGTCCGCGGAGCGCCGGTTCAATCGCAGGCGCTTCAGGTGGATGACCAGCATGTCCCCCGGCCGCGCGTCTCCGATGAAGAACGGCCCGGTCTGCGGATTGCCATAGAGCGCCCGCGTGACACCCTGCTCATCCACGCCTCCCGAGTCGAGCGTCGTTGTCTTCAGCGTGTCGCCCGACCAGAGCGTCAGCACCGGCTCGCGCGTCGCGGAGAACTCGTTGGACCAGGTGGTGGGCTTGAACTCGTGGCGGCGCGGAGGGCCGGAGGGTCGCTCGGCAATCCGCCGGGCGGTGAAGGCGTGCTTCACCCGCGCCTGCGCGTTGTTGGTGTCGGGCATGTCCGCGGTGCCCCGCATCGTGTCCCCGCTCACCTTGCCCGTGAAGGTGGAGAGCGCCTTGCGGGAGTCCGTGACGGTGAAGCGGACGTCCTGCCCGGTCCGCTCGCCCTCCAGCACGTCGCCGTCGAACTCTCCGCCCAGCCGCTTGCCCGTCCGCTCCAGCGTCATGGCCTGGTAGAGCGGGTTGCCCCAGAGGTCCGTCGTGACGACCCACTGCTCCTTCACGGGAGCCTGAGCGAACACCAGCGAGGGGACACAGCAGAGGAGCAATGTCACGGCGAGTCGGGTCATGGCGGAGAGCACCATGCCATCCAGGTCCACCCCACGCACCCTCCAAGCGAACCAGACGTCGCTGGACATGGAGGGGCATCACGCTAGCGTCACGCCTGTCCCAACGAGGTGACGACGTGACGGCCCTGAGCCACACCTACCAGTACAGCGGCCCGTCGGAGCTCGTGGCCGTGGAGCGCGGACAGGCGCTGCGCCTCATGACCTCCGGGGGCGGCGCGCCCCGGCCGTACTTCTTCGAGGGGCGCCTGCTCCAGCCCCGGCTGACGGCCCAGGCCCTGCGCGCCCTCTCCCGAGTGGTGGGGACGCGCTTCTACATTCCTCCCGCCATGCTGCACCGCATCCTGCTCGAAGCCGACCCGGTGGTGACGTGCGGACGCGGCATGCTCCGCTTCGAGGGCTTCTCCAGCTGCGCCAGCACGTATGCGCGCGTGGACCTCACGCCAGAGGCCTACGAAGGGGACGTCGCGTCATTCGGCACCACCAACGTGGACTTCAACGCGCCGATGCGCGCGGCGCTGGCCACCGTGCGCGCCGAGGATCCGCTCGCACTGTCCGTGGGCCACGCGGAAGTGGCGCTCCAGCGCGGCGAGGCGCGGGTGGTGGAGCGCAAGGTGCCGCTGCCGCTGCGGTGGCTCAAGGGCTTCGCCGAGGTGCAGGCGTACCTGTCCCGCCTCACGCCCTTCGCGGAGCTGCCCGCCACGGAGGCCCTGCGTTTCCTGCGGGGCCTTCCTCGGACGCGCACCGACAAGCGTCCCCACTACCTGGTGCCCCAGGGGCGCTCGGTGCGACTGAGCTCGACGGCGGCGACGGGCGCGATGCGCCTCACCGGACTGGAGCGCCTGCGCGTGCTGGAGGACCTGGTCCCCTTCGCGAAGCGACTCGTCCTGCACGCGGACCCTCGGGGTCAGGCCAGCGCCTTCGTGCTCGACCTGGGGGCTCTGCGCTTCACGCTCGCGCTCTCAGGCGAGGTGTGGCGAGGCTTCTCCGGAGAGGGGCAGACGCTGTCGGCCCTGGCGCAGCGCCCCGCCGTGGAACAGGTGCTGTCCACGCTGCGCGCGGAGCTGCGCTGGGAGGCCGTGCTGGAGCCCCGCGCGCTGGCGAGCAAGCTGTCCGCGCCCGAGGACCTCGTGTGGCACGGCCTCCAGGTCCTCGGTGTCAGGGGACTGGTGGGCTTCGACTCGCAGACGGCCGCCTTCTTCCACCGGGAGCTGCCCTTCGACCTGGAGCAGGTGGAGGCCCTCGCGCCCCGCCTCTCCGATGCCCGCGCGCTGCTGGAGGCCGGTGCACTGGAGCCCGACGCGTCTACTCCGAGCGCTTGGTGGGTACGCGGCGCTGACGTCACCTACCACGCCGTGCTCGACGCTGACGGCGAGCCGCTGCGCTGTGGCTGTCCCTGGTTCTCCCGCCACGCCCTGGAGCGCGGCCCCTGCAAACACCTTCTCGCGGCGCAGCTGCACGTCCAGCGCGCCGAGGACCCCGACGCCTCATGACGACCTCGCCCCTCGATGCGCTGCTCGCCGCCCCGAGCCTCGCCGCCTGCGCCACGCTGCTGGAGGGACTGACTCCGGCGCAGCGAAGGCAGCTCGGCCCCGAAGTACTCGAGCGGCACAAGGTGCTCTGGCATGAGTCCTTGCCGGAGACGCGCGAAGCTCAGGAACTCCGGCGCGAGTGCTTTCGGGTGCTGGCCATCCTGATCTTCTTCACCGTTCCACTTTCGAAGTGGAAGCCCGGCATCCTCTACCATCTTCCCGAGGAGACAGCCGCCCTGGCCGCGAAGCTGCGACCGGACTGGCTCGACGGCGCGGCCGAGCAGCTCGTCGCGGACGACCCGGCCTACTTCCGGGTGGCACACATGCTCGTGCGCGAGGGGCTGTCCCATCGCCCCACGCATGACAACTACATCACGGGCCTGCTCTTCGTGGACACGCGCTTCCAGCCGCATCCTTTCGACACGGACCCACGACTGTTGGAGTACGAGGCGTGGCGCCTGTTCGAAGTCGAAGGCAGCGGAGAGCTGAGCCTCGCGGCGAAGGACAAGTACACCCACGCGGAGGACAAGACCTGGGCCTCCGCCTTCTTGCGCCACATGCGTCAGGGCTCGCTGGAGCGAGGGCGCCTGCTGGACGCCACGCTGGGCGCGCTGGAGCGAGACTTCGCGGCGTTTCGCGCGGGCTGGTTCTCCCGCTTCCACGAACGCCTGGAACCCACTCCCGAGGAGCTGACGCGCCACACTGACCGCTATCTGCGCCTGCTGGGCAGCTCCATCCCCGCGACGGTCAGCCTCGCGCTCGACGTCGTCACCGCGCTGGAAGCTCGCGCGCCCTTGTCCGTGGACTCCGTCCTGCCCGCCCTGGAGCCCGTGCTGCTGGCCCGGCACAAGGGGACCGCGCAGCAGGCGGTGAAGCTCCTCAAGACACTCGGTGAGCGGGAGTCTGGCGCGTCTCGCGAGCGAATCACGGTGGCCCTGGCATCAGGCTTCGTCCACGAGGCCGTGGACGTGCAGAAGGCCGTGCTGAAAGCGCTGGAGTCCCTGGCGAAGACGCCCGACGCGACCCTGCGCGCGGCAGTCGAAGAGCGGGTGGAGGGAGTGGCGGCATCGCTGAAGAAGCAGGTCCAGGCGTGGCTCGGTGCGAGCACATCTCCCACCGCCGCGAAGCCGCCCAAGGCCCCCGCCGGGAAGAAGCCCTCCGTGGAGCCTCGCGCCCCAGCGTCTCCCACGGACGCGTGCTTCGCGGTGATACCCATCGCGAATCTCGATGAACTGCTCTCCGTGCTCTCAGCGTGCATCGAGGACGCGGGCAACCCGATGGACGTCGAGCGCGTGCTGGATGGCGTGGCGCGACTGGGACGGCAGCGCCCCGACGACTTCGCGCGCAAGACCTCCGCCCTGGCGAAGCGCGCCCGGAAGCTGAGCGCGAAACCCTACGGAGACTCGCTGACGGTTCGCCTCGCGGGCCTCGCGCTCACATGGCTCGCGCCCCCAGGCGAAGCCCTCTCCACGCTGCGCGGACTTCCCGAGCCGGTCTTCACTCCCGGACACGAGGTGCTCCTGCCGCTGCTGAGCGAGCGAATCTCCGACCTCGCCCGGGCCCTGGACGCGGGACGCGATGAGGGCCTGCTGTCCACGCCCACCCACGAGGGCGGATGGCTGGCCCCCGAGACGCTGGTGACACGGCTGCTGGCGCGCGCACCCGATGCGGACGAGCCCCCGCTCTCGGACCTGTGTCTCGCCCTGTGTCGGCTCGCCCCCGTTCAAGACGCGAAGGCCCTGGAGCCACTGAAGCAGTCGAGCCGCTCGCGAAGCGGAGCTCTCAAGCTCGTCGCCTGGGCCCTGGGGCTGAGCAAGAGCGCACCCGACGCCGTGGAAGTGAGTGTCTCGTTGGCGCGGAGGCATCGAGGTGACACTCCCGCGTCGGTTCACACCTTCACCGTCAAAGCGCGACGCTCCGGCGAGTACACGTTCCATGACCTGGCCATCTCGACGACGCCCAAACCCGGCTCGCCCAAGAAGCTCCCGCCTCAAGACATTCCGGGCCTGATGCTCATCAAGGAGCGCGGCGGTGGCGGTAAGTCCTACCCGCGCTGGGCGGCGACGCTCTGGCCCTCGGGCCTGGAGGCGTTCTTCGCCAGCCGCGCGGAGGAGCTGGCCATGAACCTCGACTGGAGCGAGGCCAACTGGAGCAACGTCGTCGCCTACGAGCAGTTGCTTCACCCCTGGGTGCGCCTGGGCCCCATGGCCCGGCTGGTGCTCGGAATGGGCCTGGCGACAAAGGAACCTGGTGAGCACGGCGTGAGCATCGACGCCGCCATCTCCGCGCTCGCCACGGGAAGACTCACCGCCGAGGAGCTCGGACAGATGATGCGCGAGCTGCGCCCCACGGGGCTCATCAACCTCAAGCGCTGGTCCACGACGCTCGCTCGGGTGGCCAGTGCCTCGGAGGAACACGCCGCGCAGGTGGCCCTCGCCATCCAGCGCGCCCTGAGGAAGACGTCGAAGGACACCGCCCCTCGCGACGAGGGCACGCTGGTGAAGCTGCTCTTGGAGCTGCTCGCCCAGACGGAGGGCCGGCTGACGGACACCGAGGCGTGGGACTACCTCCAGGGCACGCCCCACCGGAAGTCCTTCGAGGCGCTGGCGCCTGCTACTTCTTCAGTTGCTCACCCACCGCCCCCAGCAGCGCGTCGAACGACTCCTCGAAGAGCTTCACGCCGTCCACCGCGAGTCGCTCGGTGATGGACTTCATCGACACCCCATTCGCCTCCAACTGGCGCATCGTCTCCTTGGCGCCCGCGAGGTCCTCCACCAGGCTGGTGCGCACCTTGCCGTGCTCACGGAAGGCGTCGATGGTCGCCGGGGGCATGGTGTTGACGGTGTCGGGCCCGATGAGCTCCTCCACGTAGAGCACGTCCCGCAGCTTCGGGTTCTTCGTGCTGGTGCTCGCCCACAGCACGCGCTGCACGCGAGCGCCCTTCGCGGCGAGCGCCTTCCAGCGCGCGCTGCTGAAGACCTCCTGGTAGATGCGGTAGGCGAGCTTCGCATTGGCGATGGCCACCTTGCCGCTCAGGCCCTCCAGCGCCTTGCGCTGCTCGGCGGAGACGCCCGCCTTGAGCCGCTGCTCGATTTCCTTGTCCGCCGCCACGTCGATGCGGCTGACGAAGAACGAGGCCACGCTGGCCACCGTGCTCAAGTCCCCCCCCGCCTTGGCGAACTTCTCCAGCCCGCTCAGGTACGCGTCGGCGATCTGCCGGTAGCGCTCCTGGCTGAAGAGCAATGTCACGTTGATGTTGATGCCCTCCGAGATGAGCTGCTGGAAGGCGGGCACCCCGGCCTCCGTGCCGGGGACCTTGATCATCACGTTCGGCCGCGCGAGCGTCTTCCACAGCCGCCGGGCCTCCTCGAGCGTGGCCTGCGTCTGGTTCGCGAGCCGAGGGGACACCTCCAGCGACGCGAAGCCATCCTTCCCCTTCAGCGAGTCATAGACGGGCCGGAGGATGTCGGCGGCGCCCTGGACGTCGCGCACGGCGAGGTGCTCGTAGACGTCATTGGCGGCGAGCCCCTTGGCGCGCGCCTCCGCGAACAGGTCCGCGTAGTCCTCGCTGCCCGACACCGCTTTCTGGAAGATGGTCGGGTTGGAGGTGAGGCCCTTGAGCCCATCCTCGTCGATGAGCTTCTTGAGCGTGCCCTTTGTGATGTAGCTCCGCTGGAGGTTGTCCACCCAGACGGCCTGGCCGAACTCCGCGAGCTGACGCAGTGGATTGTCCATGGGACGTTCCTCCCCCTCGTCCTCAATGTGCCCACGCCCTCCAGGGAGTGAGCAGGCCCGCGTCCCGGGGCTTCCCCGCCGGGTTGCTCCTCGAAGAGAGGGCCTTCGCTTCACCGGGGACTCCACCGTCAACACCCTACGGAAGTCCCCCACAGCCCGGAGAGAGACGATGGCAGACACACTGGCAGAGCTCGCGGCACAGCTTCGAGTCGACAGCATTCGAGCGACGACAGCGGCGGGCTCGGGACACCCCAGCTCCTCCATGTCCGCGGCGGACATCATCGCCGTCCTGTTCCAGAAGTACCTGCGCTTCGACTTCCAGCAGCCCAAGTCTCCCGACAATGACCGCTTCGTGCTCTCCAAGGGCCACGCCTGCCCGGTCCTCTATGCGGCGTTCAAGGCGGCGGGCGCCATCGCCGACGCGGAGCTGCTGACCCTGCGCCAGCTCGGCAGCCGGCTGGAAGGACACCCCAACCCGCACGTGCTGCCGCTCGTGGACGTGGCCACCGGCTCGCTCGGCCAGGGGCTCGCCATTGGCGTGGGCATGGCGCTGATGGCGCGGCTGGACCAGCGGCGCTTCCGCACCTACGTGATGATGGGTGACAGCGAGACGGCGGAAGGCTCGGTCTGGGAGGCCTTCGACAAGGCGTCGCACTACCAGCTCGACAACCTCTGCGCCCTCATCGACATGAACCGCCTGGGCCAGAGCGGACCGACGGAGCTGGGCTGGAACGACGAGGCCTATGTCGCCCGCGCCCGCGCCTTCGGCTGGCACGCGCTGGCCGTGGACGGCCATGACCTGGGCGCCATCGACCGCGCGCTGGCGGAGGCCCTGGCGACGACGGGCAAGCCCACCTGCCTCGTCTTCAAGACGGAGAAGGGCCGCGGCTACCCGGCCATCGCGAACAAGGAAGGCTGGCACGGCAAGCCCCTGTCCCAAGACCAGGCGCGCGAGGCCATCCAGGGGCTGGGCGGCGAGCGCGACCTGCGCTTCGACGTGAAGAAGCCGGAGGCCACCCACCCCGCCGCCCGGGAATCGGCTGCGCCCCTGAAGCTGCCCCGCTACCCCACCGACGAGAAGGTGGCCACCCGCAAGGTCTACGGCGATGTCCTGAAGGCGCTGGGTGACGCGCACCCGGACCTCGTCGCACTGGACGCGGAGGTGTCCAACTCCACCTATTCGGAGGAGCTGAAGCAGGCCCATCCCCAGCGCTACTTCGAGATGTACATCGCCGAGCAGAACATGGTGTCCAGCGGCGTGGGCATGGCGGTGCTGGGCAAGCGCGTCTTCATCAGCACCTTCGCGGCCTTCCTGTCGCGCGCGTATGACCAGATTCGCATGGCGGCCGTCTCCAACGCGACGCTGCACGTGTGCGGCAGCCACGCGGGCTGCTCCATCGGCGAAGACGGACCTTCCCAGATGGGCCTCGAGGACCTGGCGATGATGCGCGCCGTCGCGGGCAGCACCGTGCTGTACCCCAGCGACGCCAACCAGACGGCCGCGCTGATGGCCGAGCTCGTGGACCTGCCCGGCATCAGCTACCTGCGCACCACGCGCGCCAAGACGCCCATCCTCTACTCCGCCACGGAGAAGTTCCCCGTCGGCGGGTGCAAGGTGCTCCGGCGCTCCGACAAGGACGTGGCGACGATTGTCGCCGCGGGCATCACCCTGCATGAAGCGCTGGAGGCCCATGCGCGGCTCCAGGAGTCCGGCGTCGCCGTGCGCGTCATCGACCTGTACTCCGTGAAGCCCGTGGACGTGAAGACGCTGCGGCAGGCCGCGAAGGAGACCCAGGGACGGCTCATCGTCGTCGAGGACCACTGGGCCGAAGGCGGGCTCGCGGACGCGGTGCTCGAGGCCTTCTCCGACGGCGCCTCGCCGCTGCCTCGCGTGAAGCGCCTGGCGGTGCGAAAGCTGCCCGGCTCCGGCAAGCCCGAGGAACTCTTGAGCGCGGCAGGCATCGACGCCGAGCACATCGTCCAGGCCGTCCTGGACCTGAAGGACGCACCGGGCCCCACCGGCGGCGAGGCCGAGGCGAAGCCGCCGCGCGCTCGCGGACGGAAGAACGCCTGAACCGACTCCAACGGGGACTGGAGGTCGTGCGAGAGTCTCTCCCGCGATGACCTACGACCTCCAGTCCCTCACCGAGCTGTCCACCCTCGAAGACCTCGTGAGCACCCAGGGCGTGACGGCGCTGCTCGCCACCCTGGACGAGGTGCTCTCACGCACCCCTCCGGACGCGCTCGTCCTCAAGGAGGTCGGCCCGGCCGTGGGCCCGCGCACGCTGCGCGTCCTGCGCAAGGCCGTCGAGCTCGACGCCACCTTCCTCCAGGCGCACCCCGAGGCCCTCTTCCAATGCCTCTACAACCGCCTGCGCTGGCACGACGCTCCCGACGCCGCCCCGCACTTCGAGACCGAGGGCCCCGGCCCCTGGAGCGCGCCGGACGCGCACCTCTTCAAGCTCGCCGAGCACTGGCGGCGCCAGCGCGACGTGGACGGCGCGGCGCCCTGGGTGGAGTCCCTGCTGCCCCTGCGCGGCGCCCTGGAGAGCGCGGACTCCTTCTACTGGCACGACGCCCAGGTGCTGTGCGCGGCCTACAACCCAGCGGGGACGCGGCTGGCCACCGGCTCCTGGTCCGACGGCGACAACGTGCGCGTCTGGGACGTGGCCACGGGCGAGTGCGTCCAGGTGATGGAGGGCCACGAAGGGGAGGTGCGCGGACTCGCCTGGAGCGCGGATGGGACAAAGCTGGCCTCGGGCTCCAGGGGCCACGACGCGCGCATCTGGGACGTGAAGACCGGGGCGCTCCTGAAGGCGTTTCCGGGACAGGAGGGCCAGGTGACCTCGGTCGCCTTCAGCCCGGATGGACGCCTGCTCGCCAGCGGCAACCTGGGGTGGCTGGTGCACGTGTTCGAGGTGGACTCGGGCCGCCTGGTGAAGACGCTGAAGGGACATGAGCAGTCGGTGCTGGCCCTGTCCTTCCACCCGTCGGGGCGCTGGCTCGCGAGCGGCGCGTCCGACTCCACGCTGCGCATCTGGGACACCGCGACGTGGACGCAGGTGACGCGCATCGACTCCGATGGGTACGTCGACACGGTGGAGTTCAGCCCGGATGGCGAATGGATTTCCTGGGCGGTGTTCGAGGGCATCGCCGTGGCGGACACCCGGACGTGGACCCGGCTTCCGGGCACGCGCGGCGCGGGGCGCTATTCACAGGTGGGCTGGCTCGGCACCAGTCGGCTGGGCCTGCTGGCGTACAACAGGGTGGAGGTCCTGGAGGTGCGCGATGGCACCGTCTTGTGGAGCCGGCCCTACCCCTCCGACGGCCATCAGCGCGGCGCGGCCTTCTCACCCGACGGCAAGCGCTTCGCGCTGACAGCGGCGGATGGCGGCCTGCTGGTGAGCGACCTCTACGCCCCCGCGCCTCCGACGCTGCGAGTCGAACCACAGCGCGTCCAGGAGCTGTGGGGAGCGCCGGAGGGAGCGGCTGCCTTCGCCCAGCGCTACGACGGGGGATACGCTATCGACGCACAGGGCGGCGTTCGTGAGTACCGCCTGGACCCGGATGCGGTGCCCATGGAGCCGTGGAGCATCAGCCCCGATGGCGCCCTGGCCGCGTATCCCATCCAGCTCTTCATGGAGACGCCTTCCACACGAGGCGTCCGGTTGCTCGACCTGAAGAGCCTGACGCCGGTGAAGACATTGTTCGCCAAGCCCCTGAATCCGGAGGACAAGAAGAAGCGCTACACCCAGCCCCAGCCCGTGGCCCTCTCTCCGGACGGACAGCTCGTGGCGGCGGCACTCGAGGCCGGGTGCGTGCGAGTCTGGCGCATCTCCGACGGAGCCCTGCTGCACACGCTGCGGGGAGCCAAGGGACTCGTCTCTCTCATCGCCTTCACCCCCGACGGCGCCCACATCGTGTGTGGCTATACCGACGACGCCCGCCTGTGGGTCTACGAGGTGACGGGCGGAAGGAATGTCCTGACCACCCGCGCGCTGCTGGAGCCCCAGCCTTCTTATGCGACGGCGACGCAGCCCTCCCGCCTCGCCGTGGGGCGCGCCTCCGGAGAGCTGGAGGTCTACGACTTGACGACAGGCTCCTCCCTGCGGCTCATCCAGGTCTGCAACGAAGAAGTCGTCGCGGTGGCGCTCTCCGAGGATGGCTCGCTCGTGGCGGCGTGTGGCATGGACAGGCGCGTGCGCCTCTTCGACGTCGCGACGGGCGCGCTCCGGTACGAGCTGCCCCATGCCTCCCTCGCCTTCGCGGTGTCCGTGGGCAAGCACTTCCTGGTCACCCAGGCCAATGACATGCGCACCCGACTGTTCGACCTCTCCACGGGAACGCTTCGCACGGAGCTCCCGGGCGGCTCCGAGCCGGACGACGTCACCCGTCGACGCTTCTGGGAGGTCCTCGGAGAGGACCCGGTCTCCTTCCATCGCCAGGAGGACCCCACGCCGCTGGCGCACTTCCACGACCCGCTGGAGTCGACCCTCATCCTGCGAGACGGGCTCGTCGTCGGCCGGGGCCGCGCCATCAAGGACTTCCTGTATGTGTTGAGGATTCACGCCGCCCGAAGCGGCGCCTGAGTCCCGTCACCGGGTGGCACACCCCACCCGCTGCCCGCCGACGGCCAGGTCGTCCAGCCACCAGTCGGTGGGCACGGAGAGCCCCTGGTAGAGGAAGACGCCCGCCTCCACCACGGTGAAGTGCCGGGCCTTCTCCCGCTTCGGCGGTGTGTCGGTGGGCGGGTCCGAGAAGACGAACTTCCGGGGCCACGCCAGCTCCACGCCGTCGAGCCAGACCCGAGGCTCGGCGGCCTCCGGGGCCTCTCCGTTGGCCGCGTCGAAGAGCCATTCCAGACACACCCACTTGTCCAACACGAGCGGCGTGTCTGAGACCTGCACCCACTCCGGGAAGCCAGGCGGCTCCGGCGGGTGCCAGATGGCCATGTACTTCTCCTGGTACGTCGCCACCTCGTACCAGTCGAGCGACTCGAACGCGCCGTCGTCGCTTCCGGGCCTGGGATATCGCGCGTTGAAGAGCCCCGCGTGCGAAGCCGGGCGCACAGGCGTCGTGTAGACGAAGACCCGCCCCCACAGCACGGGACCGAAGTCGGCGGGCAGCGAATAGCGCACCGTCTTCTTCGGTCCCCCCTGCCCGCCCTCGCGGCCACCCACCAGCCTGCGGGCATGCAACGCATACCTGCCGCCATGGGCCCGGGTGTCGTCCACGACGAGCTGCCCTTCGAACTCGTCCCGGTACGGAGTCCAGCCGGAGGGCAGCCGCCCCTCCTCGAAGTCCCAGCGCAGTGCAGCGGGCGGGCGATGGCCGCACGCGGAGGACAAGACGGCCAGGGACAGCACGGCACTCCAGGGAGAGATTCGAGCGAGCAAGGCGGAGACCTCGTCAAAGGCTCCAATCTCGCACGCCCCGCCGTGGCTGTCCCCGCCTGACGTCAGACCCAGACCTGGCTGTCTCGAATCTCCGCCTTCTTGAGCTCCTCGAAGGTGAGGTAGGCCTTCGCCGCGTCATGGTTGTAGCTGTCGTAGCTGAACCAGGTGCCGTTCTCCCGGCGGACGGTGAAGAAGTGACCGCGGGTGGTGTCCGCAATCACTCCCACGCCCTGCTTCTCGAGCTCGGCCACGTTGCTCTGCCTCAGCCCATAGAGGCTCAGGACAGAGGGGTCATTGCCATCCATGACCATCCCCTCCGCCTCCTGATGCGACACCCCGAGCGCCGTCTCGTAGTGGTCCGTCGCCTTCTGGATGAACTCGTCCCGCGTCAGCCCGCCGTCGGTGAAGTGGTACAGGGCATAGAACCCACAGAGCTTGGAGTCAGGAGGCGTCTTCGGCTGCTTCAGGAACTTGAAAGTCACGGTACACCCGGATGGTTGGAGAACGTGCGTCGGGGAGCCCCCACCGCACACCTCCGAGACGACACGCGCCCAAGGCTTGTGACACGGCGCCACGGGCAGGGTGTAGCGGGAAACTCCACAAAAGTCGCCTCACGCGTAACCCATCCGGTCACGCGCCTTCCCGCAACCACCTGAATGGCTTGCATGTCTGTAATGGCTTGTTTCCTGCTCACGTCCGCCAGCCACGTCGACGCCCCGCCAATCGTTCTCCGACATGACGTGGAAACCCCGTAGGAGATAACCACTACATGTCAAAGCCAAACACGCTCCGCCCCCGAGCCATGACCTGGCTCGGCGCGGCACTGCTCTGCCTCTTCATGTCTTCTCACGTCGCGCTGGCCGCCAGGGCCCCCGCGCCGATGCCTGCCCCCAAGCCCCCGGTGGTGGACCCCTGCGAGTGCGGTCCCCTGGATGTCGTCTTCGCCATCGACGACACCGGCAGCATGGGAGGCTCGCTGGTCGCCTTCCAGTCGAACTTCTCCACGCTGCTGTCACAAATCCAGACGTCGTCCAACGGCGACTATCGGCTGGGCCTGGTCACCTTCAAGGATGACGTCACGGTGCAGGTGGACCTGGGCGCGGGCAACGACGCGCAGATGACGGCGGCGGTCTCCAGCCTGAGCGCCTGGGGCGGGGCGAACCTGCCGGAGGCGTCCGACGAGGCACTCAACACCGTCATCCACAACATCGCCTTCCGTCCCAACCAGAACGGCGCCTTCACCGGCTTCTGGCGCACCGGGGCCCGCCGCGTCGTCGTCCTCATCACCGACAACCTGCCGGGCGGCTTCAACGACTTGTACACGGGAAACGCCCTGGCCAGCCTCCAGGCCCAGGAGGCCTACAACGAGGGCATCCGCATTCACGCCGTCTACGTCCCCACGGGCGGCACGCCCGACGCGACGGTGGTGGGCATCATGCAGAACTACGCCACCGTCTCCCAGGGCGGCTACCGGCTGACGTTGCCCAACGGCTCGGACGCGCACCTGGCCGTGCAGGACTTCCTGAGCGACTGCCGCACCCCGTCCGACGTCTACATCCGCGACACGCCGGCCGACAATGGCGTGGAGCCCAGCTCCGGCGCCATCTGGACCAGCCCCGACATCAAGGTGTGCAACAACGTCAACGGCTGCGCCGGCTCCACCAACCCGGTCTACGGCACGCCCAACAACTACGTCTTCGTCACGCTGCGCAACTACGGCCCGCTGCGCCCCACCGGCCCCATTGGCGGCTCGCTGCACCTCTACTACCTCGCGTCGGGCGGCAACTCGTCCTGGGGTTCGACGAGCTGGAAGCGCATCCACACCGAGCACGGCATCTTCCTGGATGCGGGCGAGACGCGTGACATCCGCATCAACTGGGCCAACGTCCCGGTGCCCGGCCACTACTGCCTGCTGGCGCGGTGGGTCTCCGAGGGGGACCCGATGACCTACCCGGAGTACATCGGCTCCGACACCGTCACCAACACCCAGCTCAACAACAACATCGCCTGGCGCAACGTGGACGTCGTCAAGATGGTGTCCGGCGGCACGGGCAGCACCACGTATGACGTGCGCCCCACCGTGGGCGCCGCGACGAAGCTCTTCATCCGTCCCGAGGCGGACCCGTTCCCGGGCACCGTGACGCTGGAGCTGACGGAGACGCTGTTCGCGCTCTGGCGGGCCGCGGGCGGCGAGGCCGAGGGCCTGGAGGGCGTCGAGGGCCGGACGCTGTACTTCGGCGGCCACGGTGGCGCGCTGGCGTTCAAGGCGGACAAGCCGCTGGACGAGCGCATCCACGTGCGCTTCAAGTCCCACGGCGAAACGGGCCTGTTCCCCATGAACATCTTCGAGATGGACGACCGGAAGGAGCCCATCGGTGGCGTGCGGTACGACCTCGACGTCATCTCGCCGGACGCTGGGCCGGACCGGGTGGAGCTCGCGGTGCGCGCCCTCGACGGCAAGTACGCGGAGCTGACGTGGCCGCACAGCGTCCACCACAAGCACTACGTCGTCTACCGGAGCCTGGACCCCGAGGCGGGCCACATGGAGGCCATCGGTGAGGTCTCCGCCAGCGAGGACCTCGACGCGACGACGGCGGTGCGCTTCCTCGACGGCAATGACGCGAGCCGGCGCTTCTTCTACGCCGTGGAAAGCCACACCGACAGCGGCAAGAAGCTCAGCGAGTGGGTGACGCTGGAAGCGCTTCCCAACCGGTAACACGCGGCGACCTCCTCCCCGGGTGAGCCTTGCCCGGGGAGGAAGGTTGCCATTCTTCAGGGCCGCGTTCCGCCATGAAGCAGACGCGTCGCCGCCGGACGCAAACAGAAACACCCGCCTCACCCTCCCAGGGGAATCCGACGTGGCACCTCGCTTGCTTGTGAGCGATTGCGCCACCCACCCCAGGAGTGCCCATGTCCGACGCCGCCCGCAGCGGTTCCTCCACGCCCACGCCATGGACGGGGCCGGGAATTCCCCTCCCAGACGCGGTGCGGGGCAGCCTGGAGCGCTTCTTTGGCGCGGACTTCTCCGACGTCCGCGTCCACCTGGGAACGGAGGCGCTGAAGCACGGAGCGCTCGCGTTCGCCACGGGCTCGGACCTCCACTTCGTCCCCGGCTTCTACGCACCGGAGACACCCTGGGGTCGGCACCTGCTCGCCCATGAGCTGACGCATGTCCTCCAGCAGCGCGCTCTTGAGACACACCTGCTTGAAGAAGGCGCGCTCGATGACCTGGAGCTGGAGGCACAAGCCGAGCGGATGGGCGCGGCCTTCGCACGCGGCGAGCCCGCCCCGATGAGCCTTGCTCCGGGTGAGCGCTCGTCAGCCGCCGTCAGGCGCGCCAGCCCCGGGCCGCGAGTCCTCCAATGCTACGACATCCGGAAAATCTACGCGTTGGCGGGAAAGAAGCTCCCTGAAGAGGACGTCTTCAAGGACCTCCAGTTCATCCATGACGCACTCAACGACCGGAATCGGATGCATGTCTATTTCGACTTCGTCAACGGGTGGATCGAGCACCGCGTCAAGGACCTGGGCTGGACTCCCACGGAGAGCCTGGTGTTGACGTTCAAGGAGTCGGTCGAGCAGGTCCGTTTCAAGCTGCCGAAGCTGTTCGAGCCCGCGCCCTCGGAGCTCGACTTCCTCAAGACGATGCGGACGGTCGGCAGACCCTTTCACGACGTCTCCGCGGGCCTGTTCCATGGAGAGTACGAGCACGCGCTCCAGCTCGACTTCATTCGCCGGATGTTCGAGTTCAAGCCTAGATATGACTCCACCGAGCTGCGGACAGACTTCCAGACCGTCTGGGGAACCCTCTTCGACGAGAACTATGTCGTCGTGATTCCCGAGGGTGGCCGAGATGGGAAGAATCTCACGCTCTCCCTTTGGGATGTGGTCATGGACATCCAGGGAGGCTTCCTGCAGACAAAGTCCCCCAAGGGGCTCTCCGCGCTGTCGCTGGAAGGCTCTCCCTTGTCCAAGAAAGAGCTCTATGGCGGCAGCTATGCGACCTCCGCCACGCTCATGCACCATGCTTTCGGTGCCTACGACGGCCTCAATCTCAAGGAACCTCCTGACTATACTTCCATCACAGGACTCTCGTTTGGCGAACTGACGAAGCTCTACCCTTATCTCGCCGCCGCCATCATCGACCGACACATGAAGCGGAAGCTGGAGTCCATCAAGGGAACACTGGGCATCAATGGCTATTACGTGAAGCGGCACACCTTGGAGGACAAGGAGCTGCGCAAGCAGGAGGTCCGCAACCTCATCAAGCGGCTCGGCGGCCAGGTCGACGACTGGACGGTCAAACCCAGCCGCAGAACCCAGGACGACACGTCCAAGGGCCGCCCCAACACGGGCCTCGACTGAGCCTCACCCGACGGCGGGCTTCTCCAGCACCAGGCCGAAGTGCGTGTAGCAGGTGGGGTGCAGCTCGAGGATGTTCTCGAAGTGGATGATGCGGGACTTGAGCCCCGCCGCGTGGGCGGGCTCCAGGACGCGCTGCTTCAGCGTGTCCACGCCGTAGAAGCGCCCGTGCCGCTCTCCCCAGCCCGGGAAGAAGTGGATGACGGGCTCGGCCTCGCGGTGGATGTCGTGGCCCCACGCGGGGTCGCACATCGTGAAGGCATACTCGCCCAGGTACAGCGGGACGATGCAGACCCGGCCCCCGGGCCGCAGCACCCGCGCCGCCTCCCGGATGAAGCCCGTGTCGGCGCCGCCCTCGAAGTGCTCGAAGGAGCAGTGCAGCGTCATCGCGTCCACGGAGGCATTGCCCAGCGGCAGCTCCGCGGCCGAGCCACCAATCTCGTGGCCGTGGATGCCGGGCGGAAACACCAGGTCCTGGACGAACACGTTGCGCGTCTTCGCCAGGGCGCGGATGACCTCCAGATAGGGGCTGTTCAGCGTGGAGGCGATGTCGACGTAGACGGCGTCCTCGCGCGCCAGCAGCGGCGCCAACTGCGTCCACGAGTAGTGGTACTGCGAGCGCTTCTCCCAGTAGGGCTGGACCGCGCAGTAGTGCCGGAGGACGGCGCTGCCCGCCTGCAGTTCGTTCCAGAAGCGCTCCAGCCCGGCCACGTCGAAGCGGAACGTCTCGTAGGGGATGCCCGCCTGCCGCAGCGGCTCCGGGTTCTTGAGCTGGGGCCCGGGCCCATAGCGGCCGAAGCCGGTGAGGCTGAGCAGCTTGGAGAGGGGCTGGGAGGCCTGGTGGGCCACCCGGTGCCGGAGGCTCTTCTTCACGCGGGTCAGCAGGCTCAAGCGGGGCTCCACGGGTCCTGGGGAGCGCGCATTCTCGGAGGCGCCCCCAGGCGAGTCAACGCGGTTCCCGTGCGGCCGCTCCCCGGTCGAGGAGACGTGCTGGGAGCCCCACCCACCCCTCCCTCCACTGAACAGACCCGGGGTGGAGGGAGCGGAGAGAGAGTGAGACCCCCTCCACCCCGGGGCCCTCACGCCGGATATGACAAGTCATTCAACCCGGGTGAGGACTGGTTGCTCTGGTAGGTATTGACCCGCACCTGCCAGGTCCCTCCCTGATTCGTGCCGAGCCACTGGGCAATCGTCGTGATGAGCGTGGCGTCATGGACATGCTTGTCCTGCTGCCAGCTCACCCAGACCTCCTTCCCCGTGGTGGTGTTCTCGAACTTCTCCCGACAGTACTTCGGCATCACGTGCCTCCTTTGAGAGTCGCCTTGTGACTTCCCCTCTCAGACGGTGCGTGAGCCGGGCTCGTGACAGCCCCGCGGGGTGGGGCTGACGACCAGAAGCCGTGTCACGTCAAGCGGCCCGGGCTCGTTCTCAAGGCGCGCCACCCACCGCGCTTCCGCGGTGCCTGGAGCGCCCAAGGAGGCGAAGCACGCCATGAGCTCTTCCATCCCAAGCGGCACGGACCCGGCTCCCAAGTCCCCTGGAGGTCCGCCCCCCGCCTCCAAGGAGGTGACGACGAAGCGCGGCACCTCCGAGCCGCGCACTCGGATTCGCAACCGCAAGGCCGTGGTCGCGGGCATCAACGACTACCGGCCCCAAATCAATCAACTCTCCAGTTGTATCAATGACGCCAACCTGATGGTGAGCCTCCTGGGCGCCCAGTATGGGTTTTTGCCCAAGGACATCCAGGTCCGGCTGGACGCGGACGCCACGCTCGGCAACGTGAAGGAGTCGCTGGCGTGGCTGATGGATGGCGCCACGGAGGACGACGCGCTGGTCTTCTTCTTCTCCGGGCACGGCTACCGCGTGCAGATAGACGAGGTCTGGCGGGAGAGCCTGGTGCTCTACGACGACTTCTTCTTCGACCAGGACTTCTCCAAGCTGACCCAGCAGCTCCCCGAAGGGGTGATGACCACCGTCCTGGACGCGTGCCACTCCGGCGGCATGGAGAAGGACCTGTTCATCGCGTCGGACTTCGCCCGGAAGCTGCATCAACTGGGCGCCACCCGCCGCATCGAGCTGGCCAAGGTGAAGGCCTACATCGACCCGCGCGACTTCGGTGCCACCACCGGGGAGAAGGCGTTCCAGCCTGGCGCGAAGGCACACCAGCGCTCCTGGCTGCACCGCGGCTCCGACGAGCGCTCCGGGGAGATTCCCTTCCGGGGCTTCGGCAGGCCCGTGCAGCTCATCACCGGAGTTCCCGTCACCAAGGCGTTCAACGCGCAGGTGGCGTCCGAGCCGCCCCAGGCCAACTGCACGCTCTTGACGGCCTGCACCGCCGAGCAGACGGCCGCCGCGGGCACGCAGCTCACCCAGAACCTGTCGGTGTTCACCTTCGCCCTGAGCCAGGTGCTCGGGGCGACGCCGAACGTCTCCTATTCGGAGTGCCTCCAGCAGTCCGCCGCGCGCATCTCCAGCCTGGGCTTCCAGCAGACGCCCGAGCTGCTGGTGACGCCCGACACCTCCTGGGTGCGCACCCGCTCGGTCTTCCTCAACACCGATTTCGGCGCAGCGCCGAAAACCGTGGTCCCGGTCAGCCTGCCGTTCGGGTTGGGCTCGCCCACGGCTCCCGCAGTCCCCTCGTCGAACGAAGGAGTCAAAACGATGACGTCGTATGCACAGATGCCGAACCTGGCGGGCCTCTCCCAGCTCCTGGGCACTTCCACTGGCGTTCAGACGGCCCCCGCGGACAAGGGCTGGTCGGATGTGCTCCAGCATCTGGTCACCACCGCGCCCTCGCTCATCGGGCCCCTGGTCACCACCATCAGTGGCGCCGTCTCCGCCGCCAACAAGGGCTACCAGCCCGCCGCGGACAAGGGCTGGTCGGACGTGTTCTCGTCGCTGGCCTCCTCCGCGCCCGCGCTCCTGGGGCCACTGGTGAGCACCATCGGCGGCGCCGTCTCCGCCGCCAACAAGGGCTACCAGCCCGCCGTCATGCCCGCCGCCGACAAGGGCTGGTCGGACGTGCTCCAGCACCTGGTCACCACCGCGCCTTCGCTCATCGGGCCCCTGGTCACCACCATCAGCGGCGCCGTCTCCGCCGCCAACAAGGGCTACCAGCCCGCCGTCATGCCCGCCGGGGACAAGGGCTGGTCGGACGTGTTCTCGTCGCTGGCCTCCTCCGCGCCCGCGCTCCTGGGGCCGCTGGTGAGCACCATCGGCGGCGCCGTCTCCGCCGCCAACAAGGGCTACCAGCCCGCCGTCATGTCCGCCGCCGACAAGGGCTGGTCGGACGTGCTCCAGCACCTGGTCACCACCGCGCCTTCGCTCATCGGGCCCCTGGTCACCACCATCAGCGGCGCTGTCTCCGCCGCGCGCCAATGAGCCAGCGCTCCGTCTGAAGCCGGGCCGGCCCCCATCCCTTTTCACGGAGTGGGGGCCGGCCCGAAGAACCTCAGTCCGCCGTCCGCTTGCGCCGCCCCGACAGCCAGCGCTGGAAGCTGTCCTCGTCGCGAATCACCCCCGCGCGGGCCAGCGGCTTCACGAGCCGTTTGCGGGAGCGCTCCACGATTTTGCGCACGTTCGCGGGCGTCAGGCGGAGGGCCACCGCGATGTCCGCGTAGCTCTGCTGCTCGACGAAGGCCAGCCGCGCACAGGCCCGAAGCTGTGGCGGCAGTGACTCCAGCAACTCCAGCAGCAACGTCTGCAGCCGCTGCTCCTCCTGCTCCTCACAAGGCTCGGCCGCCTCCAGCTCCGCGCCCTCTCCCAGTTGCTCGTCGAGCGACGTCCACCGCAACGCCTGACGTCGCCGCTCCCGCTGGAGGTCGATGCAGACATTGATGGCCACCCGACGCAGCAGCGCCCAGGGCCAGTCCGTCTGGGAGGCCCTGGACCATTGAAGCCACACCCGCACCGCCGTGCGACTCAACGCATCCCTCGCCGCATCCGGATCCCCCAGCGTCCGCTCACAGACTCGCAGCAGGGCGGCCTGGTGCTGACGCCAGAGCGCCTCGAACGAGGCGGACGCGGACACCCTCGACTCCTCTCCCCCGGTATGCACTCAAGCCTTCCCGAGCGTCAGGTCCACCAGGTCCGTGAAGGGCGAGGGCGACTGGCCCACCGCCTCCACGAGGGCGTCCACCTTCTTCAGCTCCCGCTCGAGCGCCTTGTAGTGATTGCGGTTCTTCAACAGCCGCTTGCGGCCCAGCAGCAGGAAGGCCTCCTCCCGCCCCACCTGCCGCACGGCGGTGCCGAGCACGAAGCCGCGAAAGGCATCCGCCAGGTCCAGGTCCCACGGCACGGCGGCGCGCTGGGCCTCCATCACGAAGCACGCGGACGCCACGCGCAGCGCCTCGATGAGCGAGCGCGACGTGGGCGACTCCTCGTACCGCAGCGCCTGCATCACATGCGTGTCCCGCAGCAGGAGCCCGTCGTCCTCCTGGGACATCACCGCCAGGGAGTACGCACGGCGGATGATGTTGTCGAGCTGTCTCAGGTTGCCCGGCCAGCTCCGGCCAAGCAACTGCGCCTGCGCATCCGGGGACAAGAGCGCCCGGCCTTCCCGCTCCCGCTCCTGGTGTCGCCGGTCCAGCATGTACTGCGCCCAGGGGATGATTTCGTCCCGACGCGCGTCCAGCGGTGGAATCTGGATGGGGAGGACATTGACCCGGTAGTAGAGGTCCTCCCGGAAGCGCCCCGCCGTCACCGCCTCGTGGAGGTCCACGTTCGTCCCCACGATGAAGCGCACGTCCGCGCGGTTCAGCGTGCCCTCCCCCAGCACCCGGTACGTCCGCTCCTCCAGCACGTGCAGCAACCCCGCCTGCGCGCGCAGGGAGAGCTTGTCGATTTCGTCGATGAACAACGTGCCGCCCTTGGCGAGCGCCAGGCAGCCCGGGCTGTTCTGCACCGCCCCCGTGAAGGCGCCCTTCCGCCAGCCAAAGAGCGCTCCCATTTGAAGCTCCTCCGGCACCGTCATCAAATCCAACACCTCGAAGGCGCCCTGCATCCGCCCTGAGTGCTCATGGCTCCACCGCGCCAGCCTCGACTTTCCCGAGCCGGTGGGCCCGCTGATGAGGATGGTGTCCTCCTGTTGCGTGAAGACCCGCAGGACCTGAATCAGTCCGGACATGGATTCACCAATGACCGGAAGAAACGCGTCGGTTCGACTCGTCGGCATTCGTCCGCTCCAAACTCAAACAAGGGTTGGGGAAGCGGGGCGCACCGGCCTGCAAAACCTTCTCCAGTCAAGAAACTCAACAACTCACATCCTTCACACACGCGTCTGGAATGAAGCCGCATGGGCCGGCGTCCCCGTGACAAGCAAATGCTTGCAGCACGCAAGCATCGGGACGGCCTTCACGACGCCCGCCCCAGCGCATCCTCGCGTCAGGACTCGCGCCCGAAAATCCACGCCCCCCTGGCGCGCGTCGTGCACAACGAATCGGCGGCCCTGTCGAGCGTGTCTTCGCGTACCGGCGTCTTCATCCAGGGCCGCTCACCCCTCGCAGCGAGGCAGACCATGGCGGACTTCCGCACGGCGTACTCCAAGCTCATCCAGGACCTCTGGTCGAACCCAGGCAAGAAGGACCAGATTCAGCAGGACCCCGACTTGTTGAAGGTGTACGGCTTCGACACGGTTCCCAAGTCAGTGGCCTTCACCGACGCGTACAGCGGCGCGACGGCGACGGGCTACGACGAGCAGCTCAAGAGCTGGGACCACAACAAGGACGGAGCCATCACCCTGTTCATTCCGCCGGAGCCCACCGTGACTCCCGGTGGCACGGCGGGCGCGGCGGCCAAGGACGTCTCCGTCTGCTGCTGCTGCTGTCCGTGCTGCACCTGCACCTGAGCGCCGTGCGCGCATCCCGGGGCGCGGCGGCGACGCGCGCCACCGGGCCTCCGGTCCCCCTGTCGCTCCAGCGGTGCCCACGCTTCATGTCCCGGGAGTCACGAATGCTGTCGAGACCTGTCTGGAAGAGCCATTGCCGCGTGGAGCGCGTCGACGAGTCGACGGTGCTGCTGCTGCACGAGAAGGACTACCTGCTCTTGAGGGGCCGCGCCTTTCCCCTGCTGGTGCCGCTGCTGGATGGAAGACACTCGCTGCCGGAGGTCTTCTCGGCGCTCTCCTCGCGCCTGTCTCTGGTGGAGGTCTCCCAGGCGCTGGAGGTCGCCGCGGAGCAGGGCTGCATCCTCGAGGGCGGCGCCGACACGCCGGAGGAGGCGCCGTTCTGGCACGAGCTCGGAGTCGACATGGGCACCGTGGCCGAGTGCCTCCAGACGCCCGTGTCCGTCCTGTGCCTGGGTGGCGCGTGGGAGGAGCGCCAGCGGGAGGCGCTGCGCGCGCAGGGACTTCGCACCGAGGGCGAGGCGGGCTTCCAACTGGTGCTCTGCGACGACTACCTGCATCCGGCGCTCGACGCGCTCAACCGCCAGGCGCTCGCGGCGCGGCGGCCCTGGATGCTGGCGCGGCCCGTGGGCGGCACGCTCTGGCTGGGGCCCGTCTTCCGCCCCACCCTGACGGCGTGCTGGGCCTGTCTGGCGCAGCGGCTGCGCTCCAACCGGCAGCTGGAGTCCTTCCTGGAGCAGGAGCAGGGCCGGGTCCAGCCCCTGGTGCTGCCCGCCGCGAGCCTGTCGGCCAGCACGGGCGCGGCCTTCCAGCTGGCGGCGTTGGAGGTGGCCAAGGCGCTGGTGCTCGGCCCCGAGCATCCGCTGGGAGAGCAGCTCGTCACGTTGGACTTGACGACGCTGGAGCTGGAGCGTCACGCGCTCGTGCGCAGGCCCCAATGTCCGGTGTGCTCCGGCGAGGAGGCGGCGTCGAGAGCGCCCCTGCCCGTCATCCCCCGGCCGTGCCCGAAGCGGTTCGAAGGTGACGGAGGCCACCGCACGCAGTCGCCCGAGGAGACCCTGGCGCGTCTGGAGAAACACGTCAGCCCCATCACCGGCGTGGTGCGAAATCTTGAAGCGCTGGGGTCGGACGGCGGCGCGGGGCTGGTGCACAGCTACGCGGCGGGCCACAACTTCGCGCTGATGCAGCAGGACCTGCGCTTCGTCTTGCTGAACCTCCGGGGCCGCAGCGGGGGCAAGGGCACGACGGACACCCAGGCGAAGGTGAGCGCGCTGTGCGAGGCCATCGAGCGCTACTCCGGCGTCTACCGGGGCGAGGAGTGGAGCCTGGTGACGAGCCTCCACGAGCTGCGGGATGACGCCATCCACCCCAACGCGCTGATGAACTTCAGCCCCACGCAGTACGCGCGGCGCGCGGAGTGGAACGCCGCGCACCCCTCCGGCTTCCACCATGTCCCGGAGGCCTTCGACCCGGACCGGCGCATCCACTGGACGAGCGCGTGGTCCCTCACGCACGAGCGCTTCCGCCACGTGCCGAGCGCGTACTGCGCCTTCGGCCATCCGGACCTGGGCAAGTGGTTCTTCTGCACCAGCGACTCCAACGGCTGCGCGGCGGGCAACACGCTGGAGGAGGCCATCCTCCAGGGCTTCCTGGAGCTGGTGGAGCGCGACTCGGTGGCGCTCTGGTGGTACTCGCGGACCCGGCGGCCCGCGGTGGACCTGGACAGCGTGGACCTGCCGTACGTGCACGCGCTGCGGGAGCACTACCGGCGACTCCAGCGGGAGCTGTGGGTGCTGGACGTCACCGCGGACCTGGGCATCCCCACGCTCGCGGCGGTGTCACGCCGGCACGACTCGCCCGTGGAGGACATCGTCGTGGGCTTCGGCGCGCACCTGGACGCCCGCGTCGCGTTGCTGCGAGCGCTCACCGAGGTGAATCAGTTCCTCCCCGCCGTGCAGCAGCGGGACGCGCAAGGGCAGACGCTCTACTGGTTTCCGGAGCGGGAGGCCGTGAACTGGTGGCGCATGGCGACGGTGGAGAACCAGCCCTACCTGTGCCCGGACCCGAGCGTCACCGCGCGGCGCCTGGGCGCGCTGCCTGACTTGTCCTCGGGGGACCTGAAGGTGGACGTGGAGCGCTGTGTCGCGCACGCGCGGCGCGCCGGCCTGGAGACGCTGGTGGTGGACCAGACGCAGCCCGACGTGGGGCTGCCCGTGGTGAAGGTGATGGTCCCCGGACTGCGCCACTTCTGGAAGCGCTTCGGGCCGGGCCGGCTCTACGACGTGCCCGCGCGCCTGGGCTGGGTCCCCCTGCCGCTTCGGGAAGAGCAGCTCAACCCCACGGGCATCTTCTTCTGAGGGACGGACGCGATGCGACTCCATGAATCCTTCGGGCTCACGCCCGGCATCAAGGTCCACGCGCTGGAGGATGGACGGCGCGTCGTGGCCGGTCCTCGCTTCCGCCTGGAGTTCGGAGGGCTGTCTCCAGGCGCCCTCGCGGCGCTCCAGCGCCTGGAGACAGGTGGCACGGAGCAGGCGCTGCTCGACGCCGCGGAGCCGCAGGACGGGCCCGCCGCGCGCGTCCTGTTGGAGCACCTGCTCCAATCCCTCGCACGGAACGACTTCCTGTGCCGCACCCTGCGGTGGGAGGAGGCACCGGTGGCCACGCTGCTGCCGAGCATGCCTCCCGGCCACTCGGAGCCCCGGGCGCCCGACACGAAGTATGTCCTCTCACGGCTCGCGTGCGTGCGTCGCGAGGACCACCAGCTCGTGGTGGAGGCGCCCGCGTCCCACGCACGGGTGCTGCTGCATGACACCCGCGCCGCGGCGCTCCTCATGGAATTGTCCTGTCCGCGCTCCTTGCCCGAGCTGACGGAGCGCGCCTCCACGCTGCCGCTGAAGGCCGTGGACCTCCTCCTGGGGATGCTCCTGGACGCGAAGGCGGTGCACGTCTCCGAGGAGGAGGACGCCAGGCTCTCGCTCTGGGAGCCGGAAGACTTGTCGTTCCACGCACACAGCAGGCTGGGGCGGCTGCCGAGCCCCTATGGCGCCACCTACCGCTTCGAGCAGTGGATGGAGCCCCTGCCCGTGCTGAAGCCCCGGATGAGCGAGGCGGTGGTGCCGCTTCCTCGGCCAGACCTCGAGCGGCTCGCGCGGGAGGACTCGACCTTCACCGAGGTGCTGGAGCGCCGCCGCTCCCTGCGCACGTATGGCGAGCCCGCCATCAGCGTGGACCAGCTTGGCGAGCTGCTGTACCGCGCGGCGCGCACGCGGCGGGTGCTCTCCACGGACCATGGCGAGCTGGGGGAGCGTCCCTACCCTGGCGGAGGCGCGCTGTATGAGCTGGAGCTGTACCTCGTCGTGGACCGCTGCACCGGGCTGAAGTCCGGCCTGTATCAGTACCGCTCCGGGCAACACGAGTTGTGCGAGCTGACGCCGCGCACGCGCCAGGTGGAGCAGTTGCTGGAGGGCGCCTGGCACACACTCGCAAGGGAGGGCCGGCCGCAGGTGCTCCTCGTCATCACGGCCCGCTTCCCGCGCGTCTTCTGGAAGTACCAGGCGATGGGGTACGCGCTCATCCTCAAGAACGTGGGGGTGCTGTTCCAGACGCTCTATCTGGCGGCGACCGCCATGGACCTGGCGCCGTGCGCGCTGGGTGGCGGCGACTCCGAGTTGTTC
>Ga0126314_10000022_pt1 | contig 107592 bp, 91 predicted proteins | sample Plot105B_FD_92535 | JGI IMG/M metagenome (GOLD analysis project Ga0126314, IMG submission 92535) | Serpentine soil microbial communities from UC McLaughlin Reserve, CA, USA - Plot105B | ecosystem: Environmental > Terrestrial > Soil > Grasslands | place: USA: UC McLaughlin Reserve, Lake County... | reverse complement strand
GCGCGTCCGCGCTGGCCGGAGCGGTGCTGTACAAGTTCGGCTTCAACCCGCTGGCGCTCTTCAACGAGGCGGCCACGCAGTACGGCGCGCAGACGCTGGCGCCGGGCGCGCTGGTGAGCAACCCGCTGGAGACGATTTCGCTCGGGCTGGCGCTGATGTTCGGCACGGCGGGCCTGCCGCACATCCTGATGCGCTTCTACACGGTGCCCAACGCGAAGGCGGCGCGCAGCAGCGTGTTCTACGCCACGGGCCTCATCGGCTACTTCTATCTGGTGACGTTCATCCTCGGCTTCGGCGCGTCGGTGCTGGTGGGCCGGCAGGCGATTACCAGCGTGGACAAGGGCGGCAACATGGCGGCGCCCATGCTGGCGGAGGTGGTGGGCGGCACGGGCTTCCTGGGCTTCATCTCCGCGGTGGCCTTCGCCACCATCCTCGCGGTGGTGGCCGGCCTGACGCTGTCCGGCGCGGCGGCGCTGTCGCACGACTTGTGGTCCAGCGTGGTGCGCAAGGGCGAGGCGCCCGAGCACGAGCAGCTCAAGGTGGCGCGGCTCGCCAGCCTCTTCCTCGGCGTGCTGGCCGTGGTGCTGGGCGTGGCCTTCAAGGGACAGAACGTGGCGTTCATGGTGGGCCTGGCGTTCGCCATCGCCGCGAGCGCCAACTTCCCCGCGCTGCTCCTGTCCATGGCCTGGAGGAAGTTCACCACCTATGGAGCGGTGGCCAGCATGCTGACGGGCTCGTTCAGCGCGGTGCTGCTCATCTTCCTGTCGCCCACCGTACAAGTGGACCTGCTGAAGAACGCGAGCGCGATGTTCCCGCTGAAGAATCCAGGCATCATCACCATGCCGTTGGCTTTCGTCGTGGGAGTGCTCGTGTCGCTGTTGTTCCCGGAGCGCGAGTCCAGCGAACGCTTCGCGGAGGTGAAGCACCGCATGCACATGGGCGCTGTCTTGCCCCCTGTACCCGCCGTCGCGGCGAAGTCGGCCGCGTCGGACCCCAGCGCGACACCGACTCCCACGCCCAGCAAGGCGTGACGCCACCGAGTAGCCCTCCTCCGTCATTGCTCCTGGGGAGGAGGGCGGGGGTGGGGCCCGGGCCTCCAAGGAGCCCGGGGCCCGCCCCTCTTCAGGAAGCCCCCCTCGCCCGTCGCTCCCGCGCTCGCATGCACGCGGTGGAGCCGGCGCTCGTGGGCCCGCCCGCTCCCCCAGCACCGGCGCCGGGCGCTGAATCCTTTTCCCGACCAAAACCCTCACCGCCGGCCCATGCCGTGACACCCTCGCACCTCGGACTCTTCTCGATAGGTGTGTCACATGAATCCGGTCCTTCTCCCCCTCCTGGGAGGCCTCCTCATCGGTCTGGCCTCTGCCGTGCTGCTGCTCTTCCATGGACGCATCGCGGGCATCAGCGGCATCACCGGCGGGCTCTTGTCCCCGGCGCCCGCCGACGTGGGCTGGCGCGTGGCCTTCCTCGGAGGACTCGCCGTGGGAGGCGTGCTGCTCGCGTCCTTCCGTCCGGAGTCGCTTGGGCCTCCGGTGCTCACCAGCGTGGGCGCCACGCTCGCGGCCGGGCTGCTCGTCGGCTTCGGCACCCGGCTGGGCGGCGGCTGCACCAGCGGCCACGGTGTCTGTGGACTCGCCCGGGGCTCCAAGCGCTCCCTCGTGGCCACCCTGACGTTCATGGCGACGGCGGCGCTCACCGTCTTCATCTCCCGACATGTGCTGGGAGGTGCTTCATGAAGTCGCTCGTCACGCTGAGCGTGGCGGGCCTGGCGGGAGTGCTGTTCGCGCTGGGACTGGGGCTGGGAGGGATGACGGACCCGGCGAAGGTGGTGGGTTTCCTCGATGTGGCGGGGCGTTGGGACCCGAGCCTCGCCTTCGTCATGGCGGGCGCGCTGGGCACCTACGCGCTGTTGCGTCCCCTCATCCTGCGACGCACGCGCCCCGTGCTCGCCGAGCGCTTCCCTCCGCCGCCCCAGGCCGCCGTGGACGGACGCCTCGTCTCGGGCGCGGCCCTCTTCGGCATCGGGTGGGGAATGTCAGGCTATTGCCCCGGCCCGGCCCTCGTGTCGCTGCCGGTGGGAGGCACCACGGTGCTGCTCTTCATCGGGGCCATGTTGGTGGGAATGGGCGTTTTTAGAGGGATGATGAGGCAACCTGGGTAGGCCTGTAGCTCGTGGACAACCCACACGCGTGCCGGTGCGGGCTTGCGCAACGCATTGCGGGGCCCCAAATCTCAGACTTCCGGGCATGTGAAATGATTGGGATGTCACATCCGCGCGTTTGAGTGCATTTGCAAAGCTTTGGATGGATCACCCTCGGCTGAAGTGCTGGCTAGGATGAGTCCCCGATGCCACGCGCCGCGAACAGGATGCTGGACGTCGACGAGGAAAAGCTCGTCCACCAGTTCCCCGGGCTGGACCGCAAGGCGGTGGGGGCGTTCTTCACGCCCGCACCCCTGGTGGAACGCACGCTATCGCTTGCGATGGCGCACCTGGGAGCTGGACCCCTCACGGTGGTGGACCCCGCCTGTGGGGCAGGAGCTTTCTTGTCGGCGGCCTCGAAGCTCTGGCCCGGAGCCCGCCTGTGCGGGCTGGAGCTGGACCCCGCCGTAGCCCGACTCTGTCAGGCTCGAGTCCCCGAAGCCGACGTGCGCGAAGGCGACACGCTGCGAGGTGGGATGGAGCCCCTGCTCGCGACGACGCCTCCGGAGCACCGCGAGCTGTGGGTGGGAAATCCCCCCTACAACGGGACGTCACCGGTGCTGAAGGACCCGAGCGCCTACGCGAAGCTGCGCGCCCTCCTGCCCCTGGCGCTCCCCCCGGGCACCAGCCTCAGGGACGACTTCGCCTTCTTCCTGTTGGTGGCCGCGCACCGGCTCTCCACGCGGCCCGGCGTGCTCGCCTTCATCACCCCCGCGAGCCTGCTGGACGCGTTCCTCTACGCGCCGCTGCGCCAGTCGCTGTTGCGCATGCTGACGCTGCGCGAGGTGGTGGACCTGGGGCCCGGCGCCTTCGCGGGCACGCAGGTGCGCACGTGCATCACCGTGTGGTCCTCGCTCCCGGGCCACGTGGACCCGCCGCGCTTCGAGCGACGCGGCGTCTGGCAGCACTTCACGCCCGAGGCGCCCGAGTGGCGCCTGGCACCCACCACCCCGGAGGCCAGTGCCTTGGATGCACGTTGGAGCGCGGAGGGTGAGCCCCTCACCACGCTGGTGCCGGTGAGCCTGCCGGGGGTGAAGACCCGCTTCGACGAGCTGCTGGTGGACGCGGACCCGGAGCGCCTGCTGGCGCGCATCCGAGCCTTCGCCGCGTCACCCATGGAGGAGCTGTCGGAGTTCGCGCGGGTGCACGGACTGTCGGAGGAGCTCTTGCCCAAGCTGCGCGCGCTCAAGGTGGGCACGCCGCTGGAGGTGGACGCCAAGCACCTGCGGCCCTTCTATCGCTACGGTGGGGCGCGGCACCGGGGCACGCTGCCGCCGGAGACTCGCGCGTTCTGCTACCTGGACCGGCGCCTGATTCCCCGGGGAGACCACCGGCTGCGCGGCCCTTATGACCCTCACGTGGGCGCGGTGAAGCTGCTCTTCAACGTGCGCGAGCTGCCGCTGTCCGCCGCGCTGCTGGAGGAAGAGGGCTGCGTCCATGACCACCGGCACGCGCGCTTCGCGCCCTTGTATGTCCCCAAGCGGCTGAGGGACGAGGGCCTGCGCGTCACCCGCTCCTCCACGTCGGCGGAGGAGTTGGGCCCGCTGGTGCCCAACCTGTCGCCGCGAGGGTTGGAGTGGGCGGAGACGCTGGGAGGTCCCCTGCCCGCCTTCCAGGCAATCGTGCGATTCCTCAATGGACCCGAGGTCCAGCGCGTCTGGGCTCCAGCCTTCGGAGCGTCGCGCGTGGTGCCGGTGCCGTTGCTGGTGCCGCCTCCTGGTCAGGAGTGAGCAGGTGCGAGGCGGGGCGTCTGCCCGCCCGCACGGTTTCCCTGCGGGCTGCGGAAACAACCGCTAGTGTCCACCTTCGCTTCTCTGCTTTCCCTCAGGAGGAAGGACCTACTTCATGAAAATCCGCGCGCTGCTGACCGCCACCGTTCTCACCGCCGCTGCTCCCGTGTTGGCCCAGGCCCCCGCGGCCCCGCCGCCCGCCGAGCCCGCGCAGGCGGCCCCCGCCACGGCGCCCGCGCCCGCGAAGAAGACGATTCCGCCGGGAGAGATGGCGAAGGCGCCGGTGAAGGACGCGCAGGGCAAGGACGTGGGCGAGGTGACTTTCGAGCAGACCAAGCAGGGCGTGGTCATCAAGGGCGCGCTGCATGACCTGCCTCCCGGTCAGCATGCCTTCCACATCCACGAGACGGGCAAGTGCGAGGCGCCGGAGTTCAAGACGGCGGGCGGCCACTTCAACCCGTCAAAGAAGGCGCACGGGATGATGTCACCCAAGGGCAAGCACGTGGGTGACCTGCCCAACCTCTACGTGGGCCAGGACGGCAAGGTGCAGTTCGACACGTTCGCCCAGAACGGGCTCACCTTGAAGTCGCTCTTCGACAAGGACGGCTCCGCCATCGTCGTCCACACGAAGGAAGACGACTACCAGACCGACCCCACGGGCGACGCCGGTGGCCGCATCGCGTGCGGTGTCGTCGAGAAGCAGCAGCCGTAAGCGTCCGTCCTCGTGAGCGCCCCGCCTGGAAGCAACGCCAGGCGGGCAGCGCCCGGGCCCATCCCCCACAAAGCCGGAGTCAGTGCACCGGCTTCGCGACAGCGGCGGGGGTCTCCTTCACGGGCGAGAAGAGCAGGTCCTGGAAGTCGAAGCTGAAGTCGGTGAGCGGCGAGACGGGCTGCATCCGCATCTCCCCCACCGTGCCGTCCGGCTTGAGCGAGAAGGACACGAAGGCATCCGCGTTGAGCGAGCGGTCCTTCCAGCGCGCGACGAAGGTGTCGTATTGCCAGTGCTCCAGCTCGGCGACGAGTCCCGGCGTGCGGCTGAAGCGCAGCACCAGCTTCTCCGCCTCACGCGTGAGCGTCACGTCGCCGTACCACGCGTCGCGGAACTTCCCCGCATACGCGTCCAGCGGCAGCGACGGCTTGCTCTCCGTCTTTCGCCCCGCTTGCAGGCCTGAGACCTTCTCCTCCGCCTTGGCCTTCTTCGCGTCGTCGTCCGCTTTGAACGCGGCGACCCAGTCCGTCGCGGGCGCGCCCATGAACGCGTCCAGCACCGTCCACACCGGCACCTCGATGGTGCCGCGCTCCTCCTGGTTCGTCAGCACGACGACGCCCAGCCCCAGCTCCGGCACCAGCGCCACCCGCGAGTAGTAGCCCGGCAGCGCGCCGCCGTGCCCCACCACCTTGTAGCCCCGGTAGTCGCGCAGCGACCAGCCCAGCCCATACGCCGCGAAGTTCGCGCGCAGCCCCGCCAGGGGCTTGGAGGGCTCGGTGACGGTCATCACCGTCTGCGCCGCCCACATCTCCTTCGACTGCGCCTCGCTGAACAGGCGCTTCTTGCCATCCGTGCCGGGAATCACACCCCGCCCGAGCTGCGTCAGCATCCACTTCGCCAGGTCGTTCACGCTGGAGTTGATGGCCGCCGCGGGCGCGTTGTTCTCGAAGCCCATGGGCGCAATCGCCTTGAGCACGCCGTCCGCCTTCGCGTGCGGCGTGGCGACGTTGCCGCTCACGCGCAGGGCCTTGAAGAGCGTGCTGCTGTCACGCATGCCCACCGGCACGAAGATGCGCTCGCGCACGAAGTCGCGCCAGTGACGGCCGCTCACCTTCTCGATGACCTTGCCGGCCACGAGGTAGAGGATGTTGTCGTATGCGTAGCGGCTTCGGAAGCTCGTCGCCGGGGGGATGTGGCGCAGCTTGGAGACAATCTCGTCCTCGGTGAAGGTGGACTGCGGGAAGTACAGCAGGTCTCCCGCGCCCAGCCCCAGCCCGCTGCGGTGCACGAGCAGGTCCCGAATCGTCAGCTCGCGCGTGACGTACGAGTCGTGCATCTGGAACGACGGCAGGTGGTCGACGACGCGGTCATCCCACTGGAGCTTGCCCTCCTCGACGAGCATCGCCAGCGCCGCCGCCGTGAAGGCCTTGCTGTTGGACGCGATGCCGAACAGCGTGTCCGCCGTCACCGGCGTCTTGTCCCCGAGCTTGCGCACGCCATAGCCCTTGGACAGCACCACCTTGCCGTCCTTCACCACGGCCACGGCGACGCCCGGCACATCGAAGGTCTTCATCGCCTTCTCGATGGTGGCGTCGAAGTCGGCGGGCAGTGATTGCGCGAAGGCCGGGGACAGCGGCAGGACGACGAGGAGAAGCGCGAGGACGTGACGCACGGGGGCTCCAGGCTCCAGGAAGGGATTTTGGAAGTCCCCTCTCTATCGCACCTGGCGAACGCGCCCCAGCAGCCCCTATTCCGTGCTCGCGGGCACGCCCCGCGCGCCTCAGACGTAGCCGAAGCGGCGCCGCGCGAACCACTCCGCGCCGAGCAGGCCGATGAGCGCCACGAGGTAGTACCAGCGGTCCCACAGCGGCTGGTCCTTCGCGCGTCCCACCTCCACCACGGGAGGGTCCAACAGCGGCATGTCCGGCAGTCCGTCCTGGGGCAGCTTGTACGCCTTGCCACCCGTCACTTTGGCGATCTGCTCCATCAGCTCCGGCCGCACGGACGCGTCCGACAGCTCCGGCCCCACGGCGCGCACCGCCACCGCGTCCTCGCCCTTGCCCAGGTCCGTCTCGCCCTTCTTCGCCGTCGCGAGCAGCTTGTACGGCCCCGGGTCTGGCGGCGCGAACTCCAGCCGAATCACGCCGTCCGGCCCCGTGGCGCCCGTCTGCACCGCCACCGGCTTCTGCGTCGCCACCGAGAACAGCTCCACCCGCACCTGAGCGTCCTGCGCGGGCTGGTAGTCCGCGCTGCGCGCCTGCACCACCACCGCCACCGGACGTCCCGGCTCCACCGACGGCGGGTCCGCCGTCACCTTCAGCGTCGTCAGGTCCGGGTCCCTCACCAGCCACCGCAGCGCATTGCCCCAGAAGCGGTCATACGCGCGGTTGGGCGAGCCATCCCGGTGCGCGGCGAAGGCCCAGTACCACGACGCATCCGTGGCCATGACCAGCGCCCGGCCCCGGCCGTAGTCCCAGACGGCGACGAGCGGCGCGTTCTTCCCGTTGGCGGTGAGATGCGGATGCTCCAGCAACACGGTGGCGCCAGGGCGCGCGTACGTGAGGTTGGCGCCCGGAATCGGAGGCAGCTCGCCCCACGCGGCCTCGGTGCTGGACGCGCCGGAGCCGATGGCCGTCACCGGGTGGCGCAGGCCCTCCGGCGTCAGGCGCGCGGTGAAGGGCTCCACGTTGGCGGGGCCCGCGGCGGCCACGGGCAGGGCCTCCATCAGCGTGGGCATGGTGGCGCGGCCTTCACCCAGCACGCTGTCGCCGCCAATCATCACGAAGGCGCCGCCGTTGTGGATGTAGCGCTCCAGGTTGCGCTCGTACTCGGCGATGGAGAGCGACGGGTCCGCGTGGCCGAAGTTCTGGAAGATGACGACGTCGAAGGTGTCCAGCTTCGTGTCGAAAATCTCCTCCATGGGGAACGGGATGAGGGACAGCTCGCGCTCGTTCACCACGCCCGGGTCATCCGACAGCGTGCGCAGGATGTAGAACGAGATGAGGTCCACGTTGGCGTCCTGCTTCAGCAGGCCCCGCAGGTAGCGCTCGTCCCAGGACGGCCGGCCCACCACCAGCAGCACGCGCACGCGGTCCCGGATGACCTTCAGCGTGAAGGAGCGGCTGTTGTTGTCCGTCACCGCCTCGTCCGGGAAGGTGGGCACCGTCACCGTGTAGACGAAGCGGCCCGTCTGGTCCGGCGTGAAGGTGAAGGACACCGGCTTCACGTCGTCGTTGGTCTCCAGGCGCACCGTCTTGCTCGCCACCGTCTTGCCCTCCTGGCTGAGCACGACGGGAATCTCCTTGCCCCGGAAGCCGCGGCCGTGAATCTCCGCCTCCACGGTGAGCGAGTTGCGCACGAAGGCGAAGTCATCCACCTTCAAGCCCTCAATCGCCAGGTCCTTGAGCGCCTCCTGGCCCACCGTGAAGGTGGAGACGGGCACGCCCAGGTCCGCCAGCGCCGCGCGCGCGCGTCCCACCACGCCCGACTTCAGCTCCGTGTTGTCCGCGCCATCGCTGAACAGCAGCACCCCGGACAGCTTGCGCGCGCCCTGCCCCGCGCCCGCCGCCGCACGCAGCGCGGCCAGCAGGTCAGTCGAGCCCGCGCGCGGCGGCTCCTTGGCCAGCGACGCGGGAGTCACCGGCGCCAGCTCCGGGTCGAACCCGTACAGCTCCACCGTGAAGCGGTCCTGGAGTCCCGCGAGCGCCGGCGCGGCCTTCTCCAGGAACGTGGCCACCTCCGCGGCGCGTGTGGGGCCTCCGGGCTCCGACGGGAAGCCCATGGACGCGGAGCGGTCCACCAGCACCGCGACGCGGTTCTTCATCCGCGCCACCTGCAAATGACGGATGCCGGGCTCCAGGAGGAAGAAGAGCGCGGCCACGCCCGCGCCCACGCGCAGCGCCCACAACAGGACGCGACGTCCGCGCGAGGGCTCGCGACGCACGCCCCACGCGGCCAGCGCCACTCCCAGGAGCAGCCCGAGCGCGAGGAACACCAGCGCCCACGAAGGCAGGGGAGAGAGGCTGACGAGCTTCCAGGCGTTGAAGGTGGGGGAATTCATCCAGGCTCTTGGCGTAGGGCCGGTGCTTCAGCGCCGCTTGTTGAGGATGAGCTGCAGGTGGACGGCGTCGTCCTTGTAGTCCAGGCAGAGGGCGTACATGCACACGTTGATGCCCAGCCGCACCGCCAGCTCCCGCTGCGGCTCGCCGCCGGGGCTCACGTCGAACTCGTAGTCCCCGGACTCGTTGCGGCTCCAGGCCCCGGCCACGTCGTTCTGCGAGTAGAGCACCGCCGCGCGCTTGCCCAGGTTGGCCGCCATCATGTGCGGCTTGTTGAGCAGCCGGCCCGGCGCCGCGTCCATGAGGAAGAAGGACTTGTACACCACGTGTCCGGAGGGCACCTCCGCGAGCGGGCTCTGCGGCAGCACGCGCGCCATCTCCCGACGGAAGCTGGCGTCGAAGCCGTCCCCGTCGCTGCCGTCGTTGGCGTCCGCCAGCATGAAGCCGCCGTACGTCAGGTAGCGCCGGAGGTTGGCGACCTCCGCGTCGTTGAGCGGGGGAAAGCCCCCGTCGCCGCCGAAGTAGAGGAACGGGTACTCGAAGAGGTCGGGGCTGCTCAGCGCGAAGGGCCGCGCGTCCGGCACCACCTCGACGGACGTGCGCCGCTGCAGCTCCCAGGCGATGCGCCGCAGGCCGGACAGCCGCGCGTCCCAGCGGCCGCCGTGCTTCGCCACCGCGGGGATGAAGCGATTCTTCTCGCCGAACGCGTGCGCACGCCCCGCCAGCAGCGGAGCAAGCGCGGCGGAGCCGAGCAGGAGGTTTCGACGGGTCAGACGCCGCGCGGACATAGAGCGCATCTATATACCGTCGACGGGTGCTCGCATTCCCCGGTATAGAGCGGGCCCATGGCAAAAGGCGGACAGACGCCCGAGCAGCCCGGCTCCCCCGAGGTCCGGGCGGCCTGGGCTCGCAAGGAGGCCGGAGACGTCGCCGGAGCACGGCGCGACGCCGAGCGTCTGCTGGCGGGCAGTCCCAGCCCCGAGGACCGGGCCGAGGCCGAGGAGCTGCTGCGCCACACCTCCACCCCCAAGGCCCTCTACGGCTTCGCCCTGCTCGCCGCCGCCGTCTTCGTGCTGCTGCTGCTATTGGCCATGACCCGCTACGCTTAAGCTACATCGTCGGCGCCTTCGTGCCCCTGGGGGCAACGTCGGGTCCGCCGCAATGCAAGGAGTTGGAGCCATGGAAGGCCTCCTTCAGGCCCTGAAGGCCTATCAGGAGCTCAACCCGTCGGGCTGGGTCGGCATCTACCGCCTGCTGCCCATGTGGGCGGGCATCGTCTGCTGTGTCGCCGGGGTGACGCTGCTCCTGGTGGGCGGAGGCCCCCGGGTGTTCCGGGTGCTGGCCGGGCCCATCGGCGCGCTCCTGGGGCTGGTGTGGACAGGCGCCATCACCGCGAAGCTGGGCCTGCCGGACCTGGACCCGCGGGCGCCCTCCATCGTCGCGGCGGTGCTCCTGGCGCTGGGCTTCCTCTTTCCGCCCGCCATCACCTTCGTGGGCCTGGGCGTGCCGCTGGGCCTGCTGGCCGGGCAGATCGCCGGGCCGCAGGACTTCCTGCTCGGCTTCGCGCCGGGGTTCATCATCGGCGGGCTGGTGGGAGCGCTCCTGCACCGGGTGGTCAGCGCCCTGGTGGCCTCCGCGGTGGGCGGGTGGGTGCTCGTCATCGGCGCGCTGGCGGCGCTGCACCAGTTCGGCGGGCTGGTGGCCGCCGTGGCCAGCAGGCCCTGGGGCGTCATCATCGCCGCGGGCCTGTTCTCCATCGCCGGCGCCGTCTATCAGCTCGCCATGCGGGCCTCGCCCGAAGAGGCCGAGAAGCAACGCGCGGAGAAGGAGCGCCTCAAGCTCCGGCAGGCGGAGCAGCGGGCGCTCGAGAAACGTTGGGGGGTCAAGTAGACGACCTCCTCCGGGAGGCGGCCGCGCTTTACCTCCAGCGTCGTGGCGCGTACATTCCGCCGCCTTTCCCCCCGGAATTCTCCCCCCAAAGGATTGATGGGCCAGGTCAGGCGCAAGGAGTCGGAGAAGAAGCAGGAGTCCCCCTCGGAGCCCGCCCCCCGGCAGGAGCCTGGCGCCAGCAGCGCCTGGGTGAAGCCGGAGGGGATGTCGCGCCGGGGCTGGGCCGTGCTCGCCGCGCTGATTCTGGTCATCCAGTTCCCCCTCATCCACTACGCCCTCTTCCGCGGTGACGCGGACGTGACGGCGACAGTGCCCTACACCCAGGACTTCGCGGACCCGGGCGTGGTGAAGCGGGACTTCTTCTCCACGGGTGGCTACTGGCGGGTGATTCAGGGCGAGCTGTTGGCGCCGGGCGTGAAGAACAACCCGCTGTGGCTCCAGGCGCCGCTGCCGGACGACGTGGCCATCGAGTTCGACGTGCGCTCGGAGCTGCCCGAGGGCGACATCCGGGTGGAGGTCTTCGGCAACGGCGTGGACCCCAGCTCCGGGTACGTCCTGGTGCAGGGCGGGTTCAACAACTCCCTGTCCGTGCTGGCCCGGCTCGACATGGGCGCGCCCAACATCGACTCGCTCAAGCGCCGCGCGGCGCGCAAGGCCGGCGCCCAGGGTGAGAAGGTGGACGACGGCGCCAAGGTCGAGGCCGCCGACATCGCCTCCGTGTTCAAGGACGACACCCGCGTGCGCGTGGAAGCGCGCGGCACGCCGGTGCAGGCCGGCCGCACGTACCACTGGCGCATCGAGCGCCGCGGCTCGCTCCTGCGCTGGAGCATCGACGGGGAGCCCTTCCTGGAGTTCGACGACCCGCGTCCCCTCAAGGGGAAGGGGAATGACAGGCTGGGCCTGTCCGGCTTCGAGTCGCAAATCTTCTACGACAACCTGCGCGTGGACACGCCGGACCGGCTTCCCGCCCGCGTCGCCCCCGCCGCGCCCGTGATTCCCCCCGGCCCGTACGCGGACGACTTCAACCGAGACACGCTGGGAGACGCGTGGAACGTCACCAACCCGTCGGCCACGAAGCTGGTGGACGGCGCGCTGGTGGTGGAGCTGCTCCACAACCGCCCCGTGTGGCTGAAGCGGCCCATCCCCCGCGACGCGACGATTGAGTTCGACGCGTGGACGGACAGCGCGGACGGCGACATCAAGATCGAGGCGTGGGGTGACGGTCGCTCCTTCTACGCCGGAGACCTGCGCCTGCAGTACACGGCGACGGGCTACGTCTTCATCTTCGGCGGCTGGCGCAACACGCAGTCCGCCATCGCCCGCCGCAGCGAGCACACGCCGGACCGCGTGACGCGTGACGGGGCCTCCGTGGTGCCCGGCAAGCGCCACCACTTCAAGCTCACCCGGCGCGCGGGCACCCTGTCCTGGGAGCTGGACGGGCAGCCCTTCCTCACCCTCCAGGACGCCTCGCCCCTGGAAGGCACGCGCAATCAGTACTTCGGCTTCTCCGGCTGGAAGAGCCGGGTCCACTTCGACAATTTGAAGATCGCGCCGCTCGCCCCCTAGCGGCCAAGGAAAGTCACACGTGCGCAGAGTTGGCATCTTCGGCTGGGGCGTCGTCGCCCCCCGGTCCAGGAACATCGAAGCGTTCGAGAGGAACCTCACGTCCTCCGAGAGCTGGCTGTCCCCTTTCAACGGCTTCGGGCCGGACAACTTCCTCGTCGGCACGCCGGACTTCAATCTGGCCGACTACAAGCCCTGGATTGACGAGCGCTTCCCGGCCAACCGCTTCTCGCAGTTGGAGCGGAAGATGGGCCAGCCGACGCAGTTCGCCATCGGCGCGTTCATCCAGTCGCTCGCGCAGAACCCCGGCCTGGAGCAGGAGCTGCAGGCCCTGGGGCCCCGCGCGCACGTCTACGTGGGCACGGGCCTGGGCGATTTGCCCACCATCCAGGCCATCTCGTTGGACCTGTACCGCGCCCAGCGCCGGTGGGACCGCTTCTGGTCCGCGCCGGAGCGCAACGCGGTGCTGCGCAAGTGGCTGGAGACGCGCGAGCCGCTCGCGGGCCTGCCGCCGGAGCCGTCGTCGGTGGAGGAGGGCCTGCGCGACGAGGCCGAGGACGCGTGGTGGCACTTCTGGACGGGCCACTCCACGGAGCTGCGCGAGTACCTGGCGGAGCTGCGCGACATCGAAGCCATCGGCGTGCCTGACGGCGCCGACGTGGAGTCCGCGAAGCTGGCCGTCATCAAGGACAAGCGCACCCGCAACGCCCGGCTGCAGAAGAAGTGGAGCGCGCCGGAGCCGCCCTGGAACGCCGTCTCCTCCAACGTGCTGTGGAACATCCACAACACGCCCGCCTCGCAGGTTTCGATGCTGGGGCAGATCACCGGCATGACGTTCGCCCCCGTCGCCGCGTGCTCGTCCTTCGGCTACGGGCTGAAGCTGGCCATGAACTCGCTGCAATTGGGTGAGGCGAAGGCCGTCGTCATGGGCATGACGGACGCGGCGCCCAGCCCGCTCGTCGTGGGCGGCTTCTACAACGCCCGCGTCATCTCCGCGGACGCCGCCATCTCCAAGCCCCTCACCGCGCTGCGCGGCACGCACATCGCGGGAGGCGCGGTGGTGTGGGTGCTGGGCGACTACGACTACTTCACGTCCAAGGGCTTCAAGCCGCTGGGCATGGAGCCCGTCTCCGTGGGCGTCACCGCGGACGCGGACCACATCATCACCCCGTCCAAGGAAGGCCCCACGCTGGCCATCCGCGAGGCGCTGGCCGCCGCGGGCTGTGAAGCCTCCGACGTGGGGAGCTGGGATTTGCACGCCACCGCCACGCCGGGTGACTACCTGGAGGTGCAGAACCTGCGGGACGTGCTGCCCGAGTCGGTGCTCATCACCGCGCGCAAGGGCACGTTCGGCCACGGCATGTCCGCGGGCGGCGGCTGGGAGCTGACGGCGCAGTACCTGGGCTACGGACGCGGGCAGGTGTTCCCCACCCCGCTGAAGAAGACGGAGCTCAACCAGCAGATTTCGCGCGTCCACGGCCGCTTCGTGTTCGACGAGGCCGTGGCGGCGCCCGCTGGCTGCGCGGGCAAGCTGTCCATGGGCGTGGGCGGCATCAACGCCTGCGTCATCTCCCGCCCTTGGAAGAAGTAGCGCGCGGGCTTCAGGGGTGGGCGCTCACCGCGTCCGCCTCCAGCTTCGCGGCCGAGGCCGGCTCGATTCGCTGGAGCAACAGCAGCTCCAGCTCCAAGTCCCTCGCGTAGTTCTGCTGCGTGGGCAGCGTGCCGCTGGTGGTGGAGTCCAGGCGGGCCTGGGCCTGCTCCTCCTGGGCGCGCTGGGAGCCGCCGGTGGCGATTCGCTGGTCCACGTTGCCCACGCCAATGGACTGGGACACCCGGTTGCCCCGCATCACCCGGAGGATGGCGCCGCCGTTGGCGAGCGTGAGGCCCTCCACCAGGAAGCGCGAGGACGCGGTGGGCCCCAGCGTGCCGCCCCCGGCGTCGCGCCACTCCGTCTCCAGCACGAAGCGGCCCTGCATCTCCTTCCAGGAGTAGCCCTGCTCCTTGAGCAGCGCCTTCACCTCCGGCCAGAGGTCCGGCAGCGGCCGGGTGTAGACGTGGTCCGCGGCCTTGTCGCGCAGGTAGTTCTGCCGGAGCGAACTGGAACAACCGGCGAGCGTCAGCAATGCGGCGACGGCGAGACACACGCCCGAGGCGCGGAAGAAGCGGCCCATGAACAACCCCCAGGAGGTAGCGGTGGCGACAGCGGGCAGCATACCGCTCCCCGCCCCCGCCGCGCGCTCCCGCCCCCCGTCAGCCCTTGGGGCTGGCGACCAGGTCGAAGTCGGGGATGTGTTCACGCATGAACTCGCGCATCCGCTGGATGAGCGCCGCCTCGATTTGCCGCGCGCGCTCCCGGCTGACGCCGTACTTGTCGCCGATGTCCTGGAGCGTCAGCGGCTCGTCTGAGGTGAGGCGGTTCTCGAAGATGAAGCGCTCCTTGCCCTCCAGCGTCCGGGAGAACTCGGAGAGCTTCTCGCGGAAGAGGGCCTTGAGCTGCTCGGCGCCCAGCCGCTCGTCGGCGGGGATGGCCCCCGAGGGCAGGTAGCGGTCCGCGCGGGTGCCCCGCGAGCCCTCGTCGTCCCCGCCCAGCGGCGCGTCGATGGACAGCTCGTCATGGCCGAGCCGCTGGTCCATCTCCACCACGTCCTGCTCGGTGACGTTGAGCCGCTCCGCCAGCAGCTTGGGGCTGGCCTCGAAGCCCTGGGCCACGAGCTTGTCCTGCTCCTGGCGCAGCTTGAAGAAGAGCTTCCGCTGGGCCTCCGTCGTCCCCAGCTTCACCATCTTCCAGTTGTCCATGATGTAGCGAAGGATGTACGCCCGAATCCACCAGGCCGCGTAGCTGCTCAGCTTCACGCCCCGCTCCGGGTCGTACTTCTTCACCGCCTGCATCAACCCGATGTTCCCCTCCTGGACCAAATCCAGCAGGGAAAGCGGGTTGCGGTGGTACTCGTGGGCCAGCTTCACCACCAGCCGCAGGTTGGAGGCCACCAGCCGGTAGGCGGTGCGCACATCCCCGGTGTCGCGGTAGTGGCGCGACAGCTCCAGTTCCTCCTCGCGCGTCAGCAGGGGGTGGCGCTGCACCTCCGTCATGTAGGCCTGGAGGGGGTCCCGGTTGGAGAGCGCTGATTCGCTCGACTTGACGAGGGCCCGGGCGGGCACGGGCCTGGCCACCTCCACCTCGGGCTCCGCGTCCACCAGCTCGGCCACGTCCGGCTCCAAGGAATCCGGGTCTGGCGCTGTCTGGGCGCTGGGGTCCTCCACCTCCGCATCGACGACCTCCGCCTGGGCGGGCGCGCTGCCCGCCGCCCGCTTCGCCTTGGGCCGGGAAGTCGTTCCTTTGGTTCTTTTCCCTCCACTCGCCATGGGCGCTCCATACCCCAAAGTGCCGCGATTGTTGCCAGAGGGTAATGCAGGGGCTATGCCCCTGCTTGATGAGCGACATCCAAGAGCCCACCGAGCCGGGCACCCCGGCCACCGACGAAGCACCGACGCGTCCCGCCGAATACATCGCGGACATCGGCTTCGACGAAATGAACCTGTCCGAGCCCCTCCGCCGCGCGCTGGCGGAGCGCGGCTACACCCACCCCACCCCTGTCCAGGCCCGGGCGTTCCGGCCCGTGATGGAGGGCAAGGACCTGATTGTCCGCAGCAAGACTGGCACCGGCAAGACGGCCGCGTTCGGCCTGCCGTTGTTGGAGAAGATTCCCGCGGACGAGAAGCGCGTGCGCGCCCTCATCCTCTGCCCCACGCGCGAGTTGGCGATGCAGGTGGCGGACGAGCTGCGGTCCCTGGGCAAGCACAAGGGCGTGAAGGTGGCGGCCATCTACGGCGGCGCCTCCATGAAGCAGCAGGAGGACGCCTTCGAGGAGGGCACGCCCATCATCGTCGGCACGCCCGGCCGCGTCTTCGACCACATCAACCGGGGCAACCTGAAGCTGGACGGGTGCGACCACGCGGTGCTGGACGAAGCCGACGAGATGCTCAACCAGGGCTTCTACGAGGAAGTCACGCGCATCCTCGACCGTCTTCCGAAGGCGCGCCAGGTGCTGCTCTTCAGCGCCACCGTCCCCACGGACATCCAGAACCTCATCGCCCGGTACACGACGAACGCGGAGACGCTGCTGTTGTCCGGCGACGTCTTCACGGTGGAGCACATCCACCACGTCCGCTACGACGTGTCGGACGCCTTCCCCAAGCCGCGCAACCTCATCTACATCCTGGAGAAGGAGGAGCCGCCCAACGCCATCATCTTCTGCAACACGCGGGATGACACGGCGCTGGTGACGGCGGTGCTCAACCGCAACGGCTTCGACGCGGAGCTGCTCAACGGGGACCTGCCGCAGAAGGAGCGCGAGCGGGTGATGGGCAAGGTGAAGCGCGGCGAGGTGGCCTTCATGGTCGCCACGGATATCGCGGCGCGCGGCATCGACATCTCCGGCCTCGAGTACGTCATCAACTACTCGTTGCCCGAGGACCCGGCCGTGTACCTGCACCGCGTCGGCCGCACCGGCCGCATCGGCAACAAGGGCACCGCCATCAACCTCTTCTCCGGGCGCGAGCTGGCGACGTACACCGTGCTGGAGAAGAAGTACGGCATCAAGTTCGAGCGGCAGGAGATGCCCGCGCCCGAGGAGGCGATGCGCCTGTGGACGGAGCGCCACGTGCGCGAAATCCAGGAGGCCTCCGGCTCCTCCATCTTCGAGGGCTTCCTGCCCCTGGCCGCGCAGCTGAAGAACAAGCCGAACGCGGACGACCTGGTCGCCTTCCTGCTCAAGTACTTCTTCAGCCGCATGCGCATGGAGAAGGCCCAGCAGGCCCAGGAGGCCGAGGGCCGCGAGCCCGTTCCCGCGCGCAAGCCCGAGAGCCGGAGCGAGGGACGTGGACGCGGCGGTCGCGACGACAAGCGCGAGCGCGGCGGTGAGCGTCGTGAGCGGGGTGAGGACCGGCGTGAGCGGGTCGAGAAGCCCATTGCCCGCCCGGAGCACCCGGACCGCGAGCGACGTCCGCGTCGTGACGAGCCCCGTCGGGAGCGAGACGTGGGCGCGAGCCGAGGCGCCGCGGCGCTGGAGGCGGGCCCTGGCGAGGTGAAGCTGTGGGTCAACCTGGGAACGGCGGACGGCCTGGGGCCGGGCAGCATCGCCACGGCCCTGGAGGACGCTGGCGCGCCGCTGGGGAAGATGGTGCGTGCGGAGCTGCGCCCCACCTTCGCGTACGTCTTCGTCGCGGAGGATGACTCTCCGGGGTTCGAGGCGCTCAACGGCAAGCAGCACGGCGCCAAGACGCTGCGCGTGGAGAAGAGCAAGCCGCGCACCGAGCGCGAGCCCGGCACCCGCCCGCCCCCGTCTCCTGACGCGGGCCCCGGCGAGGTGAAGCTGTGGACCAACCTGGGCAGCGATGACGGCATGGACGAGGCGAAGCTGCCCGCCGCGCTGGAGGCCGCCGGTGCTCCCACTGGCAAGGTGATCAAGGCGCTCCTGCGTCCCACCTACGGCTACGCCTACGTGGCCGAGGCGGATGCTCCGGCCTTCGAGGCGCTCAACGGGAAGCTGCACGGCGACAAGCCGCTGAAGCTGGAGCGGCACCGTCCGCGCGGCTCGCGCGAGGAGCGTCGTCCCCGCCTGGAGTCGCTGCCGGACCTGCCGGGGCAGGTGCGCCTGTGGGTGGGCCTGGGCAGGCAGGACGGTCTGGATGAGGCCGGCGTCACCGCCGCGCTCGAGGCCGCTGGTGCTCCCGCTGGCAAGGTGGTGCGGATGGACCTGCGCCCGACCTACGCGTACGTCTTCGTCGCCGACGAGGATGCCGCCGGGTTCGAGACCACGCACGGCAAGCAGCACGGTGAGCGCACGCTGAAGGTCGAGCGCGCTCGCAAGAAGTAGGTCAGGTGGTTCTCCCCGGGAGGCACGTGCTTCCCGGGGCCGCCGCGACGGCGCACTGACTCAGGTCAGGCGCCTTGCTGGCTCGGGCCCTTCCGAGGTGCTCGGTTACGAGCCCCTCTCGGCTCAGGCGCCTCGCTGGCTCGGGCGCTTCCGAGGCGGCTCGGGTACGAGCCCTCCGCGCGCAGGCACCTTGCTGCCGCGGGCGCTTCCGAGGCGGCTCGGGTACAGCCCTCCGCGCTCAGGCGCCCGACTTCTCCGCGGCCTTCCTGCGCCGGGCCCGGTGGTAGTGGGCGGTGCACAGGCCTCGGGCCAGCACCGGTCGCTCGCACGTGGCCTCTCCGCAGCGCGGGGGCTCCGGTCTCTGGGGCCTCGCCGCGAGGGGTCCCGCGCTGAACATCATCTCCGCCACTTCCAGCATCCGGTCCACGTCCTGGCGCGACAGCCGGCGGTTCCGGACGAAGCCCTCCAGCCGGTGGGCCCCCGCGTCGTCCACGTCGTCCAGGCGGAGCAGCTCCCACAAGGGCAGCTCCAGTGCGACGGCCACCTGGAGGAGCGTCTCGTAGCTGGGGCCGCGCTCGCCACGCTCCAGCAGGGACGCGAAGGACACGGAGATGCCACACCGGGCGGCGAAGTCCTCCTGGGTGAGGCCCCGGCGTTCTCGAAGCGCGCGAATCCGACGGGCCAGTCCCTGCAGGTGTCCGTTCACCGTGGAAGCATCCGCAGGGCCAGGAGACATGGCAGTTTCCTATGGTAGCGCACCCCTTCTGTTAAGGTCTTTCGCGCGGGGCGGGACCTCTTGGACCCACCGCAGCTACCAGGAGCACTGCGAAACATGAGCGCCGTCGAGGGTACCAACTACTTCTTCCGCAAGGCCGCGCGGATCATGGACGTGGGCACCCCCATCGAAACGCTGCTCGCCACGCCGCTGCGCGAGGTGAAGGTCCAGGTCTCCATCGAGATGGACTCCGGCGAGATTCGCACCTTCCTCGGGTACCGGATTCAGCACGACAACAGCCGGGGCCCCATGAAGGGCGGCCTGCGCTACCACCCGGGCCTGGACCAGGACGAGGCCGCGTCACTCGCCTCGCTGATGACGTGGAAGACCGCCGTGGTGAACGTCCCCTACGGCGGCGCCAAGGGCGGCATCGCCTGCGACCCGTCCCAGCTCAGCATCAAGGAGTTGGAGCGGCTGACGCGGAAGTTCGTCGACCAGATTCAGGACGTCATCGGTCCCACCCGTGACATCCCCGCGCCCGACATCAACACCAATCCCCAGGTGATGGCGTGGATCATGGACCAGTACTCGCGCTACCACGGCCACTCGCCCGCCGTCGTCACGGGCAAGCCGCTGGAGCTGTACGGCTCCAAGGGCCGCGAGGCGGCCACCGGGCGGGGCCTCCTGTACGTGTGCCGTGAAATCCTCCGGGATTTGGGCCTGCCGGTGAAGGGCACGCGCTTCGCGATTCAGGGCTTCGGCAACGTGGGCAGCCACACCGCGCAACTCCTGTGGGAGGACGGTGGCGTGGTGGTGGCCGTGTCGGACGTGCTGGGCGGCGTGCGCAACCCGCAGGGCCTGGACGTCCCTTCCCTCTTCGAGCACGTCAAGCGCACCGGCACCGTGACGGGCTTCGGCGGCGGCACGGCGTGCACCAACGAGGACGTGCTCGCGGCCGACTGCGAGGTGCTCATCCCCGCGGCGCTCGGCCACGTGCTCACCCGGGACAACGCGAACGCGGTGCGCGCGCGCCTCATCATCGAGGGCGCCAACGGGCCCACCCAGCCTGAGGCCGACGAGGTCTTCGAGAAGCGCGGCATCTTCGTGGTGCCGGACGTGCTCGCCAGCTCCGGTGGCGTCACGGTGAGCTACTTCGAGTGGGTGCAGAACCTCCAGCACCTGTCCTGGGAAGAGGACCGCGTCAACGCGGAGCTGGAGAAGACGATGAAGGAGGCCTACGAGCGCGTGGCGCAGATTGCCCGCTCGCGGAAGGTCTCCATGCGGACGGCGGCCTACATCCTGGCCATTGGCCGGGTGGGCAAGGCCACCGTGCTGCGCGGCATCTGACGCGCTGGGGCGTGCCCGTTCGGGCCGCGGCCGGGCAAGCCTGCCGCATCGCGGCAACCCGGGACGGCGCACCCCCAGGCGCCGACTGTCCCTTCCGCCCGGGGCGCGCTTCCGCTACACGCGCGCCCATGGTCACCCTCCAGGACATCCTCGCCGCGCGGGAGCGTCTGCGCGACGCCATCCGCCCCACGCCCTGCCCCGCCTCGGACTACTTCACCGAGCGGACGGAGTGCGCGGCGGTGTACTTCAAGCTGGAGAACCTCCAGCGCACGGGCGCCTTCAAGGAGCGCGGCGCGCTCAACAAGCTCCTGACGCTGACGCCGGAGGAGCGAAAGCGCGGAGTCATCGCCGCGTCCGCCGGCAACCACGCGCAGGGCGTCGCGTACCACGCGCGTCGGCTGGGGGTGAAGGCGACCATCGTGATGCCGGAGCGCACGCCGCTCATCAAGGTGTCGCGCACCCGGGACGACTATGGCGCGCGCGTGGTTCTCAAGGGCGCCAACTACGACGAGGCCTACGCGGAGGCGCTGCGAATCCAGCAGGAGGAAGGGCTCGTCTTCGTGCACCCGTTCAACGACCCGCATGTCATCGCGGGTCAGGGGACGCTGGGGCTGGAGCTGTTGGAGCAGTGGCCGGACGTGGAGGTGGTGCTGGTGCCCATTGGCGGAGGCGGGCTCATCTCCGGCGTGGCGTGCGCGCTGAAGGAGAGCAAGCCGGGCATCATGGTGGTGGGCGTGCAGACGTCCACCATCGACAGCATGAAGGCGTCCATTGAAGCGGGGAAGCTGGTGGAGTTGCCCGCGGCGGGGACCACCATCGCGGATGGCATCGCGGTGAAGAAGGTGGGGGAGCTCACCTTCCCCATGGTGCGCAAGTACGTGGATGCGGTGGTGTCGGTGGACGAGGAGGAGATCGCCGCCGCCATCCTCACGCTGCTGGAGCAGGAGAAGAGCGTGGTGGAGGGCGCGGGCGCGGTGGGCGTGGCGGCGGTGCTCAACGGCCACGTCCCGCAGGCGAAGGGCAAGCGCACCGCCATCATCCTGAGCGGCGGCAACATCGACATGAACGTCATCAGCCGCATCATCGAGCGCGGCCTGGTGAAGGCGGGCCGACTGGTCCAGCTCGAGGTGCGACTGCCGGACCGGCCTGGGATGCTCGCGCGGCTGACGTCGCGCATCGCCGACCTGAGGGCCAACGTGGTGGATCTCCACCACGAGCGCGCCTTCTCCAAGGCGGGGCTGGGCGAGGCCATGGTGGAGGTGACGCTGGAGACGACGGGCCCTGCCCACATCCGCGAGTTGGAGAAAGCCCTGGAGGAGCTTGGCTGGCAGGTCGCCCGCAAGTAGCAGGGGTCTTGCGCGCAAGCGGAGGGGCTCGGCCATACTGGGGGCATGCGTTCCCTGTTCGTCGCGCTCCTGCTCGCCGCCTCGCCACAAACGCCCGCCCAGAAGGCGAAAGAGCTCTCCGGCCAGAAGTCCTGGGAGGAGCTGTACCTGGCCTTTGCTTCCGGCGACGCGACGGCCGTTCCGGAGGAGCAGCGGGCCACGGTGTCCAGCGCGCTGGTGAAGGGCTGCCAGGCGCTGATGAAGGACGACACGGTGATGGCGTACTCCATGGGTGAGCGCGCCGTCCTGTTCGAGGAGTCCGCGCCGGCCCTGCGCTGCCTGGCGAGCGCCGCGCGAATGACGGAGCAGCGCGCGGCGGCCGAGTCCGCCCTGGTGAAGGGCGTGACGCGCTTCCCGAAGGACGGCAGCTTCCCGCTGGAGCTCGGCAAGCTGCTGCTGGAGGAGCAGGACTTCGTGGGCGCGCAGGCGGCGCTGGAGAAAGTGCCTCCCCGCGTGAAGGAGTCAGCCGAGGCGAAGAAGCTGCTCCAGCAGACCCGCCAGCACACCCTGCAGGAAGACGCGGCCCGCTCCGAGGCCGCCCGCATCGAGAAGAGCCTGGGAGGAGGGCCCCGGCGGCGCGGTCAGGCGGTGCTTCCCACCAACAGCTCGGGCGGAGAAGAAACCTCCGTGGTGTCCCTGCGGGATGATTTGCAGCCGGGCATGAGCATCCGGACGCCCACTGTCGGCTTCGAGTCCGGGCTGGACAGGTTCGGGCGGCGCACCCGCGCCAACAGCCGGTTCGTCGTCAGCTACTACGACAATGGGCGCGACTTCGCCCAGCGGACCGACTACGAGGGCAAGGTCGTCGAGGTTCTCGACGAGGCCTACCACTTCACCCGGAACTTCCTCGGAGTGGCCCGGGAGACCCCCGTCTCGGTCGTCCTCTATACGGCACGGGAGTTCCACGACACCTTCGGCGCGATGGCCTCGGAATCGGCGGCGGGCATGTACTTCAAGGATGCCATCCGCATCAACAACGCCGTCGAGCTGACGAGGCAGACCAAGGCCACCCTGGTCCACGAGTACGTCCATGCCACCGTCGCGGACATCTGCGGGGGAGGCAATCGGGACGCCGAGGTGGGCCTCCCGTTCTGGCTCAACGAGGGCCTGGCCGAGCACATGGAGGAGCGCTACCTCGGCGTGGAAGGGCCCAACAAGGTCGTGCAGAGCCAGATGAAGATCGCCGTCGGGCAGCGACAGATCCACCTCCGGGACATGGTCGACAAGCCGCCCATTCAGATGTGGAGCCCCGCGCTCGCCTACTCCATCTCCGCCGTGGCCGTCCGGGAGCTGCTGCGCCAGGAAGGCACCCACCGTCTGCTCACGCTCATCCGCGAAGTGTGTTCGGCTCCGGTAACGAAGGAGAATCCCTTCGAGGAGGCATTGAGGACCCACTACGGGAAGACCATGGAGGACCTCGAAGAGGCGGTCGATATCGCCTTCAAGAAGAGGTAGCTGCCGGGCAAGCGCGGTCCATTTGGTTTACCCCTCCCCGGGAGTCTCCTACACTCGGAGCCCCCCCATTTGCGCTGCGACGGTAACCGGGCAGTCCGCCGTCCGCAGCAAGGTGACGGATGTCGGACACGCGCGCAGCAATGAGAGAATTTCGCTTCCTCGACGAGAAGCGGAAGCTGGGAAGCCTGTCTCCCGTGGAGGAGGCGCGCTGGGGGGAGCTGCGTGGTCTCCTCGGCGTTCAGGACACCCCTGCGTCCGACGCCTCCACCTGGCAGCAGCCGGAGGCCGCGCCCCAGGGCTACTACGGCGCCGATGGCCAGTGGTACGCCTACCCCGCCGGCTATGAGCAGCAGCCCCAGGGCTACTACGGCGCCGATGGCCAGTGGTACGCCTACCCCGCCGGCTACGACGCCCAGCAGCCCCAGGGCTACTACGGCGCCGACGGCCAGTGGTACGCCTACCCCGCCCAGGGCTACGACCCGAATCAGGCCTACGACCCGAACCAGGCCTATGCCCAGCAGCAGGGCTACGACCCGAATCAGGCCTACGCGCAGCAGCAGGGCTACGACCCGAACCAGGCCTACGCGCAGCAGCAAGGCTACGACCCGAACCAGGCCTACGCACAACAACAGGGCTACGCGCAGCAGGGCTACGACCCGAACCAGGCCTACGCGCAGCAGGGGTATGATCCGAATCAGGCCTATGCCCAGCAGCAGGGCTATGACCCGAACCAGGCCTACGCGCAGCAGCAGGGCTACGACCCGAACCAGGGCTGGCCCGCGGCGACCGCAGAGGTTCCGGCCGCCGACCCCGCGCAGCAGGCCTACTATGCGGGCTACGAGCAGCCGGCTCAGGAGCCCTACACTCCTCCGGCCGCGGAGCCGGAGAACCTGGCCCTCAGCTCGGACGACATCGACATCCCCGCGCTGAGCGAGCCCGCTCCGTGGATGGCTCCCAGCCCCACGCCCCCCGTTGGTGCCTCCCCGGTGGCCACGTCCGAGTCCTCTTCGTTCGAGGACGTGCTGGAGGTTTCGGAAACGGATGTCTCCTCCACGGAGACGTACGAAGACGCCACGGCCCTCCAGGATGAGGGTTCGGCGGCGAGCCACCAGGACGTCGAACAAGGCGCGGCACAGTTGAGCGCGGAAGAGGACTTCGGAGGGCTCGCCGAGCAGGTGGAGCCCGAGGCCGCGCGGCATGAGCCGGAGACCTCGCTCGAGTCGTCCTTCGCGGACCTCTCGCTGGAGGTCGAGTCGGCCTCTGACACCGCCGTGCTCGAAACCCAGCCGTCCGAGGAAGCCACCCTCACGGCCTCCGAGTCCGAAGTGGAAGTCCCTTCTTCGGAAGTCGAGCTGCTCGATGCGACGGCCGACAGCGAGCCGATGCTGGCAGAGGACCACTCCCCCACGTCGCTCGACGACGCCTGGGACTCCGCGCCGCTGGCCGTGGACCCGATGGAGTCGTCCGCGACGGACCTCGCTGACGCGAGTGACGTCATCGATGTCGGCGCGATGGAGAGCGCCGAGCCCATGTCGCTCGAAGCGAGCGATGTGACGGAGCTGTCTTCGACGAACGACGGTGCCGCGCTCGACACGGCCGCGGAACCGGACTTCACTGACGCGGACACCGGTACAGCGAGCGACGTGGCTTACGAGTCCTTCGAAGAGCCGGGCACAGGCGACTCCGCCTTCGCGGCCCACGAGGCTGGCACCGAAGGCTCCACGGCAGCGGAGCACCCCAGCTCCGTCGGCGCGGAAATCTCGCTCGATGCTTCCGACATGGTCGAGTCCACCTCGGCGGTGGAGTTCGCGGAGTCAGCGCCGGAGTCGCAGTTCGAGGAACTGGCGCTCGACGCCACGGAGACGACCTCCGGTGGGTGGGACTCCGCGGCATCGACCGAGAGCGCGCATGGGCACTCCGATGTCACGACGGCGCCCGCCGTCGAGGAGATCTCACTCGACGCCACCGATGTGAGCGTTGACGCCACGTCCGAGGGCTTCCCCTCCGGCGAGTCGATGAACGCCGAAGCGCAGGTCCCCACGCTTGAGGGCACCGAGAGCGCGGATGCCGGGGGCTGGACTGCGCCCGAGGAAGCGGGAGCCGCGTCCGAGCTGTCGGCTTCGGTCCTGGATACGGAATCCGCGCCCGAGGAGAGCTTGAGCGCCGAACCGTTCGAGGAGACAGCGGTTCAAGGCGAGCCGCCCACCTTCGAGGTGGGGGACCTGGGCGTCGAAGCGGACGCCACGTCTTCGGCGGAGTCGCCTTTCAACACGGAATCGGTGCCTTCGCTGGAGCTGCGCTCCGTGCAGGTCGGGCCTGATCTCCGAGCCGACACGATTGAGGTCGACACCCACGGGTCGTCATCCTTCGCGGCGACGTCGCTCCGTGAGTCGGTTTCGGATGGATTCGACCTGAGCGGCAGTCCCGAGGAGGCCGTACCGCTCGCGAGCGCGGGTGACTTCCTGGAGCATGGGCAGTACGCGGCCTCGGATGAGCGGGGCCTGGACCTTCCAGCCGACACTTCGGATGGAGAGTGGGCCACGCAGTCGGGTGAGTTGGAGCCGCTCGCGAGCAGCGCGGGCCTCGCTTCAGAGCAGGCCGCTCCCAGCGAGCCGCAGCCCGAATGGGCGTCCACGGAGGCCGCCACGACGGAGGGCACCTCGGAGTGGAACGAGACGGCCACCGAGTCCCCCGCGCCAGGCACTGAGGTCATCGAGCTTCAGTCCGAGTGGGCCGCCGCCTCCACCGAGGACGCGCAAGGCCACGCTGGAGCCGAGTGGGCAGCGACGGCGGAGCAAGCGCCCGAGACCGCCCAGTCGGAGTGGTCCACGGCCGAGCCGCAGTCCGAGTGGGCCGCGGAATCCACGGCCAATGCCCCGCAGCCCGAGTGGGCCACGTCGACGAGTGACGCGGTCGCCACCGCGCAGCCCGAGTGGGCCGCCGCCGAGGAACTCCCCGCCGACGCTGCCCAGGCGGAATGGTCGGCGGCTTCGGGTGATGCGCCCACCGCCCAGCCCGAATGGACCGCCAGCGCCGAGGAACTGCCCGCTGACGCCGTGCAGGGCGAATGGTCCGCGTCTACGGCTGACACCGCCGCCACCACGGCACAGCCCGAGTGGGCCGCTACCGAAGAGCTTCCCGCCGACGCCGTGCAGGGCGAATGGTCCGCGTCCACGGTTGACGCCGCCACCACCACGGCACAGCCCGAGTGGGCCACCACCGAAGAGCTTCCTGCCGACGCCGTCCAGGCTGAGTGGTCCGCCACCTCGGGTGATGCGGCGACCGGCACCGCCGCGCAGCCTGAGTGGGCCGCCACCGAAGAACTCCCTGCCGACGCTGTCCAGACCGAGTGGTCGGCAGCCTCGGGTGATGTGGCGACTGGCACTGCGGCGCAGCCTGAGTGGGCCGCCACCGAGGAGCTCCCCGCCGACGCCGTCCAGGCCGAGTGGTCCACGTCCACGGGTGAAGCAACCACTGCTCAGCCCGAGTGGTCCGGCAGCGCCGAGGAACTCCCCGCTGACGCCGTCCAGGCTGAGTGGTCCACGACCTCGGATGATGCGGCGATCGGTACTGCGGCGCAGCCCGAGTGGGCTGCCACCGAAGAGCTCCCTGCCGACGCTGTGCAGGCTGAGTGGGCAACGGGCGAAGCCGCCCCCGCCACCGCGCAGCCCGAGTGGGCCGCCGCCGAGGAACTTCCCGCCGACGCAGTCCAGGCAGAGTGGTCGACGGGAGAAGCCGCCCCCGCCACCGCGCAGCCCGAATGGGCGACAACGGAAGAGGTTGCTCCCGCAGCCGTCCAGACCGAATGGTCGGCGGAATCCACGAGTGACGGTGCCACCGCGGCTCAGCCCGAATGGGCCGCGATGGAGGAGCTGGCGCCAGACGCAGTCCAATCTGAGTGGGCAACGGAGTCCACGGCCAACGCCCCGCAGCCCGAGTGGGCCACGTCGACAAGCGCCACCGCACAGCCCGAGTGGGCCGCTACGGAAGAACTCCCTGCCGACGCCGTCCAGGCCGAATGGTCGACGACGGAGACTCCCAGCGAGCCCGCCACCACGACGGCACAGCCCGAGTGGGCCACCACCGAGGAGCTGCCCGCCGACGCCGTGCAGGCTGAGTGGTCCGCAGCCACGGCTGACACCGCCGCCACGGCGCAGCCCGAGTGGGCCACCACCGAAGAACTCCCCGCTGACGCCGTCCAGGCTGAGTGGTCCGCATCCACCGCTGACACCGCCGCCACGGCACAGCCTGAGTGGGCCGCCACCGAGGAGCTTCCCGCCGACGCCGTCCAGAGTGAATGGTCTGCGTCCACGGCTGACACCGCCGCCGCTGCGGCACAGCCCGAGTGGGCTGCCGCCGAAGAGCTTCCTGCTGACGCCGTGCAGGGCGAATTGTCCGCGTCCACGGCTGACGCCGCTGCCACCACGGCGCAGCCCGAGTGGGCCGCTACCGAAGAACTCCCCGCTGACGCCGTCCAGGCCGAGTGGTCCGCCACCTCGGGTGATGCGGCGACCGGCACCGCCGCGCAGCCCGAATGGGCCGCCACCGAGGAACTCCCCGCCGACGCCGTCCAGGCCGAGTGGTCCACGTCCACGGGCGAAGCCGCCACCGCTACCGCGCAGCCCGAATGGGCAGCCGCCGAAGAACTCCCCGCTGACGCCGTCCAAGCTGAGTGGTCCACAGCCTCGGCTGATGCGACGACTGGCACCGCCGCGCAGCCCGAGTGGGCCGCTACCGAAGAGCTTCCTGCCGACGCCGTCCAGGCCGAGTGGGCGACGGGCGAAGCCGCCCCCGCCACCGCGCAGCCTGAGTGGGCCGCCACCGAGGAACTCCCCGCCGACGCTGTCCAGGCCGAGTGGGCGACAAGCGAAGCCGCCACCGCGCAGCCCGAATGGGCGACGACGGAAGAGGTTGCTCCCGAAGCTGTCCAGTCCGAGTGGTCGACGAGCGAAGCCACCACCGCTCAGCCCGAGTGGGCCACCACGGAAGAGCTCCCCGCCGACGCTGTCCAGACCGAGTGGTCCTCCTCCCCCGAGAGCGCGGCCACCGCGCAGCCGGAATGGTCCGCCACCACCGAGGAGCTCCCCGCCGACGCCGTCCAGGCCGAGTGGTCCTCCACGAACGAGCAGACCGCCACTCCCGAGTGGGGCGCGCCCGCTCCGCAGGCCGACTCCACCTGGAACACGGCCGAAGCCGCTCCCGTCGAGCTGCAACCCGAGTGGGTCTCCGCGGAGCCCGAACCCACCGCCGAGTGGTCCGAGCAGCAGCCCGCCGCCCAGACCGAGTGGAGCGCGTCATCCGACTCCGCCACGGCGACATGGGGCGCTGAGCCCACGGCCCACACGGACACTCCGCCCCAGAAGTCCGAGTGGAGCGAGGCCCCCGTCGACGTGGAGCCCATGGTCGAGCTGTCCTCCGAGGACTCCCTCGCCGCCGAGCCCGTCCAGGGCGAGGATGTCTCCTGGTCCGAGGAGTCCCCCACCCCGCCGAGCGCCCCCTGGCAGGCCCAGGACAGTCAGCCGTTCGGCGCCCCGGTGACCGACTTCTCCACCGCCGAGCCCGAGTTCGACACCACGCCCGCGCCGCTGGAGACAGAGGAAGTCCCTGTCGAGTTGGAGCAGGAACAGGAGTTGGCCGAAATCGAGCTGGTGGAAGAAGCCGTCGAGCCTCCTGAGGCCACGCCTCCACTCGCCGCCACCGCCGTGGCCGCCGCCGCGATGAGCGCCGCGCTCAGGAGCCCCGCTCCAGCGGCCCACTCGAGCGCCTACTCGGCCACCGCGCTCCCCTCGGCACGCGCCCCGCTGGCAACGCCTTCCCTGGCCGAGCGCCCGCAGTCACTCGCCGCCTCGCGAGAGCCGCTCTTCGCGGTCGTCCCGCCGATGCACACCGAGTCCATCACCTCGTTCATCGAGGGTGAGCATCGCGTCATCATCCACACCGTCGAAGGCCAGGTGAAGCGCGGCACCATCCGCGACGCGGACCTGCTCGACGAGGTCATCTCCCTGGAGCAGCAGAGCGGCTACGCGCCGGAGCAGATTCCCGGCAAGCGCGTGAAGGCCATCTTCTTCATGCTCGCCGCCGGCGCACGCCAGCCGCAGGCCGAGGGTCAGAAGATTCGCGTCACCTTCAACGACGGACGCCAGGTCGCCGGCTTCTCGCAGGACTTCAAGGGAACGACGCCCGGCTTCTTCGTCATCCCCGCGGACCAGCGCACCAACACCGCCCGCATCTTCATCTACCGCTCCAGCGTGCAGGCCGTCGCCGAAGGCTGAGCGACCCAAAGGGCACGCGGCACACCCTGAAACGACGGAGGGGCTCCCACATCACCGTGGGAGCCCCTCTTTCATTCAGCGTCGATGAACGAAGCGACGATTACTTCTTCGCCGGGGCCGGAGCCGCCGCGTCGGCCTTCTTCGTCAGGGCCAGGTCCAGGTTGACGGTGACTTCCTCACCGACCGCCACGCCGCCCGTCTCCAGCGCCTGGTTGTACGTCAGGCCGAAGTCCTTGCGGTTCAGCTTGGTGGTGGCCTCCACGCCCGTGCGGGTGTTGCCCCAGGGGTCCTTCGACTCCTTCGACGGGCCCGTGACGTCCAGGACGACCGGCTTGGTGACGCCGTGCATGGTCAGGTTGCCGGAGACCTTCAGCTTGCCCTCGCCCGCCTTCTCCACCTTCGTCGACTTGAAGGTGATGGTGGGGTACTTCGCCGTGTCGAAGAAGTCCGGCGCCTTCAGGTGCTCGTCGCGCTTGGCGTTGTTCGTGTTGATGGTCGTCGCGTCGATGGTCGCCTCGACGGTGGACTTGGTGATGTCCTTGTCGTCCAGGTTGACGGTGCCCTTCACGTTGCCGAAGGAGCCCTTCACGTTCGTCACCATCATGTGCTTCACGGAGAACTCGGCGCCGGAGTGGGCCGAGTCAACGTCCCACGTGGAGGCCAGGGCGAGGGACGGCAGGGCCACCAGCAGGGCAATCGCGCTCTTCAGGGTCGTCTTCATAGGGGTGTGCTCCTCGATGAACTACGGGTTCAGGCGCGCAGCGCGAAGCTGCGCATGGACAAGGTTCCGTGATGGAAGCCCTCGAAAACTGAAGTGAGACGGTCTTCGGGGAGGGCAGCTCCGAGGACGAAGTACAGCGGCAACAAATGCTCGGCTCTCGGATGCGCGAGCCGCGCATTCGGTGCATCCAACCATGACTGGAGGCCCACGAAATCCCGCGCCTCCAGCTTCCGCGCCACCCAGGTGTCGAAGGCCTGTGCCCACGGCTCCGGGGACGCATCCTTCTGATGGAAATTCACGCGGCGCAGGTTGTGGACGATGCCACCACTTCCCATCAACAGCACGCCTTCCGCGCGCAAGGGGCGCAATGCCTCGCCCATCTTCGCCACGTCCGCCGCGCTCGCGCCCAGCGGCATCGACACCTGCACCACCGGCAACGTTGCCTGTGGAAACGTATGAAGCAGCGGTACCCACGCACCGTGGTCCAACCCGCGCTCGGAATCCGCGACGGCCTTCAGTCCCGCCGCGCCCAGCCGGGCCACCACGTCGGAGGCCACGTCCGGCGCGCCCGGCGCCGCGTACCGCAGCCGGTACATCGCGTCCGGAAAGCCGTGGAAGTCATAGACGAGCGGAGGCTTCGCGCTCGCGGTGACGCGAATCTCGCCGGGCGTCTCCCAGTGCGCTGACACCACGACGATGGCCCGCGCTGTCCCCGCGCCCTCACCAAAGGTCTTCAGCGCGCGCGGATATGCGTCCGCGTCCAGCGCCACCATGGGCGAGCCGTGCGACACGAAGAGCGCGGCAGCCCGCTCGCCCTTCGAGCCAGCACCCAGGACGCCCGCCACGCCGGCCGCCGCCGCGCCCTGCAAGACCTCCCGCCTGTCCAATCCGTCTCCCATGATGGGCGCCTTCTACTGCAACCCCAGGACCAGGGCTCGCCTCATTCCAACCCCTTGAAATGACGCCCTCCCAACATCCTTGCGTGCACGGGCCCTCTCAAAACGATAGAGAGAGGCATCACTTTGGAAGGGAGCAGGACACCGTGCCGGGGCCATTCGACGGGTTGGAGCTGGGGGAGCTGCTGTCCTTCGAGCCGGGGGGCGGACTCATCCACTTCGCGGGGCAGCGGGTGCTGCTCATGGACCCGGTGGCGCTGGGGCTGCTGCGCAAGGAGCTGGTGAACCTCATGGGGGTGACGGCCGCGCGCGGCATCTTCACGCGGCTGGGCTACGCGCACGGCTGGCGCACGGCGGAGGCGATGAAGGGCGCGGTGCCGTGGAAGGACGAATCGCTGTGGCGGCGCGCGGGCGGACGGCTTCACACGCTGCAGGGACAGGTGCGGGTGGAGCGCGTGGAGCGCAAGCCCGAGGAGGGCCCGGAGCCCTTCGCCGAGGCGCAGTGGCGCGACTCGTATGAGGCCGAGCAGCACCTGCTGCACCTGGGCCGCGCGGACCATCCGGTGTGCTGGAGCCTCACCGGCTTCGCGTCCGGCTACATGAGCTACGTCAACGGGCGGGAAATCTACTGCACGGAGATTCGCTGCGTGGGCCAGGGGGATGCGGCGTGCCACATCGTCGGCCGTCCCTCCGAGGAGTGGAGCACCGAGTGCAAGGAGGTGCTGCGCTTCTACGAGACGCAGTGCATGGAGGGCGTGCTCGGCCAGGTGACGGACGCGCTCAAGCAGGCGGAGCGCAAGCTGCGCGCGAAGCGACAGTCGCTGGCGCGCGCGGGCGTGACAGAGGACCCCGCGGGCATGGTGGCGCGCGCGGAGGCCATGCTGCGCGTCATCAACCTGGGGCGGCGCGCGGCGAAGGTCGACTCCACGGTGCTCGTCACCGGCGAGAGCGGCGTGGGCAAGGAGCGCATCGCCCGCCTCATCCACGACGAGTCCACGCGCGCGCACAAGGCCTTCATCGCCGTCAACTGCGCGGCCGTCACGGAGAGCCTGCTGGAGAGCGAGCTGTTCGGCCACGCGCGCGGCGCCTTCACCGGCGCGACACACGACAGGCCCGGACTCTTCGAGGCCGCGCACGGCGGCACCCTCTTCCTCGACGAGGTGGGCGAGGTGCCGGCCTCCATGCAGGCCAAGCTGCTCCGCGCGCTCCAGGAGAAGGAGGTCCGCCGCGTGGGCGAGAACACCAGCCGCAAGGTGGACGTGCGCGTGGTGGCCGCCACCAACCGCGAGTTGAGCGAGGAGGTGCGCGCGGGCCGCTTCCGCCAGGACCTCTACTACCGCCTGCGCGTCATCGAGCTGCGCATCCCTCCGCTGCGCGAGCGACGCGAGGACATCCTCCCCCTGGCCCGGCTGCTGCTCGCCGAGGCCGCGGAGCGCCTGGGGCGCAAGGTGTCCGGCCTCGCGCCCGACGCGGCGGACCAGCTCCTGCGCTACGACTGGCCGGGCAACGTGCGCGAGCTGGGCAACGCGCTGGAGCGCGCGGTGGCCCTGTGCGAGGGCAGCCGCGTGGAGCGGGAGGACCTGCCCGAGGAGGTCCGCGCCGCGCCGCCCAGCCTCGTCCCCTCAGGCAACCCGCGCCGGCTGGAGGACATGGAGAAGGACTACATCCTCGCGGTGCTGGCGCAGAACTCGGGCAACCGGGCGCGCACCGCCGAGCAGCTCGACATCGGCGTGGCCACGCTCTACCGGAAGCTGAAGCAGTACGGCCACCCGGAGGCGGCCCACTGAAAACGCGCGGGACGCCGCCTCAGTTGAGGAACTGATCGCGGTCCGGCCGGTCCTTGTTCTTGGGCACCACGTTCAGGTGCTTGGACCTGCCCTTGAGCTGACGCTGCAGGCGCCAGTGCTGCAGGTGCAGCATCAACCGCTTGGGGCTGGCGCCGCGCACGTAGGCGAACACCAGCACCAGCGCGACGACATGCGGCAGTTGGCTGGCCAGGCCCGCGGTGAGGATTCGCAGCACCACGAAGCCCGCGCCAATGCCGGCGAACGCGTTGCCCGACAGGGGGATGCCCCAGAAGTTCGTCTGCCCGCGCCCCATGGACAGGCCGTAGGCCACCCAGAGCACCGTGCCCATCACCCAACCGCCCTGGTAGCCCATGGGCAGCGGCATGAAGAGGCCCACCACGCCGAGCACGAAGCCCGCGAGCGCCGTGCACCCCACCGCCACCATGAGAAGCCGCTTCGAGCCCCAGGTGCTCTCCAGCGAGCCGCCGATGCTCCACAAGAGCAGCGCTCCGAAGAGGATGCTGATGGGCTCGCTCTCGATGAAGGCGTAGGTGAAGGGCTGCCAGAGGAAGAGGTTGCCGAAGACGGTGTTGGGCGACAGCAGCAGCAACACGCCCTGCGTGGCCCCCTGATAGCCCAGCAGAAGGTACAGCACGGACCCCGCGACCAGCCCCACCGCCAGCTTGGACGACATGGTCTCCAGACCGGGCAGGCCAAAACCGCCTCCGCCTCCCCTGCCGCCGAAGCTGCGCATCGGTCGCATTCAATCCTCCACTACGGGCTCAACAGCCGACCAAAGGTGGTGGAACCCTCTGCGCTTCGCAACCCCAAACGACGAAAGGCGCTCCACCCGGTCCCGGGAGAGCGCCCTCGCACATCGACTCCGCGCGTTGCTGACCGACGAATCAGGCCTTCGCGCGGTAGAAAATCGTGATGGTCAGACAGTGGAACTCCTTGTCCGAGGACTGGGTCACCACCTTGTCCACCACGTCGACGTTGGTCAAATTCTCCTTGAGCCACTTGGTGATGTTCTCACCCATGTTCTCGCGATCACGCGCGAGCGTGGTGGAGAACACCTTGACTCCCGTGAAGCTCGTAACGCCCATTCCAACCCTCGGTCTCAAGTCTCAAGCTGAGATTCTGGACGTTTACCCCGAGACGATTCCGCCATCAAGAAACGGGCCCGATTTACCGGCCTCGGGCGAGTCCGGGCACCCAGGCCCGGCCCCACGTCCAGGGGCACATCTCCCACAGTTGCGCAGCCGACAACCGCGCTTTGCGGGCCAGGAGCCTCGCGCGTCCACTGACGCGAGGCCCCAGGGAGCTCACCGCCCCGCGGCGGCCCTGCGGCCCTGACAGGACACCTCGTCCTTGCAGGCCGGACCAATGCCTTCCGGGTGGGCGGTGAGCGGCGTCTTGTCGCTCTCCTCCACGCCGCACACCACGCACTTGCGTTTGCGGTTGCGACGCTCCGCGCGGCGCTGCTCGGCGATGGCCTTGGCCCGCTCGCGGGCCGTCTTCGCGTCCACCTCGTTGCTCATCTCGCGTCCCGGTTGGAAGTCGTGTGCAGGCATCAGAGCGCCTCGACCAGCACCGCGATGCCCTGGCCGCCGCCAATGCAGGCGGAGCCGATACCATAGCGCCCACCGCGACGCTTGAGCTCATAGACGAGCGTGGTGGTGATGCGCGCGCCGGAAGCGCCCAGCGGGTGGCCCACGGCGATGGCGCCGCCGTTGACGTTGGTCTGCTCGCGCGGCAGGCCCAGCTCCTTCTCCACCGCCAGGTACTGCGGCGCGAAGGCCTCGTTCACCTCGAACAGGTCCACATCGGACAGCTTCGCCTGCGCGCGCTCCAGCAACTGGCGGATGGCGGGCGCGGGGCCAATGCCCATGATTTTCGGGTCGCACCCGGACACGCCCCAGTTCACCAGCCGGGCAATGGGCTTCAGGCCGTGCTTCTCCACGAAGCTCCGAGTGGCCATCACCATGCTGCCCGCGCCGTCGCAGATGCCGCTGGCGGCGCCCGCGTGCACCACGCCGTCCTTCTTGAAGACCTTGGGCAGCTTGCGCAGCCCCTCCACCGTCGTCTCCGGACGGTTGTGCTCGTCCTTGGCGAAGACGGTGTCGCCCTTCTTGCCCTTGAGCGTGACGGGCGCGATTTCGTCCTGGAAGCGGCCCGCCTCCTGGGCCGCGGCGAAGCGCTTCTGGGTGAGCACCGCGTACTCGTCCACCTGCTCCTGCGTGAGCGAGTAGTCCACCGCGAGCTGCTCGGCCGTCATGGCCATGGGCTGGCCGGTGTAGCTGTCCGTCAGCGCCGTCCAGAGCATGTCCTCCAGGCTGCCCTTGCCCAGGGGCAGGCCCCAGCGCGCGCCCCGGATGACGTGGGGCGCCTGGCTCATGGACTCGGTGCCACCGGCGAGCACGCAGCTCGCCTGCTCGGTGAGCATCAGCTCCGCGGCGGTGGTGAAGGCCTGGAAGCCGGAGCCGCACAGCCGGTTGACGCCCAGGGCGGGCACGGGGATGGGCACGCCCGTGCGCAGGCCGACGTGGCGGGGCAGGTAGATGGCATCCGCGCTCGTCTGCACCACGTTGCCGTACACGACGTGCTGCACCAGCTCCGGAGACACCTTCGCCTGGGCGAAGGCGGCCTTCGCCGATTCCACGGCGAGGTCGGTGGCGCTGAGGTCCTTCAGGCTGCCGCCGTAGGTGCCGAACGGGGTGCGCTTGCCAGAAAGAAAGAAGATTTCCTCGGTCTTGGACACGCTCTTCATGGTGCTCGTCTACCTACTCTCAAGGGGCGCGCGGTGCACGCGCGCAGTGACGGGGTGGCGGGGTTTCAGGACGCGCGCCGCCCCAGGAAGGCGCTGGCGACGATGGCAAGCGCCATCACCGTCCACAACAGCCCTTGCAGGTTCTGCCGGCGTATCTCCTTCCGGCCGAGCCCGCGATACCAGGAACGCCCGGCCTCCACCCGACCTTCCCAGGAGAAGTCCCCGGCGGGGGTGACGCCCTCCATGCGGCGCAGGTGGGCGCGCAGCAGGCGTTCGGGCGAAGCGTCCGCCAGTGAACCGCTGCGGTACACCCCGGGGACGTCCAGGGCGGGGCGGCGATAACCGGCGGTGATGACGAAGCCTTCCGGCGCCAGGGGGGTGAGGAAGTAGAGCCGGGGCTCGCCGTCCGCCGTCTGGTAGATGGTGGCGAAGACGCGCTCGGTGGGGTGGGCCCAGTCGTAGGAGAGCGTGGCGCGCTGCAGGCGCGGCTTCTCTTCGTGGCTGCCGAGCGCAACGAAGCCCAGGCCCTGGAGCTGGATGGCCAGTTGGGCCAGCTCCAAGGGGATGTCCATCTGGTCCGCCGGGGCCTCCGGCTCCACGCGGACGCTGTGGGGGAACAGGAAGAGGAGGGCGCGCCAGAAGTTGAGCGCCAGGAGGACGATGGCGAGCACGAGGCCAGCGACGACGATGCCCAGCTCGGCGAGAACGTTCATGCGGTGAGCACCTGGGAACGTGGCGGGCGACCGGCGGCCCATCCACCCGGGGCACCCTAGCGGAAACCGGCGCTCCCAGGGCCCCCTTCAGCGACGGGACGCGGTGGCCGGCAAGTCCTTCCACCGGGCCAGGTCCACGGCCGCCAGCGGGTCCTCGCCCCGGAGGAAGCGCTCCAGGTGACCCAGCGAGTCCACGCCGAAGAACAGCTCCCCGTCCGCGAAGACGGTGGGCACGCCGAACGCGCCCGCGGCGATGGCCTCCTCGGTGTTGCGACGCAGGCGGTCCTTGATGTCCTGCCGCTGGGCGGCGGCGAGCAGCGCGGGGGCGTCCAGCCCGGCGGCCTGGATGGCCACGGTCACCTGCTCAGGCGTCTCGGCGCCCTTCCCTCCTCCCCAGACCTCCGCGTAGAGGGCGGACACCAGCCGGCTGCGCGCCTCCAGGTCGTCCACCGCGGCCGTCACGCGCAAGGGGAGCAGCGGGACGAAGGGGTGCGTGGAAGGAGGACCGAAGGGCACGCCCAGCTCGTGAGCGATGCGGAAGGTGTGCTTGAAGACGTAGCCGCGCTTGGCGGGGACCTCGGCGGGGCCGATGTTGCCGGTGGCGTTGAGCACGCCCGCGAGCAGCACCGGCACGGGCTCCACCACGCGGCCATGGCGGGCGGCGAGCGCGGGCATGCGCGTCCACGCGAGATAGGCGTAGGGGGAGAGGTAGTCGAAACAGAAGCGCAGAGGAGCAAGGGCCATGGGCGGCAGTCTAACGCCCTCAACCGCCGCGTTCGCGGTGGAGCCTCGCGGACGGCGCGCCCCCTGGAAAGCCACCGGGTCTCCGCATACCGCGCTCCGGGGGAGCAGCTTCGTGTGCGCCGATGGGGCTCCATGTTCGCCAAGGTGGCGCTCGACACCGAAGATACGCCTCAGGCGCTCTGCCGGGACTCCGCGCTGCGCTGGAGCGCACCCCGTAGCGACGTCGCCTGCGCCAGGAGATTCGACGCACGCGCCTCGGTGAAGGCCGTCTCCGCCGCCTCCAGCTCCACGACGGCCGCGTCCGCAGAGGACGACCGCTCCGCGAGCGCCAGATGCACGAGCCCCGCCTGCAACACGTTGCCCGTCAGCTCCGCCAACGCGAGCGCGCGACGCAGGTGCACGAGCCCCGCTTCATCGGGCAGCAGCGAAGCCAGTGCGCGACGCGCCAGCATCTCATCCCAGGGATTCGCCAGCACCGGGTCCACCGCGCGGGCGAGCGCCAGTTGCGCCGCCTCGTGCGCGGCCTCCAGGTGCCCCTGCTCTCGCTCGAAGCGGGACTGGTACACGCGCAGCAGCGTCTCCATCCGGATGCCGCCCTCGCGCGCCGCCGCCAGGGCCCGGGGCAAGGACTGCCGCGCCGCCGCCGCGTCCTCGAACAACACGTCCCGACACGCCTGATACGTCTGCACGTGGCACTGCAACCACCGGTCCTCCGGCAGCACCCGCGCCAGCGACTCCGCGCGCGCCACCACGGCGGCCACATGCTCGTGCTCGCCGCGCTCCAGGTAATAGGGCGGCGTGAAGATGGCCAGGTTGCGCTCCATCAACCGGGGGTTGCCCAGCCTGCGCACCAGGTCCGTCTTCTCGGTGAAGGCCGGGACGAAGGCCGCGCCATCTCCCGTGAACGCCGCGCGAGTCACCACGGAGAACAGGTGGAACGCGCGCACGTCGATGAAGCCGTGGGCCTCCGCCACCGCGTAGCCGTCTCGCGTCGCCTGGGCATCCAGCGGCTCGCCGCGCAGCGCCAGGTTCATGTTCATCATGTAGCCGCCCATGCCCAGCGCCCACGCCAGGCGTCGCGGCAGTCGGCCCATCACCTCGCGCATCCCACGCAGACGGGAGAGCTGCTCGAACTGCGCCTCCACCACGCCCGCCGAGCGGCCCGTGTACGCGCTGAGCACCGCGGGCGCCAGCAGCGTGCCCGCCCGGAACGGCGACACCTCCGGCTGCTCCTCCCGCACGCGCTCCAGGAGCACGTCCAGGTCCTTCGTGCGCCCCACAATCGCCAGCGCCATGGCCTGGAGGATGCGCAGCTCCGCCTGCTTCCAGAAGATGTCCTCGGGCGACGACTGCGCATCGCCGCGCGCTCGCGGAACAGCTCCCGCAGCCGCGCGGGCCTCTCGTCCTCAGGAGCAGCACACGCCGCGTCCAGTTGCGCCAGCGCGAGCCTGCGGCCCTCGGCCAGGTCCACCGTGGCCGCCCAGTGCGCGAAGAGCTTTTCCGCGAAGGCCAGCGAGCTGGGCGGATCGCTCGCGTAGCCCACCTCCACCAGCGTCACCCAGATGCGCAGCAGCAGCCTGTCCCGGCCAGGGAAGTCCGGCGCGGCCTCCAGCAGCGTCGACGCCTCCTTCAGGAGCAGTGTTGCCTCCAGCAGCGCCTGTGCCTCCATCGCCGCGCGGCCCGCGTCCAGCAACGGACCGATGGCCAGCTCCGGCTCCGACGAGCGCAGGTAGTGCCAGCCCACCGTGCGCGACAGGTCCGGCCGCTGGTAGTAGAGCGTCTGGAGCGCCAGCGCCACGCGCCCATGCGCCGCGCGCCGCTCTTCGTCCTGCGTGCTGTCGTAGATGGCCTGGTGCACGGTGTCGTGCGTGAAGACGTACCGGCCCTCCTCCTCCTGGAGGAACTGCCGCTCGACGATGCCGTCCAGCACGGCGAACAGCTCCGACTCCGGCAGCTCCGCCAGCGCCCGCACCATGGGCAACTCCAGGCTTCGCCCCGCGGGCGCCAGCCTGCGCAGGAGCGACACCTGCTCCACCGGCGCGGACGACAATCGCTCCAGCACCGCGGCATGGATGCTCACGGGCAGGGGCCGCGTGTCGAGCCCCTCCGCCGCCGTCCACCGGCCGCCCACGCGCGTCAGCGCGCCCTCCTCCACCAGCGCGCGCAGGCACTCGGTGGCGAAGAAGGCATTGCCGCCCGTCGTCGCGTGCAGGCGCGCCACGAAGCCCTCGGGGACCTCCAGGCCCGGCAGCGCCAGCCCCACCAGCGTGCCCACGTGCTCGGCGGCCAGCGGCTCCAGGTCCATGCGCCAGGTGAGCTTCTCGTCCACCGTCTGGAACGCGAGGCTCAGCCGGCTCAGCTCACCCGAGCGGAACGTGCCCACCACCATGCCGCGCGTGCCCTGCAGCGCGCGAATCAGCACGTTGAGCACCTCCAGCGAGGCGGCATCCGCCCAGTGGAGATCCTCGAAGCACAGCACGAACGTCATCCGCTTGCCGAGCGACTGGACCCACTCCGCCAGCGCCCCGAAGAACCCCAGCTTCTCCTCGCCGGGCACCTGCGCCACACCCGCGGATTCAGCCGACAACGAGGGCAGCAGCCGGGACAGCCGGGGTGACAGCCGCTCCATCACCTCCGTGGGCGTGTGAGGCATCAGCGCGCGCAGCGCCTGCGCAATGGGCGTCAGCGGCGCCTGTCCCTCCGCCCGGCACTGCCCGCGTCCGAAGGGCAGCTCCGCGAGCTTCGCCTGCAGCTCGAACTCCTGGAGCAGCCGCGTCTTGCCCACGCCCGCGGGGGCGCCCAGGAGCACCGAGCGCGACTGGCCCCAGTCCGCCTCGGCCAGCCCGTTCATCAGCGCCTCCAGCTCCGCCGCGCGCCCGACGACCTCCGGCACGTGCAGGTAGCTGGAGCGCGCCGACAGCGGCTCCTCCGGCATCGGCTCACCGCTGGCGTGGCAGAGCGCCTCCATCAGCTCGCTCGCGTCCTGGAAGCGCTCACGCGGGTCCTTGGCGAGCAGCAGCAGGATGATCTCCTCCAACTGGGGGTCCACCGGCCCCAGAGTGGAGGGGCGGGGCGGCGGGCGCGTCAGGTGCTCCGCCAGCAGCGCCGCTGGCGTGTTGCGCTTGAAGGGCAGCCGGCGCGTCACCAGGTAATACGCCATGACCCCCAGCGAGTAGAGGTCCGCGCGCCCGTCGATGCTCGCGCCGCGCTGCCACTCGGGGGCCAGGTACTCCAGCGTGCCCTTGAGCTTGCCGGGGCTCGGAGTGCCCAGTTGGTGCATCACCCCGAAGTCCATCAGCTTCACCGCGCCGGAGCTGGTGATGCGCACGTTGCTCGCCTTGATGTCGCAGTGCACGTACAGGCGCGAGTGGATGAACGCGAGCACCTGCGCCATCTGCAGCAGCACGCGGTACAGCGTGCGCGTGTCCAGCGGCGCCTCCCGAGCCAGCGTGCTCAGGTCCTGCCCGTCCACCACCTCCATCGTGATGAAGCGGTTGCCGGCCTCCGTCATGCCCCAGTCGAACACCTTCAGCGTGCCCGGGTGCTGGAGCTTCTTCATCGCGAAGAACTCGTGCCGGAACATCAGCACCAGCTCCTCCGTCTTGCCCGCAGTCAGCCCCGCGGGGACTTGCATCTCCTTGAGCGCCACCCGCCGCTTCTCGTGCAGGTCCTCCGCCAGCCAGATGCGGCCCATGCCGCCCTCGCCCAGCAGGCCCTCCACCCGGTAGCGCCCTGTCACCACCATCCCCACTTCCAGCGAGCGGCGCGTTCCCGCCGCGTCACCTGGCAGGGTGACGGGCGTGCGGATGCGGTCCCCCCACGTGCTCGGAGGACGGCTGCGCTCATCTAGAACGGTTGTCTTCTCTTCGTCGCTCACGAAGGTGGGACCGGAAGGTCGGCAGAATCCAGAAGTCGATGGAATATCACGTTTCCATGTATCGGACACACTCCGTTGGAGTGGAGAGAGCCCCTGTTCTCGTCGGACAGGCGACACCCACACGACGGACGGGCATGAAGCATGGTGGGGACTCATCCAATCCCTGCCCCATGCGGGACGTCGTCGGTGTGGCACACGCGCGATGAACAAGGCCGGGCATGCACACCCGAGCAGGTCTCCACGCACGCGATGACCTGGCCGCCCGTCCGGGGTGCCCTTCCGACGCGGACGGGCGCGGACACCACCCGGAGCGTTGCCCTGGCGCGCCACCTCGGAGCGCTCGAGGCGGCCTCCCCCCTGTACCTCGGTCTAGGGGTGGGGGCGGACCCCTTGCTACGGCGGGCGCCGAGCGGGGATGCTTCATCCGAGGCCGCCTCCCATCGGGCGCGTCACCTTCACCGGAGGAGCCCGAGCATCGTGAAGCCCAAGGTCCTCATCGTCGAAAACTCCTGGACGATGCGCGAGACACTGCGCCTCCTGCTGTCCGGGGACTTCGACTGCACCGTGGCGGCGAACGGAGAGGCGGGGCTGGCCCAGGCCCTGAGCCAGCCGCCGGATCTGCTCCTCTCGGATGTGAACATGGAGGGCATGGACGGCTACGAGCTGTGCCGTCGCTGTCGCCAGGAGCCCACGCTCCAGCACATCCCCGTCGTCTTCGTCAGCGGCTACGCGCCCCGCTCGGACAGTGACTCGAGCCTGCCCGTGCCCGACGCGTATCTCGTCAAGCCCGTGAAGCCGGCGCTGCTCATCGCCGAAATCCACGCCCTGCTCCAGCGCGGAAGCAGCCCCCCTCCCCCGGCGGCGCCCTCCCCTCAGGCCACCAACAAGGTCTGAAGCCCGGCTCAGCTCCCCCGGTACGTCGAGTAGCCGAAGGGGCTGAGCAGCAAGGGTACGTGGTAGTGCTCGTCGGGCGCGGCCAGCTCGAACACCACCGACACCGACGGGTAGAAGCCCTTCACGCCCAGAGAGCGGAAGTACGTCCCGGTGTCGAAGGACATCCGGTACACGCCGGGCTCGACGCGAGCGCCGGCCGGCAGGAAGTCGCGCACGCGGCCATCGTCGTTGGTGACGCCGCGAGCCAGCTCCTTCCACTCGCCCGCGGCCACCTGGACTTCCAAAGCAATGGGGACACCGGAGGCCGGACGGCCGCGGTTCGTATCGAGGACATGGGTGGAAAGAGTGCTCATGACGCCAGCAGCTTCTCCAATCGGATGCGGGTGATTTTCGCCTGCTCGCCGGCGGCGATGCGCAGCTCCTCGTCCGGCGCGTTGTCCAGGCGAGCGCGCAACAGCCCCAGCATCTCCTCCGCGCTCTTGCCCGTGGCGCAGACGAGGAAGATGAAGCCGAAGCGCTCCTCGTAGGCCTTGTTGCCGTCGGCCAGTCCCTGGAGCACCGCCTCGGCGGCGCCGCTCACCCCGCCCTGCTCCTGCGAGGACCAGGTGGCGGTGGACGCGAACTTCGCGCGCAGCGAGTCCACGCCGCCGATGCGCGGGTGGTGCTTGAAGGCCTCCTGCCAGTCATCCGGCCCCGTCTGCTCCCAGAGCCACCCGGCCTCCGCCAGCACATGCTCCACGTCCCGGTAGGGCCGCGCGCGCACCATGGCCTCCACCCAGCGCGAGGAGCCACAGCAGCGCAAGAGTTCCTCCTTGGCCGCCTCGGGAGCCAGCGTGTTGAGCCGCGTCAGCGCGCTCATGCCGGCCGCCCCTGGACGCGCAGCCGGCTGACGCCACCGTCGGGGAAGATTTTCAGCCGCACGTGGGTGAAGGGGCCCTTCGCCTTCAGCTCGGACTCGAAGTAGTGCCGGTGGTCCGCCTGGAGCTTCGTGCGCGGCAACAGCTCCGTCCACGCGAGGTCATGCGCGTTGGCGAAGTCCACCACCTGCTCACGCAGGTAGATGCCCTCCAGGGACGCGCTCTCCGGGAAGTTGCCCTTGTAGTGCGCGGTGTCCACCTCCACGCGCTCCACCGAGCCGGGGACGGCCAGCTTCACCACAATCCAGTCGAAGCCCGGCAGCAGGCGCTTGCGGCGCGTCTCCCAGCCCTCGCCCATGTTGGCGGCGCGGCCCGGAAGGATGAGGTTGTCCTTCGGCCCGAAGAAAGCGTCGTTGCACGCGGACACCGTGCCGCCATTCTCCGCCGCCGCCAGGTCCACCGAGCCATTCGCATGCGTCAGCCGCGCCAGGTCCGGCCGCACCTCGCCATGGACGCGGAAGCGCGCCACGCCGCCGTCCGGGTAGATGTTGAGGCGCAGGTGCGTCCAGCGCTGCTCGCTGAGGATGGGGAAGAGGTTGCGCGAGCCGCCCTGGAGCCGAAGCTGCGGGAGGATGCGCGTCCACTTCGCGTCCACCAGCGATTCGGCGGAGGGAGAGCCTTCGACCTCCAGCGCGTCCACCGAGGCGTACTCGGGGAAGTTGCCCACGAAGTGGTTGGTGTCGACGTCCACGCCGCGCAGCACGCCGGGCAGGCCGAGTTGGAGGATGCACCAGTCGTGGCCGGGCACGCGCTTGCGGCGCGACTCCCAGCCGTCCATCCACTTGCCCTGCTCGGTGTACTTGTCGGGGATGAAGACGCCCCGGCCGGGCTTGAGCAGGTTCTCCTTGCCGGCGAAGAACTCGTCACTGGCCAGCAGGGCCTTGCCGCCGACCTTCTCCGCGGCCAGGTCGATGAGCTCGGTGAAGCCGACGCGCAGCTTCCCCTCTTCCGGTGCATGCATGGTGTGTACTCTCCAGAGGCTTCAGGCGGCGATGCGCGCCGAGGACGGGCGACGCACCCAGGTTCCACTCGGGCGGGGGAAGGGCTGCCCACGCTCGTAGATTTTCGTCCCGCGCAGGAACGTCGTCTCCACCACGCCCGAGAGCGTGCGGCCCGCGTACGGCGTCAGCGGGTGACGGTGCTGGAGCCGCGTGGGCTCCACAGAGAAGGTGGCCTCGGGGTCGAACACCACCAGGTCCGCGTCAGCGCCGGGTGACAGCGTCCCCTTCGTGCCGTGCAGGCCCACCAGCCGGGCCGGGGCTTCACACATCCAGCGGACCAGCGTCTCCAGCCCATGGCCGCGCTTGCGCGCCTCCGTCCACACGGCCGACAGGCTGAGCTGGAGCGAGGCGATGCCGCCCCACGCCGCGCCGAAGTCACCGCGCTCCAACAGCTTCAGCGCCGGCGTGCAGGGCGAGTGGTCCGACACGACCAGCTCGATGTCGCCCCGCGCCAGCCCGGCCCAGAGCCGCTCGCGATTCTCGGCCTCGCGGATGGGGGGGGCGCACTTGAAGTGGGTGGCCCCGTCCTCGATTTCCTCGGCGGTGAAGCTGAGATAGTGCGGACACGTCTCCACCGAGACATCCAGTCCCTCCCTGCGCGCGTCCGCGAGCAGCGGCAGCGCATCCGCCGACGACAGATGGACGATGTGGACCCGGCAGCGGTGCTGACGCGCCAGCTCCACCATCATCCGGATGGCGTCCTGCTCCCAGCGACGAGGCCGGGACTCCAGATAGGCGCGGTACGTGCGCGGGCCGCCCGCGTCCGCGGCCTCCAGCGGCGACTCCAGCTCCGCGTGGACGATGAGCGGAATGCCCCGCCGCGCGAGAATCGGCATCGCCACGTCGAGCACCGCGCGGTCCGCCGGGGGAAACTCGTCCACGCCGGAGGGACACAGGAAGCACTTGAAGCCCGCGACACCCGCGTCGATAAGCGCCTCCAGCTCATCCGCGTTGCCCGGAATCACCCCGCCCCAGAAGCCGTGGTCCACCTGACTGGACTCGCGGGCCGCGCTCGCCTTGAGCTTCAGCGCCTCCAGCGTGGTGGTGGGCGGCAGCGAGTTGAGCGGCATGTCCACGACGGTGGTGATGCCTCCGGCCGCCGCCGCGCGCGTGGCCGTCTCGAAGCCTTCCCACTCCGTGCGGCCGGGCTCGTTGATGTGCGCGTGGCAGTCCACCACGCCGGGCATCACCACGTGGTTGCCCACGTCCGTCACCGTCAGGGCCCCAAGGGCCTCACCCGGCCCCGCCACCTTCACCACCCGCCCGTCCTTCACCACCACCACGGCCTCGCGCAGGACTCCCGCCGCGAGGACGCGACGGCTGCGCAGCCCGAACTCACCACTGCTCATGGCTCGAATTCCTTCTCGTCGAAGCACTCCAGGGCGCTGAAGAACGCGTCCCGGTCATCCACGTAGAGCTGCCGCGTCACGCCCGCCGTCAGTCGCGGCAGGCTGTACTTCATGCCAGAGATGCTCGCGCCACCGAAGCCCAGCGAGAGCAGGCACCCGAAGGTGTAGTTGAAGATGGACGACAGGTGCGGTGCGCGGCCCGGGTGCTTCTCCTGCAACTCGAAGCCGGGCCCCAGGTACGGATGGCGCAGCAGGTCCGTGTGCGACTGGCCCGAGGGGGGCGTGAAGCGGTCCTTCCAGAGCGCGATGTCCTGGTGCAGGTTCGCCAGCTCCGGGCGCAGCGAGAGGTCCGTCACGGTTCCACTGCCGACGATGAGCTTGTCGAAGGTGTAGTGCCCCTGCGGCGTGGTGATGCGAACCCGTCCGTCCACGGCCTCGGCGCCCACCCACGGGCTCTCCGCGTGCAGGTGGAACTGCGGATACGCGCGCGCACGGCGGTACGTGTCGGCGGGAGGCAGTTGCCCCATCTCGAAGATGCGGTGGATGAAGCGCCACTTGTCCGCGTCCGGCAGGTCCGCGTGGTGCTTGAGGAAGCCGACGAACTCCGCCCAGCGGTACGGGTTGACGGTGGGCAGCGTCTTGCGCCGGTAGAAGAGGCGCACCTCGCCCGCGCCGTGCTCCAGCGCGACGGAGGCGTTGTCGAAGGCGGAGGCACCCGCGCCGAGCACGCCGATGCTGCGCCCCCGGAGCGCCTCGAAGTCGATGTCCTCGCGCGTCTGCGCGTACAGCTCGCGCGGCAGCCCCGCCACCACCGCTGGGACTTCCCAGCGCCCCGAGCCGTCGATGCCCGTGGCCAGCACGATTTTGCGGGCGTGGAGGACCTCGCTCTGTCCCGTACGCACGTCCTCCAGCGGCACCTGGAAGCAGTCGTCCTCCGCGCTCCAGGTCAGCGCGCCGGCGCGCGAGCGGCACCGCACGGGGATGCCCAGCGTGCGCCGGTACCACCCGAGGAAGTCCGCCCACAGCTCCTTGGGGATGCGCTCCAGGGATGTCCAGGCGGCCTCTCCGTACTGAGCCTCGAACCAGGACTGGAAGCAGAGGTTGGGCAGGTTGTGGTCGGGGCCGGTGAGGTGCTTGGGCGTGCGCAGCGTGTGCATGCGCGCGAAGGTCTTCCACGGGCCGGCGAGGTCCTGCTCTCCGTCATCGACGACGAGCAGGTTCGTCACCTTCTCTCGCATCAGCCCGAAGGCGGCGGTGAGGCCGCTCTGTCCTCCGCCGATGATGAGGACATCCAGCACGGGCTGGCCGGCGCGAGTCCGGCGGGGAAGCACCCAGGAGCGGCGGGGATACTCCAGCCGCTCGAGGTCCTTGCGGAGCGCCTCTTCCAGGGCGGTGAGGCCAGGGACGGGCGGCATCGCGGGGCTCGGGGGCGGGATGCGCATGCCCCATCGTAACCGCGCGCTGTGTCGCCCGGTCAATGTGCCCCCCTCGCACGGTATGAGCCTCCGGGCGGGGTGGTGGGAAATACCCGGCCGGGCCGGGGGTTGACAGCGGGTGTCCAGGCGCAGACGACGGCCTGCTTCCACGCTTCCCCGGTGGAGTCGGTTGGTTCATGCTCCCCGCCCTTTTCGCCCTGTCCCGAGGTCCACCGCGTGATCAACGCCATCCCCCGCGTCCCGGCTCCCCGAAACGAGCCCATCCTGCCCTACGCGCCCGGTGCCCCCGAGCGCCGCGAGCTCCAGGCCGCGCTCAAGCGCATGGCCGGCGAGCAGATTGACATCCCCCTCATCATCGGCGGCAAGCAGGTGCGCAGCGGCAAGACGGACACCGTCCGCATGCCGCACCGGCACTCGCACGTGCTGGCCACGTTGCACGAGGCGGACGCAAGCCACGTCGAGCAGGCCATCCAGGCGGCCCTGGCCGTGAAGGAGGACTGGGCGCGGATGCCGTTCGCCTCGCGCGCCGCCATCTTCCTGCGCGCCGCGGAGCTGCTGGCCACGCGCTACCGTCCGCTCATCAACGCGTCCACCATGCTGGGTCAGTCGAAGACGGCCCACCAGGCGGAGATCGACGCGGCGTGCGAGGCCATCGACTTCCTGCGCTACAACGTCCACTTCGCCGAGCAGATTCTCGCCATCCAGCCGGAGTCCTCGCCGCAGACGTGGAACATGCTGGACTACCGCCCACTGGACGGCTTCGTGTTCGCGGTGGCGCCGTTCAACTTCACGTCCATCGCGATGAACCTGTGCACCGCGCCGGCCATCATGGGCAACGTGGTGCTGTTCAAGCCGTCCTCCACGGCGGCGCTGAGCGCCTGGTACTTCATGGAGTTGTTGCGCGAGGCGGGCCTGCCCGACGGCGTCATCAACATGCTCAACGGCGACGGGCCCACCGTGGGCAACCCGACGCTGGCGAGCCCCCACCTGGGCGGCATCCACTTCACCGGCTCCACGCCGACGTTCAACTCCATGTGGAAGACGGTGGGAGAGAACATCGGCCGGTACAAGCAGTACCCCCGGCTGGTGGGTGAGACGGGCGGCAAGGACTTCATCGTGGCGCACGCGTCGGCGGCGGACGACGTGGAGGCGCTCGCGGTGGCCATCGTCCGCGGCGGCTTCGAGTACCAGGGCCAGAAGTGCTCGGCGGCCAGCCGCGTCTACGTCCCCGAATCCATGTGGCCCAAGCTGAAGTCCCGCCTCCAGGCGCTCATCGGCGACATCCGCATGGGTGACGTGACGGACTTCCGCAACTTCATGGGCGCGGTCATCGACGAGAAGTCCTTCAAGAAGGTCTCCTCGTACATCGACCTGGCGAAGCAGGACGGCGAGGCGAGCATCGTCGCGGGCGGCGAGGCGGACCGGAAGGAGGGCTGGTTCGTCAAGCCCACGCTGGTGCAGCTCACCAACCCACGTCACCGCATCATGCGCGAGGAGGTCTTCGCGCCGCTGGTGGGCGTGTACGTGTATCCCGACGCGAAGTACGTGGAGACGCTGCGCGAGGTGGACCAGAGCGCGACGTACGCGCTGACGGGCGCCATCTTCGGCCGTGACAGGAAGGCCATCGACACGGCGATGAGCGAGCTGCGTCACGCGGCGGGCAACATCTACATCAACGACAAGCCCACGGGCGCAGTGGTGGGACAGCAGCCCTTTGGTGGCTCGCGGGCGTCGGGAACCAACGACAAGGCGGGCTCGCTGCTCAACCTCATCCGGTGGACCAGCCCTCGGACGGTGAAGGAGACCTTCGTCTCGCCCGCGAAGGTGCCGTATCCGTTCATGGACAGCGACCCCCACGATGGGGGTATCTAGGCTCGTATGAGCCGAGCGTTCCCCGGTATCGCCGGGTTGGAGACGTACGCGTTGGTGGACGGCGGGTGCCGCGTGGAGGTGATTCCTTCACGCGGGGCCCTCGTCTCGAGGATGACGGTGGACGGCGACGAGGTGCTCTACCTCGACGAGGCCACCGTGGCGGACCCGGCGAAGAACGTGCGCGGTGGCATCCCCGTGCTGTTCCCCATCGCCGGGCCCCTTCCGGGTGACACGTACCCGGCGGACCGCAAGTCCTTCACGATGTCGCAGCACGGCTTCGCGCGGCGGCTGCCGTGGACCGTGCGCCAGGCGGAGGACTCGCTGCTGGTGGTGGGGCTGACCTCCACGGAGGAGACGCTTCGTCAGTTCCCGTGGGAGTTCGACGCGCAGCTCACGTTTTCGCTGGTGGGTACGCGGCTCACGTTGGACTTCGACGTGGAGAACCGGGACACGCGTCCCCTGCCCCTGCACCTGGGCTTCCATCCGTACTTCCGGGTACCGGACGCGGCGAAGGCCGTGGCCACGGTGGAGACGGACGCGACGCACGCGTGGGACAACCGGAGCAAGCGCGAGGTGCCCTTCACGGGGCTGGACCTGACTCTGGACGAGGTGGACCTGCACCTGCGGGACCACTCAGGGCCGGGGACGAAGCTGGGGCGTGGGCCCGGGCTGCGGCCGGTGCAGCTGTCGTGGAGCCCGGAGTTCAAGGTGCTGGTGGTGTGGACCCTGCGCGGGAAGGACTTCGTCTGCGTGGAGCCGTGGACGGCCGCCGCTGGGGCGTTGGCTACTGGCGAGGGCCTGCTGCACGTGGAGCCCGGTGAGCGCGCGTCGCTCGCGTTCGACATCGAGGCGTGACGCGAGCCCGACTTCGGGTGTTCACGGACGTGGCGTCAGTCGAGAGGCGAATTCGCGCATGGCGGAGGCCACGGCCTGCGGGCGTTCCACCCAGGGGAAGTGCGCGGCGCCCTCCACCGTCCGGTGGAGGATGTGCGGTCCCTGGAAGGCGGGCTGTGTCCACGGGGACTGCTGGACGATGCGGTCCTCGGCGCCACTGATGATGAGCGTGGGCAGGGAGCGCGGCCACCACGTGTGGACGTACGTCTCATCGAAGGCGCGGTCGGACCAGTCGACGGCCGCGCGATTGTAGGGCATCCGCCGCAGCAGCTCGCGTCCCGTGTCGAGGCTCTCGGCTGTGAAGTTCCACTCCGCCGACGCCACCGCGATATCGCGGAGCCGCTCGTTCGTGCGCTCGGCGTCATAGCGCTGGCTCGCTGCGTCGACTTCGGGAAGGGGATGCCGTTGGGTCATGGCGAAGAACGGCGCACGCCAGCCCGCGTCGGGTGCCGTGCTCACGAGCACGAGGCCCACGAGGAGCGACTCCAGCTCCGGCACGGACAGCAGGTACATGCCTCCAGTGGAGTGCCCCAGGTACACGCAGTTCGGGAGCGCACGGGCGGCCTCGACGAGAACGCGGGGCCATACGTCGAAGGGGACCTCAGGGGAGCCCGGGGGCGAGACGTTCGACCCATCTCCCGGCAGGTCCACCATCCAGCACGTGCCGGGAACATCCAAAACGTCCGCCAGCCCGAACAGACTCTCCGAGCCAATCCCAGGCCCGCCAGGAAGCAGCAGCCAGTTGAAGGCGCCTGGGCGTGAGCTCCGCTGGCGAAGACGCACCCCCGACGGGGTGAAGAACTCTGTCGTGGACGACGCGGGCATGGGCCGAACCTAGACCAACGCTCACGACTCCCGCACGGTCGCGTTTACGGCCTCCTGGCGCAGTTCCTCTTCGACATGGGTGCGACTTCCCAGGACATGGAATGCTGCCGCTGCCCACAGGGCCATCACCACGAACTGTCCGATACGGTACGCGCTGATGGCGTGCTGCACCGTATACGAAGGGTCATGAGTCCGCGTGAGCAGCAACGTGTCCATGACACCCGGGATGAGCCCTCCCTGTGCGAACGCCCGCTCCCAGCGGGCCAGAAAGACGGTGTGCATGAGACACGCAATGAGCACGCTTCCGGCGCCTGTCACTGCGAGCATCCGCGCGCGCTTTCCCTGACCGAGCGCGGCAACCGCTGCTCCCAGCAGGAGGACTCCACTGAGCAGGATGACGCCCAATAACGTTCCGATGTACGCGATCAGCCAAGACGGAAAGTCGGGATGCACAACGATGTCGGGTGGCAGGGAAAACGCCTCCGGCACACGGAAAGCCGCCAGCCCCGCGAAGTAGCTTCCGATGAAGAAGATGTCCCAGGGGAGGGTTCGGCGCACGGGCGGGTTCACCCAGCGGAGTCTAAGCCACTCCCCCCACCGTCAGCGAACTGATGAGCTACCTCCTCCGGCGCCCCATCAGCCCTTGCGCCAACGATTGAAGCTCCGCACGCAACCACTGGCTCCGCGGCTCGCTGTCCTCGGAGCGATGCCAGTACAGGTGCAGCTCCAGCCGGGGCAGCGCGAGCGGCATCGGCAACAAGTGGTTGTCCAGCTCCGCGTTGATCTCCTCCGCGCGGCGACGAGGCATCGTCAGCATCAGGTCCGAGCCAGACACGATGCGGCAGGCCGTCTCATAGTGCCGGCAACGCACCGTCACCTCGCGCTGATATCCCAGACGACTGAGCACCAGGTCCTCCACCGCCAGCCCCGTGCGCCGCGACGACACCGTGACATGGCGCGCCCCCATGTACGCCGCCACGTCCAGTCGCCTGCGCTTGCGACTCACCACGCAGAATGCGTCATGCGTGAAGGCCATGTGCCGCAGTTCCGCGCTGGTGGGCTGCTCCACGTCGATGGCCAGATCCAGCCGCCCCGAAGCCAGGTCCCTCTCCAGTCGCGTCCGCTCCAGTCGCACGCTGCTGATGCGAGCCTCTGGACTCCGCTCCCGGAGCCGGGCCACGAGCCGGGGGACGATGGACGGCTCCAGCATGTCGCTCATCGCCAGCGTGAAGGTACCCACGTCCCGCACGGGCTCGAAGCCGCGAGTGTGGTGCACGGCCTGCTGCAACAGCGCCAGCGCCTCGCGAATCTCCGGCGCCAGTCGTTCGGCCAGCGGCGTGGGCGCCACCCCGCGCCCCTCCCGGACGAACAACGGAGCCCCCAGCTGCTCGCGCAGGCGGGTCAGCGCGTGGCTCACCGCCGACTGACTGAGGAAGAGGACCTCGGCCGCGCGCGTCAGGTTGCGCTCCCGGTAGACGACGTCGAACACCCTGAAGAGGTTGAGGTCGGGGGCCCCCGGCCGCCGGCCAGAATCATGAACTGGACTCATGACGACACATGACCAACATTCAGTGGATTCAACAAGAGTCGGGTGCCAAGGATGGACGCCTCTCGTGGAGGAGGCATCACCGTGGACTTCGAGCCCAGCGCCAGAGCGAAGGACTACCTGGAGCGCGTGAAGCGGTTCATGCGCGAGCACATCGAGCCCTCCGAGGAGCGCTACTACCAGGAGGTCATGGAGGCCTCCCGGGGCGGCGACTGGAAGACGTGGCCGGTGTCCTCCGTCATGGAAGACCTCAAGGCCCGCGCCAAGGCGCAGGGTCTGTGGAACCTCTTCCTCCCCGACGAGAAGCTCGCCCCGGGCCTCACCACGCTCGAATACGCGCCCATCGCCGAGGAGACCGGGCGCAGCCTGATGGCCCCCGAGGTCTTCAACTGCAACGCCCCCGACACAGGCAACATGGAGGTGCTGTGGAAGTACGGCACCCCGGCCCAGCAGGAGCGCTGGCTCAAGCCGCTGCTCGCGGGTGACATCCGCTCGGTGTTCTGCATGACGGAGCCGGGCGTGGCCTCGTCGGACGCCACCAACATGGAGGCCACCGCCGTCGTCGAAGGTGACGAGGTCATCCTCAACGGCACCAAGTGGTGGTCCACCGGCCTGGGGCACCCCAACGCCAAGGTCACCATCTTCATGGCGCGCACGCCCGACGCCGGAGGCGACCGTCATCACCAGCACTCCATGGTGCTCGCGCCCTTGGACGCGCCGGGCATCACCATCAAGCGCATGCTGCCCGTCTTCGGCGAGTACGACGCGCCCCACGGCCACGGCGAGGTGCACTTCGACAACGTGCGCGTCCCCATCTCCAACATCATCGGCGGCCCGGGCATGGGCTTCGAGATTGCCCAGGGCCGACTGGGCCCCGGCCGCATCCACCACTGCATGCGCTGCGTGGGCGCGGCGGAGCGGGCGCTCGAGTTGATGATTGACCGGGGCATGAACCGCACGGCCTTCGGCAAGCCCATCATGAACCTGGGCGGCAACCGCGAGCGCGTGGCCGAGGCCCGCATCGCCATCGACCAGGCCCGCCTGCTCACGCTCTACGCCGCGTGGAAGATGGACCAGGTGGGCCCCATCGGCGCGATGACGGAGATTTCCGCCATCAAGGTCGTCGCCCCGAGCATGCTCCAGCGCATCGTCGACGACGCCATCCAGCTTCACGGCGGCGCGGGCGTCTCCAACGACACGGTGCTCGCGGGCTTCTTCGGACAGGCCCGCACGCTGCGGCTCGCGGACGGCCCCGACGAGGTGCACAAAGGCGTCATCGCCCGCATCGAGCTGGCCAAGCGCGGCTTCTCCAGGAAGTGACCCACCATGGCCACCCACGCCACGCCTTCCACTTCGCTCGACACGCCCGGCTCCATCCGAGCCGGTGAGGAGTTGAACGTCGCCGCCGTCGATGCCTGGCTCAAGCAGCAGGTACCCACGCTCGAGGGCTCGCCCACGGTGACGCAGTTCTCGGGCGGCGCGTCCAACTGGACGTACCGCCTCAAATATCCGAATCGCGACCTCATCCTTCGCCGGCCGCCTTCCGGAACGAAGGCGAAGTCCGCGCACGACATGTCGCGCGAGTACCGCGTGCAGAAGGCCCTCAAGCCCACCTACCCGTGGGTGCCGGAGATGGTGGGGCTGTGCCAGGACCCCGCCGTCATCGGCGCGGACTTCTACGTCATGGAGCGCATCGAGGGCATCATCCCGCGCGCCAACATGCCCCGGGGCATGAACCTCAGCCCCGCGGAGACTCGCAAGCTCTGCCTCAACGTCGTTGACCGGCTGCTGGAGCTGCACGCCGTGGACGCCCAGGCCGCGGGGCTGTCGTCGCTCGGCAAGGGTGCCGGCTACCCGAGGCGCCAGGTGGAGGGCTGGTCGGACCGCTACGAGAAGGCCCGGACGTGGAACGTGCCGAGCTTCAAGTACGTGCGCGCCTGGCTCAAGGACCACATCCCCGACGATGTCGCCACCTGCGTCATCCACAATGACTGGCGCTTCGACAACGTGGTGTTGGACCCCGGAGACCCCACCCATGTCATCGGCGTGCTCGACTGGGAGATGGCCACGCTGGGCGACCCGCTGATGGACCTGGGCAGCGCGCTGGCCTACTGGGTCCAAGCGGATGACGACTTCTTCATGCGCGCCACGCGGCGTCAGCCCACGCACGTGCCCGGCATGCTGCGCCGCCAGGAGGTCGTCGACTACTACCTCCAGCGCTCCGGCCTGAAGCCCGCCAACTGGACCTTCTACGAGGTCTTCGGAATCTTCCGGCTCGCCGGCATCATCCAGCAGATCTACTACCGCTATCACCACAAGCAGACGCGCAACCCGGCGTTCAAGAACTTCTGGTCGCTGGTGACGTACTTCGACTGGCGCTGCAGGCGCCTCATCCGGAAGGGCGGTCGCTGATGGGCGTGGTGTATCTCATCCGCCATGGGCAGGCGTCCTTCGGCGCGCAGAACTATGACCAGCTCTCCGAGACGGGCTTCATCCAGGCCCGGGTGCTCGGCGAGGCGCTCAAGACGCGCCTGCCTACCGTGGACGCGGTGATTGCAGGCACGCTCACGCGTCACCAGCAGACAGCGGAGACGTGCCTCACGGCGATGGGCACGAGCCTGCTGCCCGCGCGCACGCCGGGCTTCAACGAGTTCGACCATGACGAGCTCGTGGCCCGGCACACGCCGCGCTACGCGAATCACGCGGCCCTGGCCGAGGAGCTCCTGGGCGCCAAGGACCCGCGCCGTGCGTTCCAGGAGTTGTTCACCCAGGCGGTGGCGCGCTGGGTCGCCGGGAAACACGACGCGGAGTACACGGAGCCCTGGCCGGCGTTCCGGGAGCGCTGTGTGCGAGCGCTTGACGCGCTCATCCAGGGCCTGGGGCCATCGAAGACGGCGTTGGTGTTCACCTCGGGTGGCCCTGTCACGGCCATCTGCCAGCACCTGCTCCAGATTCCAGACGAGCACGCGTTCCGGTTGAACTGGACTCTCGCCAACTGTGGCGTCACCAAGGTCATCTACAGTGACCGGGGCCGCTACATGTCCACGCTCAACGAGCACACCCACTTCGAGGGTGCCCAGAGCGCTCTCATCACCTACCGCTGAGGAACACGGCCATGCGCAAGAACATCCTGATTACCGGAGCGAGCTCCGGACTGGGTGAGGGCATGGCCCGCGAGTTCGCGGCGCGGGGGCGGAATCTCGCGCTATGTGCCCGGCGCACGGACCGGCTGGAGGCGCTGCGTTCGGAGCTGCTGGCGAAGCATCCGGACCTGCACATCTCCGTGCGTGCGCTGGATGTGAATGAGCACGAGCAGGTGTTCGAGGTCTTCGAGGCGTTCGCCCAGGACCTGGGCAGCCTGGACCGCATCATCATCAACGCGGGCATCGGCGTGGGGAAACGGATTGGCACGGGCAACTTCGCCACCAACGCGAAGACGGCGCAGACGAACTTCGTGGCCGCTGTCGCGCAGTGCGAGGCGGCCGTGGGAATCCTTCGCAAGCAGGGCCAGGGACACCTCGTCACCATCTCGTCCATGAGCGCGATGCGGGGGCTGCCTCGGCATCTCACGGTGTACGCGGCGACGAAGGCGGGCCTCGCGACGCTGACGGAGGGCATCCGCGCGGAGCTGATGAACACGCCCATCAAGGTGTCGACGATTTATCCCGGCTACATCCATACGGAGCTGAACGCGGGGGCGAAGAACCTGCCGTTCGCCGTGGACTCCGCGACGGGCTCGCGTGCGCTGGTGAAGGCGATTGAGCGCGAGCCGGTGAATGCCTATGTCCCCGGCTGGCCGTGGACCGTGGTGGGGTTCTTCCTGCGCAACCTGCCGCTCAAGCTCGTCGCGCGGATGTCCTGAGCGGACCGAGCAGGAACGGCCTCGGGGAGGTGAATCCAACCCCTCGGCATTCCCGTAGAAGCCAAACAACGACACGTCCCTCGGCACAACTGTGAGTGGCCCCCTGGAACCTGGTCGCCCTATCGTGGCCAGACATGTGGGATCGCCCGGATGAACAGCTTCGCTGGGACGTGCTCGAAACCCACTTCGAAGAAGCCTGCTTCTTGTGGACACAGTGGGAAGGCAACCTGTCGTCCCCGCGCCACACCCTGACGGACGTCGCGGGAGGCAACGAGCTCCGACTGCGAGCGCACCTGCGAGCCCTCGTCCTGGGCGGCCCACGCGTGGCCGAGCGACTCCTGCTTCCCGCGATGGGAGATGAGGACTCCGAGAAGCTTCGCATCGCGAGCTACACGCTCCTCGCCATGGACGGGTACGCCGACCTCGTGGTGCGGACGTTCCAGGAAGCACCAGACGAACAGCGCGGTGCGATGGCACGTGCCCTGTCGCTCAGCGAGCGCCCCGGGTTGTCGAAGCAGCTCCTGCCGCTGCTCGCGGTGGATGACGCGGACCTGCAGGCCACGTTGCTCGACGTGCTTTCCTTCCGCCGGGGACTTCCTCCCGAGCCCCTTCTCCGGCTGTGCCAACACGAAGTGCCCAGGGTTCAAGCGGCTGCGCTCCGCGCGGCCTGCACGGCGAATCTACCGGAGGACCCTCGGCTCCTTCGGAAGGCCCTCGGCTCGCCCAGCGCCGCTGTCCGCGCGGCGGGCCTGCACTGGGGCCTGGTCCGAAATAGCCGCGAGGCGTTCTTGGCGTGTCTCGATTGGAGTGGCGCGAGGGACGAGGCCGGCGACCTCGCGCGACTGGCGATGTCGATGGGAGGCGAACCCGCGCATCTGACGCGGGTGCTGCGGTTGCTGGATGTCTCGACGCCTCGCCGTGGGGCGCTGTGGGCCTTGGGCTTCAGCGGCAAGGTCGCGGCGGTGGAGGCCTGCCTCCCATGGCTGAGAGACCCAAAGCACGCGAGCATCGCGGCCGAGGCCTTCTGCTCCATCACCGGGCTGGTGCTCACGGAGCGGTTCCGCAAGGAGCGGGACGAAGAGCTCGACCTGGAGGAGGACGGCTCGGTCGAAGAGGCCCTGGATGCTCACTTGGAGCTGCCACGCCCGGAAGCCATCGAGACCTGGTGGGCCGAGGCGCGTCCCCGAGTCGGGAAGGACGCACGGTACCTCGCGGGACGTCCCTTCACGGCGGAAGCCCTGGTGGAGTCCTTGAGCAGTTCCGCGACGCGACGACGTGCACCCCTGTCGCTGGAGCTGGCCATCCGGACGCAGGGACGGCACCTGGTGAACGTGCTCGACTTCTCGCACCTCCAGACGCATCGCTTGACGGAGCTTCGCTCCCTGGGAAGCCGGGCCCTCTGGACCGGTCCCTTCCTAACGCAGATGAGCCACTGACCACACGAGGTGTCACATGGGTACGAGTGTCGGAGTCAACAAGCTCTCGGTCGTCCACAAGGACACGGGAGGAACCACCATCTCGATGCCCGACGTCTGCAAGACCCCGAGCCCCGCAGGGCCCGTTCCCATCCCCTACCCCAACGTCGCGCAGTCCTCGGACACCGCGAAGGGAAGCAAGAGCGTCTCCGTCGAGGGCAATCCCATCTGCCTGAAGGACTCCAACTTCAGCACGAGCACTGGCGATGAGGCGGGCACGGCGGGCGGCGGAGTGGCGTCCAGCAAGACGAAGGGCAAGGCGGAGTTCGTCAACTACTCCTTCGACGTGAAGGTCGAAGGCAAGAACGTGGCGCGCGCGCTCGACCTCATGCTCCACAACGACAAGAACACCCCGCCCGTCCCCCTCATCCAGCCGCCAGTGATTGCCATGGGCCAGAAGGAAGAGCCCCCACCCTGCCTGTGCTGCGACGAGCCAGCGTAGCCACGAATGTCTCCACTGACGTGAGCCGAGGACCCCATGTCTGAAAGCAACCACCTGACGGAAGCGGACACGGAGCTTCACAAGCCCATCGGGAACGCACTGGAGGGCGGGGCATGTCTCTCAGGACACGAGTCGGACTACCACAAGAAGAACAGCTGCTCTTATCGCTATCAGGCCGTCGAGCATTCCCGAAGCAACAAGGGACGCGGTGACATCTACAAGGTCTCCGCCGACGGCCACGCGCGTATCGCTCAAGCCCATGGCGGAGGACCCATTCCGACATCGCGATATCTCACCCGACGCGGCTCCAGCCCAGAGAACCCCTCGGGCCAATATCCCTGGGACAGCGACTACGGCGACCACCTCACGGTGCCACAGTCGGGAGATTGGGAAGTCGATGGGCCCAAGCGCGTGGGAGCCGTGGATGCCGCAGGGAAGCCCATTGCTCCAGGGATGAACTTCACCACCTCGTTCTGGCCCTATTGGAACAATGCGCACCACATGATTCCCAAGGGCACCTTGAACACCAGGATCGCGAAGGCGGATACCGACCCGAGGATCGTGAATCTCATCCGAGCTGGACTTCTCAAGGCTCCCTACAACGTCAACCACTTCATCAACATGATTCTGCTGCCCATGGACACCGAGGTGGGCAGGATACTGAATCTCCCAAGGCATCTCTCACTGGATGATGGGTCGACCGCGTTTGACCGGAAACCCAAGTTCGACCACATTCCCTACAATCACAAGGTCGCAACCCGACTCGAAAGCATCATGCGCGATTTCGCGCAGAGAGCTGCGGAAATCAAAGGAGAAAACCAGGACTGCGACATCAAGAAGATGGCCCCGCTCTCCAAGGTCAAGCTCCACACGCTCTCCGATGATTGCTACAAGGCCATTACGGACTTCGGCACAAGCAACCCTGGTGAACCGCTCGTCGACCTGCCCAGCCTGAAACTCTCATGAACTACTTTATTTTGAACCTGGCGCCCCTGGTCGACATGTCCTTCTGCACCATGGGCGACCTCCCCGACAGTATTCGCGGCAAGAGCTATAAAATAGCTCGTGGGATTGCGATAGGTGCCGACTACCCATCAAATACCGCGTGGCAGATGAGCGACGAGTATGGCGGCATCAAGCTGCCATCTCTCGTATGCAACACCAGCAGCATCCTCGTGGTCGAGCGGAAGCTGAAGGACATCATCGAGGCTACCGGCATTGGCATGGAGTGCCTGCCCTTCGTGATGCTCAATCACAAAGGCAGAGAGGCCAGCCGCGACTATTTCATCATCAATCCACTGGGGAACCGCGACTGCCTCAACCTGGAAGCGAGTAAAATCCTGTGGGAAGGTGATGAAGTCGTCAAGCTTGAGAAAGCCGTCCTTGACCCGGAGAAACTCCAGGACACTCCGGCCATCTTCCGGCTCAAGCATGACCGCGAGCAGATCGTCATCAGCCATCAACTGGCGGACGCCCTGAAGGCCGTGAACCCCACGAACATCTATCTCTTCAGCCTGCCCCAGGTGCCCTCCACGAAGTCAGCGAGCGGTTCGAGCGCATGAGCGTTCCCCTGTGGCTGGTGCGCAAGGACCTGGGTATCTCGCTGGGACAGGGGCTTCCCTATGTCCTCGCGCGCGACGTGACACCGCGACAGATGCACTTCTTCTGCGGCTACTACAGGCGAATGGGAATCGCGGAGCTCTTCATGTCCGGACAGGTCGTGGGGTTCGTCAACCACCTCTCACGAAGCGCTCATGCCTTCGTCTTCTACCTGGAAGGCCTTCCCGTTGAGCAAAAGGTCACCAGTCGCTCCGAGCCCTTCTTCGACGCCGTCGCTTGTGCCGATGTGAAGGCAGCTCAAGCCATTGCCCATGCTGCACGCGCAACCTGGAATCCCGACGAGGAGTATGAAGAAGACTTCCTCTACATGCGCTTGCTGATGGATGGCTTCGCCTTGGACCCGGAACGCGGCCATCTGGACGCGCTGTTGAAGCGTTACGAGCAGGTTCTCGCGGGTGGCACAGACCTCCGCCTGGAACTCTGCCGGGCCCTGCTCCACTCGGACCAGCAGCTCTTCGATGAGACCCTCGAGCGGTTGATTGGCGATCACCGTCGCGAGAACGAGAAGAAACTTGAGCAGGAACAGGTCCCTCCGAACGACATGGCCACCGTGTTCCACCTGTGGGTGGAGCTGTTGGCGCTGTTGAGGTTCGCGGAGCGGGCGAAGCTGAAGGTGGCCCGTGACTACCTGCTCGCGCCTTCCCTGGCTCGTCGAGTGGAGTCGACCCCACTGCCCGCTCCAGATGCCTGGAGATACATCCCCTCGTTCCTCGACCTTGGATAGAGACACCATGCGACTGGCCGTGACGGGACTCGGGATGGTGACCTCGGTGGGCTATGGCCGCACCGGGAGTTGCTCTGCCATCCGCGCCGGGCTGACTCGCGCATGCGAGCTTCCAGGGCTCCTGGTGTCCAGCGGAGACGGAGACGTCACCCCGGCCCGAGGCCACCCGGTCTCCGGGTTCGCCGAGGGGTTCTTCCAGGCCGGAGCCTGGGTGCGACTCGCCGCGGGGGCACTGGAGGACCTGCTCCATGAAGGGACGCGGACGCCCGAAGCGCCCGAGCGCTGGCGCGGGACCGCGCTGATGGCCCTGACGCCCATGCTGGACCCCGAGCGGTTCCGATGGGCCATCCACGAGAAGCCCGATGCGTTGGGCCAGTACTTCGTCAGGCCCCTCCAACGATTGATGGGAAGCTCGCTCCCTCTCGCGCACACAGAAGCGCTTGCGGCAGGTCACTCCGGCTTCGCGGAGGGGCTCCAGCGCGCGGCGACGCTCCTCGGCTCCCACCGTGAGGTGAGTCGGGTGGTGCTCGTGGGAGCCGATTCGTATCTGGATGGGCTCACGCTTCAATGGCTGGCCCGGCACCGCCGATTGAAGAGCGCCGAGGCTCCCACGGGGCTCCTGCCCGGTCAGGCCGGGGCTTGCCTCATGGTGGAAGCGATGCACCCGCGCGACACAGGCGACGGATGCCACATCGTCTCCGTCGTCGTGAAGTCGCCACCTGCCAGCGAGGCCGCCCACCAGGTGAAGCGCGGGCGGCTGCTGGCAGAGGCCATTCAAGAGGTCCTCGCCGCCGATGACGCAGGGCTTCCCTTTCGCGGAGAGCTGGTGCTCGACCTCAATGGCGAGGAATGGAAGGCGCACGTCTGGGGCAACGCGCAGGTCCTGCTCGGGCAGCAGCTCGACTTCGACGCTTGCAGTGTCCTGGCACCTTGCGAGTCGATTGGCGAAGTGGGCGCTACCAGCGGTGTCGTGGGAACAGGGCTGGCGGTCCACGGATTGCTGTCCCCGGACTCCACCCACGAGCACGCCCTGGTCTGTGGGATTGCGGATTCAGGAAAGGTCTCCGCCATCCTGGTGCGTGGACCGAAACGGGCCGCGCGCGCCATGAGCCGCTCGTAGCGGGCCTACCGAGGCGAGAGCTCGAAGACTTCGTCGAGGAAGGCCCGCATCGCGGCCCAGGAGCGCCTCGCCGCGGCCGGGTGATACTGGAGCCCTGCCTGGGGGTTGTTCAGCCCTGGATAGGTGAAGGCGTGCATGGCGTGGCCATGAGCGTGGAGCTGCCAGTCGGCTCCAGCTTCGGTCAACTCTCGCGCCACGGCGAGCACGTCTGACGACGAGCCGGTCGGGTCTTCCCAGCCATGGAGGATGAGCACCTTGGCGGTGATGGGCGCCTGTGGCCCGAGCTGGGGCGGCGTGAGGACACCGTGGAAGCCCACCGCGGCCTTCAGGCCCGGCACCGCGCTCCTCGCGAGGTCCAGGGCACACAGTCCTCCGAAGCAGTAGCCGATGATGGCCACTCGCTCCGGGTCCACGCGGGAATGATTGAGCGCCGCTTCGAAGGCCGCCACCAGTCTCCGCCGCAGCAGTGCCCGGTCCTCCATGAACGGCGCCATCAGTCGCGAGTTGTCGTCGGCCACGCCGCCCCGCACTCCCTTGCCATACACATCCAGGGCGAACGCCACGTAGCCAAGCGCCGCGAGTGCATCCGCCTTCTCCCGAATGGGGGCGTTCAGCCCATCCCAGGCATGCGCGAGCAGCACGCAAGGCCGACGGGCTTCGCTCCCCTTCTCCCACGAGACGTACGCCTCGCAGTCCGTTCCACCTTCTCGATAGTCGACGAACTCGCCCTGCTCCATCGCGCTGTCTCCTCTTCATTCCAGGAGAGGACACTCTGGAGCAGCCACCCACGAGCGTATTGAATGAACGCGACATGCCCCCTGCATGAGCGGCGCCTTCAGAAGAAGTGGGCCAGTCCTTCGGGCGCGGCATCACGGGCCTGGGCGAAGTACTCGGCCAGAATCGACTTCGAGGCGCGTGCGTACCTCCCAGGTGTCATCCCCAGGTGGCGACGCCACTGACGTATCTGGTGTGCCTGGTCACTGAAGCCCTGGAGCGGGTCTCCCTTTCCCGTCTGGGTCGAATGGAGGCTGGACTGAATCCGGTCGAGCCCCAGGAGCTGCTTGGGCGTGTAACCCGCGTACACCTGGAACCAGCGCTCGAGCTGGCGTCGGGACACGGACACGGCCCTCGCGGCTTCGTCCACTCGTGAGGTCCGCAGCAGCGTCGCCCAGGCATGTCCGAGCTGCTTCACACCTCCGAAGGCACGACTCGCGGACAAGCGCCGCAGCAGCCAGTCATCCAGTCGCGCGGCGACACGACGTGGAGCCCACGCGGCGGCGAGGTCATCACAGAGCCGTCGCGCGGCGCCGTCCCCCAGGACGCCACCGAGTTCCAGCATGTCATCGCGGCTGTCAGTGCCCAGCGCGGGGAAGAGCCGGGCGAGCCCCGGTGGTCGCAACATCACCATCACGAAGGAGCAGCCCTCTCCCGAACTCCAGTTCCGCGGACGACTCTGGATGCCCAGGAGCGAGGCGCGAGGCGCGCCCGCCGCGAACTCACTCGAACAGGGTCGACCGAAGTTCAACGTCAGCACGGCACCCGCGTGAGGCGTCGTCCGGATGGGCTTGCCCTCGTAGGAGCCGTCAAGGTCCTCGATGAACCAGTACCCCATCACCAGTGGGGCGAGCGCGACATGGGGCGGAAGGGCCAGGAAAGCCATGCAGGGGACCAATGCCTCGTCGTACCGAGCCTGTTACCACCGTATTCCCGAGAGCTCCCCGGCGCGAGCAACAGCGCACCCACTCAGGTAGCGTCCTCGCGCTGCTCAGCGAATCGGGAGACGCTCCCCCTGAAGACCGATTGAGGGACCGATGGCTTCGAAGATTGTCGTGAACAACCGCTCACAGAAGCCTCTCCTCGTTGTGATTGAGCCCTGGGCCGAAGACTATGTCCTGACTCCAAAGGAGACCCTGACCTTCACCGCTTTGGAATCAGGTGAAGATTTCTATTATTCGATGGTCGTCGAGCAGGACGGAGAGGTCATCCTTCTTTACGCAGAAGGGGCATTCGACCGGGTCGTCGCCCATACCGACGACGGGAAGCTCATCGAGTTCGGCTACAACCGGCACTTGAATCCGAACTACCCGAAACCCTGAACCGGCGCGACGCCCCCTCAACCCAACCCCACCTGGGCATCGCGCGCGTCGCCACCCTCGTTCTCCGCCCCGTACCGCAGGGACTCCCACGCGAGCATCACCTGCTTGCGCGCGGGTCCCCAGCGGTAGTCCCCGAACACACCGGTCTTGCGCAGCACCCGGTGGCAGGGAATCAGCAACGCCACGGAGTTGCCCCCCACCGCCGTGCCCACCGCGCGCACCGCCTTCGGCTTGCCGATGGCCCTCGCCAGGTCTTCGTACGTCGCCACCTCTCCCGGCGCCACGCGCAGCAGGGCCTGCCACACCTGCACCTGGAACGGCGTCCCCTTCACCAACACCGACAGCGGCGTGCGCTCCCTCGGCGCCACCTCGGGGAAGATGCGCTCCACCCATGGCGCAGTCTCCCGCTCGGACTCCACGAACGTGGCCTTCGGCCACTGCGCCCTCAGCTCCGCCAGCGCCTCCGCTTCCGACGCCCCCGTGAGGAAGTGCAGTCCGCAGATGCCCCGCTCACACACGGCAATCAGGCACGCACCGAAGGGCGTCACATGCACGCCGTGGTGCACCGTGAGCCCCTCGCCCCCGAGCTTGAACTCTCCCGGCGTCATCGCCGTCAGCGTGACGAAGAGCTCGTGCAGCCGCCCGCCTCCCGAGAGCCCCACGGCGAACGACGTGTCCAGTACGCTGCGCCGCTCGGCCAGCAGCCGACGCGCCGAGCTGAGCGTGTGCACCTGGAGGAATCGCTTCGGGCTGATGCCTGCCCAGCGGGTGAAGAGGCGCTGGAAGTGGAAGGGGCTCAGCCCCACGTGCGCCGCCACGTCGTCCAGGGACGGCTGCTCGCGCGCATGCGCATCGAGATAGAGAATCGCCTGCTCGATTCGGGCGTAGTCGCTGGTCGCCATTTCCGGCTCCTGGCTCAAAGGTGTGTCCACCCCTCGGTATGGCCCCGAGGCCCCGCCCCTTCAACCCGCTTCTTGCGCCCCTTCCCTGCGACGACAATGCCGCAAGGACCGGGTCGCTCGCCTGGAGACAGCCACCTACGCTGTCCCCTCACTCCCGGAGCCTCCATGCGCCTCTACGACTACGCGCCTTCCGCCAACGGCTACAAGCTGCGCCTCCTGCTGTCCTGGCTCGACCGACCCTACGAGCTGGTCCCCGTGGACATCTTCGCGGGCGAGAGCCGCACGGAGGACTTCCTCCGCCACAAGAACCCCGATGGCCGCATCCCCGTGCTGGAACCCGAGCCGGGCCGCTTCCTCGCCGAATCCAACGCCATCCTCCTCTTCCTCGCCGAAGGCACCCCACTGCTCCCCCAGGACGCCTTCGAGCGCGCCCAGGTCCACCAGTGGCTCTTCTTCGAGCAGAACGCCGTGGAGCCCAACATCGGCACCGCCCGCTTCTGGAAGCTCACCGGCCGCGCTCCTCGCCACCCGGAGACCTTCCTCCTGCGCATCGAAGCGGGCCGCAACGCCCTCAAGTCCCTGGAGCGCCACCTCCAGCACCACACGTTCCTCGTGGGCGAGCGCCCTACCGTCGCCGACATCGGCCTGTATGCCTATGTCCACGTCGCTCCCGACGTGGGCCTGGACCTGGGTGACTTCCCCTCGGTGTCCGCCTGGCTCGAGCGTGTGAAGGCCCGCCCTGGCCACATCGGCGCGCTCGCGCCGTACACCGCGAACGCCCACGTGACGAATCCGTGAGAGGGATTCCCGCGCCCTCGTGGAATCCCGTGACACGGTGCCGCCGCGAGTGTCACACGGCCCTCACGCCGCGCCCTGGCACCGCGGGTCAGCTTGACTCGCGTGGGGCGAGCGTCTATCCCTAGCGCCGATGACGTCCCTTCTCGCCATGCGTCGAATGTCGATGACAGGTGGGCTCCCGCCCGCCCGTGTCGGCTGACGTCCATCCGACCCTGGCGAGCCACCGAGCCCACCCACCCCGCGAGGGTCGGTGGGCTTCGTCGTCTCTGGCCCTCCTTCAGCGCCCTCGCGCACTCCCATAGGAGCGCAGCGAAACCGTTCCGCCCGAGCTGAACCTGGTTCCCACCCGGACGCCCCCACACGCCCGCGACGCCACCCGCTTGCCCGGAGTCTTCCCTTGGCTTCCCTCACCTGCGCGCCCACGCCGCGCCTCTTCGAAGTGACACCGCCGGACCTGACGCTGGAAGCAGGTGCCCGCATCGCTCCCCACCTCGTGCGCGGCTGGTGGTGGGGCCCCGAGGACGACCTGCCGTGGCTCCACGCACGCGCCCGGCTCCTCCCGGACGAAGAAGCCCAGGGCACCACGCCACGCGTCGTCCGCCGGACACTCGCCGAGCAACACCACGCCGTCGAGCGCGCCCGCCGTCGAACCACCACCCGCCCTTCCTCGCGGGTGCCCACCGTGCTGCTCGTGCACGCGCTCACTGGAGACATGCGCGCCGGAGGTGAAGGCGGATGGTGGGAGCCCGTCATCGGCCCCGGGCGCGCGCTGGACCCGATTCGCGTGCGGCTCTTGTGCTTCAACAACCTCGGCTCCTGCTACGGCACCACGGGTCCCGCCGACGAGGGCTTCCCCCACCGCACGGATGACACGCGCTTCGGCCCCCCGCCCGCGCTCACCAAGGGCGACCTCCGCCAGGACGAGCAACACCTCCCCGCCACCGTCACACCGTGGGACCAGGCGCGAAGCATCCTCCTCGCGCTCGACGCGTTGGACATCCAGGAGGTGGACCTCGTCACCGGGGGCTCGCTGGGTGGGATGATTGTCCTCTGCCTCGCCGCGCTCGCTCCGGAGCGGTTCGCGCGCATGGCCCCCATCGCCACCGCCGAGGCCGCGTCCCCCTGGGTGGTGGGCCTCAACCACGTCGCACGACAGGCACTCCTCCTGGACCCTGGCTTTCCCGAGGCACCGCATCGCGGACTCGAACTCGCCCGACAGCTCGCGATGCTCACCTATCGCGCCGAGCCCGGACTCGAGGCCCATCAGCAACGCCCATCGACATGGTCCTCCCGCGCCCTCTACCCCGTGCAGAGCTACCTGGAGCACCAGGGGCGCAAGCTGGAGGCCCGCTTCGACGCGCGCGCCTACCTCGCGCAGCTCGGCGCCATGGACCACCACGACCTCTCCCGCGCGCCACACGGCGGGCTGGAGCGCATCCGCGCGAGCGCCCTGTGCGTGGGCATCGACCGGGACCAGCTCTTCTTCCCCGAGCACATGGCGGCCCTGGCCCGACGCCTGCGCGCGCTCGGACGCCATGCGGAGCACGCGGAGCTGTCCAGCCTGTACGGGCACGACGGCTTCCTCGTCGAGTGGGAGCCGCTCGCGGCCCTGCTCACGCGAGCCCTCGCGCTGCCTCCCGCGTTGGAGCCAGCAGGCTCCGCGCTCGCATCAACCAGCACCACCCGCCCAACGTCCGCGAGGGCGGTGTGACGCGAGCCCTCGCGCTGCAGCCAGCAGGCCCCGCACTCGCGTCCACCAGCGCCAACTTCCCCGAGGACGGTGTGACGCCGGGGCTCAGCCCACCTTGCGCGGCCACACCGGCGTCAGCGGGTCCTGGTGGGACCAGATGGGCGGCTCCGCCTCGTTGGCGAAGGCACGCAGGCGGCAGTACTCCTGATAGGAGGCCTGGACCGTCAGCACGTCGCCAACGCGGATGACTTCGTCACCCCTCGGATGGAGCTGCTCGTGGCCATCTCGCAAGAGCGACAGCGCCAGTCCACCGAAGCGGTCCCGGATGGCGGAGATGTTCACCCCCGGCAGCCCCTCGCGCGCCTCGAAGAGCGACACCACCATCAGGTGCTTGCCCAGGTGGAACGAGTGGACGATGCGCGGGTCCAGGGCCGCCAGCGCCATGGCGGGCGCCGCGAGCGAGGAGCTGGAGAGCGCCTCCGCCTTGAAGGTGTCACGCACCTTGCCGCTCAGGTCCTCGTCGAACAGACGGATGACGACGCGAATCTTGGGGTTCAGCTTGCGCGCGTCCAGGGCGATGTTGAGGTTGGCCAAATCATCGTCCGTCGCGCAGACGATGGCGGACGCGTTTGTCACGTTGGTGCGCGGCAGGCACAGCGGGCTGCGCGTGTCGTCGATGAGCAGCGGCACGTTCTCGTCCCGCAGCGCGGAGACGAAGGCGGCGTCCTCGCGCTTCTCCACCACCACCACGTCCTTGTCCATCTCCCGAAGCTGCGTCACCACGCGGTAGCCCACCCGCCCCGCCCCGCACACCACGACGTGGCCCTTCATCGTCTCGGTGACCACTTCAATCCACTCCTTGTCGTTCTTGTGCCGGGCGAAGAAGAGGTACGCGAAGCGCACCACGCCGTCCGCCACCAGGGCGATTCCCACCGGGGGAATCACCACGTTCAGCAACTCGATGAGCCAGTCATGCACGTAGGGCAGCGACGGCTGGCCATAGAGCAGGAAGTAGACGTGGTGCAGGGCCTCGCCGAACGAAATCGGGGCCCCGTCCGTCCCCCGGTAGCGCCAATGGAACATCAGCGGCCCCACCACGAACAACGCCACGGCCAGCACCAGCGTGGTGCGGAAGCGGCGCAGCAGCGCGCGCAGGTATCTGACGTTGGCCCGGAAGTGCCGGCGGGAACCCACCATGGTCGCGGACCCTACTACGACACCGGGGTGATGCCCGTCTCGGCCGCGTTCCGGGCCCGACGCCGCTCCACCAGCCACACCAGCAGCACGCCCAGCTCGTAGCAGAGCAACATGGGCCCCGCCATCAGCGACAGGTTCACCACGTCTCCCGTCGGGGTGATGATGGCCGCCGCGATGAGGCACACCACGAAGGCGTGGCGCTGGTACTTGAACAGCCACTTCGACTGCACCACGCCCACCACGCCGAGCAGCGCCATCACCAGCGGCAGCTCGAAGATGATGCCGAAGGCGAGGATGAGCAGCAGCACCAGCGAGAGCTGCTCGTGCATCGTCAGCATGGGCCGCGTCCACCGCTCCGCCTCGTGCCGCGCCTCACCCGCGGACAGCTCCTTCTCCAGCTTCCACAGGCCGGACAGCTCCTCGGAGCGCGTGGGGGCCACGCCTGCCAGCAGGCTCGCCGCCTCGTCCATGGCCACCGACGCCGCCGCGTAGTCCTGCTTCGCGTAGGCCGCCACCGCCGCCACCTTCTTCTCCACCGCCTGCCGCAACACCCCGCGCGACTGGACACCAAAGCCATCCGCCGCCGCGTCCACCAGCTTGCCCAGCCCGTCCAGCCGGGACTTCAGCTCCACCGACTGCGAGGGCGCCCGCGCGGGCTCCGGCGACTGGCCTTCGCCATCCGCGCGCAGCGAGGCACTGGTCTCCTTCGCCAACGCCCCCGCCCGCTCCGCGTCGCCCACGCGCAGGAAGCGCAGGGCGTCATCCGCGCGCAGCCGGGCCGTGTCCAGCCGCTGCTCCAGCGCGAGCGTCTCCTCCTCGTTGAGGAGGAACTTGAACATGGAGGGCAGCACCGCGAAGTAGCAGAAGCACGCGCCCGCGAGGAAGGCGAGCGAGCCGAACATCACGAAGGGCGCCGCGTAGCGCCGCTCCTCCGGGAACAGGCCGGGCGAGACGAAGCCCCAGATCTGCCAGAGGATGACGGGCGTGGTGAGGAAGATGCCGCAGTACACGCCCACCTTCATCAGGACGTTCAGCTCCTCGATGCCGGACGTGTAGATGAGGGCGCGGTTGCCCTCCGGGAGCGCGTCCAGCACCGGCCGCATCAGCACGCCGAAGATGGGCTTGGCGAACAGCAGCGACACCGTCCCCAGGATGAAGACGGCCAGGGTGCACTTGAAGAGTCGACCGCGGAGCTCCGACAGGTGCTCCATCAAGCTCATCCGCAGGTCGGAGTCAGCGGCAGTCTGGGAACTCAGGGGTCAGCTCCGTTTCGGCGCGTTACGCGCCACCGTTCCAGGCAGCGGCGCGAGTCGGGGCAGGCCATCCGCGCCCACACCCTCGGCGGCGGCGGATGACGAGGTGGAGGAAGGTGTCTCCGCGGGCGCGCCAGGCTCGGCGGGCGCGGCGGGTTCGGCGGGTTCGGCGGGCTCGGACGAACCCGAGGCCACCGCGTCAGGCCCCACCTCCGGCGCGTCCATGCCCAGCGGGGCGCGCGGGTGCTGGGCCTCCGGCGTGGGCTCCGTGGACTCGGAGACGGCGGCGGGGGGCAGCGCGTACGAGGCGTCGGGCGGCAGGGCCTGGGGAGCGGGCGAGTGCGCGAAGGCCGTCCCCGGGCGCACCGGAGGGGTGGGGTCGCGGTTCAGCTCGTGGTCCATGGTGTAGAACTCACGCTCCACCACGTTGCGGACCTCGTCCGTCTGGCGGCGGAACTCCCGCATGAACTTGCCGATGGCTCGCGCCAGCTCGGGCAACCGCTGCGGCCCGAGGATGAGCAGCGCGGCCACCGCGATGAGCACCATTTCGCCTGCGCCGATGTTGAACATGTCCTGACGGGCTCCCGAAGCAGCCCGGTTTATCGCGCCCCGGGCCCCCTGGCGCAACCGCTCGACACATCCTGACATCCGCCCGTCACCGCGGGCGGGGGGCAACCGGGCCCCCCCTGGCAGACCCACACACTACTGGTGCGGGTGTGCCTGGGGCGACAGGGGAACGGCCAGGCCCTGGCTGGCAGGCACCGCCAGCGCCCGGGCCTGCTCCTTGGAACGGACCTGGCGCTCCACCACCCACAGCACCGGCGGCAGCAGCAGCGACAGGACCATGGACACGGCGGCCACCCGCCCCATTCCCCCCAGCGTGCCGTCCGGCAGGTCCGTCAGCAGCTGCGCGCTCATGAAGGCCCCCAGGGCGGAGGCCATGTGCTGGATGGCGGACTGCAGCGACATGAAGCGCGCGCGCACCGGGTTGTCCGGCACGCGCGAGGTCAGCGTGTTGTAGGACACGTTGCGCACGCCCATGGCCGTCATGAACATCACGAAGAGCAGCGGAATCGGCAGCCACTGGGGGTAGCGCACGAAGCCCACGTAGGTGGCGAACACGAGCAGCACCGAGCCCGCCGTCCCGACCTTGAAGGCCCCGAGCCTGTCCACCAGCGGCCCCGCCAGCCGCAAGGTGACGAAGCTCACGAGGCCGCCGACGAAGTACGGCAGCCACAGCAAGTCCCGGGGGTAGCCCAGGTTCTGCTGCAGGTAGGCGGAGATGTTGGGGATGAGCACGAAGCCCGCCATCATCACCACCGCCGTCATGAGGTACGACAGCTGCACCTCGCGGCGACCGAGCAACTCCAGCACGCCCACCGTGTGCACCGGCCCGCGGCCGTCCACCAGGTGTGCGCGCACCGGCGGCAGGAAGAAGATGGCGCCCAGCGCCACCAGCAGGCCCAGGCCCGCCACCACGAAGAAGGGCAGCCGCCAGCCGCCGTGCTCGGCCAGCTTCAGCGCCATGGGCACGCCCGCCACCGAGGCGACGGAGAAGGCCCCCATCACCGCGCCCAGCGCCCTGCCCCGCCGCTCCACCGGAATCAGGTCCGCGATGATGGACAGCGACAGCGACGTGGCGGGCCCGCCGAAGATGCCGGCGACGACGCGCGCCAGCAGCAGCGTGTTCAGCCCCGTGGCAAGGCCCCCGGCCGCCGTGGCGATGACCAGGCCCAGCATGGACACCGCCAGCGCCTTGCGCCGGTCGAACCGGTCCAGGAAGTAGCCGCCCGCGAGCCCCGCCACGCTGGCCGCCGCGGTGTATGCGCCGCCGATGGTGCCGATATGGGAGGAGGCGATGCCCAGCCCCTTCGCGAAGTCGGGGCCCAGCGGCATCACCATCACGAAGTCCAGGATGTTGACGAACTGGACCGCGCCAATCAGGAAGACCACCCAGCGCTCGGACACCTGTCGCTCTGTCGGCATGCCGACCCTGTCCTAAGCCATTCGCGGGCGGCGCGCACGCCTACTACACGCGGAAGCGACGCACCTCGCCCCGGAGGATTTCCGCCTGCCGCTGGAGGTTGTCGATGGCCTCCTCGAGCTGCTTGACGGAGCGTGTCTGGTGCTCGGACACGCCTTTGATGGTCTCCACGGCCTTGAGCACCTGCTCGCTGCCCTTGGTCTGCTCCTTCTGGGCGCGGTTCAGGTGCGTCACCATCTCGTTGATGCTCTCAATCGAGCGGGTGATCTGCTTGCTGCCGTGGGCCTGCTCCTGGCTGCTGCGCTGCACGTGGGCGGTGAGCGCCTTCATCTTCTCCGCGCTCTTCATGATCTGCTCGCCGCCCCGGGCCTGCTCGTTGGAGGCCTTCGAAATCTGCTGCACCGTCTCGCTGATGCGATGAATCGAGGCGGTCACCTGCTTGCTGCCCCGCGCCTGCTCCACGGTGGCGCGAGCAATCGCCTTCACCATCTGCGTGGACTTCTCGGTGCTGTCGTTGATTTTGCGCAGCGCCCCTTCCGCCTCGCGGCCCAGGCGCACGCCCTCGTCCACGTTGCGCGCGCCCTGGTTCATCACCACCACGGCGTTGCGGCTCTCCTCCTGGATGCTGCGGATGAGCTCGGCGATCTCCTTGGTGGAGGCGCCGGTGCGCTCGGCCAGGTCCTTGATCTCCTCGGCCACGACGGCGAAGCCCTTGCCGTGGTCTCCGGCCTGCGCGGCGATGATGGCGGCGTTGAGGGCGAGCAGGTTGGTCTGCTCGGCCACGTCGTCGATGACGTTGAGGATGTTGCCAATCTCGGAGATGCGCCGGCCCAGGCTGTCGATGACGTCCGCCGTCGCGCGGCTGGTGTCCTTGATGCGGTCGATGCCGGTGAGCGTCTTGCTCAGCGCCTCCACGCCCGTCTTCGCGTCCTCGAAGACCTGCTCGGACAGGCGCGCGGTCTCCTTCGCGTTCGTCTCCACCTGACCGATGGCGGCGTCCATCTGGCTGATGGCCGAGGACGTCTCCTCCGTGGAGGCGGACAGCTCCTGGATGTTCTTGGCGACCTCCTTGATGGAGAACGTCATCTCCTCAATCGCGCTGGTGGTCTCCTCCACGCTGGCGGCCATCGCGGTGACGTTCTCCGCCACCTCGTCGTTGGTGGCGGCCATCTCCATGATGGAGGAGCTGCTCTCCTCGGCGCTCTGGTAGAGGACCTCCACGTTCTCGGCGATGCCGCGCAGCGAGGCCATCATCTCCACCATGGAGGAGGACGTCTCCTCCACGCGGGCCTGGACGGTGCTGGCGCCGGAGGACACGGTGGTGCCGGTGCGGTGGATCTGCTCGATGACACCGGCCACCACGTCCGACACGCCGCGCACCCGGCCCAGCGTGTCGCGCCAGCTCTGGGCGATGCGGTTGAGCGCCTCCGCCAGCAGGCCCAGCTCATCGCGCGAGCCCACGTCCACGCGGCCGGTGAGGTCCGCCTCCGCCAGCCTTCGCGCCATGGTCATCATCGCGTCCAGCGGGACGAGGATGAACGCGCGGGAGATGAAGAAGGCCACCACGAGGAAGAGCGCCAGGCCGATGCCGAACGCCAGCAGCACGACGTGGCGCAGCGAGGTGACGACCTCGTCCAGGGACGAGAAGTTCACCGCCACCAGCACCTGGCCGGGCCCCTCTCGGAGCACCACCGGGCGGACAATCGCCCGGTTGCCGTTGTCGAAGATGGCGCCATCCAGTGGCGCGCCGGGGCTGCCCTCCAGCTTCTCCCGAAGGTTCTTCTGCAGCCACGTCTCCGCGCCGGGGGGGTGGACGGCCTGCATCCGGCCATCCGCGCCGAGGACGGCGATGAGCGCGAAGTCGTCGTCACCGCCGTGCAGCGTCTCCAGCAGCGGCGGGAGCGTGGAGACGGACTGGTTCGCCAAATCTCGCGCGGCCTGGACCACCCGGTCATCGCCGTGCTTCGTCAGGCGCGTCTCCAGGAAGTGCTCCACCCGGGCGGGGACGACGAAGAACAGCGTCCCCAGGATGAGGGCCAGCACCACGGCGAAGGAGCCGAGCAGGATGCTGCGCAGTCCGGGTTTCTTGAAGCGCGGAGCCAAGGCGAGGCACTGTAGGAATGGAAACACCGACAGGGCAAGGACCGGGGTGGACCCCTTGGCCGCTCCTCCGCCCGGCGGGAGCCTGACTTCCCCGCGTCAGGATGCGTAAGGTCATACCCGATGAAGCCCACCCTGCTGCTGACCGACCCCCTCTTCCTCCAGCACGACCCGGGAGAGGGCCACCCGGAATCCCCCGCGCGCCTGCAGCGCATCCTCGGGGTGCTCGCGCGCGCGCCCGTGCGGGGCACGGTGATGGCGTCCCCCCGCTCGGCGACGGACGCGGAGCTGGCGGCGGTGCACACCCCGGAGCTGCTCGCGCGTCTGCGGAAGCTCAGCGGGCACCAGGCCCAGATTGACGCGGACACCCACGTCTCCCCGGACAGCGTGGACGCGGCGAGGCTGGCCGCGGGCGCCTCGGTGCAGGCCGTGGAGGCCGTCATGGCGGGGCAGGCGCGCAACGCCTTCGCGCTGGTGCGTCCTCCCGGACACCATGCGGAGCCGGACCGCGCCATGGGCTTCTGCCTCTTGAACAACGCGGCCATCGCGGCGGAAGCCGGGCGAAGGCTCGGCGCCGAGCGCGTCCTCGTCCTCGACTGGGACGTGCACCACGGCAACGGCACGCAGGCGGCCTTCTGGGGGCGCCGCGACGTGATGTACCAGTCCGTGCACCAGTTCCCCTACTACCCGGGCACCGGCGCCACGCCCGAGGTGGGCCGGGGCGCGGGTGAGGGCTACACGGTGAACGTGGGCCTGCCGGGCGGCAACTCGGACGCGGACTACGGGATGCTCTTCGAGGAGCTGCTCCTGCCCGTGGCGGAGGCGTACCGTCCCCAACTGGTGCTGGTGTCGGCGGGCTTCGACCCGCATCAGCATGACCCCATCGGCGGAATGGACGTCACGGAGCGAGGCTTCGCCGCCATGTGCTCCGCGATGCGCGCGCTCGCCGAGCGCGTCTGTGACGGCAAGCTGGTGCTGCTGCTCGAAGGGGGCTACTCGCTGGAGGGCCTGTCCCAGTCCGTGCATGCCTGCATCGAGGTGCTCGCCGGACGCACCGACAGCTTCCCCACCGGAGACGTCCACACGGACGCGAAGGAAGCGCTGGCCGCGAGCCGGCAGGCGATGAAGCCGTACTGGAGCGCGGTGTCGTAGTCCCGGCGCCTCGCCTCCCAGGGCCAGGGGCGTCGGGTGTCGACATGACGCTGCCCCTGGGTGCGATGCCTGGAAGCGCGCGCGTGGCTACCTCCTGACGGACCCACCGTGCCGGGAGGCCTTCATGTCCGACGAAGCGCTCCAGGCGTCGCGCGCGCCGCCTTCTCCTCGCGCGAGGCGTGGCGGATGGCGTCGCATCCTCAAGTGGGGCCTCGTCGTGGTGCTGGCCTTCGAAGCGCTGCTGAACCTGGCGCTCAATGTCGGCCTGGTGCCCGCGCTGCTCGCCAGGGCCACTCCGAGGACCCAGGTGGACTGGCACAGCGGCTGGTGGCTGTGGCCTGGCCCCGTGCACCTTCGAGGCTTCTTCGTGCGGCAGCGGGATGCGCGCGCGGCGTGGCGCATCGACGCGGAGCACGTGGACGCCAATACGTCCCTCTTCGCGCTCCTCTCCCGTCGGGTGCGCGCGGAAGGAGTCCGAGCCCGAGGAGTGAGCGTACGGGCGGAGCCCATGCCCGCGTTGGAGCAGACGCCCGCCGGACACCCGCATGCACACCCGTGGGACATCGAGCTGCTCGACGTCACGCTGGAAGACCTGCGCGAGCTGATGTTGAAGCCCGTGCGGTACGTGGGCCCGGGACAGGTGAAGGGCGCGGTGCGCGTGGTCGCGGGACAGCGACTCACCGTGACGCTGGAGTCGCTCCGCCTCTCCGATGGAACACTGGAGCTGGAGGGGCGGACGGTGGCGCGCGTGCGGGAGGTCTCCCATGAGCTGGTGCTCGATGCCGTCCGACCGGAGGGGGAGGCGAAGCGCCGGGTGGAGAAGTTCGACGGGCGGCTGGGCGTGAAGCTGGAGGTGCTCGACCTCGCGTGGCTCGGGGCGCTGGTGTCCCGGGAGCATCCGGACCTGCTGGGCGAAGGCGCAGGTCGGCTCGACGCGGAGGTGTTCGTTCAAGGAGGACAGCTGGCCGCGGGCAGCCGCGTGGATGCGAGCGGGGCTCCGCTGGAGCTGCGGGTGGGCCCCGCGCGCGTGCGTGCTCCCTGGCGTGTTCATGGCGAGGTGACGGAGGACGGGGCGGCCGGGACGCTCAGCGTGCTGCGGATGCGCTTCGCTCCCGTCCACGTGGAGGGCAAGGCGGGGCGCGTGCTGGAGGTTCCGGAGGTCTCCCTCACGCTGCATGGGAAGATGCATGACCCCGACGCGGCGACGCAGGTGAAGCACGAGCTGAGCGTGACGCGGAGTGGGCCGGTGGACCTGCGGATGCTCAACGCGTGGATGGGGAAGACCTTCCACGTGGAGTCAGGTCACGCCACGCTGGAGGCGTCGGACAGCACGGCCGGACAGAAGACGCCACAGCGGTTGCGACTGGACCTCCACACGGACCTCGTGGAAGGGCGGTGGGCGGAGGCCCGCGTGCTCGGCATGGCGTCCGTCGAACTCGACGCGCGGCGCCTGAGCCTGCACGGCAAGAGCCTGGGCCTGGATGGCTCGGCGCTTCACCTGCACCACGTCTCGGCGGACGCGCCGCACTCCACGATTCGCGGATGGAGCGGGCGCTTCGATTTACCCCAGGCGCGGTTGACCCTCTCCCCCGCGGAGCTGGAGGCACACTTCTCCGCGCACTTCTCCAACGCGGACCCGTTCGTCGCGCTGCTCACGGCGGAGAAGAAGCTGCCGGCGTTCCTCTCGCCCTTGCTGAAGGCCAGGGACTTGAGGGTCACCGGGCAGGCGCGGATGAGCGACGCGGGACTCCAGATAAGCGCGCTGCACGCGAAGGCGGACGGGCTCGAACTGGAGGGCCGCCTGGACACGTCGCGCGGAACGACGCACGCGCTCATCTACGCGAAGGTGGGCGACCTCAGCGGCGCTGTCGAGATCAATCCCGGTGACACCCACGTGCAGCTCAAGCATGCACGGCGCTGGTACGAAGAACGGCTCAAAGAGCCACCTCGCTGAAGCGGACAGCCTCATGCCTGCGCAGCCTGCTCCGGCTCCACGATGGAAGAGGCCCCACCGGGCGAACACGCGTGAAGCAGTCACACGTGGCGGGACGGCTTCGCCGACTTCGCGCGCTGGGAGTCCTCCGTGCGCTCCCGGACGTTCTCCCGGGCGTCATGCGACAGCCCGAGCATGAAGGCGAACAACAGCCCCATCACGAGCTGCAGCGCCACGAGCAGCAGCTCGAACACACGCGCGTCTTCGCCCTGCCCCTCGACTCCGAGCAACGCCAGGATGGCCCTCGTGCCGACGAAGCCCGGCGCGAGCTGGAGCAGTCCGGGCATGATGAGCGTCGAGGGGAGCCGACCCGGCAGTCGGCTGTAGAGCTGTCCCGCCACGCCCAGGACGAAGGCCGAGATGAGCGGGCTGCCCTTGGCGCCGAGCACCCCCTTGGTGAGCTCCTGGACGCCCCACGCCAGCAACACGGCGCCCACAATCCACGGCGTATCCCGTCGCCTCGCGGACATGCACACGGTCAGCGCCAGTCCGCCCACGGCGATGATGACCAGCACCACGGCATGCGGCAGCGCGTTCGCGTGGGTCTGAATCGGGAGCGGCCCGAACAACCTCCAGAGCGTACCCGCGGCGACGATGCCCACGCCCAGCATGAGGAAGCGCAGCAGTCCATAGGTGAGCCGCGAGAGCCCCGCCTCCACCGACTCACCCACCAGCTCCGCCGAGCCCAGCGTCACCACCATCGCCGGCACGAGCAGCGTGATTCCTCCGAAGAGCGCTCGCGCCGCATCGAACGACGGAAGGACGAAGGTGAGTCCGAAGGCGAACAACGTCCCCAGGAACGCCCCGAGGAAGCTCTTCTGCAGGTCCACCCGCTCGGACTTGAGCGTGCCGAAGTGGATGCCTCCCGCGAGCACCCCCACCGCGAGCGCCGCCAGCAGCTCCCACCAGCCACCGCCGACGCGCGCCGCGACGGCCGCGCCGTACACGCCATACGCGAGGAGGACGAGCCACTCGGGATGCAGTTGATGGTGCGCCATGATGCGGTCCAGCTCGGCGCGGGCCTCGGCCACCGTGCGTTTTCCCCGAGCGATGGCCTCCGACAGCAGGAGCAGCGCGGCGGCACGTGTCAGGTTCCAATGCGGATTGAAGGGCAGCCGCTGGAAGTCGACCCGGCGCGCCGCGCCCGAGCGCACCTCCGTCACCGCCAGCGTCTGGAGGGTGAACACGTCCACCTCCAACCCCCAGGCCCGAGCCGCCTTCTTCACGCGACCCTCCACGCCGAACGACGGCACGTAGGACAGGTGCAGCGCCCTCGCGAGGTCGAGCAACAAGGCCACCGTCGCATCCTCGTCGAGCAGCGCCTCGGGCTCTGGTGCCTCGCTCATGCGCGCCGCCCTCCCGGCGACCTTCCCTTCCGATGACGTCCGTCTCCACGCGACGAGCGCGGACCGTCCGGGCTTGGAACCTGGAAGCTGGAGGTGGGGACCCGTCACGCGCTCGGAAAGCAGCCCTCCGGGGCAATGCCGTGTCACCCCTCGCGCGCGGCGGCGTCAACGCATCGTCGGGGCCTCGTCGGCGGTGTCCTCATCGGGGCTCTGGTCCTTCTCCACCAGCGCGAAGCTGGCGCCGATGATGAGGCTGAGCTGGAGGAAACGGACCTTCTGGCTCGCGGACAGCGGCTGGAGGCCCGCGCGCTCCACCGCGTCGGCGAGCCGCTCCGTGCTCTGCTGCCCGAAGGCCACGTTGCCGCCCAACGTGAAGCGCGAGCGGCCCACCGTGAAGTGCAGCCCGGTGGCGACGTGGTAGAGATCCCAGCCCGACAGCAGCGCATTCATGTTCGGCGTCTCCGTCACGCCGCTGAAGTCCGTGTGGGCGCTCAGGTACGCGCGCAAGCGGGAACCCAGCCGCTGCTCCACGCCCAGCGCCACGTTGACCAGCGGCGCGAGCGCGAAGTCGACGTCCGGGTCGATGACCTCCTGGGAGTCACGGGGAGAGAACGGTTTGGCATCAACCAGCGTGAAGGGCTTCACCCGGGCGAAGCCCTCCGCCGCGAGATACACGGAGGTGCTGCCCAGCGTCCCACCCACGCCGAGCGCCACCGCCCAGCTCGACTGGAACCTCGCCTCCAGCCCCTCCTGGAAGTCGAAGGCCGACGCGGGCAGCGACGACAGCCCGAAGCCCCGCTCCAGTATCGCGCGCTCGAAGCTCGACTCGCCCTCTCCCCACAGCGCCACGCTCGGGGTCGTCACCGTCAGGCCCGCGGACAGGTGCTCGCGCTGGTAGCTCACGCCCAGCTTCGCCAGCAGCCGCACGTGTCGCAGGTGGAAGTCCCGCCCCAGCGTGGACAGCAGCGCGCTGCCTCCAGGGCCCGAGCCTTGCGCGAGCACCTGGATGTTCGTCTCCTGGTCCCTCACCGCCGCGAAGGGACTCACGCCCACGCCCACGTGTTTCCCCAAGGGAAAGGACCACGTCAGCCCCGCCCAGTACTCCCCCACGTCCTGATCCAACCGCACGTCCGCCGCGAGCTGGTCCATCCCCGGCACCCCGCCCAGGTTCGTCCCCGCGCCCTGCTCGCGGGACTCCAGCGAGGCGGTGAATCCCTGCCGCGTCAGCAGTGAATAGGCGAGCCGCGACTTGCCCAGGAAGCCCCAGCGCAGCGAGCCCGCGATGAGCGACGGCAGCACATCGATTCTCGACTCGGTGAGGCCCTGCCCGTTCCCCTGGCCGTTTTGCACGGTGAGGCTCGTGGACTCGAAGACAGTCCCGGTCAGCTCCAGCTCCGGCGTGCGCAGGAGCGCAAGCGCGCCCGGGTTGTAATAGACGGCGCTGATGTCCCCCGGATTCGAGATGAACGCGCCGCCGAGCAGCCACGCGCGGTTGCCGAACTGCCGTGTCCAGTAGTGCGCGTCCTGCGCCCGCGCCAGGGGCGACATCAGGAGAAGCAGCAACAGTCCCCACGGCCTGACTCCTGGCATCCATCCACCCGAGACTCGCGGAACGCCGCAAGGTGACCACGGGCCATCGCCCATGCCATTGCCCCGCGAATGCAGTCCGGTGTCCGCCGCGCACGAAGTCGGACCGAGCCGCTGCACCGTCGGCCTGTCCACCCGTCCGCCCCTGCTTGTCCCCCAGGGCCGCCGCGCTCACTCCTATTCCACAATCACGCCGGGGGACTCGATGGCGACCCAGAAGAAGAAGGACGCGAAGAAGCAACCCAACATCCTCGTCATCTTCGGTGACGACATCGGCTACTGGAACGTCAGTGCCTACAACCTCGGGGTGATGGGCTACCGCACGCCGAACATCGACCGGTTGGCGAAGGAGGGCGCGCTCCTCACCGACTACTACGCGCAGCAGAGCTGCACGGCGGGACGCGCGGCCTTCATCACCGGCCAATGTCCGTTCCGCACCGGGCTCACCAAGGTCGGCATGCCGGGCGCCAAGGTCGGCCTCCAGCCCGAGGACCCGACCATCGCCGACCTCCTCAAGGCCCAGGGCTACCGGACCGCGCAGTTCGGAAAGAACCACCTGGGAGACCGCGACGAGTTCCTCCCCACCGTCCACGGCTTCGACCACTTCTTCGGCAACCTCTACCACCTCAACGCGGAGGAGGAGCCAGAGAACCCGGACTACCCCAAGGACCCGGCCTTCAGGAAGCGCTTCGGTCCGCGCGGCGTGCTGCGCTGCACGTCGGACGGCAAGGGCGGGCAGAAGGTGGAGGACACCGGCCCGCTGACGAAGAAGCGCATGGAGACGGTGGACGAGGAGTTCCTCTCCTCGGCCATGGACTACCTGGAGGACGCGAAGAAGTCCGCCCAGCCCTTCTTCATGTGGTTCAACACCACGCGCATGCATATCCACACGCACCTGAAGCCGGAGTCGCGGGGCAAGACGGGGCTCGGCCTGTATCCGGACGGCATGGTGGAGCATGACGGCATGGTCGGGCAGCTCCTCGACAAGCTCGATTCGCTGGGGCTGTCGGAGGACACCATCGTCGTCTACACCACGGACAACGGCGCGATGACGTGCATGTGGCCCGACGGCGGCATGACGCCCTTCCGTGGCGAGAAGGACACCAACTGGGAGGGCGCCTTCCGCGCGCCGTGCGTCGTGCGCTGGCCCGGCGTGATTCCGCCCGGCACGCAAATCAACGAGCTGTTCTCGTCCGAGGACTGGCTGCCCACGTTCCTCGCGGCCGCGGGCGACCCGGACATCGTGGACAAGCTCAAGAGCGGCCACGAGGCCAACGACAAGAGCTTCAAGGTCCATCTGGATGGCTACGACCAGGCGGAGCTGCTGTCCGGCAAGGGACCCTCGGCGCGCACGGAGTTCTTCTACTTCGGTGACGACGGAGAGCTGGTCGCCGTGCGTCACGGCCGCATGAAGCTCGTCTTCGCTGAGCAGAACGCCAAGGGCATCGAGGCCTGGAGTGAGCCCTTCACCACCCTCCGCGCCCCGCTCGCATTCGACCTGCGCGCCGACCCGCTGGAGCGCTCGCAGGACGCCGTCGGCTACCAGTCGTGGCTCATCAACCACGCCTTCTACTTCGTGCCGGCGCAGCAGGCCGTGGCCCGGTTCCTCTCCAGCTTCCGCGAATTCCCACCGCGTCAGCGTCCGTCGAGCTTCTCGGTGGACCAGGTGGTCGCCAAGCTGGAGAGCGCGCCGTCGGGCATGCACTGACGCACGCATGAGGGGGCCCGCGTCCATCCAGCGGCGCGGGCCTCCGCCTCACACGGGTTGGGGCTGCTGCTCTTCTTCGAGCACGTAGCGAGAGACAGCGCCGAGCAGCTGCTCCACGTCCACGGGCTTGCGCAGGTAGTCGTCCACGCCGAGCGCGGCGACCTCGCGCGCGCTCACGCCCTGCCCGGAGATGACCACCACGGGAATGGTCGCCAGCAAGGCATCCTCGCGCTGTCTGTCGCGGAACTCCCAGCCGTTGACGTCCGGCATCATCAGGTCCAACAGAATCACGGAGGGACGTGCGCCCCCGCGCAGCAGCTCCAGCGCCTCGCGCCCGCTGTGCGCCAGCAACACGCTGTGCCCCTCCAGCTCCAGCACGTCCTTGAAGGCCAGCAGGATGTCGGGGTCGTCGTCGATGGCGAGCACGCAGTTCGAGGGCGTCATGTGCGCGTCCCTCCTCGAGGAGACAAGCTGCGGACGAACAGGCCCCGTGCCATCGGCCGGCCGCCGAGCGAACCACGCACGACAGGGCCAGCGCGTGCATGCTCGTCAACACTCCTGGGGCTTCCGACCCGGCCGGGCGGACAAGGCCCCGCATGGTTTTGTGTCCCAATTCCGCCGCCAACCGTGCGAGAAGCAGCGACGCAGCCAGGAGGAGACACCATGGCGGAGATGAGCTACCGGACGGCGCTGGTGACAGGCGCCTCGAGCGGCCTGGGACGAGGGTTGGCGCTGTGGCTGGCCAAGCGCGGCCTGCGCGTCTTCGCCGCCGGGCGGAGAATTCCGCAGCTCCAGGCGCTCGCCGACGAGGCCCAGGCCGCGGGCGCGACAGTGGAGCCCCTGGAGCTGGATGTCACTCGCACGGAGGCCCACCTGGAGCGCCTGCGCGAGCTCGACTCGGAGTGCGGTGGCCTGGACCTTGTCGTGGCCAACGCGGGCGTCGGCGGCGTGACGCATGGCAAGCGCCTGGAATGGGACAAGGTGCGCGCCATCATCGACACCAACGTCACCGGCGCCGCCGCCACGCTGACGGCCGTGCTGCCGCGCATGGTGGAGCGCCGCCGGGGACACGTGGTGGGCATCTCCAGCCTCGCGGCCCACCGGGGGCTGGCGGGACATGCGGCGTACTCGGCCTCGAAGGCGTTCCTCGCCACGTTCATGGAGAGCCTGCGCGTGGACCTGAGCAGCACCGGCGTGCGCGTCACCACCATCTACCCGGGCTTCGTGAAGAGCGAGATGACCGCCGACAACCACTTCCCCATGCCCTTCCTGATGGAGACGGACGCGGCGGTGGAGCTGATGGGCACGGCCATCCTGCGCGGCGAGACGGAGCTGTCCTTCCCGTGGCAGCTCGCCCTGCCCTCGCGGCTGGCGAAGGTGCTGCCCAACCCCCTCTTCGACGCGGCCGCTCGTCGGCTGCGCTGACCCTGCACAGGAGCTGGAACGGTGAATACCCCTCCATCCTTCGCCCAGCGCTTCGCCCGGCTCGCCGACGAGCGCTCTCCGTTCTGCCTTGGCGTCGACCCGTCGAAGGACCTGCTCGCGCGCTGGGGACTGCCCGACACCGCGCAGGGCCTCTCCGACTTCTGCGAGCGCATCGCGGACGCGGCCGGTGACACCGTCGCGGTGGTGAAGCCGCAGAGCGCGTTCTTCGAGCGTCACGGCCCGGCGGGACTCCAGACGCTCCAGGCACTGATGAAGCGCTTCAAGGCGGCGGGCACGCTCGCGCTGCTCGACGTGAAGCGCGGGGATATCGGCTCCACCATGGATGCCTACGCGGAGACCGTCTTCGGCGCGGGTAGTGCCTACGAGGCGGACGCGGCCACCTTCTCCGCGTACCTGGGCCTGGGCGCGCTGGTGAAGACGATTGAGCGGGCGCGTGCGTCGGGCGCCTGTGCCTTCCTGGTCGTGCGCTCCTCCAACCCGGAGGGCACGTCGCTCCAGACGTCCACGGGGGCCGATGGCCGCACCGTGGCGGAGGTCCTCGCGGACGGCTTGCGCGAGCTGAACGAGAAGGCGGGAGCGGGCGTGCTGCCCGCGGGCGCGGTGATGGGCGCCACCCTCCCCGCGTCGGACCGGGGCGTCGTGGAGCGGCTGGGCGGCGCGCTGATGCTGACGCCTGGAATCGGCGCGCAGGGCGCGGGCTTCGACGACCTCAAGCGCCTGTTCGCCGGGCGCGAGGCGCAAATCATCCCCACCGCCACGCGCTCCGTGCTCGAAGCAGGGCCGGATGTGGCGTCACTCCGCGCGGCCATCCAGCGCCACGTGGAGCCCGCGCGCCTCTTCCGCACCGGAGCCTGATAAGGCATTTGCCGCCGTCCGCGCGCCTGGGGCGAGCCATCGCCCCGCTACTTCGGCATCCGAGGTCGCCGAGGCTTGCACCGCCGTCCGTGCGCCTGGGGCGAGCCATTGCCTCGCGGCTTCCGCACCGGAGCCTGAAACGACTCGGGCCCCGCGTCCTCCTGGAGGAGGCGCACGGGGCCCGGAAATCATCCACGGCGGTGGGCGCTACTGCGCGCCCATCATGAACTGGTCCACGTCGACCGTGTTCTTGTCGGGCACGGCGTCCTTCGGCTCGGTGCCCTTCTTGAAGAACATCAGCTCCGAGCCCTTCGCGCCGGGGCTGGCAATCTTGCCCGTCTTCTTGTCGATGTGGAGCCGCACCAGGTCCATCGACTGCCACGGGTAGAACTCCGACTGCGGCCGGCCCTCCAACGCGCGCTTCATGTAGTTGAGCCAGATGGGCAGCGCCGCGCGGCCACCCGTCTCGTACCGGCCGAGCGGATGCGGGTTCAAGTCGTAGCCCACCCAAGCCACCGTCACGAGGTCCCTCGTGTACGCCGCGAACCACGCGTCGAAGGAGTCGTTCGTCGTGCCCGTCTTGCCGGCTGCGGGCTTGCCCAGGCGCGAGGCCGGGCCACCCGTGCCCTGGAGCACCACGCCGCGCAACAGGTGCGTGAGGATGAAGCCGACCTCCGCGCTCATCACCTGCTCACCGGGCTCGAAGAGACGCGCGTAGCCTGCGGCCACGCGGTCCTGCAGCGGCGCCCACGCGTCGTCGAACGCGGTGTGGTCCTCCAGCGTCCGGCCGAAGCGGTCCTCCACCTTGCGCACGAAGTACGTGGGCTTCTTGCGGCCGTAGCGGTTGAACGTCGCGTAGGCGTTCGCCAGGTCCAGCGGGTACACGCACGAGGAGCCGAGCGCCGCGGAGAAGTCCATGTTCATGGGCGTGGTGATGCCCAGCTTCGTGCTCCACGCCGCCATGTTCTTCACGCCCACCGCGCCGAACGTCTTCACCGCGGGGATGTTCATCGAGTTGACGAGCGCGGTGCGCAAGAGCACGTCCCCCACGAACTCCTCGCTGTAGTTCGCCGGCTTCCACGACACCTTGTTGTCCGGGTCGTGCTCGACAATCGGCGAGTCGACGATGACAGTCGCCTCCGTCCAGTTCAGCTGCTCCAGCGCCGCCGAGTACACGAAGGGCTTGAACGAGCTGCCCGGCTGACGGCACGCCTGGAAGGCGCGGTTGAACTCGTTGTCGTCGAAGTCGTACCCGCCCACCATGGCCGTGAGGTACTGGCGATGGGGGTCCACGGAGACGAGCGCGCTCTGCGCCTCGGGCGTCTGCTCCAGCCGGAAGAGCTTCACGCCCTCCTCGGGGATGTCCTCCGCCAGCTTCTTGTCCCACTGCTCCTTGTCGTCCGTGAGGTCCTTCTTCGTCACGTGACGGACGACGACGAGGTCGCCCACGGCGATGGCCTTCTTCACCGACGAAATCATCATCGCCGGGTAGTAGCCCTCCGGGTTCACCTTGCGCGCCCAGCGCATGCCCAACAGCGGCAGCCGCCCCGCATGCGGGCCCACCTGGATGTCCGCGCCCTTGCCGTCCGAGTCAAGCTGCGTGACGGCGGCCACGTAGAGCCGCCCCTCGGTGAGGTCCTCCTTGCCCATGGACCTCTTCGCGCGCTCGATGAAGGCCTTGAGCGCCTCCGGAGTGAGCTGCTCCACCGGCCCGCGCCAGCCCTGGCGCTTGTCCACGGAGAGCAGCCCATCCATCACCGCGTCCTGCGCGGCGCGCTGGCGCTCGCTGTCCATGGTGGTGAAAATCTTGAGGCCGTCCTTGAGCAGCACGGGGTTGCCGTACCGGTCCACCACGTCCTTGCGCACCTGCTCCACGAAGTACGGGGCGAACTCGTGGAAGACGTCCTCCACGGGGAACACCTTCACCACCTCCGCATTGGCCGCGTCGTGCTCGGCCTGCGAAATCATCCCCTCCACCAACATGCGGCGCAGCACGTAGGAGCGGCGCTTGCGGGCGGCCTCCGGACGCAGGAAGGGCGAGTAGCGGCTGGGCGCCTGCGGAAGGCCCGCGATGAGCGTCATCTCCCCGAGCGTCAAATCCCGCACGTCCTTGCGGTAGTAGTTCTCCGCCGCGCTCTGCACGCCGTAGCTGTGGTGCCCGAGGAAGACGTTGTTCAGGTAGAGGTAGAGAATCTCCTCCTTGGTGAGCGACTGCTCCAGCCGCAGGGCGAGGATGGCCTCGCGAATCTTGCGGGTGAGCGTCTTCGCGGTGGCGGACTTGTAGCCCTCCGCGGAGATGAGCACCGCCTTCGCCGTCTGCTGCGTCAGGGTGGAGCCACCCTGGATGCCGCCGGAGCGCAGCCCCAGCTTCGAGCCAATCGTCTTGAAGGCCGCGCGCGAGGTGCCCAGCAGGTCCACGCCGAAGTGGTCGAAGAAGCTGGAGTCCTCGCTGGCGATGAACGCCTGCACCAGCCGCTTCGGAATCCGCTCGTAGGGGACCACCTTGCGCCGCTCGTTGTAGAACTCGCCCGCGAGCACCGCGTCGTCGGTGTAGACCTCCGTGACGATGGGCGGCCAGTACTCGTCCACCTTGGGGATGGCCGGCAGCCCGTCCGAGTACACGTAGTAGATGGCGACCAGGCCCACCGCGCCCGCCGTGGCGCCCGTGAGGGCCAGCCAGCCACCCAGCTTCAGCAGCACCTTCCACCAGCGCCCGGGGGGAACCCCCTTCAGCACCAGCTTCGAGCGGCTTCGGTCAGTCGTCTTGGAGTCGGACATACGTGTATCGGAACCTCGCGGGCGTCACGGCCTCAGGGCAGCAATGCGGCCCGCTTGAGCACGTCTCGGAGCTCGGGGGGGATGGGGGCTTCCACGGCCACCTTCGCCCCGCCTTCAGGGTGTGGAAATTCGATGCGCTCGGCGTGCAGGAACAACCTCTTGAGCCCCCAGCGCGCCTGCACGTCGCGGTTGAAGGCGAAGTCACCGTATTTCTTGTCCCCGACCACCGGGTGGCCAATGGAGGCCAGGTGCCTTCTTATCTGATGGGTGCGCCCGGTCTCGATGGAGCAGGACAGGAGCGCCACCTCGCCCGACTGCTTGACGACCTTCCAGCGGGTGAGGGCCTCCTGCATGTTGACCCCTCGACGGGCCTTGGACTCGGCCGTCTGCTGGTGCTCCGAGAGGGGCAGGTCGATGACCCCGGACTCCTTGGGCATCTTCCCCTTCACCAGGGTGAGGTAGCGCTTCTTGGAGAGCCCGTGGGTGAAGACCTCCGTGAAGTGCACCATCGCCGGGCGCCGCTTGGCGACCAGGATGACGCCGGAGGTCTCCCGGTCCAGGCGGTGGGCGGGGGAGGCGGTGAAGTCGTTGCGGACGGCCTTGGGTCCCAGATAGGCGCGCACGTAGTCCACCAGCGTTCCGCCGGTGATGCCGCTTCCGGTATGGACGGCCATCCCGCTGGGCTTGTCCACGGCCATCAACCAGTCGTCCTCTCTCAGAATGACCAGCCGGCTGGGGTCCACCGGCGGGGGTGGACGGTCCACTTTCGGACGGTCCTCTCCCCTGAGCGTCTGCTCGTCTCCACGGATGGTGAGCACGTCTCCGTCCGCGAGCAACTGCTCGGGCTGGGCACGTTTCCCGTTCACCCGCACCTTCTTGGTGCGAATCATCTTGAACAGGTGGCTCACGGGGACAGTGGGGAGCCGTTTGCGCAGGAGCTTGTCCAGGCGCATCCCGGCGGTGTCGGTCTCGATTCGGTACTCGATCATTTGTGCTGGCGCGCGGACCAGACCATACGAATAATCCCCGGTCCATGCCGAAAGCCCCCAGTATCGAGAAGCTCCTCCAGAACGGGTCGGCCGAGTGGAACCGACTGCGCAAGGGCGGTCAGGTCCCGTCCGAGCACACTGGCGCCACCTTCACGCAACTTTTCTCCGCCAACGCGGACCTGTCGGGCCTAGGGCTCGTCGGTTCCGAGTGGGAGCGGTGCGATCTGTCGAAAATCAACTTCCGGGACACGGACCTGTCGAACGCCTATTTCCACGGCGGACGGCTCCAGGACTGTGACTTCCGGGGGGCCAACCTCGAAGGGGCGACTTTCGAGAAGCTGAAGCTGCTCCGCTGTGACTTCACGGGCGCCAAGGGTCTGGACGACGTGGAGATGGACGATGTGGACATGGACCGGGTGGTCGGTCTGGACGGAGAGGAAGCGCCTCCGCCGCCTCCGCCTCCGGCCCAGGGCATCACCGCGTTCACCCGCGAACAGCGGGAGAAGGCGCTGGGCGTGCAGGCCGCGGCGCTGATGATGGGAGAGCCGTCGGAGGAGCTGCCGCCGTTCAAGCCGCAGGACCCTCCTGGCTCGCTCTTCTTCCGGGGCCTGAAGCGCCTGGCGATGCCGCCGTTGTGGGTGCTGGATGTGCCGGGCTTGAGGCCGCTGGTGCCGCAGCGGATGCCTCCGGGCAGCTCGCTGGAGACGCTCTACCGCGAGGCGGTGAAGACGCGGCTGGAGAACAAGAAGCCGTCGGCGGACCCGGGCGTGGTGGAGAAGGCGCAGAAGGCGCTGCGGATGGGTGCCAAGGACGCGGCCGTGTCGGCCATGTACCTGCGCGAAGTGGGCGTGTTGCCGCTGTTCCGCTTCTCCGCGGCGCAGGTGTTGAAGGCCGCGCTGCGCGAAGAAGTGGACGTGGATGACCTGACGGGGTCCATCGACCCTCGGACGACGGGCGCGCTGTTGGAGCTGCGGCTGACGCACGAGGTGGTGGAGCACCTGCAGGAGGCTCGGCGGCGGCTGGCGGCGACGCAGCTGTACACGTCGCTGTTGGAGGCGGGCTTCAACCCGGACAACAACTGGGACGAGGCGCTGGAGTCGAGCGAGGCGGCGCTGGAGCTGGCGCACCTGGCCACGGGCGACAACCGCGACGCGCTGTTCGAGGGCTTCCAGGTCTTCTCGGCGCTGCCCGAGGAGGCGCGGTTGCGTCGGCTGGCGTACCTGGCGGAGTCGGTGTCCAACCTGGAGCTGGTCAGCCGGCTGCCGGAGGGGATGGAGCCGGCGTGGCTGAACGGGCCGGAGACGCGCGAGTGCCACGAGCGGGAGATGACCTACGTCCAGTCGCTGAAGGCCGAGGAAATCCCTGGGAAGGTGGCGGCGCTGGCGAAGGCGGAGCTCGGCGTGCCCGAGGGCTCGGTGCCCGAGGACAGCGACGGGGACCTGTTCATCCACCTGCGCTGTGACGTGTGTGGCAAGGAGAAGCTCATCGTTCAGTCGCCCGACGCGGAGTGACGGCGAGTTGAGTGGTGGGGCCCTCGGGGCCGCTGGAGTCCTCTTGGGGACTCGGCGGCCCCGTGGTGTTTCTGGGGGACGTGCTGGCCTGGGTGGACGGGGAGCGGACGAGCGGAGCGTGTGCTCATGGGGGCCTGTCGATGCGCAGGTTCGGACGTAGACACGGGCTTGTCGCCGAGTGGGCCTCGCGGGTGGCATCGGGACTCGTCCAGTTCGGGAGGTCCGAGCATGCCGGCGGTCGCGCACAGGACGGTGACGGTGGAGGGCTTCGAGATTTTCTATCGCGAGGCCGGACCCGAGGACGCGCCGGTGGTGCTGCTACCGCATGGCTATCCGTGCTCTTCGTTCCAGTTCAGGAACCTGCTGCCCGCGCTGGGGGACTCGTGGCGGTTGATCGCGCCGGACGCGCCTGGCTTCGGGTACAGCGAGACTCCGGACGCGAGTCGGTTCGACTACACGTTCGATGGGTACGCGCGGTACCTGGAGCGGTTCGTCGAGGCGCTGGGGCTCACGCGGTATGCGCTGTACCTGCATGACTACGGCTCGCAGTTCGGGTTCCGGCTGGCGCTGAGGGCACCGGAGCGCGTGGCGGCGCTCATCATCCAGAACGGTGACATCTACGAGGACGCGTTCGGGCCGAAGTACCAACCGCTGCGGGAGTACTGGGAGAACCCGACGGCGGAGGGGCGCGAGAAGCTGGCGGCGGCGGTGAGCGAGGAGGGCTTCCGGGGCGAGTTCATCGGGGAGATTCCCGAGCATCTGGTCGACCGTGTGAGCCCGGACCTGTGGACGCTGTCGTGGCTGCTGGTGCAGCGGGAGCAGCGGAAGGAGCACTGGGTCAACCTGCTCGCGGATCAGCGCACGACGCTGGCGTGGATGCCGAGGTTCCAGGCGTACCTGCGTGAGTTCCAGCCGCCGACGTTGATTGTGTGGGGACCGCACGATGGGTACATGCCCGAGGAGTCGGCGCGGGCGTACTTGAGGGACTTGCCGGAGGCGGAGCTGCATCTGCTCGACGCCGGGCATTGGGCGCTGGAGACACACCTGGATGAAATCGCGTTCCTCATGCGGCGCTTCCTTCAGCGCGTGCATGCGTCACGGGCAGAGGGTGGGGCGTACATCACATGATGCGTCGACGGGCTTCGCGGACTTGGAGTGCCCAGGTACGGGCATCGTGGCCAGCCTGGGGGAAGTCGAAGCGGCCTTCCTCGATGAGCTGAACGAGGCGCTCGTCGCGCGCGACCAGGTGCGGAATGGTCCAGGGAAAGCTGAGCGCCGCGCCGAACCACGTTCCGCGTAGTCCTCGTGGGCGACGAGCGCTTCCAGGTAGCTCGCGTACAGGTCGAAGAAGCGGTCCACGTTCGAGGCCAGCGGCAGTGCATAGCCCTCTTCGTAGGAGTCGACCCAAACCACGGGCTGAGCTCCCTCGGCATCCGCGAGTCCCGGAACCGTCGCGAAGTAATGGGCAAGGAACGGGGTTCCCGCGAAGACGACGAAGCGCGCGAACAAGTCCCCCTGCCAGCTTGCCCGCATCTCCCGGTTCCGCTCGGCCAACGCATTGACTGAGTCGTCCCACTGGAGAATCGAAACGCCGGCAACGTCCGCCGCCAGAATCGCCTTGCTCATCCGGGCATAAAAGCTCGCGAGCATGGGGTCCAACGGCGTGCCTTCGACCAATGCCCCTGGCTCAGGAGGACGCGAGCCCGGTGGATGAATGACCTGCCTCAGGCCCAGTCGCTGGCAGACAGAAAGCAATCGGTCGAGTCCCGGCAGTGTCGGCTGCTCCATCGTCGAACTCCTGCTCGGTTCACCTTGCCCCATCAGGGCAGCACGTACGTCACCGGCTTCGGCAACATCACGCGGACTTCATCTCCCGCTCGGATGACTCCGGGCCGGTCCACCCAGGCCACCAGTCCTCGGCGCTCCCACGCGGACTTCACGAAGCGGCTCGCCACCTTCACGTGGTCAGGATGATGCTGCTCGATGACCTTCCCCGGTCCGATGCACGGCTCGTTCTCGCCTTCCACCGCGAGCACAGCATCCTCGGGAAAGAACAGCCGTGTCCCCGGTGGCAGGTGCGTCAGCCTCGGCACCCCCGTCAGCTCCAGATTCGCCCCCAGCCACGACGCGAGCACCTTCGGCACTCCGAGCGTCTCCGCCACCAACTCCAGCTCCTCCGTCGACACCAGCGAGAGCTGCCGCGTGTTCCGGATGGGCGTCCCCTTCGGGTACCACGGCGTGCGCACGTCCGCTGGCCGCGTGTGCCCCGCATGCCGGTCTCCGTCGATTCCCTCGAACGTCACCCCCACCTCGGACAACTCCCGAGTCACGAAGGTCTTCTTCTCGGTGCACACCAGGACGCGGACCACCTGGCCCACGAGCTGCCAAGGACGGGAAGGCATGGCCCCCATTCTACTCCGGTCCACACCCTCGCCGCCTCACAGCAACGAGAGCTGCTGCGGCTTGCCTCCCAACGGCCGCGCATCCACCCCCGCGTCCCGCAGCGCCTGCGCCAGCTCCTCCGCGAAGCCGTGACACGTAATCACCTCGCTCGCGCCCGTCGCCTTCACGTAGGCCATCAGCGAGGGAAAGTCCGCGTGGTCCGACACCGGAAACGCCACGTCCGCGCCGTAGCGCCGCGCGGCTCCCGGGTCCATCGCCCACCCTGTCAGCACGGCACTACCGCGCGGCCACAGGTGCGCCAGCGCCCCTCCCCTCGCCTGATGCGGCGGGAAGAACAGCACCTCGCCCGGCTCCACCTTCCCGTGGAAGCACCGCAGGTTTTCAATCGGCACGCCCAGCTCCGCGTAGAGCTGCGCCACCTCGAAAATCGACGAGTGCGCCACCAGCGGGAAACCCCTGCCCGCCAGGAACTTCATCGCCTCCTGGCTCTTGCCCAGCGGATACCCCAGCACCACCGGCACCGCATCCCGCTCGAGCTGCCGCCGCACCCACGCCTCCACCTGCCCCCACACCTCGTCACGCGGCGGGAAGCGGTAGCGCGGATGACCGAAGGTCGACTCGATGACGAGCGTGTCGCACTCCGCCACCTCCGTCGCCTCCGCCGTCAACGACGGCACCACGTTCAAATCCCCCGTGTAGACGACGCGCCGCCCATCCGCGCGGATGACTCGAAGCTGCGCGCTGCCCAGGATGTGCCCCGCCGGCAGCAGCTCCAGCACCAGCGGCCCCAGCTCGAACGGACGGCGATACGGCGCGGCCAACGGCGCACTCACCGGCCCCAGCCGATGCTCCATGAAGCGCAGCGTCGCCGTCGTGGCGATGGTGCGCTCATGCCTGGCGATGTGGTCCGAATGCCCGTGGCTCACGAAGCTCAGCGGCGACTTGCGCTTCGCATCCAGGGACAGGAGGGTGCCCGTCAGGTGCAACCCGTTTCGACGCAGCTCCACGCTCATGGGAAGGGCCCGGATATAGCGCGTCCACCCGCCCGTGGGCCGCTTCTCTCGCGGCCCGTGCCCGTCCGCCTGGAGGGCGTCAGCCCGTCCCCTGCACTCCCCGTCGCCTTGACTTCCACCATGTCCAGGCCGGCGTCCCCAGCTCCGCCACCAGCACCCCCGTCAGGATGAGCCCACCGCCCATCGCCTCCGGCGCGCCCAGCACCTCGTAGCCCAGCACCACCGAGTACATCGCCGCGAACACCGGCTCCAACGCGTAGATGACCGCCGCGCGCACCGCCGACGTCCGCGCCTGCGCCCACGTCTGGATGCTGATGGCCAGCGCGCTCGGCAACAGTCCACACACCAGCACCGCCGTCACCAGCGACGCGTTCCACTCCACCCTGCGCGTCACGAAGGGCAGGCACGCCGCGGACAACAACGCCACGCCCCACAGCTGCACCGCCACCATTCCCAGCACGCCCTCCTTCGACGCGTACCGCTCGGTGAGGGTGATGTGCCCCGCGTACGCCACCGCGCAGCCCAACGACAGCAGCTCTCCCACGCTCAGCCAGCCACCTCCCTCTCCCGGCGCGGGCCGCGTGAGCAGGTAGAGCCCGACCGCCGACAGCGCCACGCCCAACAGCGACGCGAGCTTCGGCACCCGCCGGAACACCAGCAGCGACAACACCGGGACGAACAGCACGGCCATTCCGGTGATGAACGCCGAGCGCGACGGCGTGGTGAGCGTCAGCCCCCACGTCTGGAGCGCGAAGCCCAGGAACAGGAACGTGGCCAGCACCGCGCCATGGCGCAGGTTCTTCGGCGAGAACACCTGCCGCCCCGCCAGCGCGCTCAGCACCAGCGCGCCCACCCCGAAGCGCAGGGTGAGGAAGGTGAACGGGTCGGCGTGCCCCAGGGCGTCCTTCACCACCACGAAGGTGACGCCCCAGATGAGGGTGATGAAGAGCAGCGCTCCGTCCGCCTGGAGGCCCTTGAGCCGCCCCGGGCGAGTCGGCTCGCGCCCCATGCTGTCGGGAGTCGACGTGCTCACGGAAGTCCTCACGACGCGAAGGCGCGCAAGCGGGGGCTTTTGACGCACCCCGAGCCCCCACGCAACCCCCGTGGACTCAGGGGCCGGAGTCCCGCTCCAGAACCACCAGTCGCTTGGACCGCCCCGCGGCGTCCCAGGCCTCGTTCGTCTGGCGGGTCAGCGCGTCCGAGGAACGACGAAAGCCCACGCCCTCGAACGTCCGCAGCGACGCGGCGTTGTCGTCGTCCACATCCGCATGGACGCTCGGCTCTCCCTGGCGGTGCGCCTCCTCCACCAGGCAGGACAACAGTTGAGTGGCCACGCCCATCCGCCGGGCTTGCGGCGCCACCACCAACGAGCGCACCCAGACGCCATCCAACGGCAACCCCTCCTGCCGATACGAGTCCACCCAGGCGAAGCCGTGGAGCTTTCCCTTCGCATCCAGCGCTCCGGCGGCCGCCCCACGGCGCTCCGGCAGCTCCAGTCCCCATCGCTCACGAAGCTGGCGCCGGAGGAAGCTGGCGGACACCACCAGCCGCTCGCTCGCGAAGGTGAGCAGCGCGTCCAGGTCCTGCGCCCGCAACAGCCGGACCTCCAGCGGCCCCACCCAGTGGCGCCGCAGCGGCTTCGACCAGCCGGAGAAGAAGAAGTCCCTCACGCCCCGATAGATTAGCCGGGTCTCGGGCCGCGCCCACGCCGTCGCCAGCGTCCGCTGCGCCGCCCAGAGCGCCGGACGGAAGGGACGGGGCAACGGCACCCGCCACCTGCCACGCCGCAGCGCCACCACCCGCCCGAGCACCTCCTCGCCCGAGCGCTCCTCCGCCCCCAGCAGCGTGGCCGTCCTCCATGGCTCCAGGGCCACCACCACGCGCGCCGTCAGCATCCGCCCCTGGCGCACCAGCACCACGTCCCCACGCGAAACGGCGCCGGGCCCGCAGCGCAGCACGCGCACCGCATCCGCCGAGCGCAGCAGCGGATACAGGTCCTGCCCCACACCTCGCACCCAGAGCCGCTGCCCTGGAGGCAGGGCCTCCAGCACGTCCAGCAGCACGTCGGTGGACGGCGTCTTCCGCGGCGGCACGCGCCACCTCCCGGGAAGTCCGGCCCCACACGAGCCTTCCCCGTCGCTCGTCCTTCCGAATGTAGCCGCTCCCCTCGCCCACACCAACCGACGCGAGCCACCTCCAACCTGGGGCCCTATCCCCCGCGCGTCCGGCTCGCTAAGAGAGGAGCGCCGCCGGCCGGGTGGTGGCTCAAGGAGGAGTGAGGTCATGGACGCGTCGCCCGAGGGCTCGCTGGTGCCACAGCAGGGGTGGTGGAGCCGAAACTGGAAGTGGTTCGTGCCGGTGGGCTGCCTGGGGGTGCTGGCCTCGTGCGGCTGCCTGGGCTTCGCGCTGGTGGGCTTCGGCTACTCGTCGCTGAAGAACATGGACGCCTTCACGGAGGCCGTGGCCATTGCGCGCTCCGACGCGGAGGTGCGCAGCGCGCTGGGCACGCCCATCGACAACGGCCTGCCCAAGCAGACGTCGGTGCAGACCGTCAACGGCGTGACGCACGCGCGGCTCGCCATTCCCCTCGACGGGCCCCAGGCGGATGGCCTGCTCCACGTCGACGCGACGAAACAGGGCGAGGGCGAGTGGGAGTACGACACCCTCGCCGTGGAGTTGGAGGACGGCTCGCGCATCGACCTGCGCGACGACGCCCCGCGAGAGCAGCCCGACGCGTTCCCCGAGGGCGAAGGCGCGGACCAGGCGCCCCTGCCACCTCCGACGGAACCGCCCGGCAGGGAAGAGGACGCCCCGGCGCGCGGACGCGACAGCGACATCGAGCTGTAGACGCGAACACCGGAAGCTGCGCCGCGTCCACCTGCGGCGCACGTCTCGGCGAGGACGAGAGGCAGCGCCGCTCCTCGCGAGACGGACGTCGCAACGAGCGGCTCGGTGAGAACACGGGGCGGCGCCTCGTCCACGCCATGGGAACGAGGCGCGACGAGCGTCTCGGTGAGAACACGAGGCGGCGCCTCGTCCACATCCCAGGAACGACGAAGGGGCGGCGCGGGGACAGTGCCCCACGTCGCCCCTCGTCTTCAGCCCTTGGCGGGCCGGAGTGCTACTTCAGCTTCTGCAGCTCAGAGCGCAGCTCGGGCAGGACCTTGAAGAGGTCCGCGACGATGCCGTAGTCGGCCACCTGGAAGATGGGGGCCTCGGCGTCCTTGTTGATGGCGACGATGGTCTTCGAGCTCTTCATGCCCGCCAGGTGCTGGATGGCGCCGCTGATGCCCGCGGCGATGTACAGCGACGGAGCGACCACCTTGCCCGTCTGGCCGACCTGCAAGTCGTTGGGAACCCAACCCGCGTCGCACACCGCGCGGGACGCGCCTACCGCGGCGCCCAGCTCGTCCGCCAGCGCCTCGATCTCCTTGAAGTCGCCCTTGGTGCCACGGCCACCGGAGACGACGACCTTCGCCTCGGTCAGCTCGGGGCGAGCGCTCTTCACTTCCTTGAACTCGACGAACTTCGTCTTCGACGCTTCGACCTTCGGCGCGAAGGCCTTCACCTCGGCGGCGCCCTCGCCCGTACCGGCGGCGGCGAACTCCGTGGCGCGCACGGTGAACACCTTCACCGGCGTGGTGAGCTTCACCTCGGCGAACACGTTGCCGGCCCACATGGGACGGTTGAACGTGATGTCCCCGCCCGAGCCATTCAGGCCCGTGACGTCCGTGGCCATGGCGGCCTTCAGACGCGCGGCGAGGCGGGGCATCAGGTCCTTGCCCTGGGCGGTGGACGCCATGCCCACGTAGTCCGCCTTCAGCTCGGTGGCGAGCGTGGCGAGCGCGGGGGCGTACGTCTCCGCCAGGTAGTGCTCCAGCTCCGCGGCGGCGCCCACGTGCACGGCCTTGGCGCCGGTGCCCTTGAGCTCGTCGGCGACCTTCGCGGGGTCCTTGCCGAGGATGGCGATGTGCAGCTCCGCGCCGGCCTTGTCGGCCAACTGCTTGCCCGCGGTGATGGCGTTGAGAGAGGCCTTGCGAAGGTGCCCGTCCGGCTGCTGCTCGGCGACGATGAGAACGATTGGCATGGGAGTGTCTCCGTATCTTCCGAGAGGGTTAGACGACCTTCGCCTCGTTGCGCAGCTTGTCCACCAGCGTGGCCACGTCCGGCACCTTGATGCCGGCCTTGCGCGCGGGCGGGGACGAAAGCTTCACGATCTGGATCTTCGGCGTGACGTCCACGCCCAGCTTCTCCGGCGTCAGCTCCTCGATGGGCTTGCTCTTCGCCTTCATGATGCCCGGGAGGCTGGCGTAGCGCGGCGTGTTGAGGCGCAGGTCCGTCGTCACGACGGCGGGCAGCTGGCACTCCAGCGTCGCCAGCCCGTTGTCGACCTCGCGAATCACGCGCACGGCCTTGCCGTCCGCCGTCACCGTCAGGGCGGGGACCTTGTTCTTCTCCTGCTCGCTCTCCATGGACTCCACCTTGGAGGCGAACGTGGCCTGACCCCAGCCCAGGAACTCGGCCAGGTACTGGCCCACCTGGTTCTGGTCGTCGTCGATGGACTGCTTGCCCAGGATGACGAGGTCCGGCTTCTCCTTCTCCGTCACCTTCTGGAGCAGGCCGGCGATGCCGAGCTGGTCCAACGGGCCGGTGTGGTTCACCCACACGGCGCGGTGCGCACCCATGGCCAGGGCGTGCCGGAGCTGCTCCTGCACCTCCTTGCCGCCGATGGACACCACCACCACTTCACCCTGGTGCTTGGCGACGAGCCGGAGACCTTCCTCCACGCCAATCTCGTCGAAGGGGTTGATCTTGTACTTGAGCCCCTCCTGCACGATGCCCGAGCCGTCGGGCTTCACCTTGATTTTGGACTCGGGGTCTTCCACGCGCTTGGCGGTGACGAGGATCTTCACGGCTGGGCTTCTCCTTGCGGGAGGCGTTTATGAAGGCTGGAAAACAGTCCGTGCGGGCCGCCTTGACGCGGCGCGCGAACGGTCTGGGTTAATAGGCATCCGGGTGTCACGGCGGCAATGGGAAACGGCCGCCGGACACAGTTCTGCTTTTCTACCTGAACAGTTCCTTCGCGATGACGAGCCGCTGGACCTGACTGGTGCCCTCGTAGACCTGGATGAGCTTGGCGTCTCTCATCAGCTTCTCGACGGGGTACTCCTTGATGTAGCCGTAGCCGCCGTAGACCTGGACCGCGTCGGTGGCGACCTTCATCGCCATGTCCGCGGCGAAGGACTTGGCGTAGCTGGACTGCAGGGTGTTGCGCTGCCCCTGGTCCAACAGCCACGCGCTCTCGTAGGTGAGCATGCGGGCCGCGTGGGTGTTCATGGCCATGTCCGCAATCATGAACTGGATGGCCTGGTGCTCGATGATGGGCTTGCCGAACGTCTTGCGCTGCGAGGCGTACTCCATGGAGTGCTCCAGCGCGGCCCGGGCGATGCCCACGGAGAACATGGCGGTGAGCGGGCGGCTGTTGTCCAGCGTCGCCATGGCGATGGCGAAGCCCTGGCCCTCTTCACCGATGCGGTTCTTCACCGGGACGCGCACGTCCTCGAACGTCAGCGACACGGTGTCGCTGGCGCGCTGGCCCATCTTGTTCTCGTGCTTGCTGACGGTCAGCCCCGCGGGGCGACCTTCCACCACGAAGCAGGTGATGCCCTTGTGCCGCTTCGTCTTGTCCACCGTGGCGAACACCGTGTACTGCTCGGCGTGACCACCGTTGGTGATGAAGCACTTGGCGCCGTTGATGACGTACTCGTCACCCTCGCGGCGCGCCGTCGTCTGCATGTTGGCGACGTCGCTGCCGGCCTCCGGCTCGGTGAGGCAGAAGGAGGAGAACTTCAGCCGCTCGGCGAAGTGGCTCAGCAGGCGCTTCTTCTGGTCCTCGGAGCCGTGGAGGATGATGGGGAGGTTGGCCAGGTCGTTGGCGATGATGGACGTGGCCACGCCCGCACAGCCCCAGCTCAGCTCCTCCGCGACAATCGTCTGGTCCAGGTGCGACAGGCCCACGCCGCCGTACTCCACGGGGGCGGCCATGTTGAGCAGGCCCAGCTCGAACGCGGTGGCGAGGAGGTCCCTGGGGAAGGTGGCCGTCTCGTCGTAGTGCGCGGCCTTGGGGCGCACCACCTCGCGGGCGTACTTGCGCGCCGCCTGCTGGAGCGCGCGCTGATCCTCGGTGAGCTGGAATTCCATGAGATTCCTCGTGGTGCGACGACGTGTTGACTCGGAAGTCAACGAATACATGCCGCGCCGCGAAATCTCCAGCCCAACCCGCCTGGGAAAATGGTGCCCAGGGGGGCGGGCGACACCCCGGGGGCCACGCAGGCCCTCCGGGGGACTCAGGGTGCGGCTACTTCTTCGCCTTGGGGACCTTTTCCCAATCCGCGAGGAACTTCTTGATGCCCGCGTCGGTGAGCGGGTGGTTGGCCAGCTGGGTGATGACGCTGTAGGGCAGCGTGGCGACGTGCGCGCCCATGCGGGCGGACTGGAGCACGTGCACGGGGTTGCGCACGCTGGCGACCAGCACCTGCGTGTCGAAGTCGTAGTTCTGATAAATCTCCAGGATGTTGGAGATGAGCTCCATGCCGTCCTGGGAGATGTCGTCCAGCCGTCCGACGAAGGGCGACACGTAGGTGGCGCCGGCCTTGGCGCACAGCAGGGCCTGGTTGGCGGAGAAGATGAGGGTGACGTTGGTGCGGATGCCCTCGGCGGTGAGCGCCTTGACGGCCTTCACGCCCTCGATGCCCATGGGAATCTTCACCACGACGTTGTCGTGAATCTTCGCCAGGGTGCGGCCCTCGGCGATGAGCGCGTCGGCCTCCATGGACACGGCCTCCGCGCTGATGGGGCCGTCGACGATGGAGCAGATCTCCCGGATGGTCTCTTCCAGCCCGCGGCCGACCTTGGCCAGCAGGGACGGGTTGGTGGTGACGCCGTCCACGCAGCCCATGGCGTGGGCCTTGCGGATTTCCTCGACGTCCGCGCTGTCGATGAAGAACTTCATCTCGTCACTCTCCTGGGTGGCCCCGTGAAGGGGTGGAAAAAAGGGGGCGGCCTGGGGGGCCGGGCGAGCAGGCGCGTAACTGATGCCCCCCCACGCGTCAAGGGTGGCCACCGGGGGGTCCGGCAGGTACAAGGCGAAGCCGACGCCATGGCCCGCTCCCCTCGCTCCGCCGTCAAGAAGCCCCGTCTGCGCGCCCTCCCCGGCCGCTCCACTCCGGCCCCCTCGTCCGAGCCGGACGACGAGGCGCTGCTCGCGTGCGCGCGCGACGTGCTGGAGGCGGAGGCGAACGCCATCCTCGGTGTGACGACGCGACTGGGCGCGCCGTTCCTCAAGGCCGTGCGGCTGGTGCGCGAGTGCGCGGGCCAGGTGATTGTCACGGGCATGGGGAAGGCGGGCCACATCGGCCAGAAGCTCTCCGCCACGCTGGCCTCCACCGGCATCCGCTCCGTGTTCCTCCACCCCGCCGAGGCGGTGCACGGCGATTTGGGCCGCGTGGCGCGCGGGGACGTCATCCTCGCGATGTCCAACAGCGGCTCCACGGAGGAGTTGCTGCGGCTGATGCCCGCGTTCAAGCGCATGGCCACGCCGGTCATCGCGCTGACGGGGGATTCGCAGAGTCCGCTGGCGAAGGGCGCGGACGTGGTGCTGGATATCGGACGCATCGCGGAGGCGTGCCCCATGGGCATGGTGCCTACAGCGTCCACCGCCGCGCTGCACGCGCTGGGCGACGCGCTCACCATGGCGGTGATGCGCTCGCGTCCGTTCGGCACGGATGACTACGCGCTGCTGCACCCCGGTGGGAAGCTGGGCCGCTCCGTGCAGCGCGTCTTCGAGCTGATGCGCACGGGTCCCGCCAATCCGCTGGTGCGCGACACCGCGCCGCTGTCGGAAGTCGTGGGGGTGATGACAAAGACGCCGGGGCGTCCGGGCGCGGCCTGCGTGGTGGACCGGCGCGGGCGGCTGGTGGGCATCTTCACGGACGGCGACTTGCGCCGCCGCGTGGAGCAGGGCCTCACCGACTTCTCCATCCCCGTGCGCGACATCATGGGCAAGCAGCCACGCTGCGTGACGCCGGACACGCTGGTCATCGCCGCCACCGCGCAGATGCGCGAGCTGCGCGTGGACCAACTCCCCGTGGTGGATGTCGAGGGCCGCTCCGTGGGCCTGCTCGACGTGCAGGACCTGCTCGCCGCGAAGTTCGTCTGAGCGCGCGGCGCCGCGCTTGAGGCCTCGCTTCCGAGGCGACTCCATCGATGGTGGCGGCACCGCTCGGAGCGCCTCGCGCCGCGCACGATGCTCCCCTTCTGGGGCAAATCCACCACTGTGGCGAGGACGCTCGGAGCGCCCCGCGCCGCGCGTGAGGCCGTGCTTCCGAGGCAACTCCAACGGGGGTGGCGACACCGCTCGGAACGCCCGCATCAACGGGCACTCACGATGCGGAACCGATGCCCGCCTCACCGAAGCACCGGGCGTCAACAGGACGCCCGTGCTCCTCGTGACACCTACTGCGTGAGCTTCGCCTGGATGGCCGACTTGTTGTAGTTCGGCGCGTCCGTGGCCAGCTTCTCCCACAGGGCCTTGGCGCCCTTCTCGTCGCCCTTGGCCTTGAGGGTGTCGCCCAGCTTCTCCACCGACGCCGGGTCCGACTCCACCGCCACGCCCCACACGCGCGCGGCCATGGGACGTCCCAGGCCCACCAGCGCCCAGGCCATGCCCGCCTTCGCGCGGCCATTCTCCGGCTGGAAGGGCACCACGCGCGTGTAGTTGCCGAGCGCCTCCTGGAAGCGCCCCTTCGCCAGGTGCTCCTCGCCCTCGTCCACCAGCTTCGCCAGGCCCTGCTCCAGCTCCGGCGTGCGCTCGGTGTTCTGCACCGCGTCCACCATCTCCTTCGTCAGCGGGCGAGGCACGTCCGGCCCCTGCGCCACCGGCGCCTGCGACAACCGGATGCGGCGGTCATCGGCGCGCGACGCGAGCAGCTTCGCCCGGCCTCCCGCCTTCACCGTCTCGTCCACCAGCGCCGCCATCCGCTTCGCCGTCGCCGCGCGCGCGGAGGTGGGGTTCACCGCCTGCACCGCCTCGAAGCCCTCGCGCGCCTGCTTCAGCGCCGCCAGGTCCTCGCCCTTCGTCTCGAACAACACCGCCGAGCGCCCGTAGAGCGCCTCCTCGTGCCGGGGCTCCACCTCCAGCACCGCGACATACGCGCCCAGCGCGCCCGCCGCGTCACCGGAGAGGAAGAGCGCGTTGGCGCGCATCACTCCCGTCTCCAGCGCGGGCTCCAGCGCCGCGCGAGCACAGGCCGCCGCGCCCGCCACGTCGCCCTTCTTCGCGCGCTCCTGCGCCACCGCGCCCATCGACTCCACCGCCTGCCCCGTCGTGAAGCCGCAGCCCGCCGCCTCCGCCGTGGCCAGCGTCGCCTTGCCCAGCTTCTTGCGCTGCGCGAGGAACAAGTCCCGCACCGGCTTCGCGCGCTCGTCGGCCTGGAGCAGGTACGTCACCGCCTCCGCGTTGCGGCCGTTCAGGTAGTACAGGCGCCCCAACGACGCCGCGATTTCGAAGGTCTTCTCCCGCCCCTGCAGCCCCTCCGTCGAGTCAAGCTGACGCAGCAGCTCCTCCGCGGACGGAGGCGCCTTGCCGGTGCCGGACACCGGGGGATGTCCCGAGGGCAGCTCGCCCGTGGGCGCCGGGGCGGGAGCAGCTCCTCCCTCCACCGGAGGATGGCCCTCTGGCAGCGCGCCTCCTCCCATGGCGGCGGACGGCTTCGCGGGCGACACCTGGGTCCCCGGAGGGACAACCGGGTGACCAGGGGGCAACGGGGAGGGCTCGGCGGCGAGCAGCGCCGCGGTGGCCAGGGCCAGGGAAAGGTTCATGTCTCGTTGCTCGGCAGGCTCGCTTCGGGCCACGCGGTGGCCTCACTCCTGCGGACATCCTGCGGGGCGAGTTTCCCGAGGAGCTCCTTCACCGTCATTCCGAGCACGGGGTGCAGCAAGTCGGGCGACAGCTCCGCCAACGGCTCCAGGGCGAAGCGCCGCTTGTGCAGCTCCAGATGCGGCACCTGGAGGTGAGGGTCCGCCACCACCTTGCCCTCGCAGAAGAGGATGTCCAGGTCGATGGTGCGCGGGCCCCAGTGCTGCTCACGCCGCCGGCCCAGGTCCTTCTCTATCTGCTGAAGGATGACCAAGAGCCGCTGCGGCGACAAATCACAGTCCAGCGCCACCACCGCGTTCAGATAGCGCGGCTGAGGCGGCCCCACCGGGGCGCTGTCGAAGAGCGAGGAACAACGAAGCACGGCCACCGCGTCGATGCGGGACAGCGCGGTGAGGGCGGCGACGAGGTGGGATTCGCGGTCCCCCTCATTCGAACCCAACCCGACATAGATGATGGTGCTCACGGCTCCAGCTCAACCGGATTGAACAGCGTCCCGATTCCCTCGATCTCCACCTCGACCGAGTCACCGGCCGACAGCTTCCCTACCCCCGACGGGGTGCCGGTGCTGATGAGGTCTCCAGGCAGGAGCGTCATGATGTGGGAGATGAACGCCACCAGCCGAGCAGGGCTGAACACCATATCGGACGTGCGGCTGTCCTGGCGCACCTGCCCGTTCACCCGGCAGGAGATCTGAAGGTCCGACGGGGACAGCCCCGTCACCGCCCACGGGCCCGCGCACGCGAAGGTGTCGTAGCCCTTGGCGCGGGTGTGCTGCGTCTCGCGCTTCTGGATGTCTCGCGCGGTGACGTCGTTGAAGCAGGTGAGGCCCCAGATGGCGCGCGCGGCCGTCGTCTCGTCGGCGTTCTTCAGCCGCTCGCCGATGACGAGCGCCAGCTCCGCCTCGTAGTGCACCTCCTGGCTCGCCTTGGGGATGCGGATGGGCGAGCCCGGGCCGTTGAGCGCGGTGGAGGGCTTGGTGAAGATGAGCGGCTCGGTGGGGACGGGCTTGCCCATCTCCTCCGCGTGCTTGCGGTAGTTCTGACCGATGCAGACGACCTTCGACGCGTCCGACGGCACCAGCAGCGTCACGGCCGACAGCGAGCGGCGGATGCCCGTGTCCTTGGCGCCGCCCACCCAGGGGGCCGAGGAGAGCACCACCACCTCGGAGCCCTCGACGCGGCCATGGTTCGAGCGGCCTTCGTGGAGGAAGCGGCAGTAGCGGGCGGTCGTCATGAAGTCCTCTGGAAGCCGAGCACGTCGGCCATGTCATACAGCCCCGGAGGGCGACCCACCACCCAGCGCGCCGCGCGCAGCGCCCCCAGCCCGAACTGATCTCGACTGGTGGCCCGATGCGTCAGCTCGATGCGCTCGCCCTCACCGAAGAAGTACACGGTGTGCTCTCCCACCACATCCCCGCCCCGCAGCGTCTGCACGCCAATCTCGCTGGCGGGCCGGGCGCCAATCTGGCCCTCCCGGGCGAACGTCAGGTCGTCCTGCGTGCGGCCGAGCGCGGAGGCGAGCACCTCCGCCAGCCGCAGCGCGGTGCCGCTGGGCGCGTCCTTCTTCATCCGGTGGTGCGCTTCGAGAACTTCCACGTCGAAGCCCGGCCCCAGCACCCGCGCCAGCTCCGCGGCCACGCGGATGACCAGGTTGACGCCCACCGACATGTTCGGCGCGGCGACGATGGGAATCTCCTTCGCGCACTCCGCCAGCAGCGCCGAGTGCTCCGGCGAGAAGCCCGTGGAGCCGCAGACGAAGGCCACGCCGCGTGCCGCGCACGCCTTCGCGTGGGCCACGCTCACCTCGGCGCCGGTGAAGTCGATGACGACGTCCGCCTTCGCCAGGTCGAGCGCGCGCGCCAGGTCGTCCACCACCTGCACCTCCAGCGCGCCCAGCCGCGCGGCCAGTCCCGCGTCCAGGCCCACCGCGGTGCTGCCCGGCCGCTCCGTGGCGCCCACCACCTGCAGGTCCTCCGCGTCACGCGTCAGGCGCAACAGCGTACTGCCCATGCGACCGGTGATGCCGGTGATGACGGTGCGAATCATGTGGCCGCGCTCCTCGGTGTCGTGTCGTGGCGCTCAGTGCTTCAGCAGGCCCAGGTGCCGCAGCTCATCGCCCAGCTTCTCCGCGTTGGGCCCCGTCATCGGCACCAGCGGCAGGCGGACCTCCGGACCGAACAGCCCCAACAGGTGCAGCCCCCACTTCACGGGGATGGGGCTCGACTCCACGAAGAGCAGCCGGTGCAGGTTGTTCAGCTTCACCTGCAGCTCACGCGCCTTGGCGAAGTCACCCGCGCGGCCCGCGGCCACCAGGTCCGCCATCAGCCGGGGCGCCACGTTGGAGGACACGGAGATGACGCCCTTGCCGCCGCACGCGAGGAAGGGCAGCACGGTGAAGTCGTCGCCGGACAACAGCGTCAGCCTGTCTCCGCACTTCTCCAGGATGTCCACCGCCCGGGCCATGTTGCCGGTGGCCTCCTTGATGGCGACCACTTCCGGGAAGTCGCACAGCCGCTGCACCGTCTCCGGCAGCAGGTCCACGCCCGTGCGGCCCGGGACGTTGTAGGCGACAATCGGGAAGCCCGGGTGCGCGCGAGCCACCGCGCGGAAGTGCTCCACCAGCCCCGCCTGCGTGGGCTTGTTGTAGTACGGCGTGACGATGAGCGAGCCATCCGCGCCGGCATCCCGCACGCGCGCCACGCTCTCAATCACCTCCGCGGTGTTGTTGGAGCCGGCGCCGCCCAGCACTCCCACGCGGCCCTTCGCCTCCTCCACCACCACGCGCACCGCACGGGCGCGCTCCTCGGCGTTCATCGTGACGGACTCGCCGGTGGTGCCCATGGGCACCAGCACGCTGGTGCCGCCCTCAATCTGCTGGCGCACCAGCGCCCGGTAGGCCGACTCGTCGAGCGCGCCGTTCCGGAACGGAGTCGCGAGCGCCGTCATGGAACCTTCGAAGGTCTTCATTCCGGCGCTTATACGTTCAGGCCCGCTCGCCGCGCCAGAGATCCTCGGTGCGCTCCCGCTCCCTCACCACCCGCCACGCCTCTCCATCCACCAGGACTTCGGCCGGACGGGGGCGGGAATTGTAGTTAGAAGCCATGCTCATCCCGTACGCCCCGGCGCTGAGGAAGGCATACAGCTCGCCCGCCTGGGGGAGCACCAGGGGCCGGGCCTTGGCCAGCACGTCGGTGGACTCACACACCGGCCCCACGACGTCCACCTCCACCGCCTTGCCCCGCCGCTTCAGCAGCGGGACAAAGGCGTGGTGGGCCTCGTAGAGGGCGGGGCGGAGCAAATCGTTCATGCCCGCGTCCACCACGGTGAAGTGCTTGGCGGGGGTCTGCTTGCGGTACAGCACGCGGGTGAGCAGCACGCCCGCGTTGCCCACCAGCGAGCGCCCCGGCTCCAGCACCAGCCGCGCGCCCGTGTCCTTCGTCGCGTTCAACACGACGCGCGCGTACTCCTCCACCGAGGGAGGCGTCTCGTCCGAGTACGTGATTCCCAGGCCGCCGCCCACGTCCAGGTACTCCAGCGCGTGCTTCTGGGCCTTCAGCGCCTGGTACAGCCCCGCCACCTTGCCGAGCGCCGCGCGCAGGGGCGCGCTCTGGGTGAGCTGCGAGCCGATGTGACAGTCCAGGCCCGCGGCCCGCACGCCCTTCAGCTTCTTCGAGCGCGCGTAGAGCTCCACCGCCTCCTCGAAGGGCACGCCGAACTTGGACGTCTTCAGCCCGGTGGCGATGTAGCGGTGCGTGCGCGGGTCCACCTCCGGGTTGACGCGCAACGCGAACGGCGCGCGGCGGCCCAGACGACGGCCCACCGCGTCCAGCGCCTCCAACTCCTCGGCGCTCTCCACGTTGAAGAGGAGGATGCCCGCGGCGAGCGCGGCCTCCATCTCCTCCTGCGTCTTGCCCACGCCCGAGAACACCGTCTTCGCCGCCTCGCCGCCCGCATGCCGCACGCGGGCCAGCTCTCCGCCGGAGACGATGTCGAAGCCCCCGCCCAGCCCCGAGAACAGCCGAAGGATGGCGAGGTTGGAGTTGGCCTTCACCGAGTAGCAGACCAGGGGCCGCGCGTCGGAGAACGCCTCCGTCACCGCGCGGAAGGCCTGGGTCAACGCGGCGGTGGAATAGACGTAGGTGGGCGTGCCCACCGCGTCGGCGATGGCGGGCAGCGGCACGGCTTCCGCGTGCAGCACGCCCTTGCGGTATGGAAAGGAGCTCAAGGTGTCCCAGCGTCAACGACGGAGGTGGGCGTCACGGCCCCGCCATCCGCCGTCGGAATGATCGATGGCCCCGTGGACTCCACGCTGACGGGCGCGGTGTCCGACGGCGGCGGAGGGGTCTCCGTCGCCGGCACCGGCGCCGCGAGTGGCGGCTTGGCCGGGCCCTTGATGCCGCACGCCACCATCCCCAACACCAGGACGGTGGCGACCCCGAGCGACGTGAGGGCGCGCTTCATGACTAGAACTTCACGCCCAGCCAGCCGCGGATGCTGTGCGGCGTCTCCAGGTCGGCCTTCAGCTCGTTCGTGTAGGCCTGCAGACCGCCCATGGGGAACAGGATGCCGTAGGCGAGGCCCGCGATGAAGCCATCCTCGGTGGTGTAGTCCACGCCCGCGTTCACCTCCACGCCCAGCGACTTGCTGACGAAGGACGGCGTCGACTCCGCGTAGAGCGCCTGCGAGTAGATGAGGCGGCCATACAGGTCGATGCCCGGCGCCACCGCGTACTTCACGGACGGGCGCACGTAGAACGCGTCGGTGACGCCGCCAATCAGCTCGCGCCAGAGGATGAGGTCGATGCGGTAGTCGCGGTTGAAGCGGAAGTTGCGGATGGCGGAGTCGGAGCAACCACCACCGTCGCAGCGGTACTGCCGGCCTTCCACGTCACCCGGGTTGGTGTAGCCGTTGGTGCCCGAGCCCGTGCGGCCCGGGTAGTTGCCGAAGCCCGGCGCCTTGTCACCGGAGGCGAAGCCCAGCTCCAGGCCCAGCGTCAGCTTGTTGTCCGCGACCTTCACCTCGCCCTGCGCCACGCCGCCGAACTGCGCCACCTGCAGGCTCTGGTCGAACGTCGTCTCACCCGTGGTGAGCGCGCGGTTGCCGATGCTGCCGAGCACCGCCGCCAGCTCGAACTCCAGGCGCCAGTTGCGCTCCTCGTACCGCAGCCACAGGTCCGGGATGTACAGGTCCGCCTCGCGGGGGATGAATCCCGTGGTGAGGTCGCCATTGGCGTCCTTCACGTTGTCGTAGTTCTGCGAGCGCCAGGTGAAGTGCAGGCCGTACTGGAGCACGCCCTGGTTGTTCTCCAGCTTGGAGCGGATCTGCGCGTCCGTGTCCCGGCGGGCGATGGCCAGCACCCAGCTGTGGGCGTCATCCGCCTGCGTCAGGTCCACCGGCTCGCCCTGGGCGCCGCCCCGGTACTGCGAGCCCTCGGAGTTGAAGTCCAGCATGGGCGTCACGTACCAGCCCGCGAAGGGCTCGGTGACGAACTGGACGCGGTCCACCGTGTCGCCGAAGTCGCAGTCGAAGCAGTTGCCGTCGTTGCGCAGCATGCCCAGGCCCCAGTGGCTGCCCATGCGGCCGAAGCGCAGGATGCCCACCGGCGTGTTCACCTCGCCGTAGGCGCGGCGCAGCTTGATGGAGTCCGACAGCGTGTCGCCCAGCGACTCCTGGTCCTCGGAGAAGACGGTGAAGATGTTGCGCTGGTCCCCCGGGTAGAGCGTGTCAGGCGTGGAGCCGAACACCACGTTGTCCAGGCCGTCCACCTGGAGCTTGATCTTCACCTGCTCGGACACGTTGAACGTGGGGTCCAGGCGCAGGCGCATGGTGGCGAAGGACTGGGTGTTCTCCCCCCGGCGGCCCGACACGGCGGGGAAGATCTCCTGGCCGGGGACCTTGCCCAGGTCGAACTTGTAGAAGAGCGTGGGGCGCAGGCGGAAGTAGCCGTCGAGCGTGAAGACCTCCAGCTTGCGCTTCTCCTCCGGGTACTCCTCGCTCCACTCCTCGCCGTTGAGGGACTGCTTGGCGGCCTCCGCGCGAATCTCTCCGCGCAACTCCTGCTTGGTGGCCTCCAGGTCGTCGCGGGTGACGGACTCGCCCTCGGCGGCGGGGGGCTGCACGGCGGCGGGCGCGGCGGGCGTGACAGCCGGCGGCTCGGCGGGGGCGGGGGCGGG